>JACCDQ010214106.1_pt1 | contig 49185 bp, 41 predicted proteins | sample 7446031 | NCBI WGS metagenome assembly JACCDQ01 (sample SAMN15323442, study PRJNA562643) | freshwater metagenome | isolation source: river surface water | place: USA:Blue River Watershed | collected 2017-08-17
AGCTATTCCCGCCATACACTGTATCTTTAAGGGGACTTCGAGAACCTCAGCCCCCTTAAAGGATGCCGTTGCTGTCGGGGCTAAAGTCTCGTTTCCTGTTGGAGAGTACAAAAAAAATACTGTTTTTCGTTTCATGACCTAAAATTAATAAGCATGATTAATAAAAAAGTAGCCGACGTTCAAGAAGCTCTTCAAGGCATTGAAAACAACATGACTCTCATGGTGGGGGGGTTTGGATTGTGCGGTATTCCAGAAAATGCTATCGCAGAATTGGTTCGCAAACAAACCAAAAATTTAACTTGTATTTCCAATAATGCAGGCGTAGACGATTTTGGATTAGGCTTGCTATTACAACACCAACAAATCAAAAAAATGATTTCTTCCTATGTGGGAGAAAATGCCGAATTTGAACGCCAAATGCTGTCGGGCGAACTCGAGGTAGAACTCATTCCACAAGGGACACTAGCCGAGCGTTGCCGTGCAGCACAAAACGGAATCCCTGCTTTTTTCACCCCTGCTGGTTATGGTACCGAGGTGGCTGCTGGAAAAGAAACCCGAGAATTCAATGGAAAAATGCACATTATGGAGGAAGCTTTCAAGGCTGATTTTGCTATTGTCAAAGCCTGGAAAGGAGATACTGCAGGCAATTTAATTTTTAAAGGAACGGCCCGAAATTTCAACCCTTGCATGTGTGGCGCTGCAACCATTACCATTGCTGAAGTCGAAGAATTAGTCGAAACTGGCACATTAGACCCCAATCAAATTCATGTACCGGGAATATTTGTACAACGTATTTTTCAAGGAGAAAAGTATGAAAAACGTATTGAGCAACGAACGGTTCGGAAAAAAATGTAACAATGAATTAATTTAAAAATATACCAATTATGCCCCCTGAAAATATAGTTTTAAATAAATCAATTGATTTCTCTTTAGACATTATTAGCTATTGTGAAATCCTTGAAGAGAAGAGAAAATATGTAATTGCGAACCAATTATTAAAGTCTGGAACAAGTATTGGTGCCAATATTCATGAAGCGCAAAATGCAGAGAGTAAAGCCGACTTCATACACAAAATGAAAATTGCAGCTAAAGAGATTGAAGAAACAAAATATTGGTTGATCCTTTGCGAGAAAGCAAAATCATATCCTTTTAATGAAAATTTAAAACAAAAAATTAAAGAGATTTCACTAATCACATACAAAATAATTGCCACTAGTAAAACGAAATAACCAATACCACTCATTGCTACATTAATTAATTGATAAATTGATACATTAATGCCATGTTAACAAAAGAAGAAATCGCAAAACGCATCGCACAAGAAGTCAAAGACGGTTATTATGTCAACCTGGGGATTGGTATTCCTACCTTGGTAGCCAATTATGTTCGTACGGATATCTCAGTGGAATTTCAATCCGAAAATGGTGTATTGGGTATGGGTCCGTTCCCTTTTGAAGGCGAAGAAGATGCTGATTTAATCAACGCGGGCAAACAAACCATCACAACACTTCCTGGAGCTAGTTTTTTTGATTCGTCTTTGAGTTTTGGTATGATACGAGGACAACACGTCGACTTGACCATTTTGGGGGCCATGGAAGTGTCCGAAAATGGCGATATTGCCAACTGGAAAATTCCAGGAAAAATGGTCAAAGGAATGGGCGGCGCTATGGACTTAGTCGCCTCTGCCGAAAATATTATTGTGGCCATGATGCACGTCAATAAAGCGGGCGAAAGCAAAATACTGAAAAAATGTACCCTTCCGCTTACGGGTGTAGGCTGTGTCAAAAAAGTAGTAACCGAATTGGCCGTTTTAGAAATCACCCCAAAAGGATTTAAACTAGTAGAACGCGCACCGGGTGTTAGTGTGGAGGCTATTATTGCAGCAACCGAAGCCACTTTAATTATTGAAGGTGACATTCCGGAGATGCAAATCAATTAGAAAATTGCAATATCAAAAAGCAAGTACAATATCAAAAATCAATTAATCCCGTAGGGATTGCGTATTGGTAACACTCGTATGAGAGGAAAAGTCCCGTAGGGACGACATAATTTTTTCACCAAAAAATCAAAAGGAAATCTACTCTTTAATCCGTAAATTAAGTTTATATTGCGACATATTGACACAATGAAACTAACCCAACCAAAAACTATGAAAAAATTACTCCTTATTCTCGTATTAATTCTTTTTAGTATTGGAATTCAAGCCCAAGAAAACATTGACTTCTCTAAAAAGAAAGAGATTGTTTCTCCCGAAATTAATCCCGATGCTACTGTTACTTTTAGATTGGACGCTAAAAACGCCAAAGAAGTAAAAGTCCAATGTGATTGCCTTCCTGAGGGCGGTTCGTTAACCAAGGGAGAAGACGGAATTTGGTCACTCACTACTAAAAAACTAAATCCTGAATTGTACAGTTATTCTTTTTGGGTAGATGGTGTAAAAGCGTTTGACCCTAACAATGCTTTTTTAATTAGAGATGTAGCGACGGTAGTGAATGTATTTTTAGTGGGTGGCGGAAAAGCCGATTTATACAAAGTAACCGATGTGCCTCACGGTACGGTAGCCAAACGTTGGTACGCTTCGCCAAGCTTACAAAGCACCCGCCGTTTGACAGTATATACCCCAGCGGGTTATGAAAGCACCCAACAAAAATACCCTGTATTGTACTTAATGCACGGTGCGGGTGGCGATGAAAATGCGTGGATGGAATTGGGACGTACGGCTCAAATCATAGATAATTTAATTGCACAAGGCAAGGCAAAACCAATGCTTGTGGTCATGACTAATGGAAATGCTGATCAAGCGGCTACCCCAGGCGAGTCTAGCGAAGGTTTTGTGAAACCTATTTTTATGCGTCCGGCTACGTTTTCTGGAAAAACAGAAGCGGCTTTTGGCGACATTATCCAATTTATTGAAAACAACTACCGTGTAAAGAAAGAAAAAGCGTTTCGCGCCATTGCAGGACTTTCTATGGGTGGTATGCACAGTTTAGTCATTTCGGCTAATTACCCTAATACATTTGATTATGTGGGAGTGTTTTCTTCGGCTATGTTGCAACCAAAAGACTCACAAGCAGCTGTATATAGTGATTTTACTAACAAGCTGAAAGCACAAAGAGACAACGGTTTTAAATTGTATTGGATAGGAATTGGTACTGGCGATTTCCTTTATGAACGCTCTAACGAATACCGAAAATTACTAGACAGCTTACAGTTTAACTACCGCTATCACGAAACTACGGGAGGCCACACATGGTCCAACTGGCGTGATTATTTGTCTTTATACGCCCCGTTGTTGTTTCAATAAAATAAAAAAACCGCTAATTTTAGCGGTTTTTGTTTTAATAATATTTTTACAAATTCTCAAAGAAATCATTCCCTTTGTCATCCGTAATGATGAAAGCTGGGAAATCTTTTACGGTAATCTTGCGTACGGCTTCCATGCCTAGTTCTTCAAAATCGACTACTTCTACTTTCAAGATATTGTCTTGTGCTAAGATAGCCGCTGGTCCACCAATAGAACCTAAATAGAATCCGCCATAGGTTTTACAAGCATCCATGACTTGTTTAGTACGGTTTCCTTTGGCAAGCATAATCATGCTACCGCCCGCTTTTTGGAATTCTTCTACATACACATCCATACGTCCTGCAGTAGTAGGTCCAAAACTTCCTGACGGCATTCCCTCTGGAGTTTTGGCTGGCCCTGCGTAATAAATTGGGTGATTTTTAAAGTACTCTGGCATCGGTTTACCTGCATCCAATAATTCTTTGATTTTAGCATGGGCAATATCACGCGCTACAATCAAGGTTCCGTTTAATTTCAAACGTGTTTTGATTGGGTATTGAGACAATTCAGCCAAAATTTCTGGCATTGGTCGGTTCAAATCAATTTCAATAGGCGCTTCCAAATGAGGTGGAGTAGCCGGTAAAAATTGTTTTGGATTAGTTTCCAATTGCTCTAAGAAAATACCGTCTTTGGTAATTTTTCCTTTGATATTTCTATCTGCTGAACACGATACTCCTAACCCAACTGGACAAGAAGCCGCATGGCGTGGCAAACGAATCACACGTACATCATGAGCAAAATATTTTCCTCCAAATTGCGCTCCAATGTGGCTTTCTTGACAAAATTCCAACACTCGTTTTTCCCATTCCAAGTCTCTAAAAGCCTGACCTGCCATGTTTCCTGAAGTAGGTAAGTTGTCAAAATACCCTGCCGAAGCTTTTTTCACAGCCGCTAAATTGGCCTCAGCCGAAGTACCTCCAATCACTAAAGCTAAGTGATACGGTGGACAGGCCGAAGTACCTAAATCTTTTATTTTTTGACGAATGAACGTCTCCATCGACTTTTCGTTCAATAAGGATTTAGTTTGTTGGTATAAAAAGGTTTTGTTGGCTGAGCCTCCTCCTTTTGCTAAAAACAAAAACTCATACGAAGCGCCTTTTTTAGCATAAATGTCAATTTGTGCTGGTAAATTCGACCCTGAATTTTTTTCTTCAAACATCGAAATGGGAACAATCTGCGAATACCTCAAATTTTTCTTTTGGTAGGTATTAAAAATCCCTTTTGACAACCACTCCGCGTCATCGGCTCCCGTATAGACGTTCTCACCTTTTTTAGCCATAACAATTGCAGTTCCTGTATCTTGACACGATGGCAATTGCCCCTCTACGGCTATCACCGCATTTTGCAATAAATTGTAGGCCACAAAACGATCGTTATCTGTCGCTTCTGGGTCGTCCAAAATATTTTTTAATTTTTGCAAATGAGAAGAACGCAACATAAACGAAACGTCGTTCATAGCTTCTTGCGCTAACAATTCCAACCCTTGTGGATCAACCGTCAAGATTTCTCTATTGCCTAGGTATTCCACTTTTACAAAGTCGGATGTGATTTTTTTGTATTGCGTATCGTCTTTTAAAATTGGATACGGATCTTGGTATATGAAGTCCATTATTGAATTTTTTAGAAACGTAAAGTTACAAATAACCCGCAAGCTTTCCAAAAGCTTAGAGGGTGTTAGATGTTAAAAAAACCAGCTCGCTACGAGAATAGCCGTAATCACACAAACCAAATCTACTAAAAGCATCGTACTCAAAGTATAACGGGTATTTTTCACTTTGATAGAACCAAAATACACTGCAATCACATAGAATGTGGTTTCGGCACTACACTGGAAAATAGAACTCAATCGGCCGGTAAAAGAATCCGGACCAAAAGTGCGCATCGCATCAATCATAAAACCTCTCGAACCTCCAGAACTAAAAGGTCGTAACATGGCTACGGGTAGCGAGTCGGTAATTTCTTTGCTTACGCCAATGTTTGAAAATACAAACGAAATTCCGTTGCTGATAATTTCAAACAAACCGCTATTTCTGAAAAATGAAATTGCTACCAACATTCCCATAACATAAGGAAAAATGGTAACCCCTGTTTTCAATCCGTTATTTGCGCCGGTTACAAAGGTGTCAAAAATAGTAGTATCGTGAGCCACAAATTTTTTCTCGTTGACCAAAGAAAAAACTAACGTAAACCCAATTATAGCCACTAACATCAATCCTGAAAGGTTAGCCGTAAAGAAGTTTTTCCCAATTAAATCCAAGGTGTTGATATAAAACAAAAGTCCGACAATTGCAGCGATTATAGTCATCAAAGCCACTAACAACGAAGCACTTTTAAAATTCACTTTTTGGCGAATTCCTACAATCAAAAACGCCGCAATGGTTCCAATAAACGAAGTCAAAATACACGGCAACATTACGTCAGCCGGATTAGCTGCATTTTCGGCCGCGCGATACCCAATAATAGACGTTGGAATCAATGTTAAACCTGCCGCGTGCAAACACATAAACATAATTTGTGCATCGCTGGCTTTGTCTTTTTCGGGGTTAATAGCTTGTAAACTTTCCATGGCTTTCAAACCAAATGGAGTGGCTGCCGAATCCAATCCCAGAAAGTTAGCCGCAAAGTTCAAGGTCATATACGAAATCGATTCGTGATTTTTAGGTACCGAAGGAAAAACTTTGGCAAACATCGGACTCAACTGATGCGCTAATTTTTCGGCGGCTCCTGAAATGATTAAGAGTTCCATGATTCCGCAAAAGAACGCTAAATAAGCAATCAACGGGATAATTAAATCCAGTAAACTGTTTTTACACGTGGGTAATAATCCGTCTGATTTTTGAATTCCGCTATAGATTTTTACGGTTTTATTTTGGTACACATACGTAGTGTCGGCATTGAGAGTATCTCGATTGACAACCATAGTTTGGTCTGGCGCACTTTTGATGCTGTCTTTGACAAAAACAGGTACTTGCTCCAAGTATTTTTCTGAAACCAAAATGGGGTCGTCTTTTTTCCCATTCAGCACATGGTCAATCGTATAATTAGTGCCTGAAAACAAACTGAAAACTACAAAAGCAATCGAAGAAATAAATATTACCAACCAAAATCTACTTAATACCATAATTTATATTTTTTGTAAATGTAATAAATCAATTGCAATGTCAAATTGCAACTTCAATGTCAAATTACATTTGCAACAAAGAGTTTGTCATTACTCTTTTTGTCTAATCATTTTTTTTATCAACGCTATTTGTCCCAAATGATAATGCGTATGCTCAACTATTCCGAATAAATTTCTAAAATAATTTCCGTATTTTTCTTCTGAGAACACTTCAAATAATTTCGATTCCTCCAATTTTTCAATTTCTAACGCAAAGCGTTCTGCTTCTTCTAACACCTTTTGGACTAAATTCTCCCATTCTTCCTGAGAAGTAATCGTTGGACAATCAAAACTGAATTTATCGCTTGCGTTCAAAGGCTCGCCTTGCAACACCTTTGCTACCGGATTTACATAATAATTAATGTGAAAAATCAAGGTGGCAATCGTGTTAAAATCTTGGTGCTTCGTCGTTGCTTCCAGCCAGGTAACATCTGACAACGTATCTTTCAAATTAACAAAAGTCCAATTCCCTCCAAAATGAACTTCTCTAAAATGTTTGGCTATTTGTTTAGGCGTATTCATAAAAATAATTTAGTTATACATGAATTATCTCGTCCTCAATCAACAAATCCTCTCGGCGTAACCGAAGAAAAATCTGTGCAACGGCAATGGTGTCTTTTTCGCAATAGGTCACAATGCGGTCAATGTCTTTTTCTACATAATACACATGCCCTACCTGACTGCCATCGATATCTCCTTTTGACGAAGGAATTCCTAATACTTTACACATTAACTTAAGCGACGTAAAATGTTTGTAATCGCCAAATTTCCACAACTCCAAAGTATCTAAATGAGGGATTTCCCATGGTTTTTTACCAAAGAGATTCAACTTATTCGGAATAGGAATTTGATTAATAATCATACGTCGTGCCAGAAATGGAATGTCAAATTCTTTGGCATTATGCCCACATAAAATATGCTGTGGCTGATTGAAATGATTGTTAAGTAGGTTATTAAAATCCCGCAGTATTTTCTTTTCGTCGCCAATAAAAGACGTCACTCTAAAATTTCGGATGTCGCTTTTATTCACAAAATACCCCACCGAAATGCAAACTATTTTTCCAAACTCTGCCCAAATTCCAGCGCGATCATAAAATTCCTCAGGACTGAAATCATCCTTCCTTTGGTATTGGGTTTTATTTCCCCAAAGTGCCTTCATTTCGTCGTCAAGCGAATTAAAATGTTCTTCTTCGGGAACAGTTTCAATATCTAAAAAAAGAATGTGATTGAGGTTGATTTTTTCGATCATTCGGCAGATGGGATTAGATTGTTAGACAGGTTAGATTTATAGATTTTATGTCTTTAGACTATTCGATTTTAAGAAAATAAATATAGTAAAATACTCGTATTTTAAGATTAAAATCTATCTAAATTTCTAAAAATCTAAGCATCTAAGAAGTCTCTCTAAAAAAGACTTTGTTGTGCCGTGGGATTTTCGTGTTCGAGCAACCATTTTTTACGCCATAGTCCTCCTGCATAACCCGTCAAAGAACCGTCTGTTCCTATTACACGGTGACAAGGCACTACAATCCACAGTGGGTTTTTACCATTGGCTGAAGCCACCGCTCGAATGGCTTTCACGTCGCCGAGTTGTTTGGCTAATTCTAAATAACTCATCGTTTTTCCAAAAGGAATTTCGCACAGCGCTTTCCACACTTTTTGTTGGAATTCGGTTCCTGAAGGGTTTAATGCAAAATTGAAATGGGTTCGTTTTCCTTCAAAATAGTCTTGCAATTGCGTTACGGCCTCTTGCAAAACAGGCGGAATAACTTCGGAAACAATGCCTTCGTCAGCAATAGCGATTGCCGAAATACCATTTTCGTCACCTTTGATAGTGGCTATTCCTAAAGGAGTTTTGATACAAGCTGTTTCCATTGGATAAAGATACTTGATTTTAGTTCAAAACAAAAAACCACCCGAGAGTCGAATGGTTTTTTGTTTTAGCCCTGATAGAAGCGGCATCCTTTGCTGCCGGGGTTCGGCAGGAAAGATACAGCGAATAGCAGGATTAGCTCCTTATTTTTGTAATAAAATTGCCGCTTCTTTCGCAAAATAAGTCGAAATCAAACTGGCCCCTGCTCTTTTGATGCACATTAATTGTTCCATCATGATTTTGTCGTGGTCGAGCCAACCTCTTTCGGCTGCCGCCTTAATCATAGCGTATTCGCCCGAAACATGGAAAACCGTTACCGGAACATCTACGGCATTTTTTACTTCGCGAACGATATCCAAATAGGCGATTCCTGGTTTTACCATCACCATATCGGCTCCTTCTTCTACATCCCAAAGTGCTTCTTTAACCGCTTCGATGCGATTAGCGTAATCCATTTGGTACGTTTTTTTGTCTTTTGGTACTTCGACAGGCTCAGCATCGACATCGGCTTCTTTTGGCGCACTGTCTAAAGCATCGCGAAACGGACCATAAAATGCGGAAGCATATTTAGCCGAATAACTCATAATTCCCACGTTGTGAAAACCTGCTGCATCCAAACCTTGGCGTAAGCGTAATACTCTCCCGTCCATCATATCGCTTGGCGCTACAAAATCGGCTCCCGCTTGCGCATGAGAAACTGCCATTTTTACTAAGGCGTCATTGGTGGCATCATTGGCCACATCGCCGTTTTCAATAATTCCGTCGTGACCATAAATAGAATACGGATCGAGAGCCACATCAGGCATCACAATCATTTCAGGACAGGCTGCTTTGATGGCGCGAATAGCTCTTTGCATCAACCCGTTTGGATTCCAAGCTTCTTTTCCGGTATTGTCTTTTAAATCATCGCTTACTTTTACGTAAATATTGACTGCACGAATACCTAAATCAAACAATTCTTTTACTTCTTGCACGGTTAAATCTATCGAACGACGATAAATTCCCGGCATAGAAGGAATTTCAACTTGACTATTTTCTCCCTCTGCAATAAACATCGGAAACATAAAATCTGCCGGACTTAATGTGGTTTCACGAACTAATGAACGAATACTTTCGTTCACGCGTAATCTTCTACCTCGGTGTAATGGAAACATAATTATTTATGATTTATGATTTTAGATTTATGATTGTAGATTTGATATCGATTGCTAAGACTTCTGCAATCAAACATCGTTAATCATCAATCTGCAATCCAATTAATCGGTTTTTCTAATACTTTCAACACTTTTTCTTCTTCGCTACCTGCCACAGGATGATGGTCGTAATGCCACTGTACATGAGGCGGCAAACTCATCAAAATCGATTCAATTCTTCCATTGGTTTTTAAACCAAACAATGTTCCTTTATCGTGTACCAAATTAAATTCGACATAACGGCCACGACGAATTTCTTGCCACGTTCTTTGTTCAGGTGTATATGGCAAGTCTTTTCTTTTTGTTACAATTGGCAAATAGGCTTCCAGAAATGAATTCCCAACTTCAGTAACAAAATTGTACCAATCTTCCATCGATTGTGTTTCGGTTGCTTTTAGATAATCAAAAAACAATCCGCCCACGCCTCTGGCTTCGTTGCGATGTGCATTCCAAAAATAGTCATCGCATTGTTTTTTGTATTTTGGATAGAATTCCGGATTATGTTTGTCACAAGCGGTTTTACACGTTTGATGAAAATGAATTGCATCTTCTTCAAACAAATAATAGGGCGTCAAATCTTGTCCGCCACCAAACCACGAATTGATTACATTACCTTTTTCATCGTACATTTCAAAATAGCGCCAATTGGCATGCACCGTTGGCACCATTGGGTTTTTCGGATGAATTACCAAACTCAATCCACAGGCAAAAAAATCAGCTTCGCCTACATTGAATAATTTTTGCATCGAATCAGGCAGTTTTCCGTGAACCGCTGAAATGTTTACGCCGCCTTTTTCAAAAACAGCACCTTTTTCAATTACGCGCGTTCTTCCGCCACCGCCTTCTGGTCGTTCCCAAATGTCTTCTCGAAATTTAGCAACGCCATCCATAGCTTCTAATCCTTTACAGATTTGATCTTGAAGGGTTTGAATATAGGTATAGAATTTATTTTTCATTTTTCTGATTTCCTGCAAGGTCTTCGAAACCTTGCAGGTTAGTTAAGTTTACTGACCGTATTCCTTCACCGCTTCCACAAAAGCCTTCGCGTGATCCACAGGAATGTTTGGTAAAATTCCGTGACCTAAGTTGACGATGTAATTGTCTTTTCCAAATTCATCAATCATTTCGTGCACCATTTTTTTGATGGTTGGTATTGGCGATAATAATCTTGATGGATCGAAATTTCCTTGTAAAGTTATATTTCCACCCGTTAAATAACGAGCATTTCTTGGCGAACACGTCCAGTCTACTCCTAAAGCCGAAGCTTTAGATTTTGCCATATCTCCTAAAGCAAACCAACAACCTTTTCCGAAAACAATCACTTTCGTGTCATCAGCTAATGCTTCAACAATTTGGTTGATGTATTGCCAAGAAAATTCTTGATAATCTACCGGAGACAACATGCCGCCCCAAGAATCGAAAATTTGAATGGCATTACAACCTGCTTTTACTTTTTCTTTCAAATACAAAATTGTGGTATCGGTAATTTTTTGCAATAAAGTGTGCGCTGCCACTGGGTTTGAAAAACAAAATCCTTTAGCCGTATCAAAACTTTTTGATCCTTTCCCTTCTACGGCATAACAAAAAATCGTCCAAGGTGAACCTGCGAAACCAATCAATGGCACCTCATCGTTCAGCATTTCTTTGGTCAATTTGATAGCGTCAAAAACGTATCCCAATGTTTCGTTTACATCTGGAACAAACACTTTTTCTACATCTTGAGAAGTACGAATTGGATTCGGAATTATTGGCCCTAAATTGTCTTTCAATTCCACATGAATGCCCATTGCTCTTGGCACTACCAAAATATCCGAGAATAAAATAGCCGCATCGGGTTTAACAATACGAATCGGTTGCACCGTAATTTCAGCTGCCAATTCTGGGGTTTCACAACGCGTAAAAAAATCGTATTTGTCACGTAAAGCTCTAAATTCTGGCAAGTATCTTCCTGCTTGACGCATCATCCAAACGGGTGGACGTTCTACTTTTTCATTGTTTAAAGCTCTTAAAAAAAGGTCGTTTTTAATCATTTTTTATTTGTTTTTGCCACAAAGGCGCAAAGGCACTAAGTTTAATTATAATAATATTCTTCAACCTCTGTAATTACATTTCCAATCGAAGGATATTCAGCAATTACGATGTTTTTTATGTGTTTGTTTTCCAAAGCTTTAGCGGTAGTTTCGCCAATGCAAAAGCATACTTCTTTTTTGATGTTGTTTTCTTTCAAATAACTCTCCACCCCTGACGGACTAAAAAATAAAATGGCATCGACCGCCTTTGTTACTTTTTGTGGTGTCAACTGGGTAGTGTACACCTCAATTTCATTGTACTCAATACCCGCATTTTTTAATGCTAACGGCAAGGTGTCTTTTCTGAGGTTGCCACTAAAAAAAGTATAGCTTTCGTTCGCATAAATCAGACTAATTATTTCAGCTAAATCCGAGGCATAATCTGCGTAGGCTACCACGTCAAAACCGGCCTCTTTTAATAGCATTTTGCTTTTTACCCCTACGCAAAATACTTTTTTAGCCTGCAGTGCTGCCTTAAATGTTTCCAACTGAGGATGCTTTAAAAAACTCGCAACAGCGTTCTGACTGGTGAAAATTAAATTGTCTTTAATTCCTTTTAGCTCAAAATCTTTGACTTTCACTCGAATGAAATCAAATTCCAAAACCTCCAAACCAATGTCTAGTAAAGCTTGTTTTTGATGACTCAAAAGCACTTTTGTAGATAGGATTCGAGTTGGATTTGCCATTTTTTTGTTATTTTTTAAACCATTAAGATAGTAAGGTTCATTAAGTTCGTTCTTAATTTTCTTAATTCCTTAATGGTTCATTTTATTTTTTTAACTGGTTTTTAATTGCAATCATCAATTCGGCACCTCCATTATTCAAAATTTCTTGAGCGGAATAAAAGCCTAATTTCTTCCATTCGGATATATCCACTGATTTTTCAATTTCAATTTTTTGTTTGCCATCAACAGAAAACAAAACTCCTTTAAATTCAATCGTGTCTTTTTCTTCGTCGTATCGCGCCAAAGCTCCAATTGGGGCTGTACAACCGCCTTCTAATGTCTTTAAAAACTGTCTTTCTATATAGGTGCAAATCTCTGTTTCAATATCGTTCAATTGGCTCACAGCATCTTTGGTAAATTCGTCATTTGCCATAGCTACCACTACCATTGCGCCTTGTGCAGGAGCAGGAATCATCCAATCGAGGTTGATATAATTTTCTGGTTTGAGATTGATTCGCTCTAAACCAGCCGCGGCAAAAACAGCTCCGTCCCAGTCACTTTCTTCTAATTTCTGCATTCGAGTGTTGACATTTCCTCTCAAATCCACCACTTGATGATTGGGATATTTGTGCCACCATTGCGCTTGACGACGCAAACTTCCGGTAGCAATTATACCTGTAGTAGTCAAAAAATCTAAATTGCCTTTGTGTACTAAAATATCTAGTGTGTTAGCGCGTTCTAAAACTGCCGTTTGTACAATTCCTTGTGGTAAAGCCGTTGGTACATCTTTCATGGAATGCACCGCAATATCCACCTGACCGTTAATCATGGCAATATCTAGGGTTTTAGTAAAAATCCCTGTAATTCCTAACTCGTATAATGGTTTATCCAGAATAATATCTCCCTGTGATTTTACAGCAATAATCTCGGTAGTATACCCTAAATCATTCAGCTTTTTTTCAACGGTATGAGCTTGCCAAAGCGCCAACTCACTATCTCGGGTTCCTATGCGTATCGTTTTACTCATTCTTTTGTGGGGTGCCAATATTAAACACTTTTTCAATCCACTCAATACTTTCGTCCACCATCGTTTCTTCGTCTTTGAGATGATTCGCAAAATGATTTGTGATTTTTTGAATGATTCGGTTGCTGATAATTTCAGCCTGTTCTTCGTTGAAATCAGCTAGTTTTTTACGCTGAAATGTCAACTCTCCTTCTTTTATGGAATGTAGTTTTTCTTTCAGTGCATGAATGGTTGGGGCAAATTTTCTTCCTTTGGACCACGTCAAAAATTCGTCTTTGATCTCTTCGATAATAGCTTCGGCCGCTGGAATATGTTTCTTTCTGTTTTCTAAAGTTTCATCGGTAATTTGGGATAAATAATCCATGTGAATCAAAGTAACTCCTTCAATATCCTCTACATTTTCATTCACATTTTTTGGGATAGACAAATCCAAAATCAACAATGGCTTTTTCAAGTTCAAAATGGTTTTATCCACTGTTGGGTTTTGGGCTCCTGTAGCCACTACCAAAACATCGGCTTTCTGAATTTCCAATTGCAAATCGGCATAATCTTTAACGACCACATCTAATTTTTGCGCTAGCTTCTCAGCCTTATCTTTAGTACGGTTGATTAATGTAATTTGTTCGTGTTTGGAATGTTTGACTAAATTTTCGCAAGTATTTCTGCCGATTTTTCCCGTACCAAAAAGCAAAATGTTTTTGTTACTAACATCGACCACATTGTTTAAAATGTACTGCACCGAAGCAAATGAAACCGAAGTGGCTCCCGAAGAAATTTCGGTATCCGTTTTGATTTTTTTACTGGCTTGGATTACCGCATTCACTAAACGCTCTTGGAAAGCATTGACTAAACCCACCGATTTAGCCTGAAAAAAACTAGTTTTTATTTGCGAAATGATTTCGAAGTCGCCCAAAATCTGGCTGTCTAGACCCGTTCCTACTCTAAAAAGGTGACTTACTGCTTCTTTGCCTTTATAAACAAAGCCGTATTTCTGGAAAGCCTCAACTGATCCTTGGCTGTTTTCACAAATCAATTTAATCAATTGAAAAGGGTGTTCTGCAAAACCGTATATCTCGGTTCTATTACAAGTAGAAGTCACGATCAAACTTTCAATCCCTTCGTTCTTTGCTTGTTCGAGTAGGCGCATTTTTGCCACCGCATCCAAACTAAATTTCCCTCTTATCTCGGCATCGGCTTTTTTATAGCTTAGGCCAACAGCATAAAATGAATGAGGTTTTGATGTATGATGGTGCTCCATAAATTCTACTTTTCTAAAAAGTGGAACAAAAATATCATTAAGGGTTTGATAAAAATAACGCTAAAAGTGCTAAATGTGTCGCTAAATGATTTTTTGGATTGAAATCGTACTTTTATAGTAAAAAAATCTATTTTTGTACTAAAATCAAGTTGTTTTAAATTCCGATTTCAACGGGTTTTGAATCACACACTTGGAATTAAATTGATTTTTATTGCTAAAAAAATATCGCTATGGGTTCACAAGAGGTTATAAAAATTGAAGACGACTTTACTTTACTACGCTTTCAAAACGATAGTGCCGAGATTTTTCGTGCGCAACGCGAAGTGGGTAGCGGTCTGATACAATTCCATTTTGGCATCAAAGGAAATGCAAAATTCATTTTCAATCAAGGTAACTATGCCTTGGAATTAAAGGAAGAAAAATCGCTTCTTTTGTACAATCCACAAAAAGAATTGCCTTTGAATTTAGAATTAGCACCTAATTCGTGGGCTATCTCGGTGATTATTTCTATCAAAAAATTTCATGCGTTATTTTCTACTGAGGCCAACTATATTACATTTTTAAGCCCCGACAATAAAGACAAAAAATATTATAATGAAGGCAATATTAGTCCGTCAATGGCAATTGTATTGAGTCAGTTGTTTCATTACAGCTTGCACCCTTCTATCAAAAACTTGTATTATAAAGGCAAGGGCTACGAACTATTAAGTTTGTATTTCAACAAAAGTGAAGACCCGAATGCCGAACAATGTCCGTTTTTAATTGACGAAGACAATGTGTTCAAAATCAAAAAAGCCAAAGAAATTATCATTGCCAACATGGCTGAACCACCTGGATTGCAAGAATTAGCCGACCAAGTAGGCCTCAATTTAAAAAAATTAAAAATGGGGTTCAAACAAATTTATGGTGACACTGTTTATGGCTTCCTTTTTGATTACAAAATGGACTATGCCCGAAAATTACTAGACAGCGGCTCATACAATGTGAACGAAGTGGGTCTAAAAATTGGCTACAGTACTGGAAGTCATTTTATTGCAGCCTTCAAAAAGAAGTTTGCCACCACGCCCAAAAAATATTTAATGTCAATTAACACAACCCTATAAAAAACACAAAATGAAAGGTGTATTATTAGTTAACCTAGGTTCTCCTGACAGTCCTGAACCTAAAGATGTAAAAAAATATCTAGGTGAATTCCTTATGGATGAGCGTGTTATTGATATTCCACATTTACTAAGAACATTATTAGTAAAGGGAATCATCTTAAATACGCGTCCTAAAAAATCAGCCAAAGCCTATAAAAAAATATGGTGGGACGAAGGCTCGCCTCTGATTGTTTTATCCAAAAGATTATTGGAAAAAGTTCAAAAACTAACCCCAACTCCTATTGCACTAGGTATGCGCTATGGTAATCCTTCTATCGAAAGTGGTTTGAAAGAATTGTACGAAAAAGGAGTGACCGAAGTACTACTTATTCCGTTGTACCCACAATTCGCAATGGCCACTACCGAAACTATTTTAGCATTGGCAGAGGAAATTCGTAAGGCGCAATTTCCTAATATGAAAATCCAATCGGTACCTGCATTTTATAATGACACTGACTATGTAAACAGCTTGTCTAATTCGATTCAAAGAGACTTGAAAAAAGGAAATTACGACTATTTGTTGTTTTCGTACCATGGTGTTCCTGAGCGTCATATTAAAAAATCGGACGTAACAAAATCGCATTGTAAAATTGACGGTTCCTGTTGCAACACGCCTTCGGCAGCGCACGAATTTTGCTACCGTCACCAATGTTATGAAACCACCAAAAACGTGGCTAAAACATTAGGTTTGGAAGAAGGCAAATACAGCACCTCTTTTCAATCGCGTTTAGGAAGAGACCCTTGGCTACAGCCTTATACTGATGCAACTATTGATGGTTTGGCACAAAAAGGAATTAAGAACTTAGCGGTAGTTACTCCGGCGTTTGTTTCAGATTGTCTAGAGACTTTAGAAGAAATTGGTATGGAAGCGGCTCATAGCTTCAAGGAAAACGGAGGAGAAAATTTCCATACTATTCCGTGTTTGAACGATGATGACGAATGGTGTGCCGTGGTAGCAAAATGGATTAACGAGTTTGCAAATAGTAATTAGTGACTATAAAACATAACACATGTACGACTATCTAAAATCATTACACCTCATTTTTGTCATCACTTGGTTTGCAGGATTATTTTATATCGTGCGCCTTTTTGTGTACCAAATCGAGGCGGCTCAAAAACCTTCTCCAGAAAAAGAAATTTTGCAAAACCAGTTCAAAATCATGAGCTACCGTTTGTGGTACATCATTACTTGGCCTTCAGCAATTTTAGCTAGTTTCTTTGCTTTTTGGATGTTGTTTTTTACCGAAATGGGGAATGCTTGGCTTCAAATGCCTTGGATGCATGTTAAACTGGGCTTTGTGTTCTTGTTGTATTTATATCATTTGAAATGCCACCAAATTTTCAAACAATTACAAAACGACAATGTAAAACACACTAGTAATTTCATGCGCATTTGGAACGAAGGAGCTACGATTATTTTATTCGCAGTGGTGTTTTTAGTGATTTTAAAAAACGCCGTGAATTGGATTTACGGGGTTATTGGAATTTTTCTATTTTCAATTTTGATAATGCTTGGATTCAAATTTTACAAACGAATTAGAGAAAAGAAGTAATTAGTAAATAGTGATTAGTAAATAGCTAGTCACTAATCACTAATATCTAAACACTTAAAAATGAAAAAATCTAAAATAACAATGCTTTCTCTTCGAACTAGGATTTTCCTATCGATGATTGTATTGATTATTATGGCTTCTATCATCCTAGCTTCTATCTCTATTATTCAATTTAAAAATGAAGCTCAAGAATACCACCAAGAACGTTTAGAGCGTAAAGAAAATGAAGTCAAAGAACACATCAACTATGTGCTTTCGACTACTACCTACCCGTTGACAACGGCCAATTTACCTTTGATTTTTAAGGATAAGATTCACGAATTGGCACAAATTCACGCGATTGAAATCAACATTTACAGCCTTGACGGAAAATTGCTGAAATCCTCCAAAGAGTCTTTTTCAGTAGATAAAGTAGCGCCGCCCATTCCTAAATACATTCTAAAGTTAGTACGTTCTTCTATCGAAAAACGATTTGTTGATATTAAAACCATTGACGGTATCAAAAATCGTTCTTCGTATAGCCAAATCAAAGATGATAAATTCAAACCGCTCGGTATTTTGAATTTGCCTTATGTGGAAGACGATGGTTTTTATGAAAAGGAATTGAACGGATTCCTGATTCGTCTGGGGCAGGTATATTCGTTTATGCTATTGGTCGCATTTGGCTTAGCCTATTTTCTTTCGACCTATATTACCAAGTCCTTAAAAACGATTTCCGATAAATTGAGTGAGACCAGTTTGAATCAGAAAAACGAAAAAATTGGGGTTGAGGCCACAAGCAAAGAAATCAATTTGTTGATTAAATCGTACAATGCGATGGTGGACGAACTAGAAATTAGTGCTGTGAAACTAGCGCAAAGCGAACGGGAAGAAGCTTGGCGCGAAATGGCAAAACAAGTCGCCCACGAAATTAAAAATCCGCTGACGCCAATGCGCCTAACTGTACAAAGTTTTCAACGAAAATTTGAACCCGACGACCCTGAAATCAAACAAAAAATGAAGGACTACTCAGATACCTTGATTCAACAAATTGATACCATGAGTGCGGTGGCTTCTGCTTTTTCAAATTTTGCCTCAATGCCTGCGCAACAAAATGAAACGCTTAATGTGGTCGAGGCTGTTGAATTAGCACTGGATATTTTTAATGAAGACTATTTGGTTTTCGAAAAAGAAGAAGAAGAAATTATTGCTAAAATTGACCGCACACAACTCATTCGAATCATTACGAATTTGGTTAAAAATGCCATTCAAGCTATTCCAGAGCAACAAGAATTGAAATCAATTATTGTTCGTGTGGAAAAAAGGCCAAAAAACGTGTTCATTACCGTAAATGACAACGGAATTGGAATCAAAGAAGAAGACCAAACACGAATTTTCGAACCTAAATTCACCACTAAAAATAGCGGAATGGGATTAGGTTTAAGTATCATTAAAAATATCATCGAAAATTACAAAGGAAGCATTACATTTGAAACTCAATTCGGTCAAGGCACTACTTTTACGGTACGTTTACCTATTTTAAATTCTTAAAAAATGAATTCTATGAACTACGAAAATCTTTTGATTGCTATAGAAAATAAAATCGCAGTGGTTACTTTAAACCGTCCTGCCAAGTTGAATGCTTTGAACAAGGACACCCTTGCCGAATTACACTCGGCGTTTACTGATTTAGAAAACAACGAAGCCGTTCAAATAATCATCTTGACTGGAAGTGGCGAAAAAGCCTTTGTGGCTGGTGCTGATATTGCTGAATTTGCTGATTTCTCAGCTGCCGAAGGAACACAACTCGCTGCCGAAGGACACCAAAAAGTATTCGACCATATAGAAAATCTTAAAAAACCAGTTATTGCTGCAGTTAACGGTTTTGCCTTAGGTGGCGGATTGGAATTAGCCATGGCGTGTCATTTTAGAGTGGCCTCAGACAATGCTAAAATGGGTTTGCCTGAAGTAACCTTGGGATTAATTCCCGGTTATGGCGGTACCCAACGCTTGCCTCAACTGGTAGGTAAGGGTCGTGCTATGGAAATGATTCTTACGGCTTCTATGATTACGGCTTCTGAAGCCAAAGAATACGGTTTGGTCAACCACGTAGTTCCTCAAAACGAACTGCTTGATTTTTGCCAAGGCTTGGCGCAAAAAATTTGTAAAAATGCACCCTTAGCTCTTAGCGAAGCGATACAGGCTGTTAACGCTAGTTTTGAGAAAACTAAAAATGGTTTTGAATTTGAAATTAATGCCTTTGGCCGATTATTTGGTACAGCCGATTTCAAAGAAGGAACTTCGGCATTTTTAGAAAAAAGAAAAGCTGATTTTAGCGGGAAATAATTCGAAAATTTAAATTTAACACATGTCTTTTCAAACCGAATTTGCCCTCTTTTGGGAAAGTGTCAAAGAGAGTATTGAACAGTATACTTTTGCTAAATTAACCTTGGCAAAAACCATTGGCGATACCGAATTAAAAAATATTTATATGCGACCTGTCCTAATTGATGGACAAGCTCGTATTTCGCTCATTGCTCGTTACAAAACCGAAGAGATAGAAAGTTTTCACTCTTTAGACGAAGCTTTCTTTGTATTGTCTGGTTATATGAACAATCCGTTTTTGACCGCTTTATTATTTACTACCGAAAATGATTTGACTTTTAAATTAAACAAGAAAAGAGTTGGAAGTATTACCGAACAAGCACCCACTTTTAAAAGTGCTTCGGATGTAATCTTAGAAATGCAGGAGAAAAAGATTATTTTAGATTAACATTGAAATTATATTACAAATATTTGACTCCTAACGGAGTAAAAATAATATCCGAAAGTTAAACTAACTTACTTTCTCCCTTCCCATTCAGCATAAAATTGGGATAAAAAACCTTCCATATAACGATGGCGTTCCTCGGCGATTTGTCTTCCCGTTTGGGTATTCATTTTGTCTTTTAAAAGCAATAGCTTTTCATAAAAATGATTGATGGTGGGCGCTTCATTGTTCTTGTACTCTTCTTTAGTCATGGATAAATTAGGTGCGATTTCGGGGTTGTAAAGCACTCTATTTTTGAATCCTCCATAGTTGAAAGTTCTGGCAATGCCAATAGCGCCAATAGCATCTAATCGATCGGCATCTTGTACAATATCCAACTCTACCGAAGAAAATTTTCGTGCAACATTACCGCCCTTAAAAGAAATGTTTTCAATAATAGCAACTACATGGTCAATGGTTTCTGAATCCACATTTTCTTCTTCTAAAAAACGGCGTGCTATTCTGGGTCCGATAGTCTCATCGCCATCATGAAATTTACTATCCGCAATATCATGAAGCAAGGCCGCTAATTGGACTATCTCTCCATCACAAATTTCAGTTGCAGCAATCAGCAAGGCATTTTTATACACCCGTTCAATGTGAAACCAGTCGTGACCACCTTCGGCTTGTGCCAAAGTCGTTTTTACAAAGACAATCGTTTTATCAATCAAGGAGGTAGATTTCATTTTAAAGTTGGTTTTATAAAAAAAGCTGAATTAAATAATTCAGCTTTTTATTTTATTTAAAAAAACTACTATTTTACAAAGTAGCAGGCTCAACCCATTTAAAAATATACGACTCTTGAGGGATCACCAATCTTTCTGAAATTTTAGCCATTCTAGCAGGTAATTTCATGATAAAATCGCGGGCTTTCTCCGCTTCATCAGTCAAACTTCCAATTTTATCAATTTGCCATTTGTCAATTAGTTTTTGCATGATTTCAACATAATCATTGGCGGTATATACTCCAATGCGCTGTGCCGAATCAGAAAAATTTTCAAAAGCAGTACTTATTTTTTGTCCTGATTCTCTCAAGAAATGGGCTGGCATCGTAATTTTTTGTTTCATCATGTATTGAAACGCCAACATCATTTCGCTTGGGTCTACCTGGAAAATTCTATTCACAAATTCGCTATACGCATGATGATGACGCATCTCATCTCCTGCAATCATTTTACACATCTTAGATAACTTATGATCTCCGTGTTTTTTTGCAATTTGCGACACTCTATTGTGTGAAACGTAAGTGGCTAACTCTTGAAAACTGGTATACACAAAGTTTTTATACGGGTCTCTTCCTGTACCAATGTCAAACCCATCATTAATCAAATGTTGCGTTGTAATTTCTACTTCACGCATATTAACGCGACCAGACAAATACAAGTATTTATTCAACACATCGCCATGTCGATTTTCTTCTCCGGTCCATTGACGAATCCAGCTAGACCAACCATTTCTTTCTAAATTATCGACTCCTTCTACCTCTATTAACCAAGACTCATACGTAGGTAATGCTTCCTCGGTAATCGTATCTCCTACCATGGCTACCCAGAAATCATACGGTAACTCTTTAGCAATTTCTCTTAGTTCTTTGACATCCTCAAAAAAGTTATCGCTTTGTGAATCTGGTAAAAAGTCGGAAGGTTGCCAGATATTTTCTACTGGGATTAAGTATTGTTCTACGAAGCTATCCACGTTTTTTTCCAAAAACTGCATCACTTCTAAACGAATGTTTTTAATTGACATTATATTTATTTTAAATTTGTATTCCTTGTACTATGGCATTTTCTGTTTGCTCTATCAACTCTTCAAATGAATAGTCACTCACCTTTAGTGGTTTGTGAATTGTAAATTTGAGATGATTGCCTAAACCCATAGGAAAATTACCAAATTGCACCATTTTCCATGAATTGTTAATGGTAATTGGGACCACATAAGCAGAAGGGGCATACTTACATAATATTTTTAATCCGCTTTGAGCGAATGGTTTTGGTTTTCCCGTTTTACTTCGAGTTCCCTCTGGGAATATTACTGCCGAACGGGTGTGTTTTTCAATATATTCAGACAATCCTTTGATTACCGGAATAGCTTGTTTTGGATCTTTTCTATCAATTAAAACAGAACCTCCATGATTCAAATTATACGATACACTTGGTATTCCTTTTCCTAATTCTTTCTTACTCACAAACTTGCAATGGAAATCCCTCAAGTACCAAATAATAGCGACAATATCATACAGACTTTGATGATTGGCCACAAAGATTATTGGGGTGTTTTTAGGAATATCGTGTACATTTTCAAACTGATACGTAGTTCCTAAAAGATTGGTACAACGCACCAAGAATAAGTTCAAATAATCCACACTTTTTTTATGTGCTTGATAACCAAAAACATTGAAACATACCCACTGAATTGGATGAAAAAGAACCAAAGAAAATCCAAAACACAAATAGTAAAGTATGGAAAGGGGATAAGAAATTAGTTTATGCATTATTAAAAATAAAGTTCAAAAATACGAAATTAATTTTTAGGAAGATTTAAATCCTAAAGAATAAGCCCTTTTTAGTCTTTAATTGTACCTTTGTGATTCAAAACAGGTACTATTTTTCTCAAAATGAAGTTCAATTATCCAAAAAACGAAAAACTTAAAAGCAAAATTGCGATAGGGTTATTGTTTTCCGAAGGGAAATCAGTATCAAAATATCCTTTGCGTTTGGTCTATCATAAGGGTACATTGGAAGAAAAACAACAACTAAAAGTAGGGGTTTCTGTTTCTAAAAAATACTTCAAAAAAGCCGTTGATCGCAATTATTTCAAACGCGTTTTACGAGAAACCTATCGCTTCAATCAACACTTGCTAAAAGAACATCTACAACAACCCTACTCAATAATGCTTTTTTATCAAAGCAAAGACCGACTATCGTTTGAAGAAATCAATTCTAAAACGATTCAGTTGTTTGAAAAATTTTTAACGCAAATCAATCCCATTTCAAAAGAATCGGAAAAATAAAATGGTTCTGAAACCGTTACAAATTGCAATTTATTCTTATTTTAGACCATTCAATTTCAACTTTTAGTACTATGATTTCGTCCTTCAAAAAAAGATATATTATTCCCATTATAGCTGGTACATTTTTGTATGTAGGAGCCAGTTTCAAGGAAGATTTTTTTGAGGTAGCCAAGCAAATCGAAATCTTTACGACGCTATTCAAAGAACTAAACAAGAACTACGTAGATGAGACCAATCCGGGGGAATTAATGGATAAAGCCATCAAAGGAATGCTAGCCAGTTTAGATCCTTATACGGTATTCTTTAACGAACAAGACGTTATAAAATTCAAAATAAACAATACCGGTGAATATACTGGTATTGGCGCCCTAATCACTCGAAAAGAAGACCGATTAATTATCAAAGAAGCTTATAAAAACTTCCCTGCTGATAAGGCTGGATTAAAAGCGGGCGACGAGATTGTTCAGATTGGAGATGTTCTTTTAGCCGACTTTAAAGAAGACGCTTCACAATTATTAAAAGGGGCAAAAAACACTAAAATTGACATTAAATATATTCGTCAAGGTAAACCGGCTAACGCCCAACTCGTTCTAGATGAAGTCGAAATTAAATCGGTGCCGTTCTTTGGAAAAATAGACGATAAAACAGGGTATATTGTATTGGCACATTTTAATAGAAAAGCAGGATTAGAGACTAAAAATGCGTTGGAACAACTCAAAAAAGAAGGTGCTGAACGGATTGTTTTGGATTTGCGTGATAATCCCGGCGGATTGTTGAATGAGGCAGTGACGATTTGTAATTTATTTGTGCCAAAAAATGAAATTATTGTAACTACAAAATCAAAAATTGACAAACACAACAACACCTATAAAACAACTAAAGAACCTATTGATACTGAAATTCCATTAGCTATTATAGTAAATGGGAAGAGTGCTTCGGCTTCTGAAATTGTTTCGGGTGCTTTACAAGATTTAGACCGAGCAGTGATTATTGGTAGTCGTAGTTTTGGAAAAGGTTTAGTACAACGACCTGTTGATTTGACGTATGGAACACAATTAAAGGTAACTATTTCGCGCTATTATACGCCTTCTGGTCGCTGCATTCAAGCTTTGGACTATGCCCACAAAGACAAAAATGGTAGTGCCACAAAACGAGACGAAAAAAGTTATACCGCATTTAAAACCAAGAAAGGAAGAATTGTTTATGATGGCGGTGGTATTCAACCGGATATAGCCCTAGAAGAAACACGTTTGAGTCCAATTGCTGAGGCTTTAGAAAAAAATGATGCTATCTTCAACTTTGCTACCCAATATTATTACAAAAACCCTAGTCTTGGAAATACAATTCCAACGATTTCTGAGTCCGACTTTCAGGATTTTAAACAATTTTTAAAGTTGTCCAAATTCTCTTTTGATACCGAAACCGAATTGGCTCTGAAAAACACTTTGGCTGCTGCCAAAAAAGAAAAAATTGATGATGCTATTGCAACCGAATACCAACAATTGTTGACTACGCTTCAAAAAAATGAAATTGCTTTATTAGATAAAAATCAAAAAGAAATTAAAAATTTAATTCAAGAAGAGCTCATCAAACGCTACCAATACCAAGAAGGCTTGTACCAATTTTACCTTAAAAACAATATTGAAATTAAACGAGCTAACCAAGTGCTAAGTAATCCTACTGAGTACAAAAACATACTGAAAATGTAATGAAAAGATGGTTACAAATAGGCGTTCTATTGCTATTCTTGTCTGGATTTGGACAGGAAAAAATTACGCAAAATGTCTATTTCGATTTTGATGTGGACCACCTCAAAGAAGCCCAAAAAAACCTACTTTGCGATTTTTTCCAAAAAATAGATAGCGCCCAAATCAAATCCGTTCGTGTCTTTGGGTATTGTGATGATCGCGGTACTGCTCCTTACAATTATAACCTGTCTGACAGGAGAGTTAGTACTACAGAAAAGATACTCCTCGAGATGGGATTGAATCCTAAAAAATTGATTGCGCTTGAAGGAAAGGGAAGAATTCTAATCAATAAGGATACAATTACTAATTTAGACCGAACTAGGTCTGAAAATCGTCGCGTAGAAATTGTTGTAGAAAAATTAGCGCGCCCAATTTATTTTATGGGTATTCCACGATTGTTTTCTGATTTTCATTTGCCACACCAAAAAGGAGATCGTATCTATTTAGAAAATGTACGATTTGAGGTAGGAAGTAGTTATTTGAATTTAAAATCTAGAGAAATATTAGATAAAATTGTGATTTTCTTGAAGAACAACCCCTATATAGAATTTGAAATTCAAGGACATGTTTGTTGCACCCCAAAGTATTATTCGGATGCTATTGACAAAGATACTAAAGAACGAAAATTGTCCTACAATAGAGCCAAGGCCGTGTATCGTTATTTAGTAATGCGGAAAATCAATCCGGCTCGAATGACTTTTAAAGGCTACGGTAATTTATTCCCTATTGGGAAAGAACCCGAACTAGATCGAAGAGTAGAGTTTGTTATCACAAAATGTTAATGACTTTTCTCCATTTGGATATGGGGAATATCATCTTCTAAATACATCTCACTCGATTGGATAAACCCATGGCTTTCGTAAAATTTTTTCAAATACAGCTGCGCTCCTATGGTAATTTCTGTTTCTCCAAAATGATTCAACACACCCGCAATAGCTTGTTGCATTAATTCGTGACCCCATTTTCTATCTCGGTATTTAGGATGTACCACCACTCTGCCTATAGAGGCATGAACAAAGGTTATTCCCGGTTTAAAAAGACGAGCATGGGCTACAATTTTGCCTTCAAATATCCCAAAAAGATGCAGTGCTTTTTGATCTTTGTTATCCAAATCAAGGTAAACACAATTTTGTTCAACAACAAAAATTTCAGATCGTAAACGAAGAATATCATACAATTCGTTTACAGAAAGTGTTTCAAAAGATTTAATTTGCCATTCTAATACCATGTGGTTTTATTTATGTGGGGTGAAATTATTGTTTTTATAAAAACGAACCGATTGTATAATCGCTTCTAATTCATGCATTACATCTCTTTTTTCTTTAGAAGGAGAATAACAAAACCCTTCTAAAACAAGTAACCTATTATTTAATATATCTACGATAGTGTAATTAATGAAAGGCCCAGACATATAATCGTTTTGAAGTTGCCAAGTACCTCTTGTTTCATATGCCAATACATTATCCATTTTTGAAGTAAAAAAATAAGGCGTATATCCCGTTTCACTGATCATATAGGTATTAGGTTCTTTTCCTTGAATGTTCTTTCCGATAGAATCTCTTATGGAAAGAACTGTCGCTACCGAAATTTTTTTTCTTAATGGTAATTGATACATCACCAAACTACTGCTCCCGCTAATTATTTCTTTTTTAAACCAAAAAAAATTGGGCTTTCGCATTACTACTTGAAAATTGGAGGGGATTTGGATTGCTATATTAAAACGACGACGAATAAAACCCGCGGATACTACTGATTTTTTATTGATTCTTTGGCTTTCTGCAATCTCACCTTGCTCAATTAATCGAATCATCTCTGGAGAATGTTGCTCTATCAAATCCAACACTTCTGCGGCGGTTGCTCCTGAAATATGAAATACTTTTTGAGGAGAGGCGTATTGATTGTTTTTGATTTCAAATTTTTTTTCAAAACCTTTTTTTACCACAATAATTGCGCGACTATTAATAGCAAATCCTTCCAACAATTTGACAGGATATTGATTAATAGTGAAAAGAGGTTCTTCTTCTGGTAATCCTATTACTGGCGAAGCAAATTTATTGCGGATGCTGTCGCCAATTTCTCCATTCCATAATTGGTCATCAATCATTACTGAAATGGTATTAATCTTACCGGTTGTTTTACGAGGAAGATTGGATTCCTTCTTACAACAAGGAAAAAGAGAAACTAAAAGTAGTAAGCATAAAAAATGGACTTTATTCATACTCCTTTATTCCTAAAAAATCCAAATTTACATTCATTCTTTGCCTTAGCCGTTGATTTTCAATTTCATTCCAGGTTTCAACTCTTCATCTTTAATATTATTCCATTTCTTCAAATCTGAAATGGTAACCCCTGGATATTTTTTTGAAATACTGTATAAAGAATCTCCTTTCTTTACATAGTACTCTTTTGCTGGTGTCGGATACTCTTCTTTCTTTTTAAAACTGGCAACCGTTGCTTTATTTGTTACAATGGCAATCTCATTTTTGGCAACTATCAAAGTACTTCCTAGGGCAATTGAATTAGTTGTTAAATTATTCCATTGTTTCAAATCGTCTAATGACGCTCCAAACTTTTTAGCAATATTTCCTAAATTATCTCCTTTTTGTACAACATACTGAATATCTTTTCTTTCAGGTGTAGCCACCACATCTTCTTTAACTGGATTTTTTACAACTTGTAGTGAGGCTCCTAATTGTATGCTATTGTTTGTCAATTTATTCCACTCTTGTATGTCTGTTACTGAAATGTTGAATTTTTTAGCAATGTTACTTAGGTTATCACCCTTTTGTACCACATAAAACGAATCCGTTTTAGTAACTAAACTATCTTTTAGAACTGCTTTTTTATCCGCCTCAACTTTGGCTACAGCCGAAGATTTCTGTTCTACATCCGTTCCATTGATTCTTAGATTTTTTCCATATGCAACCTGGTTTCCTTTAATATTGTTCCATTTTTTAAGATCGTCAACTGCCACATCGTATTTTTTGGCAATTGTTGTCAAATTATCTCCGCGCTTAACGCGATAATAACGTACTTTGGCTTGTGCCAATCGTTGAAACGTATTCACTGAATCCTGAGGAACAATTGGACGAACTATTTGGAACGGCTTTTCTCTTAAATTAGCTTCTCTATCTACATAAGCGTAGATTTTAGATTCGTTTGAAGTAAACACTGCCATTTTATCCTGTGGCAATCTTAGGTAATGTGCTTGATCTTTATAAGAAGGCACCACATTTAATTTGAATGAAGGATTCAAAATTTGCAGTTGCGTTATAGGAATATCAATTAAGTCTGAAATCTGCTTAAATGAAATTTGCTTTTTAATCATCACCGTATCCGTAGCAAAATGCTTTATTGGAGCTCTCTCTGGTTTTATTCCGTGTTCCTTATGGTATTCATAAATATACATGGTGGCTAAAAATGCAGGAACATAGCCTTGCGTTTCTTTGGGTAAGTTTTTACGAATATTCCAATAATTCTGTTGTCCTCCCGAACGTCGAATTGCCTTGGCTACATTTCCTGGGCCTGAGTTGTATGAGGCTAAAACCAAATCCCAATCGCCAAAAATTGCATACATGTTTTTCATGTATTGGGCTGCTGCCTCACTCGCTTTTAAAGGGTCACTTCGTTCGTCAACATACGAATCAATTTTTAATCCATATTGTTTTCCTGTTTGATACATAAACTGCCAAAGCCCCGTAGCGCCTACTCTAGAAACAGCTTTTGGATTTAAGGCCGACTCAACAACGGCTAGGTATTTGATTTCAAGCGGAACATTTTGTTTGTCTAACGCTTCCTCAAATAACGGAAAGTAATATTCTGAAATAGCCATCAAACGCTCAAAAGCACGTTTTCTGTTTTTCAAGAAAGACTTAATTATATTTTCTAATCCCGGATTGTATTCTATATGAAATGGCGACTTTTGATCCATTTCTTGAAGTCTCGCTTTTAATACTTCTGTAGGCAATTCATACTCTACTTGTTCATCAAAATTGATTGTTTGAATGTCTTGCGAAAGGTTATTGTACAAATCCAAATCGGTCAACTCTTTCAACCACAAACTGTCAACACAAGAGGCTAAATCATCTCTAACAAATGTTTTTTTGATTGAATCTAAGTACGATATTTTAATTTCAGGCTTTGGAGTATCTCTTTTTTCAGCAACTTCTTGTGAAAAAAGAGACAATGAAATCAACAGAAAAAAAGGAAGTATATATTGTTTTATATTCATAGTCTATGTGATCAAGGGGCTAAATTCCAAACAATTAAATAATCATTTTTACAAACTTACTAGGTTCAAACTTAAAAAGTATATAATTATTGTTAAAAAATCATTTTTGAGGGCTTTTTTTAGATTTTTTGGTTGATTTAACACGAAAACCCACACTTTAAATCGCTTTAGTGTAAACTTGGTAATTTTAAAAAATGGAAAAACCTTAGCTGTCTAGCTAAGGTTTTTTATTTGTTACACCTTTGTCTAAATGACATAGGGCGTTTTAGTATTTTATTCTAAAATAGCTGCAATTCCAGGCAATACTCTACCTTCTAACATTTCGAGCATAGCTCCTCCACCTGTTGAAACGTAGCTTACTTTATCTTCAAAACCAAATTGTTTAACCGCTGCAACAGAATCCCCTCCTCCTACAAGTGAGAAAGCCCCATTAGCTGTAGCCTCAGCAATAAATTCACCTAAAGCAATTGTTCCTTTTGCAAAAGTTGGCATTTCAAAAACACCAAGAGGTCCATTCCAAAGGATTGTTTTAGATTCTAAGATTACTTTTTTGAAATTCTCTAACGACTTAGGTCCCGCATCCATTCCTTCCCATCCATCAGGGATAGCTCTTACATCTACCACTTGTGTATTAGCGTTATTAGAAAAATCATCTCCAGCAACTACATCCACAGGAATATGTAATTGTACTCCTTTTTCTTTAGCTAAACGCAAAATCTCTAAGGCCAATTCTTGTTTGTCGTCTTCGCAAATAGAATTTCCAATTTTTCCACCTAAAGCTTTCACAAAAGTAAACGTCATTCCACCACCAATAATCATGTGGTCTACTTTATCTAAAATATTTTCAATAACTGTAATTTTTGAAGACACTTTTGAACCTCCAAGAACTGCCGCTACTGGTTTAACACTGTTTTTTAACACTTTGTCCAAGCTTTCAATTTCTTTGGCTAACAAGGTTCCAAAACATTTGTCATTTGGAAAAAACTGTGCAATAATTGTAGTCGAAGCGTGTGCTCTATGCGCTGTACCAAAAGCGTCGTTTACATAAATATCTCCCAAAGAAGCCAACTCTTTTGCAAAAGCTACATCTCCTGCTTCTTCTTCAGTATGGAAACGTAAATTTTCTAACAATAAAACCTCACCAGCTTGTAATTGATCTGCTGCCGCTTTAGCTTCAGCTCCTACACAATTAGAAGCAAATTGAACGGATACGTCTAAAATATCAGATGCTGTTTTTAAAATGTGCTTCAACGAATATTTATCTTCAGCTCCTTTTGGACGACCTAAATGCGACATCAAAATCACGCTCCCACCATCAGCCAAAATTTTATCAATTGTTGGTTTTGCCGCTTCAATACGGGTAACATCTGTTACATTGAAATTTTCATCCAAAGGCACGTTAAAATCAACGCGGATGATTGCTTTTTTATTTTTAAAGTTAAAATCGTTTACCGTTTTCATCGTATTTGTTTTTTAGTTTTTCAGAAAGAGTAACAAAGATAGTACTTTTGACGTAGGGACAAATTGCAGAAAGAGATAAAAAATTAGATTTTCTTAACGAAATCGTTGTAAATTAATTAATCCTTTATTTTTTATTTTATTTTTTTCGAAAAACTAAACTTTAATTGCGAATTGATCTTTTAGACAAAAACTACTTAAACAAATATCCTATTCCTACTGAAAAACCATAGCTTTTTGAATTTTCAAAAGGAGATTTTAAAACATTAGAAAAACCGTTGAGATAATTTGCGTTCACAACAACGTCTGATTTGACTTTATAGGACAACCCAACAACACCTCCAAATTCGAACTTTTTAGCTAAATCTGTCTGGGTATATGAATTATACGTAAACTCATCGTTTACCAGAAAATTAAATGAGGGTCCTATTTCTAATGAAAAATTCTTAGCTAAATATAGTTTTGCTAAAATCGGAATCTTTATGTAATCTAACTTGTGTTCAGCATAAAATACAGGCATGGGTCCGGGAACAAGTGAAGGGTAATTTACAAGTGCTTTCCCTTTAATCCCTTGACTTGAATATAAAATTTCGGGCTGAATTGAGAATTTTTTACCCAAGGGTATTTCAACAGTTGCTCCAAGATAAAGTCCTGTCTTATATTTTTCATCATATAAATAATCATTTGATGTCATGGTGGTAAAATTAACCCCCCCTTTTACACCAAATTGGATTTTTTCTTGTGATTTTACAGATGTGAGTGTAAAAATTGATATTGCGACAATTAAAATTATTTTCTTCATTTCTCTACAGATTTAATTAACAATGAGTTATAATTAAATCAAATGTAAGTTTTTTTTTATACAAACAGTCTGTTTGAAAATAAAATTTAGTGTGTGCGAAATTTCAAAAACAAGAACTATCAATCACGGACCGGACTTTGGGTACAAGGACAATCACTTATCCCTTGAAGAAAATCAAATCCCAAGGTAATCATGTGTGTTCCTGAATTAAATGCCGCAATTTGATTAAGTCCAAATTGATACGAATACCCAAAATAAAAGTTGGATTTTTTAAATCCCGCCATGGGACCAATAGCTAACGGCTTGAATAATTGATCGTTTAAAAAACGGTACGAAACTCCCGCCCAATAATAATCGTCGTAACTATTATACCTGCGGTATTTAAAATTTATATCTGTTGTAGAACGTTTATCGGAAGCATAAAACTGATAATAAATTGAGAGCTCTATTTCGTTATTTCGGTCATATTTATCCTGTATTACATATCCTGAATAGAGCTGGTAATTCAAAACCAAACTAGGCTCAATTCCTTTGTAAGTATCTTTGGTCTTGGGAAGTATGTTCGAAGCATTAAAACTCATATAAAAGCCCTTGTTTCGATACAAAAACCCTACATCAAAGTTGTTGTTGGTAATGGCTCTATTGTCTGTAATACTTGGATCTAGAATTGGAATGTCGTGTGTTGAATTGAATTTATCAATGTCTATTCTAAAATTATTACGATTATACGATATCCCAAATGACAGGTATTGCTTTGAGTAATAGTCTAAAATGATGTGATGCGCAAAAGAAAATTTTACGCCTGTTTGAACCGTGTTGCCATTGCTATCATTATACAATGAAAGACCTACTCCAGACCTACTTCCCATTCTAAAATCAGCATATAACGATTGATTTTGCGGTGCTTCTTTGATACCTACCCATTGTGTTAATCCATTAACTCGTATTCTCAAATTATCTCCTATTCCTGCAAAAGTAGGAGACAAAACAAATTGATTGTCCGATAGATATTGCGTAAAAACAGGCAGGTGCAATTCTTGGCTAAAACTAAATAAACAAGACAATAGTACAATATAAGTCAGTCTTTTTTTCATTGATTTTCTTTTAATGAATTATCTATACAGTGTAAAGTGGCCCACAAATTCTCTATTATCCTTTGTGTTATTGAGCTTTAACACATACCAATAATCTCCTGATGGCAATTCAACTCCTTTGTATTTTCCATCCCAAGATTCGCCAAAACGGTAGCTCCCTATTTCTCTTCCATAGCGATCATAAACAGAAAAAGTTAACTCTTTATAATTGATTGTGCACCCCGGAGCCCATGTGTCATTAACTCCGTCCCCGTTTGGTGTAAAATAATTAGGAATGCAAATGTCAATGTAATTGAATTTTTGAGTTACCGAAGCAGTACACCCATTAGCATCTTGCACTGTAACCAAATAATCTTGTGTTTTATAGTATAAATAACTCGGGTTGGTTCCATTGGATTGACCATCGAAAGTAAATGTATAATTTCCACCTCCTCCATTTGGCACCGCTATAATTTCATTTAATCCACCTTCTTTTAAACTTAGTGTTAAGGGTTCAATCTTTGTAATAGTAAAAATTGAGCTGTCTTTGATGCATCCGTTTTTGTGTTTTACACGCACAAAATGATTTCCTGGAGTGAGGTTAACAAATATATTACTAGATTGGTATGTACCCCCATCCAAAGCAAATTGAACTAAAGAATAATCAGAAATACTAGCGTCTAATACCACTTTTAATTGATTGTGCTGTGCGTTATTTACACAATCATAATTCACCACGGTGGTTGGATTTAACCTAACAGGATTGTCGAGTGCAACTATCTTTTCAAAAGTACAATTGTTAGCATCTTTGATATATACCGTGTGTGTACCTCCTCGCAATTGATTAAAATCGAATTGAGTTTGAGACAAACTGCCTTGTGTGTAAGCTCCGTTAGGATTGTCTATTGCTACACTATAAGGCATCACACCTCCAGAAACAAGAATGCTAAATTGTGCGTTTTTATCATCAAAGCAAAGCTCTTGAACAATTGAAGAGGAAACTATTGCAGCGTCTAACACTACTGGTTCTGTTATAGAAAGTGTCTTTTTTTGATAACATCCTAATGCATCTTGCACTAGTATATCATAACTTCCCGGAGCCAAGTTTTCAAAAACTGTTGTCTCTGTAAACTGACTCAAATTAGGAGAAATAGCTTGCTTAATAACTACTGTCCCTCCTGAAGTGTTTAACTTAATTATCCCGTTATTTGACCCCGCACACAAAGCGTCTTTTAAGGTATACGTTGGATTTAATTTAGCTACAGGTTCTGTAATTGTAATAATTGCTGATTCTGCAGGGAGGCAATCTGCACTAGTTGTTTTAACTTTATATTTTCCTGCTCCTAGCCCTGAAAAAAGCCCTGTTGGTTGAGCTGTTCTAACAATAATGTTGTATTCATCCAATAACACATAACTGTAATTTCCTAATCCGCCTTGAGCTTTTGCTAAAATTGTGGCACTACTATCTCCAGTACAATTCACTTTTGCAAGAGTGGTGTCTAACACAATAGACAATCCTTTGGGGGACTCTATAACTATATCATTGGATAAATAACTTCCACAACCATTACTATCTTTAACATAATAATGATTTACTCCCGTTTTACCATTTAAAGGGGCTGATGTAAACAAACTAAATGTTGTAGCATCCGAACTAAAACTGTAGGGAGAAGTTCCTCCTGAAATTTCCAATTTTAATTGTCCTGGTACAGCACAAGTTGGCGCCGTTTCTAAGGTTAAAGTTGGTACAACTGCAGCCGGTTCGCGAATTTCAATGACCCCACTCTTAGCTTCACAAGACCAACTATCTGACACTGTTACGAAATATTTCCCTGCTCCTAAATTTTTAAACTCATTGGCACTTTGCGGCCCAAAAGTACCTGCTATCGGACTTGTTTTTGTCAAAGTATACCAATAATTACTTCCCTGTCCGCCCGAAACATCTGTAACTGAAACTGTCGCTGTGTGATCTGCAAAACAGGCTACTATAGCTTGGTCGACGGTCACTTTCAAACTAATGGGTGCAGGATTTGACAACGTAACGGATTGATCAACTACACAACCTTTTGCGTCTTTAACATATAGCTTGTAATCCCCGTGTGATAACGTTGTTAATTCGCTAGTGTCACTCCAATCCTGAAGCAATAGGCCTTGTTTTTCCCATTTGAATTCGTAAGATTCTGTCCAACCTCCCTGAGGCAATGCTGTTATTTTCCCATCGTTATTATCTACATTACATGTAATATCGACATGTGTTTCGGATAAAGAGAGAGCGCTGGTTGGTTGGCTTATTGTAAAATTCTTTGTTAGTGAACAAAAAGGACTATTTACCAATGTAGCAGTCACTGAATAGGTATCTGCTTTTAATCCTGAAATTATCACCGGTCCAGCGGTAACACTTACAGACGAAGCAATTGTATTTCCCAAACTATCCTTGATAATATAACTAAAAGCTCCAGCTCTAGTTAGAGAATTGGTATCCACCATAGTAATTGTAACACTACCGTTATTTCCTCCATAACAACTTACATCAACCGCATCTTGAAAATCCAAATTAAAGGTGTTGGGTTCATTAATGCTGTATATCTCCTCTAGTAAACAGCCCGTAGTGATGTTTTTTACCGTAATCAGATATTCCCCAACAGTTAAGCCAGAAAAAATTCCTGTTGAGTTAGTGCTAAAAGTAGTTCCTAGTAAACTGCCCGAAATAGGGGTAATGGCATACTCTAAATTTGTTGGTGTGCCACCAATTGCTGTTGCCGAGATCGTAATGGTTTCACCAGCATTACAACTAATTGGCGTTGTAGGCGTCACCTTAATTTTGTCTAAACTATAAAACGGATTAATGTTCGCAGTAGTAGCTCCTAGACAACCTTTGTCATCGTATACGTTAATACTGTAATTTCCTCCTGATACGTCCCCTTCAATATAGGATGGATTGGGTCCAAATTGAACCTGTTTGCCATTCTTGATAAATTCGTATTGAGTATAAACCCCTGATCCTCCCGTTACGCCATTAATAGTAATCGATGCGTTTTGCAGTCCATTTGTGGATGAACAACCAAACTGCACTATTGCAGGACTTTGAACAGTAATTGTTGGTGGTTCTTGAATCGAAATGGAAGTAGTAGCTTCACAACCTCGACCCGAAATTACCTTAACGGTATAATTCCCTGCGGATAGGTTGCTAAAGAGATTGGACTGCTGAAAGATTCCTCCATCGAGACTAAATTGATAAATAGGATTATTATTTATTCCTATAGACGGGGTGGAAATATTCGTCAAAATACTACCATCACTTCCTCCTGAACAACTTACTCTTTGTGGAGTTAATATTAGTCCTGTTATCAGGCTAGGGGATTCTAAATTAATTGTGATACTATCTTCACAAGAGGTAGTTTTATCTTTTACAGATAAACTATGATTTCCCGCGCTAAGGTCTGTAAATATAGTGCTGTTACCATAAATGCCCCCATCTATTTTATATTCTAAATTTCCTGTTCCTCCTGTCACTAGAGCTTCTATTGTACCATCATTGTTGCCGCAACTTGGCAATTGAATCACCTTTGACGATAATCGCAAAGGTTTATAAATCATTGTGTTTTGGGTAGTGATACAGCCATTAAAATCTTTAATAGCAATAGCATAATTCCCTGAATTTTGATTTGCTAAATTAAATGGTAATGTAGTAGTAGTGAAACTACTTCCATTAACACTTAAATAATACGGTGCAATTCCAGCAGTAATCGCTGTGATTCCTATTTCGAATTGCCCCTCTGTAGCACATGCATTTGTGAGAGCAAGACTAATACTTGGTTCAGAATCTTTTGGAAGTGTAATAGTCGTTTGTCTAACACAACCGTAAGCGTCTTTTACAAATACCGTATAAGTACCTCCTTGATTTACCGTAAAAGTATTGGATGTTTGCCAAACCCCATCTGGAGATGGCGGAGGAGGCGGAATCAATCCTGTACCAATAGGATTTGAAGTAGGTGTGTTTACTGCGGAAATTAAGTATTGATAAGGCGCAGTACCGTCTTTGGCTTGAACACTAATTATACCACTTTCGTTACAATTTACATTTTTTATTACTACAGCCGAAACATTTAAATCTTTGGCAGACTCTGTAATATTAAAGGTTTCAGATGCGATTGTACAACCTGAATTTGGTGTACCTGCTGCTTCTTTAATCAATATAAAATAATTCCCAAAAGGTAAATTTCCAAGATTTGTTACCACACTACTACTTTTAGCCGAAATCGTAATTGTTCCTGATATACCAATAACAGGGGTTACCGATTGAGAATTATACACTTGATATGAAATAGGAGTAGCTATTGCATAATTATTTTTTATAGTGAAAGACACTTTTCCATCGGCGCTGCCTTTACAACTTATGTTTTTATACGTTAAAGATGTTATTTCAAGTGTAGAATTAGTTGGAATGGCCGCAACTGCTGTTTTATAATGATAGCATTTGGTAGTTTCATCATATACAATGAAGGTATATTTTACTCCAGGGATTAATCCAATAAAAGTAGTTGATTTATTCGCATCTGCTAATTGCCAAGCTGGATCACCTACTGAATAGGTTAATCCTGGTTTGTAAATGGCAAAGTAAAAAGGTCCATTAGAGCTAAACGCATTAGCTTTAGAAACCGATACAATAGCTGTCCCTCCAGCAGAACAATTGACAGTTTGAGTTGACACATCTATGTTTAAATCCTCGGGAGGAGAAGCTACTTTAACATCCTGTATCAATACAGAACAGCCATTACTATCGACCACATTGATTTGGTACAAACCAAAATCTACTACATCAAATTTATAGGAAGTGGTCCCTGAATTATTTAATTCAGAATTATTATATCCATTTACTCCAGTTACAAAATAATTATAGGAAGGGATTCCTCCCTTCACACCGTCAACAATTACAGATCCCTTAGATACTCCTAAATCCCCACAGGTAATGTCTTTAGAATGGTGAGTCACTTTTATTTCTTCAGGTTCAGTAATTGATGTAATCATTTTATCGGCACAAAAATTACTGTCAGTTACTGTAACTTCATAGCTACCAGCCGGTAAGCCCGAAAGTTGGTTGCCATAACTTGTATTTGTTGTAATATTTTTTACTGAATAAGTAAAGGGCGCTATTCCTTTTGAAGTATCTAAATTGACTTTAATAGCTGCCGTGCTTGAAGCATGGCATAAAATAGATTGTAGTTGAGATATGGAAGTGATTTTTGGTGTTGTTTTTGCGCTAACAATTACATTATTAGTAGTTTTAGTACATCCATTTGCATCAATTATGTTAAAACTATATGTAGCAGGATTAGCTTCAGAAACAGTATAAGTAAACGAAGTGTCTCCCGCTGGCAGATTGATGTCGGCTGAACTAATTATTGTATTTCCTTTCAGAATTTGATAGCGAATTGGGTTTGCACCACCTTCAATTGTAACTTTAATTGTTGCATCAGGTGTAGACGAACAATCCAATGTTTTGATAAGTGTAGCAGTTGTTTTAAGTTCTTTACCAATTGTGATATTTTGTGTAATTGCTTCACAACTATTGCTGTCTGTAACTTTTATAGTATAAGTGCCTGGAGTAATATTAGTGAAAATATTGGAATTTTGAGATGGTGCACCATTTAAACTATATGCAAATGGAGACGTTCCAGAAACGACTTCTACTTTTAATGTGGCTTGATTCACTGAATCATAGCATTTATCTGAGCCCGAATTGAGGGATGCCACGGGAGGAACAGCAGCGACGACTATAATCGATACTGCACTACTACATTCATTAGCATCTATTCCTCTTACGGTATATTTTCCAGGAATTACATTGTCAAAAATTCCTGTATTTTGAAGAGGTCGTATTTTTGTTGTATTCAGTTCATCCCACAATTCATACTTGTAAAAAGGAGTTCCTCCAGCTAAATCAGCTGTGATTGTTGCTCCACGAGTACAAGTTGCAGTAGTGGTTATAGTAGCTTGTATAGTTAATGGTTGGGGTGCTGTAATGGCTATTGTAGGAAATGTTTTCACACAAATACCCGTTGCTGCTCCATTGTAACGCACTTTTACAGAATAATTAGCTACAGATAATCCTGTTATCGTAAAAGGAGAAGTCATTGCCGTTTGCCAAGTGGCTCCGTTATCTTTTGAATATTGATACCCCGTAGTAGTATCAAAATTTTGTGCTGCAATGGTTATTTCGCCATTGCTGAACCCAGCACAGCTACAGTTTTTTGAACTAACTATACTTGCATCAAATGCTTTTCCTGATGGAATAACGAAATTTACAGTTTTAGTCGTAGTACATAATTTAGGGATTTGATAGGCTGAAATGTCATCAATAGCAACATCATTACCACCTTGTTGTTGTTGGATCGAGCGAATAGTAAATCGTAAAGAAGTGTTGTTCCCTGGGTTTAATGAAACCGAATATTTATTCCAACTTTCTGTTTGTGGTATATTACCAGTATTATAGGATGAAATTTCTGTTCCTGTTGTATCTTCTAAGGCAACTCTTAGATTGGGAGCCCAACCTCCTACTGTTTTAATTAGCAAATTGGACGCATAAAACTCTACGTTTATGGGTTGATTAGGAATTATATCATTAATCGTTTTTGAATAAATTACGGGACGAGTATTGTCGCCTTTAATATTCACAACTAAATATCGTCCTTTTGCAACGGAAGGATTAGTGTGGTCCTTTGGTCGATACCACGCTGCATGGGGATAAATAATATAAGAAGTTACAGAATATTCCCCATCATTAATTTGAAGCCACCAATTTTTATCTAAATTGCATGTTACTGGCAGTACCTGTTTTTCAAAACAATAAGCAGCGCTCATCCCCGGAGAAGTTGTATCAGCTCCGTACCCAAAATCTTCTTTTAATAGATTGCTAAAAGTGGGCACAATTAACGGTTGATAGTTTACCGTAAGAGTGTGGTTACCTGATGAGATATTATTAAAACTAGATGTGGTTTGAAAAGGACCTCCGTCTAAAGAATAGGTATAACTAAATGAAGTTGAAGTAGTCGTTTTAACTTCAATTGTACTATTAGAAGTTCCATCGCAATTGAATGAATTATTAATAATAGTAACGGTTGGCACTCCAATATTTTCAACCGTAACGCTTGGCAAAGCGGATATACAACCTACTGCGTCTTTAATATAAAATACATATTGACCCGGCGTTTTAAGACTTGATGTAGTGGTAGCCCAAGTTGCCTGGTTGTCAAAACTATATTGATATGGAGGTGTTCCTCCTTGAGGGTTGGTTATCCTAATTTTAGCTTTATCTTCGTCTGGAGAAGGCATACAGCCAATTAGTTCAGAGACCCCAGCAGTAGCTGACAATCCAAATTGTGGCTGAACAATGATTACATCCTCAGCCTTGGTGCATTTAACTCCTCCAAAGGTATATTCTATAATGGTTTTAAAGGTAGTTCCTGCAGGAGTAGCTGTAAGTCCTTTAAAAATTGGTGTGGTTGAAAAACTAGCGCCATTATCAATGCTGTATCGTAGCGTATGCCCATTTGTGTTAGTGACATTAAATTTAATTTGCCATGCATTGGGATAGTAACAATTTTCATTTACTTTTTCAATTGTATAAATTGGAGCGCTCTGACTTGGTACATTAATTGAAATTGTATCGTATTGGCTGTTACTATCTACAATTTTAATTGTGTAGGTCCCTGCAACAGGCACTGTAATTTTATTGCTTGATGCTACCACTGTATTTCCATTAAAAAAATACTGATAGGGAGGTGTCCCTCCTGAAACAAAAAGTTCGACATACCCTGGTTGACAAGTAACTGGTTGTACTGAATGGGTAATTTGAAACGAAGAAATAGCATTTATAGTAAAGTTGCCTGTTTCCCAGTCACAATCGCTAGTTTTTACTCCCCAAGTATAGGTTCCTGCATTCAAATTGGGAAAAATATACTCATTTTCTAACAAAGGCCCCACTTCATTTACTATAGTGTTCCCCTGCATTATTTTATAAAAATACTGCTCTCGAACATTCGATGCCGTAAGTTTAATCGACCCTTTTTGGTCAGAAGCTATTGGTTGTGTGACTGTGGTAGTAACATTTAAATCTTTAGCGGCAATGGATATTGGAATTACAAAAACACAATCAGAAGTTGTGGCGCCTACTCTCCTTATCTTAATAGTATAATCTCCTGCTGTAACAATTGAAAATACATTGGAAGATTGATACGTTATCCCGTCTAAACTATATTCATAAGCTGTAAGTTGAGCTACTCGTATTTCCCCTGGCTTGCCACAATAAATATCAGTTTTAGTAACTGGAATGTCCAATCCATTTTGGTATGTATTAAAATAAAATACATTTTGACTTTTGTCTGTATAAACTACTCTAATTTTATATTGCCCCGCTGCACTAACTGTAAAATTTGCACCCGTTGCTTGTTGGCTCCAAGAACAAGATCCTGATGCATTGGGACAATTCGAGTTTAAAGCCGCTGTACATGAATTTTCGTCTAGTTTCTCCCATGAAACAGTCGATACGTTTGAAAAATTAGTGGTAATCTGCCTATTGGATCCTGCCCCACACAAAAATATTTTAGGCATTTTTGTTCCATCATCCGGACAAGTCTCAACTAAATCTGCTACTCCTTCCACAGGGTTTGTAGTAGCCATCTTTTCCGCCAAAGTTCCTTTCCTAACTTGTGAATACAGCGGATTCACGTAACCGCTTATAGCAATCAAAAATACTATTTGACAAAGCCAAAAATAGGCTTTGCTTGGTAAGAAATCTATAGGTTTCATTGGGAATCTTTATTATATCTCTATCTCTTGTGTTTAAATGTTCTGGGGGGAAAACATTGCTAATTATTCATTTTCTATTTTAACAATCACCATATTTTTATTATATGGCAAACTTCCTTTTGTTTTCAATACTTGTTTTGCTGATTCAATACTGTCAAACACTTCATAATAAATAAAATATTTACTGGTACTTGGGTCATAGAAAAAGTTCACTTGTTTTTGACCAGAAGCTACTGTCTTTGTTACAAATTCATCTCTTTTTGCCACCTCATTATGTACTGCAATAACAACATAATAGCCTTTTGGTGTGTTCTTCACATTTTTTACAATCTGCACCTCTGGTTGCTCTTCTCCTGAATCAAAATCTTGAGGCTGTAACGGAACCTCACTTACTTGCGTTGTTTCTTTTATTTTCTGCAATGTTGCCAAGTCTTGGGCATATCGAGCCTCCCCATTCATAAAAGAAGCTCTCTTAATGCGACGTCTTTTTTCTACCTCGGTAGCTTCTTGAATTTTTTCTAACGAACGATTCAACTCTACATTAGACTGAATGGCAGCTAAATGTTCCTGTTTTAAGTTCTGAATAGTTTGTTCATACTCTTTTAAAATCGAAGTATCGGATTCGTTCCCTTTTTTCAATTTCTCATTATATGCCGTTTCTAATTCTCGTATTTTGTCTTTTTGTTCCTTTGTTATAGTGGCTATTTCTATTTTTAAAGATTCTAATTCTGCATTTTCAGTCGCACTACTTTTAAATGGTTTTGGTTCTAGATAAATTCCTTTTTCGCTCAAATCATTTTCTTCTCTCATGTCCAAAAGATCTTTTTCTCTTTTAGCGATAGTAACCGTTAAACGACTCAATACCTCTTGTTGTTTTGCTTTGGTCACCGTCACTGCGACAGCCAAATTATCAATAGCAACAAACTCTCTGTCTCTTGGCTGAGTTGGTTTTACCTCAACTGAATCCTTTTTAAGTGGGGCTTCCGCTAAAGGCTGAACAGAAACAATAGAATCCTTTTTTAACGGAATTTGCGCTATAGGTTGGCTTGGAATAATGGAATCTTTTTTTGGTTTGGCTTCCGCCAAAGTACCCAAAGGCGGAATAACCGGTTTTGGTTCTGTTTTTACTTCTTGTATAACTGGTTTTTGAACTTCTTCTGGTTTCACATATACTATGTTACGCTCTGCTGCCGAAGGAATGATAGAACCTTGTTCGTCCTCATCATAATTATAATTTTTGCTCGAAAATTTATAGGCAAATCCTATTTCGTGAGTCGCTCCAAAATCACTAAACTTGCTTATACCTCTTTCATAATTGTATTGTAAAACAATCGATTGACTAACATTTACCCCAAAGCCGCCTGATATACCGTAGACTGTATTGTATCCTAATTGTGTCCAAAATCCCGCAGGAATCGTAAGCATTGCCATTGTTGCAATACTGGTTTTATCTTTTCTAAAATCAGTCTTGATTAAACCTGAAAATTTACTTTTGTCTAAAAAACCATTTGTTTCTAAATAACCCGTGTGCATAACGTGAACCGATAGGTGTTTTTCGACAGCATTAGTAAGAAGTTGAGAAGTACTTAGATTATAGGCAAAAAAATTATTCAGTGACAGCCCAAAATCAAGAAAAGCAGTTCCATAATTAATCCCTGGATTTAGTGTAAAAAGAGTTGTTGACGGAATAGTTTCAATTGCAGGGTCAGGAAAATTGGTTATTACTTTTCCTCTGTCCAATCCGTTCTTCAAAAAACCTACATTAACTCCAAATGTTAGATTACTGTCCGTTTGTAAAACAATATTGTGAGCAAAATTAACCACCGCTCCAAAAGTAGTTACAACACCATAATTTTGCTGAAATAAGCCTAGTCCTACCCCTTCATTTTCTCTAAATCTCCCCGAATAATTGACTAGATATGCTTGAGGAGCTCCTTCAACTGAACCCCATTGCCTTTTATTATAAAACGTTAAAAAAGACTGCTGCTCTCTAACAAACGAATACGAAGGGTGGGTAAGAAACCTATTGAATTTTAAAGACGTAGCTATTGGCAACGAAATAGCCCCAAATCCTTCGGTTTGTGAAAATACAGATTGCATCAGACAGCAACAAAAAGTACTAATTAGAAAAACGTTTTTCATACTATTTAACTACTGTGATTGAACCTTTTATTTTTGCTTTATCTGGGGAAGTAATGCTATAATAGTAAATGGGATATTTTATTTGACTTGTAGAGTTGTCTGGCCAATTATTTAAATACTCTTTTGTTCGTACAACTTCATCTCCATTAGGACTTACAATTACCACTTCTACATCATTTCCGCTTGTGTATTGTTGTGGCAATTGCCAAGTATCATTAATCCCATCATTGTTTGGACTAATTATATTAGGAATAGCAGTGCTGTTAGGGTCAATTGAAAGCTTGGTTACAAAAGAAATCTCATCAAAAACTGGACAGGAGGGATGTGTGCATTTTACTTTGTAATTTCCTTCCTCGCTAATGTGTAAATAATTAGTCGTTGCGTTAGGTAACAACACCCCTTCTTTGAACCAAGAAAAAACAGCGTTACTCACATCCGTCGTTACGGTTACTGTCTTGTCGCCTCCTTTGGGAATTATAATTGGGCTGGTGCTGTCTATTGTTCCTTTAATACCAATTGCCTTCAATGCCGTTGTAGCTTTAGATTCGCAGCCACCAAAATTTACTACAACAGCATAATTACCTGGCTGATTAGTTGCGTAGGTTTGGTTAGTCTCTCCCGTTAAAAGTGAATTATCTTTGTACCATTGGTACGAATTTCCTTTTTCAGTACTCAATAGAGTCGAAGCCGTTGCTGTACAAAAAGAATTTCCTAAACTCGACCTAATAGATGCTATGGTTGTCGAAGCTTGATCAACACTCACCCTATTGGAACTAATATTAGCATCCGAACAGGACCCATAATCAATTTCTGTATAATACAATCCTTTAGTAGTAAGAGTCAAAGAGGAGCTGGTAGCTCCTGAGATAAGTACATTGTCTTTATACCATTTATACTTTAAATAGGAATAATTTAAAGGAGATGGTGTGGTGTTATCTACCGTAATAACAATCGTCTTACCCTCGCATAAGCTTGCGGTAGTTGCCTTTTCATTAATAGAAAACCCAGCTTCAAAAGCTTTATAATAAACTGGAAAAGAGGTATTCGAAATAGCATTTAAAAACGCTGTGCTAAAAATTCCTGTAGAACTTTTAACCCTCAATTTATAATTTTCACTACCCTGCAATGTTGTTGGAACAGCAAAACGAATTTTCTTTTGTGTCCCAGAAATATCAGTTGTCGTTACCGTTGTGGTGGTTAATGGATTTACAAAACTTCCCGTGTTATCTGATAATTCTACGGTAAAAGTTGTTCCTGCAGGAAATCCTGAATAACTAAAAACAGCATCAAATTCATTAAAAACTCCTGCACAAATTTTTGAAAAAACTAATTTTTGAGGCACTATACTTTGTGCGCATAGGGGTGTTGTTAATGGCATCGCCAAAAACAATACTAGGCAAATTATCTTTTTTATAATTGTATTCATTGGGAGGGGGCTTTACGAATCAATTATAAAGATGTATTGCTGAAAGGTCTTGTGGTATTTATAAAACTTTCAAAGCGCATGTTAACTAATCATTTTTTGAAGCTGTAATTTTTCCTATGTTTAGTCTAAAATCGGGTCTTTTATCATTAAATGGGTCTATAAATGTCTCTAGATTTTCTCCCTGAGAATATACATTAAAGAAAGAAGCGTTTCCGTACCAGCTCTCCAAATCTTCATTATTAGCGTTGTTTTCAACAAAAATATTTCCCTTACAAGAATTGAAATACATCTCTTGAAATTTTAATTTTTTTAAATTTTCGTCATTCACCGATATTTTTTCATCTAAAACAATGGCTGGATTAAATCCCGATATCACAGATCTTTTAAAATCAACTGTTGTATTTTCTGCAATAAAAACAGCTTCTCGAACTAATCCTTGTTGGATATCCGATTTTATCGTTTGACTATTATTTACAAAGGTTAGATTCGTTGCTGTAACTGATGTGAGTTTTTTAGAAAAATCTACCTCTTCTTTTTTATCATAAGAACTAGCATACAAACATCGAGAACCCGAATTACTTAATAAATAAGACGCACGTATTGCTAATGAATTTTTTATGTTTGCCTGTGTCCCATAATTAAATTTGAAATCATTTCCACTAGACTTATAAGAAACTAATTTATTTAAATTAACCTCTCCCCCTGCTGTTTCTACTGAATTGCCTCCAGCATAACTAACCATAACATTTTCTATCAATGTTTGACTGCCCACTCCTCCTAAAAACAATGCGGCAAAATTTCCAAAACCTTTTACTTTAGCTCCTGCATATTCAATTCTTACATATTTTAATATGCCTGAATTACTATTGATAGTAGTTCCTCCAAAAGAAGAAAACGCAACATCCAAATCAAAATTCACAGAAGCAATATTTCCAAATTTATTAATTGGCGCATCCCCTAACAACAAGATTCCTCCCCAGTCTCCTGCTTTTTTGATACTTTTATTAGAGGTAAAAACGATTGGGTCTGTTTCGGTTCCTTCGGCAATTATTGAAGCTCCTTTAGCTACAATCAATGCTGCTTTGGACTCCGCATCGCCAATGATAACCGTTCCGGGTTCAATAGTCAATTTTGCCTTGTTGGTAACGTACACATTCCCTAAAAGCAAGTACACATTTTTTTTGTAAAGCTTTGAATCAACAGCAATAGTTCCTGTTAAAATTTGGTTCGGCTCATTGTACTCGGTCTTGTTCGGTTTAAACTCTGTCCAATTGTTAAGCCAGCTGTTGAAACCAATAATACCTTTCTCTTGTTGAGCGTTACTATTTAAAAAAGCCAATAAGAAAAACACTAAGGTTGGGGCAAAATTTTTCATGTGAACAATAAATATAAAATGGGATATTGAATTGTATGAAACCCAAGGACTGAACTCCAAACAATTGCTAAACTAGTTTTCTTCGAACTCGTGCAACGATTTTAATATGCTTTCATAAAATAAAATTGCGGAAATAAGCTTTCCTTTATCTGCATACGGCAAAATTTTTCTTTGAAAATTAGTGGTCATTTCTAAATAAGTCGTTGTTCCTTCTTCTTGGTCGTCCAAAAGTTTACGGTAGTCCGATTCATCTGGAATACCAAGATCCACCATTGTAACTCCTGGTTTTGTAGCTAGCGCAACATATGGGAGGGTTTTGGTAATTACCGAAGCGCGCTCAATGCACAGTTCCAAAAGTTCTTTTTTGGGCATTGAGGAGAGTTCTTTGCTATCGTGGTATTTACTGATTAATGCACTACGTTGAATAATGCTTTTAGGAATTACCTTTTTTTGTCCAACAGCAATCGCTGAAACGAACAAGAAAAGCGTACAGATAAGGGATACTTTTGCTTTCATTATGTTACATTTTATTTTCAAAATACTTATGAAACAGGTGGGGAGGCTATTTCATGGCAATAAAAATATAATTTTTTTTGAAATTCATATTGTTCTTTTTAAAAAATATTTACGAAATCCATGCAAATAAATGTCTCTAAACTTTAAAACATGGCTAAATTCGTAACTCTTTGTTCGTTTAACTATTTCTTTATTAGTGTAAAAGAACTGCTGAATGACTTACTATTTTCTAAAAGTTTAGAGACTAAAATTTTTGACTCCATCATTTTCTGTTATCTTTGCTTTATGCAATTTTCAGAAATTTTAGGGCAAGAACACATTAAAAGTCATTTGACAAAAAGTGCCGACTCTGGGCGAATTCCGCATGCGCAATTATTTGTAGGGCCAGAGGGTAGTGGGACACTTCCTATGGCTATTGCCTATGCACAATATATCTTGTGTGGTAACTCTAATGGTGAAAATAACGGTCAAAATGAATCTTGCAACATTAAGTTTGATAAAATTTCACACCCTGACTTGCATTTTGTATACCCAACAGTCAGTACTGAAGATGTAAAAAGCAAACCTAAAAGCATTGATTTCATTTCGGACTGGAGGGCTTTTGTAAGCCAAAATCCATACGGAAGTTTATTTGATTGGTACGCAACTCTTGGTGTTAATAACAAACAAGGAGAAATTCGGGTAGATGATGCACAAGAAATTATCAAATCGCTCTCTTTAAAATCCTATGAGGGCGGGTATAAAGTTATGATTGTTTGGATGGCTGATAAAATGAATGTTGCTGCCGCTAACAAATTATTAAAATTAGTAGAGGAGCCGCCTGAAAAAACTATTTTCATTCTTATATCAGAACACGAAGAAGACATTATTCAAACCATTCGTTCTCGTTGTCAAGTGCTCCATTTTGGAGGTTTGCCCGAAGCGTTAATTACCGAAGCGTTGGTTGTCAAAAATCATATAGACCCTAAACTCGCTGCAACTATTGCCCATCAGGCACAAGGAAATTACAATAAAGCGTTGCATTTGTCAAAAAATGACGAAGACGACTACCCTTTTGATGAGTGGTTTGTCACCTGGGTTCGCGCTGCGTTTAAAGCTAAAGGAAACGCATCGGCCATTGAAGATTTAATTCAATGGAGCGAGAAAATTGCAGGTTTGGGTAGAGAAACACAAAAGAAATTCTTAGCATTTTGCATTGAGATGTTTCGTCAAGCTTTATTACTTAATTACGAAAGTCCTAGTTTGGTCTATTTAGAGCCTAAAGTAGAAAAATTCCAATTGGCTAACTTTGCCCCTTTTGTAAATGGCAATAACATCCACGACATTTTTAAAGAACTGTCTGATGCCATGTACCATATAGAGCGCAATGGAAATGCAAAAATTATACTTACCGATTTATCCATAAAATTAACTCGTTTAATCCATAAAAAATAAAGACTATGAATAATGCTGCGTCCATCTTAATTTTAGTTTTTTTGACCATCACTTTTCTTCAATCTGGCTATGACAAACTGTTTTACTGGAAAGATAATGTGACATGGTTAAAAGAACATTTTGCAAAAACTCAATTAAAAAACCATGTTCCTTTAGCCTTATTGCACGTGCTTATTTTAGAATTAATTTCGACTATTTTATGTGCCGTAGGCGCTATAGAATTGCTGTTGAATAGTGGCAGACTTTTTGGTTACTATGGAGCAGTATTTTCTTGTATTACTTTGTTGATGCTTCTTATTGGACAGCGTTTAGCCAAAGATTATGATGGCGCAAGAACAATAGTGATTTATTTTATTCCTGCTGTAATGGCTGTGTATTGGCTTAATTAATAAAAAATGACACCTAAACACCCTTCTGAATCCTTAACGGTTTTAACCGATTTAGTTTTGCCTAGCGAAACCAATCATTTGAACAATTTGTTTGGTGGCGAACTATTGGCTCGTATGGACAGAGCCGCAAGTATTGCTGCACAAAGACATTCTAGGAATATTTGTGTTACAGCCTCAGTCAATCACGTGGCGTTTACTAAAGCTATTCCTTTAGGAAGTGTGGTTACTGTTGAGGCTAAAGTGTCACGTTCCTTTAATAGTTCTATGGAAATTTTTATTGATGTTTGGATTGAAGATAGGTCTTCAGGAAACAGAACTAAAACCATGGAAGCTATTTATACTTTTGTAGCAGTAGACCCCAATGGAAAACCCGTAGAAGTGCCTCCTATTGTCCCTCAAACCGAATTGGAACAACAGCGTTATGATGCCGCTTTACGCCGCAAACAACTCAGTTTAGTCTTGGCAGGTAAAATGAAACCTGATGAAGCTACTGAATTAAAAGCACTGTTTATCTCATAAAAAAATCCCCTTTAAGAAGGGGATTTTTATTTCATATTTAATTCTGTGTTGTGTTATATTAGAACTTAAATCGCAATAGCATCTCATTGGTGTTTCTGGCTGCAGCCAATGTAGGTCTTGAACTCATCTCATAAGCAAAGCCAAACAGCAATCTATTACTGATTACTATACTTGCCATAGCTCCAT
>JACCDQ010655611.1_pt1 | contig 49135 bp, 37 predicted proteins | sample 7446031 | NCBI WGS metagenome assembly JACCDQ01 (sample SAMN15323442, study PRJNA562643) | freshwater metagenome | isolation source: river surface water | place: USA:Blue River Watershed | collected 2017-08-17
AATAAGGCCTTATATTTGCACCCGCATTCAAGAAATGAAATGACTCGATAGCTCAGTTGGTAGAGCACATCACTTTTAATGATGGGGTCCTGGGTTCGAGCCCCAGTCGGGTCACAAAATTATTAATTATTCATTTCTTGAGTCATTGACTCGATAGCTCAGTTGGTAGAGCACATCACTTTTAATGATGGGGTCCTGGGTTCGAGCCCCAGTCGGGTCACAAGAGGTTGTTCGTTTTTCGAATGACCTCTTCTTATTTAGGGCCACGTGGAGAAACGGTAGACTCGCCATCTTGAGGGGGTGGTGCTCGTAAGGGCGTGTGGGTTCAAATCCCACCGTGGTCACAAATAAAAAATCCTAAAAAACAATTTCAAGTAAGCTTGATTGTTTTTTAGGATTTTGTTTTCATTTTACCAACTGCAATATTAAAAACACTATTGCTTTATTAAATAAAATCTACTACTAAATTTAGTCTTTTACCACTTTTTGTAATTCTACAGCTCCGGGTATTTTCATCTTATTAGTCAAAGCAGGCACTTCGTTTATATCAAAATTCCCTACGATTGACATCAAAATTGTATCTTGATTAGTAGCTCCTTCTATAAACAATAGCATTTCTTTCAACTGTGTTTCATTAGCACCTTGTTTGACTAAAACTCGCGTCTTTTTACCATCTTCTGTAGTAGTCAATAACTCTGTCAACCCTGCTGACTTCACATACTTATCTGCGGTTAATCGCATTTGTAAAGCAATGCGACTATTTTGAGTAGTATACACTTTCAAATCATCTATATTTTTTATCAAATGCATGTATTGTTGTGTTTCCTTGTCGGATGTATCTAACTTGACCTTACTCATCAAATCAAACATCTTCTTGTTGACAATTACCGTATTAACTCCTGCAATTCCTTCAAACTGATCAAAAACAGATTGAGCAAAAATAGGACTTGAAAAAACTAGTACTACTAAACCAAGGATGTATTTCTTCATAATAATTAACTTTTGAATTGTTTGGTTAAATATATTCATAATAGTTACACGTTTTCAAATATAATGCCACTATTTTTTTCATACTCTAAAACAAAAGTTTGTATTTTTACGTTTTAACTCAAATCTTTTCTCATTATGAAAAAAATCATTCAACTTGCTACAGTACTACTCTTTAGTTTTTTTACATTACAAAGCTGCCAAAAGGACAATGATGACGCCATTGTAAATCCTGTAAATCCAACGGTAAATCTTGAAGTTCAAAATTTTATCTGGAAAGGACTCAATCAATTCTATTTATGGCAAACGGATGTCCCTAATTTAGCTGACAACCGTTTTGCAAACCAAAGTGCCTTAGACGCCTTTTTAGTGAATTACACCGTACCTAAAAATTTATTTGATGTTTTACGAGTAAGCCCAACTATTGATCGATTCAGTTGGATGGTAGATGACTACACCGTTTTAGAACAACAATTACAAGGGACTACCAAAAATTCAGGTGTAGAATTTGGATTAAGTTATTATAGTGGTTCATCCAATGAAATATTTGGTTATGTACGCTATATAATCCCTGGCTCTGATGCGGCAACCAAAGATATTAAACGTGGTGATATATTTACAGCTGTAAATGGAACTCCATTAACAGTGAGTAATTATCAAAGTTTATTATTTGGAACCAATGACTCCTTTACATTAAACATGGCTGATATTGTCAATAATACCATTACCCCTAACAATAAAAGTGTAGCACTAACAAAAACCGTTTTGTCTGAAAATCCCATTCTAATCAACAAGGTCATTACAGTAGGTACAAAAAAGATTGGGTACATGATGTACAATGGATTTTACGCACCGTACGACACCCAATTGAATGATGCATTTGGGTATTTGAAATCACAGGGAATTACTGATTTTGTATTGGACTTACGCTACAATGGAGGAGGGTCTGTTCAAACAGCAACCTATTTAGCCAGTATGATTACAGGACAATTTACTGGAAGAGTATTTGCAAAACAACAATGGAACTCGAAAATTAATGCCTATTTTGAAGCCAATAATCCTAACGGGTTGCGTAATTTTTTCACCGATAAAATTGGAACTACTCCTATCAATAGTATAAATATGACCAAAGTATATGTTTTAACTACTAAAAGTACTGCCTCGGCAAGTGAATTGGTTATTAACGGTTTAAAACCTCATATTGACGTAGTACAAATAGGAGACATAACAACTGGAAAAAATGTGGGTTCTGTAACCTTATACGACTCCCCTGATTTTTCAGCCTCTAACCGCAACCCAAATCACAAATACGCTATGCAACCTATAGTGCTTAAAATTGTAAACTCGGCTGATTTCGGTGATTATTTCAACGGTTTAACACCAACGCACCAACTTAATGAAACCATTAGCACCTTTGGCATTTTAGGTGATGTGAACGAACCTTTGCTTAGATTAGCAATTGGAAAAATAACTGGTACTGCAAAAATGACTCCACAAAGTGCTGGGCAGCAATTTGATTTTTTCAAAGACTCTAAATCGGTCAATGGATTTAGTAATCAAATGTATTTAGACAAAGCTCCTGATGGACTAAAAAAAGCTCTAGACTAATTATTCCTATAATCAAAAAAGGCTTTCTAATTATAGAAAGCCTTTTTTGATTATAGGAATATCCGAATTACAAATTAATAATCAGCCCCAATTTACAGTTTCGTCCCAAAGCGCTGTAACCAACATTCTCCACAAAATCTACATTAAAAATATTATTTATAGAACCAAAAAGGGCTAACTTGTTTTTAATGATCTCATAGCGCGCTAATGTGTTGAATACTTGATACGAATTCAAATTTACTTGAGTAGTTACATAGGTATTTCCATCAAAAAAAGTATCTTTTTTAGCACCAACATACTGATAGTTTAGATTCCAAAAGAAGCGGTCAGAAATCTTGAAATCTATTGCCGAATTGATTTTATGTTTTGGAATCAATCTATCCAAAGCTTCATCCACCTGGGTAAACGTATAATTTGAATTCCATTTGATAGTATTGCTTAGAGTCCAACTCAATTGGGTTTCAATTCCTTTCGCCTTATTCAACCCATCAATATTGACATAATTAGAAGCATACGTAGTAGGATTGTAATAAAACCCAATGAAATTAGTTTGTTCACGATAAAAACCAACGACATTCCATTTAATTTTTTTGTTGCACAATTGTGTTTCAAAACCAATTTCAGCAGTGCTATTTTTCTCAGGGGTTAATTTTGAATTACCATATTGAGAATACAATTGGTACAAACTTGGCGTAACAAAAGCAGTACTGTACGAACTGATTATTTTTAAAGGAAATGATTTGAAATCAAAAGAAGGATTCAAATTATACACCAATTGATTGCCATAAGCGCTATGACTATTCCATCTTGCTCCTACATTCAAATTGAATCCAAAACTAGACGAGTACACTCCCGTTATATAGGGATCAACCATGTTGAATTTAGTCCCTTCTTTAGCACTACTCCCGTAAGGAGTCACGCTATTGGCATCGTGAAATTGGTATTGTACTCCTGAAACCAAAAAGAAAGACGGACTGACTTCGTATTTATTAAATCCATCTACATTCACACTTCTTGATTCGTACTGAGAAAAACCAACCGAATTAGAATAGGTATCCAACTCATCATAGCAGCGTACAAGTTTGTTATAACTAGAATTCAAAACGAATTCACCTTTTTCATATTTATATTTAGGAGAAAATCCTAGACGAAATTGTTTGGAACTTGTTTTGTTTAAATTGGTATCACTTGTTCCGGTATTGTCAAAACCTTCATCGTAATCGTTGGTAATTTTGTCGTAATTCCCAAAAAAATCTAAGGTTAACTTATCTGTAGCCTTGTAGCCTATTTTAGCCAAATAATTCAAGCGTGAAAAAGGATCTTCTTCATAATGCATATTAGAATTAGGTGGCGCAATTTGTGAAATACCCTTTATTTCTGTGCTATTCAAGGCTGTAAAATAGGTTAGTTTATTACTGCTACCGTTTATAGAAAAACCTTGATTAAAATCAGCCGCTTTTTGATTTTGATTAGTTGCAGTAGCATTAGTTCCTAAGTTAAAATAACCATTTGCAACTAGAGCTTTTTTAGCTGCTTTTTTTAATCTAATGTTAATTACTCCCGTTGCAGCACCCGTTCCGTACAAGGTACTCGCTGCTCCTTTCATAATCTCAATACTTTCTACTTGTTCTGCTGGCAGTAATCGTAAATCGTATTCCATACTAATTCCAGAAGCGTCGTTAACTGGAATTCCGTCAATCAAAATAAGTACTTGGCTGTTTTTACCACCACGAATGTAATAGCCTAAGTTTTTGCCGGCAGCACTTTGATTGCCATTGATTTCAACTCCCGCTACGGTGTTTAAAATAGCCGCAATACTTTGTCCAGGCTTATTCTTTAACTCCTCGGCGGTAATTTTTGTGATTACTTTTCCTGATTTTTCTTTTGGCAAAGCAAATTTAGAATCCGAAACCACTACTTCTTCTAGCTCCTGTTTAGAAGCTACATTTTCTTTTTCTTGCGCGAAAGCACAAGCCGACACTAGCACAAATAATGCGCTAATACGAAGGTTTTTTGTGTTCATTTTACATTAAACATTTTGCAACAGCAGTACTGTTGCCTTACTAATAATGGGGAGAAAAGCATAGAATTACCCATACCCAAACCTTTTTTCCCGAAAGTTTGATACTCAATGTAAAGGGCAGGTCTCCTGGCTTGCGTCTTGTTGTTTACCTTCTCATTCGTTGCGAACAATGGTTTTGTAGATAACAACAAGCTTTGTAGCTTACAGTTGCGGGTACAGCGTAAGATTTTTGAATTTTGATTGTAGAATTCTCTATTTCAGATGTTGTTGTGTTAATCTAAAATCTAGAATCGTTAATCAGCCATCTTCAATCACTCACTTCCCTTTTAATGCTATTTTAAAAAACAAAAAAGCAACCTCAATACGTGGACAAAGATACCACTAAGATTGGGATAAAAAATAAAATTTGATTTTTAAAACACTTTACACCTACCTTTGCAATTCTTGTAATCAAAGCGATGAAATCATTTATTTCTACATTTACTTTCCTTTTTGCTGCGCTGCTCATGAGTAGTTGCAAACAAAATAATGCGCGTTCATCGGCAACACAAAGTCCAGAAAAAAACGAAATTCGATATGCCAAAGGATTAGAATTATACAAACGAAAAGGCTATTCCATTCTTAAAATTACTCACCCTTGGCCAGAAGCTAAAACATCCTTCACTTATATTTTGCAAGAAAAAAATAGCATTATTCCTGATAGTTTGAAACAATTCACTCGAATTTCGGTTCCTATTCAATCAATAGTGGTTACCTCTACTACACATATTCCTGCATTGGAATTGTTAGGCGTTGAAAATACGCTACTAGGTTTTCCTAATACTGATTTTATTTCGTCACCCAAAACTAGAAAACGAATTGATATTGGAAAAGTTAAGGAAGTTGGCACTAACGAAACCCTAAACACTGAAATACTGATCAATATGGCTCCCGATGCAATTGTGAGTTTTGGTTTGAACAATAGCAATCCCACTTTAGATAATTTAGAAAAAAGTGGCTTAAAAGTGTTGCTGAATGGCGATTGGAATGAACAATCTCCTCTAGGAAAAGCAGAATGGATCAAGTTTTTTGGTGCTTTGTATGGCATAGACGCCAAAGCAAAAACGATTTTCTCTACTATCGAAAAAGAATACCAAAACACTTTGGCTTTAGCCCAAAAAGCAAAACAAAAACCTACTGTTTTAAGCGGAGCAATGTACCAAGACCAATGGTTTGTGCCTCAAGGCGAAAGTTGGATGGCTTTATTCCTAAAAGAAGCACAATCTAACTATTTATGGGCCAATACCAAAGGAACAGGAAGCTTGTCTTTACCTTTTGAAACCATTCTTGAAAAAGCACAAAAGGCACAATTTTGGATTGCACCAGGCGATTTTTCTTCTTTACAAGAGATGAATAATAGCAATCCACATTACGCCAAATTTAAGGCGTTTCAAAATAAAAAAGTATATTCGTATGCAATTCACAAAGGAGCAAAAGGAGGAATTCTATTTTTTGAATGGTCCGCTGCACGTCCTGATTGGGTATTAAACGATTTAATTGCTATTTTTCACCCTGAATTAGTGCCACACCATACTCCTCATTTTTTTGAGAAATTAAATTAATTTGAATACAACCAACCGAAATAGAGTCCTTTTCATCTTCCTAATTTTAGGATTAGTATTGCTATTTCTACTAGATATTTGTTTAGGCGCTGTTGCTATTCCTCTAAAAGAAGTAATCAACAGCCTAATTGGCAATGGTGCTAGCAAATCCTCCTGGGAATATATTATTATGGATTACCGACTTCCTAAAGCGATTGTTGCAATTATTGTCGGTATGGGACTAGCCATTAGCGGCCTTTTGATGCAGACATTATTTCGCAATCCGCTGGCAGGTCCTTATGTACTTGGTTTGAGTTCTGGAGCCAGTTTAGGTGTAGCAGTAGTCATATTAGGTGCTCCATTCTTACCTGATGTTGCTAGTGAACTGCTCTTGTCCTCTTACGGGGTAGTAATAGCCTCTAGCTTAGGGAGTTCCCTTGTTTTATTAGCTGTTTTAGTTGTAGCGCAACGACTACGAGACACGATGGCTATCTTAATTGTGGGTTTAATGTTTGGAAGTTTAACCAATGCTTTAGTGGGTACTTTGACCTACTTTAGTACGGCTGAACAATTACAAAAATTTACGTTTTGGTCGCTTGGTTCACTTGGTAATTTGTCATGGACTTCAATAGCTATTTTATTGGTTTGTGTTGCAGTCGGTTTAGTTTTAAGTTTAGCTAGTATCAAACCTTTAAACAGTTTACTTTTAGGTGAAAATTATGCCAAAAGTTTGGGTTTGAATTATACCAAAGCGCGTTTCATAATTATTTTAGCTACTAGTATTTTAGCAGGAAGTATCACTGCTTTTGCTGGACCAATTGCATTTGTAGGCTTGGCTGTTCCTCATATTGCTAAATTAGTTTTTCAAACGAGTAATCACTTGATTTTATTTTGGAGTACATTACTATTTGGTGCTATGATTATGTTGGTTTGTGATAGTATCTCACAATTACCAAATACGGCAATTACTATTCCTATCAATGCGATTACTTCTATTCTAGGTGCGCCAATTGTCATTTGGTTACTCATTCGTAAACGTAAAATGCTGGGGTAATGGAAAAAACAACTATTTTACAAGCCACGGACATTAGCATCGGTTATTCTAACAAAAAAGAAACAACGGTTATTGCGTCACAAGTCAATGTATCTTTAGAAAAAGAAAAATTGATTGCTCTTATTGGGGCTAATGGTATTGGAAAATCGACCTTATTACGAACTATCATCGGAATTCAATCGCCACTTTCGGGGAATGTATTTTTAGAGAATAAAAACATTCATTCCTTAGACAATTTAACGTTAGCACAACAATTAAGCGTGGTATTAACCGACCAATTACCTCCAAGCAACTTAACCGTTTTTGAACTTATTGCATTAGGAAGACAGCCCTATACTAATTGGATTGGAAAGTTAACCAAGGAAGATATTACCAAAATAAACGAAGCCTTAGAGCTAACACAAATTAGCCATTTAGCTCATAAAAAACATTATGAAATTAGCGATGGGCAATTGCAAATTGTATTAATTGCAAGAGCATTGGCGCAAGATACTCCGTTAATTATATTAGACGAACCTACTACTCACCTAGATTTGTTACATAAAGTCACACTACTTAAATTGCTCAAAAAACTGACTCAAAAAACCAGAAAATGCATCTTATTTTCTACTCACGACATCGACATGGCAATTCAATTGAGCGACGAAATGATCATTATGACTCCTGAATCAGTCGTTCAAGACCAACCTTGTAATTTGATTATGAAAGGGAGTTTTAATAACTTGTTTCAAGATGAACACATTCTTTTTGACGCCGAAAAAGGAAAATTCGTCATCAAAGGATAATACAATTAACGTCACAATCCGATCTGTCTTTTGGCTTCGCCAACCACAAAAGCAACTGAATTAGCAATATTAAAACTTCGAATTAAAGGCGACATTGGAATAGTTAAGTGATTCTCAAATAAAGCTAATACTTCGGCACTTAAACCAACACTTTCTTTTCCAAAAACTAACCAATCTCCATCTTGAAATTCAACTTCCAGATACGATTTTGTAGCATGCGAACTCATTAAAAAAACACGAGAATGATCTTGGATTTGGTTGACCCATTCGGCTACATTTTGATATTCTGTAACATCCAAATGCACCCAATAATCCAAACCCGACCGTTTCAAATTCTTATCATTGATCACAAACCCAAAGGGATGAATCAAGTGTAATTTACTTTCTGTTCCTACACACAACCGTCCAATATTTCCCGTGTTGTTAGGTATTTCAGGTTCTACTAATACAATGTTTAACATATTTTATTTATTTTCTATCTGAAAATCGTCTACTTCTAAAACCTCTCCAGCTTGTAAATCATTTAGGTATATCCCTCCTATTCTAACTCTCACCAAACGCAAAGTAGGAAACCCAACAAAAGCCGTCATTTTTCGAACCTGCCTGAACTTACCTTCATTAATGGTTATAGACAACCAAGAAGTGGGTCCGTGACGCTCATCTCGAATTTTCTTTCCTCTTGCTCCAAAAGCAGGAATTTCGTGAATCAAGAATGCTTTGCAGGGCTTTGTGATGTATTTTTTCCCATTAAAACCTATTTCGACACCTCTTTGCAATTGCTCTACCGCCTCCTGGTGTATCACCCCATCCACCTGAACATAGTATTCTTTTTCTACTTTTTTGCTACGAACCAATTCGCTCATCAAGCCATCAGTAGTAAGTAGCAACAGCCCTTCTGAATCTTCGTCTAATCGCCCAATTGCCATTGTCCCTTCAGGAAATGGATACAACTCTCCCAAAAGTCGTTTTTTTCTTTTTAATTCATAAACAAACTGACTCAAATAACCGTACGGTTTATGAATAATAAAATGTCTATGAATCATCGTTTTATTTTTTTGCAAAAATACATTATTATTAGCTGTATTTACCACAAAATAAAAACACTAAATGAGTCACGAGAATCTTAAAATCTTAATCGTAGCTTTACTGTAAATAATAAGTATCTTTACCGAATGAATTTTCAAGTTGTATCTGAATACAAGCCAAAAGGCGACCAACCTCAAGCTATTGAAAAATTAGCCCATGGAATACTTGACGGTGAAAAATTCCAAACCTTATTAGGAGTAACAGGGTCTGGAAAAACATTTACTATTGCTAATGTTATCCAAGAAGTGCAACGCCCCACCTTGGTATTGGCACACAATAAAACCTTAGCAGCACAATTGTATTCTGAATTCAAACAATTTTTTCCTAACAATGCGGTGGAGTATTTTGTTTCGTATTATGATTACTACCAACCCGAAGCTTATATGCCTGTAACAGGAGTCTTTATTGAAAAAGACCTGTCTATCAATGATGAATTAGAAAAGATGCGTTTGAGCACTACTTCTTCGCTTCTTTCTGGACGCAGAGATATTATAGTGGTAGCCTCTGTTTCTTGTTTATATGGTATTGGAAATCCAATAGAATTTCAAAAAAATGTAATTGCTCTTGAACAAAATCAAATCATTTCAAGAACAAAATTACTACACAGTTTAGTTCAAAGCCTTTACGCCCGTACCGAAGCTGATTTTACCCCAGGAACTTTCAGAATAAAAGGAGATACAGTCGAAGTTTTTCCTAGCTATGCCGATGATGCTTTTCGAATTCATTTTTTTGGAGATGAAATTGAAGAAATCGAAAGATTCGATGTTAAAAATGCACAAGTTTTGGAAAAATTCGACAAGTTGACCATCTATCCTGCTAATATGTTTGTTACCTCTCCAGATGTATTACAAAATGCTATTTGGGAAATCCAACAAGACTTGGTAAAACAAGTCGACTACTTTAAAGAAATAGGCAAACATTTAGAAGCCAAACGTCTCGAAGAACGCACCAATTTTGACTTGGAAATGATTCGGGAACTAGGATATTGTTCCGGAATTGAAAATTATTCTCGCTACTTGGACAGACGTGAGGCAGGAACACGTCCTTTCTGTCTATTAGATTATTTCCCAAGCGATTACCTTATGGTAGTTGACGAAAGCCATGTTACCATTTCGCAAGTACATGCCATGTATGGTGGCGACCGAAGTAGAAAAGAAAACTTAGTGGAATACGGTTTCCGATTACCTGCCGCTATGGATAACCGACCATTAAAATTTGAAGAATTTGAAGCTTTACAAAATCAGGTAATTTATGTTTCAGCAACACCTGCTGATTATGAACTACAAAAAACAGATGGAATATACATAGAACAAATTATTCGACCAACAGGACTACTTGATCCTATTATTGAAGTACGACCTAGTTTAAATCAGATCGACGATTTAATTGAAGAAATTCAACAGCGTTGCGAATTGGACGAACGTGTTCTGGTAACTACATTGACCAAACGCATGGCAGAAGAATTGACTAAATATTTAACCAAAGTATCCATTCGTTGTAGATACATCCACTCTGAAGTAGATACATTGGAGCGTATTGAGATCATGCAAGATCTAAGAAAAGGTCTTTTTGATGTACTTATTGGGGTTAATTTATTACGAGAAGGTTTAGACTTACCTGAAGTGTCTCTTGTTGCAATTTTGGACGCTGATAAAGAAGGTTTTTTGAGAAGCCATCGCTCGTTAACACAAACCATCGGACGTGCTGCTCGAAATTTAAATGGTAAAGCTATCATGTATGCAGATAAAATTACTGATAGCATGCAAAAAACTATTGACGAAACCAATTATAGAAGAACCAAACAAATCAATTTCAACACGGAAAACAATTTGGTTCCACAAGCTTTAAATAAAAAAATAGACTCGGCGTTTACTAAAAATCCTTTAGTAGAATACGAATTAGGACATACCTTAAATGTAGCGGCCGAACCAGAAACAGCTTATTTATCCAAATCTGAAATTGATAAATTGATTCGCGAAAAGCGAAAATCAATGGAAAAAGCAGCTAAAGAATTGGACTTTATGCAAGCCGCAAAATTGCGTGATGAAATAAAAAAACTGCAAGAACAAGCCTCTTAAATCTTTTAAAAATGCAACTGATTCTAAAAGCGTACAACCTTCAATTAAAACATACTTTTACCATTTCTAGAAAATCAATTGATATCCAACCCTGTATAATTGTTACATTGAGAGATGGAGAATATGAAGGTTATGGCGAAGCTTCTGCGAATCCGTATTATAATATCACTGTTCCATTAATGATCAGTGATTTGGAAAAAATTAGACCTGTTATCGAATCCTCAGAAGAAGAGACCCCAGAGGTTTTTTGGCAAAAAATACACCCTTATTTAAAAGATAATTTATTTGCTTTGTGTGCTTTAGATATAGCCTACAATGATTTGTATGCAAGAAAAAAAAAAAAGAAACTCTACGAATTATGGGGATATACTACCTCTAAAAATCCAATGACTGATTATACCATTGGAATAGCACCTATAGAAAAAATGGTGGCTAAAATGAAAGAATTGCCTTGGCCTATTTATAAAATTAAATTGGGAACTCAAGAAGATATCGCTATAGTCAAAGAGCTTCGAAAACATAGTGATGCTATTTTTAGAATAGATGCTAATTGTGGATGGGAAGTTGAGGAAACTATCAACAATGCTATTGAATTAAAAAAATTAGGAGTAGAATTTCTAGAGCAACCTTTAAAAGCAGACGATTGGGACGGACATAAAGAAGTTTTTAAACACTCCATCTTACCAATTGTAGCTGACGAAAGTTGTATCAAAGAAGAAGATGTAGCGAAATGTTTCAACCATTTTCATGGTGTAAATATTAAATTAGCTAAATGCGGCGGACTCACACCTGGACGACGTATGATAACTGAAGCCAAACAATTAGGTCTAAAAACCATGGTGGGTTGCATGACAGAATCAACCGTAGGAATATCAGCCATTGCTCATTTATTGCCCGAACTGGATTATGTGGATATGGACGGAGCCTTACTTTTGAAAGAAGATATCGCTAGTGGAATTACGATGGAGTTTGGAAAAATCAGTTATGCTAAAGGCAACGGAACTGGTGTTCGTTTATTCTAAATTAAATACTTTTTAAATGTACCTTTGTAAAAAATAAAAATATGACCAATAACGATATCTTTAAAAAATTGCGTGTCGCTTTGATGCTCCGTGATGACCAAATAGTTGAAATTTTAGAATTAGTTGATTTTAGAATTTCAAAATCAGAATTAGGTGCTTTCTTCCGTGATGAAAAACACGAAAATTATATGGAATGTGGTGACCAAGTGTTACGTAATTTCTTGAATGGTTTGGTAATTCATTTAAGAGGAACCAAAGAAAATCCTAAAAATCCTACTGATGTTTTAGCCAAACATAAAGCTGAAATCCCTAAGAAAGAAAACACAAAAGACAGACCTGAGTTTAAAGCTAGTCAAAGAGATACTGAAAAAGCAAGAGGAGATCAAAAGCCCAAGTCGGTTGGAGCAAAAAAACCATTTAAGAAAAACAACTCCAAAGCCACTCCAAAAGTGCAAGTAGTTGAAAAAGTTCAATTTAAAAACGGAAAAAATAAGAAAAACTAATCTCTAATGCCCCTTCGAAAAAAATTAAACTCAAAAGTACGAATAGACAAAAATACCGGCTTTGGAAGTAATTCTTCAAGCTATGGGGGACGTTTCATTACAAAAAATGGTAATGCAAATGTGCGTAAAACTGGCGTTTCTTTTTTCGATAGTATTAGTTGGTACCACACCATGATTACTATTCCAAGATGGAAGTTTTTGTTTATTGTATTTCTTTTTTATTTCACCATCAATTTTGTATTTGCCTCCATCTACTTTATATTGGGGGTTGAGCATTTAAATGGAATTACTGCTCTATCTAGATTAGATAAATTTGGACAGGCCTATTTCTTTAGTGTTCAAACCTATACTACTGTAGGTTATGGACACATTAGTCCAAAGGGTTTCTTAACTAGCTCAGTAGCTGCAATTGAAGCTTTGCTTGGGTTATTAAGTTTTGCTATTGCTACCGGTTTATTGTACGGAAGATTTAGTAAGCCTAAAGCACATGTACTTTTTTCTAAAAATGCCATCATTGCACCGTATCAAGGTGGAACAGCCTTGATGTTACGAATTTCACCATATAAAAACACCAATTTATCAGATGCCGAAGTAAAATTAACTTTAGGAATGCACATTGAAGAAAATGGAGTTATAACCAATAAATTTTACACGTTAGATTTAGAAATGAACAAAGTGAATGCTTTGACCTTAAGTTGGACTTTGGTTCATCCAATAACTGAAGATAGTCCTTTATATGGTTTCAAAGAGAAAGAATACAAGAACATTATAGGAGAATTAATTGTTTTCACAAAGATGTTTGATGATATGTATAGTACAAATGTAGTGAGACGAACATCCTATACGTTTGAAGAAATAGTGTATGGTGCAAAATTCGCTCCTATGTTTACCCGAAGTGAAGACGATTCTAAAACTGTATTACATATAGACCGACTTAATCTTTTTGAAAGAGTGAATCTTTAAAATAACCAGTTCACATTATAAACAAAAAAAATCCTGAGCTTTCACTCAGGATTTTTTTATATATAACTACTTAAATTTAATTAAGAAAGGGCTGCTTGTACTTGGTCTGCTGCTTCTTGGAATTCAACAGCTGATAAAATTGGCATTCCTGAATTATCAATTAATTCTTTAGCAATCGCAGCGTTAGTACCTTGTAAACGAACAATAATTGGCACTTTAATCGCATCACCCATATTTTTGTAAGCATCAACAACTCCTTGTGCCACACGGTCACAACGAACAATTCCACCAAAAATATTAATTAAGATTGCTTTTACATTAGGATCTTTTAAGATAATACGGAAAGCTGTTTCTACACGTTTTGCATCAGCTGTACCTCCTACGTCAAGGAAGTTGGCTGGTTCAAAACCTGCATATTTAATCAAATCCATAGTAGCCATTGCTAATCCAGCTCCGTTTACCATACATCCAACTGTTCCGTCAAGATCAACATAATTCAACCCTACTTCTTTTGCTTCTACTTCAATTGGATTCTCCTCACGGATATCACGCATGTCAGCATATTTCTTTTGTCTGTATAATGCATTATCATCAATGTTTACTTTAGCATCAACAGCTAAAATTTTATCATCTGATGTTTTCAATACTGGATTGATCTCAAACATAGAAGCATCAGACCCAATATAAGCATTGTACAAAGCGGTGATGAATTGCACCATTTCTTTGAAAGCATTTCCAGAAACACCTAAATTAAAGGCTACTCTTCTTGCTTGGAATCCTTGTAATCCAACAGCTGGATCTATTTCTTCAGTAAAGATTAAGTGTGGTGTATGCTCAGCTACTTCTTCAATATCCATTCCACCTTCAGTAGAATACATAATCATGTTACGACCTGTAGCTCTGTTCAATAAAACAGATACATAAAATTCAGAAGTTTCACTTTCACCTGGATAATAAACATCCTCAGCGATTAAAACTTTGTGTACTTTTTTCCCTTCTGCAGAAGTTTGTGGAGTTACTAATTGCATTCCAATGATTTGCTCAGAAAGCTCTTCTACTTGTTGCAAGTTTTTAGCTAATTTAACACCACCACCTTTTCCACGTCCACCTGCGTGAACCTGTGCTTTAACTACGTACCAACCTGTTCCGGTTTCGGCAGTTAATTGTTTCGCTGCAGCAACAGCTTCTACTGGACTATTAGCTACAATTCCGCGTTGAACGCGAACTCCATAACTAGATAGAATTTCTTTTCCTTGATATTCGTGTATGTTCATAATTAAGAATTTGTCTGCTTCTCTGAAATATTTCAGAATAAAAGTGCTACAAAAATAACAAAATAATATACACATACTATTTTTTTTTCATTAAATACCTATAGTATCCAAATTATATATATTGCTTTCTCAAAACGACTACTTTTTTGATAAAATTTAAATAAACCAAACTAATTTGTTACAAAAAATAACATTTTGTTATATTTTAATTTTTCAATCAAAAATCGACATTTTAAAGGCAATTTTGACTTTACGAATTGTCAATTACTCAATCCAATCGCTTTTAAATAACGATATCTCTATTTATGGATGTATTTTCTAGCATTTTGGTAAAAATCAGCCCAAAACAGGGTTTCAATTCGGTAAATAGTACTAAATATTTAATTTTGTAAAAAAATTATCAAGCATGAAAGTTGAAGAACAAGGTCTTTATTTACCAGAATTTGAGCACGACAATTGTGGTGCAGGATTTATCTGTAATTTGAATGGAATTAAGTCAAATGACATTATACACAAAGCACTTGACATCCTTATAAAGTTAGAGCATCGTGGTGCCGTAAGTGCCGATGGAAGAACAGGGGATGGTGCCGGAATTTTATTTGATATTCCAGATGCTTTCTTTAAAAAAGTATGTGATTTCAATTTACCTGAAGTTCGTGAATATGCTGTAGGTATGCTTTTTTTACCAAAAAGCCCAAATCAAGTTGATTTTTGTATCAACACTTTTGAAAAATGTATTCAAGATCAAAATTTACAAATATTAGGCTGGAGAGATGTTCCTGTTGACGTGTCTAATTTAGGACAAGTGGCAGCAGAGAAAGAACCAACTATCAAACAAGTATTCGTTGGCAAAAATGGATTGAATCTTACTGAACAAGAATTCAATGCTAAATTATTTGCTGCAAGAAAAATTTCGGAGCATGCTATCCGTAATTCTAAAACTTCTGAAAGCCATAAATACTATTTTACCAGCTTATCTACTACTACTATTATATATAAAGGTCTTTTAATGCCAGAAGACATCAGTAGATATTATACTGATCTTATGGATCCGGATTTGGTTACTCGATTAGCTTTGGTTCACCAACGTTTCTCTACCAATACATTCCCTTCTTGGGATTTGGCGCAACCATTTAGATACATGTGTCATAATGGTGAGATTAATACATTGAGAGGAAATGTAAGCCGTATGCGTTCTCGCGAAGAATTAATGGAAAGTCCAATCTTTGGAGACGATATCAAAAAATTATTCCCAATTATATTAGAAGGAAAATCAGATTCGGCTTCTATGGATATGGTAGTTGAATTGTTATTGATGACAGGACGTTCTTTACCAGAAGCTATGATGATGGTAGTTCCTGAAGCTTGGGAAAAACACCAAACCATGTCAAAAGAGAAAAAAGCATTCTACGAATACAACTCTTGTATCATGGAACCTTGGGATGGCCCTGCTTCTATTCCATTTACTGATGGAAATGTGATTGGAGCTTTATTAGATAGAAATGGACTACGTCCTTCTCGTTATACTTTAACAAAAAGCGGATTTGTAATCATGTCTTCTGAAATTGGTGTATTAGACATTGATCCAGAAGATGTAATCCAACACGGTCGTTTAGAGCCCGGAAAAATGTTCTTGGTAGACATGAACGAAGGACGAATCATTGAAGATGAAGAAGTTAAAAATGCCGTGGTTACTAAACGTCCTTATCAAGAATGGTTAGATGGTAACCTTGTTCAGCTAGCGCAAATTCCATACACTAACAATCCTATTCCAACAGAGAGTGTGGACTTTGAAACTAGACAACGTTTGTTTGGTTATACTATTGAAGACCTAAAAACCATTATCAACCCAATGGGAGCAAAAGGAGCTGAAGCAATCAGCTCAATGGGTAACGATACACCTCTTGCGGTGTTATCAGAACAACCACAACTATTATACAACTATTTCAAACAATTATTTGCTCAAGTAACTAACCCACCTTTGGATGGTATCCGTGAGGAAATCATTACTGATATTAGTTTAGCTATTGGAGGTGATTTCAATATTTTTGATATTGATGCTAAGCACAGCAAAAAAATCAAAATTCAAAATCCGGTTATCTCTAATGAGGATTTAGATAAATTAAGAAATATTGAACACTCCGACTTTAAATCAGTCACTATCTCTACTTTATACAAAATAGAAAAAGGAGTTAATGGTTTAGAACGAGCATTAGAACAATGTGTACAAGCTACTTACAAAGCTGTCGCTGAAGGATGTAATATTGTAATTCTTTCTGATAGAGGTGTAACTGAAAAGTTAGCTCCAATTCCAATGCTATTGGCATGTTCTTACATTCATCATACTTTAAACAAATTAGGCGTTCGTTCTAAATTTGGAATTATCATTGAATCGGCAGAACCACGTGAACCACACCATTTTGCTTTATTATTTGGATACGGTGCTAGTGCTATTAACCCTTATATGGTTAATGAAATTATTCATGATCAAGTAAATAAAGGACATATTACAGGAGTTAAAGCGGATTATGCTATTACTAATTTTAACAAAGCCATTGGAAAAGGAATTGTTAAGATTATGAATAAAATAGGTATCTCTACATTACACTCGTATAGAGCGGCTCAAATCTTTGAAATCTTAGGTCTAAACAAATCATTTAGTGCTAAATATTTCCCTTTTACTCCTTCTAGAATTGAGGGTATTGGTTTAATGGAAGTAGAAAAAGAAATCAAAGAGAGACATAAAAAAGCATTTCCTAATTCTAAAATTGCTAATCTATTACCACTTGAAATTGGTGGTATTTACAGATGGAGACGATCAGGAGAAAAACACATGTTTAATCCTACTACCATTGCTAAATTACAACAAGCAGTTCGTTTGAATAGCTCAGATGCTTACCAACAATACTCTGATATGGTGAACAATCAAAGTAAAAATTTGATGACCATTAGAGGATTATTTGAGTTTAATAATTTGGACCCAATTTCTATTGATGAAGTAGAACCTTGGACAGAAATTGTAAAACGATTCAAAACTGGAGCCATGTCGTATGGTTCTATTAGCCAAGAGGCACATGAGAACTTAGCCATTGCCATGAACAGAATTGGTGGTAAAAGTAACTCGGGAGAAGGTGGTGAAAATCCAAAACGTTTCCAAAAAGAATTAAACGGGGACTCTAAAAATAGTGCTATTAAACAAGTAGCATCAGGACGTTTTGGTGTATCAATCAATTATTTGACTAACGCCAGAGAAATCCAAATTAAAATGGCTCAAGGAGCAAAACCTGGTGAAGGTGGACAGCTTCCTGGAGAAAAAGTAGTGCCTTGGATTGCAGAGACTAGAAATTCAACGCCTTATGTTGGATTGATTTCTCCTCCTCCACACCACGATATTTATTCTATTGAAGATTTATCACAATTAATCTTTGACTTGAAAAATGCCAATCGTGAGGCACGTGTAAACGTAAAATTAGTTTCTGAAGTGGGTGTTGGAACCATTGCTGCGGGTGTTGCCAAAGCAAAAGCCGACGTAATCTTAATTTCAGGATACGACGGAGGTACGGGTGCTGCACCATTAACTTCATTACAACATACGGGTATTCCATGGGAATTGGGATTAGCCGAAGCACAACAAACTTTGATTCTAAATGACTTAAGAAGTCGTGTAGTTTTAGAATGTGACGGTCAATTAAAAACAGGTCGTGACGTAGCTATTGCAGCCTTATTAGGAGCAGAAGAATTTGGATTTGCAACCGCTCCACTAGTAGCTTCAGGTTGTATCATGATGAGAGCTTGTCACTTGAATACTTGCCCAGTAGGTATTGCTACACAAGATCCTGAATTGAGAAAGAATTTCAAAGGAACTCCAGAGCATGTCATTAACTTCATGTATTTTATTGCAGAGGAATTACGTCAAATCATGGCGCAATTAGGTTTCAGAACGTTGAAAGAAATGGTAGGTCAATCACAAAAATTAAATGTGAACAAAGCTATTGAGCACTACAAAGCGAATGGTTTGGACTTATCAACTATTCTATACAAACCTGAAAAAGCTAATTTGGTTCCAAATCACAATACAATGCCACAAGATCACGCTTTAGAAAATGTATTGGATTTTGATATTATCAAAGCAGCTATCCCTTCTATTTATAGAAAAGAAAAAACAAGAGTTACTTTCAATATAAAAAATACTGACCGTTCAGTAGGTGCTATTTTAAGTAACGAAATTTCTAAAATTTATGGTGCGCAAGGTTTACCAGACGATACCATATTGGTTGACTTTACAGGTTCAGCAGGACAAAGTTTTGGTGCATTTGCTACGAACGGATTGTCATTCAAAATCCACGGTAACTGTAACGATTACTTAGGAAAAGGACTTTCTGGTGGTAAATTAATCATCAAAGTACCGCCAACAGCTACTTTCAAGCCAGAAGAGAACATCATTATTGGTAACGTTGCCTTATATGGAGCTATTACAGGTGAAGCCTATATCAATGGTATGGCGGGAGAACGTTTTGCTGTACGTAATTCAGGAGCTACTGCTGTTGTTGAAGGAATTGGAGATCACGGTTGTGAATACATGACTGGTGGTACCGTAGTAGTATTAGGAAAAACAGGTAGAAACTTTGCCGCTGGTATGAGTGGAGGTATTGCTTATATATACGACCCAGAGAAAAAATTCGATGCCACTGTTTGCAACATGGAAATGGTCGCTTTCGAAAAGAACGAAGCAGAAGATATTACTAAGCTAAGACGTTTGATTAAAAATCATTCTATGTATACCAATAGCCCATTAGCTAAACGTATTTTAGCTGATTGGGAAAATCAACAAAAACACTTTATCAAAGTGATGCCAACCGATTACAAAAAAGCATTAGAAAGATTGGCAGAAGAAAATCAAGTTGAAGAATTAATAGCACAATAGTCATGGGAAAGATAGGTGGATTTAAAGAATATAATAGAGCGGACGAAGGAAATATTGCTGTAGTAGAACGTGTTTCTAATTACAATGAATTTACAATTCCGTTATCGAAAGAGAAAATAAAAGAACAAGGTTCAAGATGTATGGATTGTGGTATTCCATTCTGTCATAGTGGTTGTCCATTGGGGAATTTAATTCCTGATTTCAATGACATGGTACACCAAGAAGAATGGGAAAATGCACTAGCCATCTTACAATCAACCAACAATTTTCCTGAATTTACAGGAAGATTGTGTCCAGCACCCTGTGAAAAAGCATGTGTCTTGGGGATTATCAAAGACCCTGTTTCTATCGAAAATATTGAAAAAACGATTGTTGAAAGAGGTTTTGCCGAAGGTTGGATTAAACCACAAATCCCTGCTCAAAGAACAGGAAAAACCGTAGCTGTTGTAGGTTCTGGACCTGCAGGATTAGCGGCTGCACAACAATTAAATCGTGCCGGACATACCGTAACGGTTTTCGAAAGAGATAATGCTATTGGAGGATTATTGCGTTACGGAATTCCTAATTTCAAATTAGAAAAAGGAATTATTGACAGACGTGTTGCCATCTTAGAAGCAGAAGGAATCACTTTCAAAACTAACGTTCACGTTGGCGTAAATTTCAGCGTTGATGAGTTAAATGCTTTTGACTCGATAGTTCTTTGTGGGGGTGCAACCGAAAGAAGAGGCTTACCTACTAAAGGTGCTGATGCTAAAGGTGTAGTACAAGCAATGACTTTCTTGACACAACAAACCAAGGTTGTTTGGGGAGAATCTGTTCCTGACCAAGTGTTAGCTACTGGTAAAGACGTAATTGTTATTGGTGGTGGAGATACTGGTTCTGACTGTGTAGGCACTTCTAACAGACAAGGAGCAAAATCAGTTACTAACTTTGAGATTATGCCAAAACCACCTGTTGGAAGAAGCGAATCTACTCCTTGGCCTTACTGGCCGTTACAATTAAAAACTTCGTCTTCGCACGAGGAAGGTTGTAACAGAAACTGGCTAATCAACACCAAAGAATTCATGACCAACGATAAAGGAGAATTAACTGCTCTTAAAACTATCGAGGTAGAATGGAAAATAGTTCCTGGACAACGTCCTGAGCTAATTGAAAAAGAAGGTACCGAAAAAATATGGCCTTGTGACTTAGCATTATTAGCACTTGGATTTACAGGTCCTGAGAAAACATTAAGCGAACAATTAGGCATCGAAACTGATTTTAGAACTAACTATAAAGCCACTAATTACCAAACTAATGTACCTCACATTTTTACTGCGGGGGACATGAGACGAGGACAATCCTTAATTGTATGGGCTATCTCTGAAGGTCGTGAAGCAGCTAGAGAAGTAGATTTGTTCTTAATGGGATCGACAAACTTACCAACAAAAGGTAACGGAGACTTACCTAGCGTATAACAACCAACACACACAACTACTTTTTACATCCCTTGACAGCTAAACTGTCAGGGGATGTTTATTTTTATAAAATTCTAAAAAATCATACTATTTGTTCAAAATTAAACAAATTGTTATATTTTGTTAAAGAATTTAGTTTTACTTGTTTCTGAGTAGAAAGAATAATAAATTTGCCTAAAATTAAGATTAAAATGCAAGGAAAAGACTTAATACAATTAGCAGAACAATTTGGAAGCCCCTTATATGTTTATGATGCCGAAAAAATACAATCTCAATACAACCGATTAACCAAAGCGTTTTCTAAAGTAGATACCCTTCGCATTAATTATGCTATGAAAGCATTGTCTAACGTAGCCATTCTTCAATTATTACGAGATATGGGTTCTGGATTAGATACGGTTTCTATTCAAGAGGTATTATTAGGACTACACGCAGGTTATGCTCCTGAAAAGATATTTTTTACCCCAAACGGAGTTTCTTTAGAAGAAATTGAAGAGGTTGCGGCAATGGGAGTTCAAATTAATATTGACAACTTGTCTATTTTGGAACAATTTGGAACCAAATATCCTGACACTCCTGTTTGTATTCGTATTAACCCTCACGTAATGGCAGGTGGTAACACGAACATTTCAGTAGGACATATTGATAGTAAATTTGGTATTTCAATCCACCAATTGCCACACTTGGTTCGTATTGTAGAAAATACAAAAATGAACATTGTAGGGATCCACATGCATACAGGATCTGACATTTTAGATATTGAAGTGTTCTTATATGCGGCTGAAATTTTGTTTGATGTAGCTAAAAATTTCAAAAACTTAGAGTTTTTAGATTTTGGAAGCGGATTCAAAGTACCTTACAAAAAAGACGATATTGAAACCGATATTGAAGAATTAGGTAAAAAATTATCGAAACGTTTCAATGATTTCTGTACTGAATATGGTAGAAACCTAACCTTAATCTTTGAACCTGGAAAATTCTTAGTGAGTGAAGCCGGTTTCTTCTTGGCAAAAGTAAATGTAGTAAAACAAACTACCTCAACTGTTTTTGCTGGTGTTGATAGTGGTTTCAATCATTTGATTCGTCCAATGTTATACGGATCACAACACCATATTGAGAATATTTCTAATCCTGAAGGCAAAGAACGTTTTTACTCTGTTGTAGGCTATATTTGCGAAACGGACACTTTTGCCAACAATAGACGAATTGCCGAAATCAACGAAGGCGATATCCTTTGTTTTAGAAATGCTGGGGCCTATTGCTTCTCCATGTCGTCTAATTACAACTCAAGATACAAACCTGCAGAGGTCTTATGGATGAATGGTCAAGGTCATTTAATTCGTGCCAAAGAATCTTTTGAAGACTTACTACGCAATCAAATTCCGTTGCCAGTCGCTGCAACTGTTTAATACACAAAAATCCCGTTCTGATTAGAACGGGATTTTTTTATTTCATTTATCGTTATATTTGAAAAGGAAAATAAATTATTTTGAATAAGCTCCAAACAAAAAAACAATCAATACTAATGCAATGCCTAATCAGTATTACATTAGTAGTATCAGTTTCTCTAATTTGTTTTTTTTTATCCAATCACATTGATTATCGAATTACGGCTTTGGTATTACTCATGACTGTATCAGTTACGGCAATGTTATTCGACATAATACCTGTATTAGCAACTGCATTTTTGAGTGGGTTAATTTTGAATTATTTTTTCATCCAACCACTATTTACATTTCATATTACAAATACTGAAGATATTCTCTTATTTTTAATGTACCTCATTATTGCATTAGTTAGCGCAGTACTTACTTATAAAATTAGAGAAGCCGAAAATAAGGCTAGAGATAAAGAAGAAAAAGAAAAAACAATTCAACTGTATGATACTTTACTGAATTCTCTTTCTCATGAATTGCGAACTCCAATTGCAACAATAATTGGTGCAATTGACACCCTAAAAGAAAATAAAAACAAACTCTCCGAAAATAACCAAGCCGTGTTATTAGAAGAAATTGACAAAGCTAGTATTCGATTGAATAGACAAGTCGAAAATTTACTCAATATGAGTCGGTTAGAAACGGGAACCTTAAAAACAAAACAAGATTGGTGTGATTTGAACGAATTGATTTATTCCTTAATTGAAAAAATCGCTGTGGTTAAAAATGAACATCGAATTGATTTTGTACCAGATGAAAAATTACCTTTATTCAAATTAGATACAGGATTAATCGAAGAAATTATTCAAAATTTAGTTTTGAATGCCATTCAATATACACCTAAGAAATCCATAATAAAAATTGTAGCAACGCATCAATCTGAAAACTGTATCATTTCTATTTCTGATACCGGAAATGGGTTCCCTGAAAGTGAAATCGAATTTGCCTTTGATAAATTTTACCGACTGCCCAATACAAAAACAGGTGGAAGTGGACTTGGCTTATCTATTGTAAAAGGTTTTGTAGAAGCGCACAATGGCACTATTTTATTAAAAAACAACGAAAATTCAGGTGCTTGTTTCACAATAACGATACCCACCGAAACTTCCTATTTAAACTACCTTAAAAATGAATAAAGCTGAAATATTAGTTATTGATGATGAAGCACCCATTCGTAAATTACTTGAAATCACTTTAGAAAGTAATGAATACAAAGTTTGGCTTGCCGAAACAGGAAAAGAAGGTATTCTTTTAGCAGTGAATCACCCGCCTGAACTCATTTTGTTGGATTTAGGACTCCCTGATAAAAGTGGTCACGAAATCCTTAAAGAGCTCCGAACTTGGTACAACAAAGCCATCATTATTCTTTCTGTTCAAGACAACGAAGAAGATATTGTAAAAGCCTTAGACAATGGAGCAACCGACTATCTTACTAAACCTTTCAGAACAGCCGAATTATTGGCAAGAATTCGAGCTGTAATTCGAAGAAATCAAACTCAAAATGATAATAGCTTATTAACTTGTGGCAATTTAGAAATTGATTTTGTCGCACGAATCATAAAACGAGATAATGAAACTCTGAAACTTACTGCTACCGAATTTAATTTACTAGCCCTTTTTATGAAAAATGAAGGGCGAGTGCTAACACATCAATATATTTTAAAAGAAATATGGGGAATGGGTTATCAAACAGAAACACAATACCTGCGAGTGTTTGTAGCCACGCTACGCAAAAAAATTGAAGAAAATCCAAATCAGCCCAAACACATCATTACTGAAAGTGGTGTGGGATACCGTTTTAGCTAAATCTTTATAAAATCTTTATATCTAACCGCTACATCTTTACATTCTGCCAATACCATTTTATTGAAATTTGTATCATATAATTTTTAACAAATTCAATAATGAATACAACAAAAAATGGAGTGGCAAGTAAAGTAACTGCTGCCTCTCTTTTAGTGGCACTTGGAATCATCTATGGAGATATTGGTACCAGCCCATTATATGCATTAAGAGCTGTAATTGGAGATAGACCCATCGATTTAACCTTAGTTTACGGTGGAGTTTCCTGTATTTTTTGGACTTTAGTTTTTCAAACCACTATAAAATATGTTTGGCTGACACTACGTGCTGACAATCATGGTGAAGGTGGAATATTTTCTCTTTATGCTTTAGTGAGACGCTATGGAAAAAAATTAGTTATTCCGACTATTCTCGGAGCAACTACCTTATTAGCTGATGGAATTATCACCCCTCCTATTTCGGTTTCTACAGCAATTGAAGGCCTCGGAATGGTGAAAGGCCTTGAAAATACTATCATTCCAGGAAACACTTTAACGATAGGAATTGTAGTCGCCATCTTATCATTACTATTTTTCTTCCAACGATTTGGAACTCATGTTATAGGAAAATTTTTTGGTCCTATAATGGCAGTTTGGTTTACCATGCTATTGGTTGTTGGATTACATGAAATTGCAATCCATCCCGATATAATAAAAGCCTTAAATCCGTATTATGGATACGATCTTTTACTAAATTACCCAAATGGTTTCTGGCTATTAGGAGCTGTTTTTCTTTGTACCACTGGAGCTGAAGCCTTATATTCTGATTTAGGTCATTGCGGGATTAAGAACATTCGAATTACTTGGATTTATGTAAAAATAAGTTTAGTAACCTGCTATTTAGGACAAGCTGCTTGGTTGATGCACCAAGGAGAAAATCTATTAAATGGTAGAAATCCGTTTTTTGAAATCATTCCAACCTGGTTTTTATTACCTAGTATTATTATTGCTACTTGCGCTACCATTATTGCGTCACAAGCTTTAATCAGTGGAAGTTTTACCTTAATTAGCGAAGGAATGAACCTTAATTTTTGGCCAAGAGTAACCGTAAAGCAACCCAGCGACAGCAAAGGACAAGTCTATATTCCAAGTGTCAACTCTATTTTATGGTTTGGTTGTATTTTAATGATGGTATATTTTAAAGAAAGTGCGCACATGGAAGCCGCTTATGGATTCTCTATTACTATTACAATGCTAATGACGACTTACTTGTTAAGCTTCTTTATCAATTATAGGTTGAAATGGAACAAACTAAAAGTCATTTTGTTCTTAATTATTTTTGGCACTATCGAGATTGCGTTTTTTATTGCCAATGTTGCCAAAATTAAAGAACGTTGGATGTTCTTGTTTTTTGAACTCTTCATTTTTGTTGTCATGTATATTTGGTTTTTCGCCAGAAAAATTAATAATAGATTCACCAAGTTCGTCGAATTAGGCAAATACAGCAGTAACCTAACCGAACTTAGTGAAGATGATGCGATTCCAAAATTTGCTACTCACTTAATTTACTTATCTAAAGCGGATAGACGCCATGAGATTGAGGAAAAAATTATGAAATCCATCTTTGCTAAAAAGCCCAAACGTGCCGATGTATACTGGTTTTTACACATCAATCGAACTGAAGATCCCTTTACACTTTCTTATGATGTATCTGAACTGGTTGACGACAAGGTAATAAAAGTAAATATCAACGTAGGATTTAGAATTCAGCCAAAAACAGAACTATATTTTAAAAATATTGTGAAAGAATTGGTGGCCAATAAAGAGCTTAATTTACATATCCGCCCAGATGGCTCTAGTAAATACAATAGCGAACCCGATTTCAAATTTGTAGTTATTGAAAAATTCCTATCTATAGAAAATGAATTTGAACTGCGAGAGGGTATGTTACTTAATTCTTATTTCTTGTTAAAACGAATGGGATTGAGTGATGAAAAAGCTTTTGGCTTAGAAAAATCTGATGTTGAAGTAGAACAAATTCCATTGGTGTACCAGCCTATAACCAATATCAAATTAGATAGAAAAATGAGGTAATTTTTCATTGCCTCAATAATGAAGTTTTTTTCAAAGACAAAAAAATCCCGTTCTGATTAGAACGGGATTTTTTTGTATAATTATTTATAAAAATATTATTTCACCAACAACTCTTCCAAAACTTCCGATTCAGTTCCATTTGTAAACGGAATTTTTAACATTTGCGAAAGCGTAGGTGCTATTTGCGTAATGTGTTTTTTAGAATGAGAATTCCCTTTTGGCACATGCCAACCGTAAAAAAGCATGGGTACATGCGTATCATAACTATTTGGTGAACCGTGTGTAGTTCCTGTTTCGATGTATTCCATATAACCCGCTTTATCTAAGATAAAGATGTCTCCATTTTGTTTTGGATCATAACCTTTAGCTATAAAACTCAAGAAATAATCATCGCCTGTTGAAGCTACAATTTCTTCTTCGGTATATACTCGTTTTACTTGATCTTGAGTCATTAAAAAATCTTTAAAACTTTGTTTTACTTTTGCTAAATCCAACCCTTTTTCCTTCAAGACTGGTTTATTAAAGAACAAATTGAAATTAGAATAATTCAAAACCAAATCAGCTCCAAAAGTCTCTGTAGAAAATTTTCTCAAAGCAGCATCAACATTTTTTGCTGGTACATTTTTTACATTGTATTTGTTATCCTTTAAATAATTAGGATTTTCGGCTCCCGCATGATCAGCCGTTAAAAACAACACATAATTGTCTTTCCCAACCGTTTGATCCAAATACGTCATAAACTTAGCTAGAGTCAAATCCAATCGCAAATAGGTGTCTTGTAATTCCATGGAGCGAGGCCCAAAAGTATGTCCTACATAATCTGTCGAAGAAAAACTTACCGTTAAGAAATCAGTAATAGCATCTTTCCCTAAATTTTCTTTTTCAATAGCTCGCATCGCTAAATCAGCCAAGATATCATTTCCAAAAGGTGTAGTACGCAATACATCGGCACCTTTATCATCGTATATTTTTTTCAAATTATACGGAAAAACTGGTCCAGTAGTTTTGTCTATCTTTCCTTCATACGGATTATCATCTACCAAACTTTCATCGTAAGCACTTACCGGTTTCAATAAATTCCAACCGCCATTGATATAATTCATATAACGCTTTTCATTATTAAACTCAATCACCCAATCCGGTAAATTAGGTCCGTAAAATGAACTCGAAATAAAAGCTCCGGTTTTACTATACCAATAGGCTCCATTGGCAAAATGGCCTGCAGGCAAAATGGCGCCACGATCTTTGATACTCATTCCTATTACTTTGCCCCTGAAATTCGTTGCCATTCGCAATTCATCCGTAATGGTAGTGCTTAGCAAATTTTTAGGCGACATCGCTCCTTCTTTGTCTGTACCATCTCCTACTGTTTTAACACTAACATCATCCGTGCAATACATTTCTTTTCCTGTGGCACGATTGAACCATTCATTACCTACAATTCCGTGCGTAGCGGGAGTTGTTCCTGTATATATTGAAGCATGTCCTGGCGCAGTATAGGTAGGCACATAATTATAATGCATATTGTGAAATGTATACCCTCCATTCATAATACGCTTGAAACCGTTAGCAGAAAAATCATCTGAAAAACGATACAAGTACTCCATTTTCATTTGATCCACCACAATTCCTACTACTAACTTTGGGCGTTGTTGCGCTTGAACCGTAAGCACAAAACTAAAAGTCAAAAACAAAACTATTTTCTTCATATAAAGGTTTTTTTATTAATCAAAAATACAGATTAATTTGGATACTAATTTTCAAAAATGGCTTTTTGATTCAATTTAATTTAAAGATAACATCAAAAACTATTTGGATTTTGGGTTTTTCTCAAAATAGCGTTTTTCAATTCGTTTGATGTCTTTGATAGAATTCTTGGCCCAAGCCAATCTTTTTTCCAGAATTTCTTCTTCAGATAATTGCCAATCAATATCTGAATTGCGAAGTCTGTTAGTTAAGTTCTGAATAATAATTGCTGCCGAAACAGAGATATTTAAACTTTCTGTAAATCCCACCATAGGAATTTTCAAAAAGCCATCGGCTTGTTGCATAATTTCTTCTGATAAACCTTCTTTTTCAGTACCAAAAAACAGCGCGCTTGGTTTTGAAATATCAAAATTCTCTAGCAAACAATCCTTTTCGTGAGGCGTGGTGGCAATGATTTGATACCCTTTAGAACGAAGTGATTGGATACAATTATCAGAGGTTTCATGTCTAATAATATCGACCCATTTTTGGGCACCTAAAGCAATTTGTTTATCTATTCGTTTACCAAAACGTTGTTCGATTACATTCAATTCCTGAATCCCAAAAACCTCACAACTACGCATAACCGCACTTGTGTTATGGAGCTGATACACATCCTCAACCGCTACTGTGAAATGATTGGTTCTATTTTTCAACACTTCCAAAAAGCGCTCTTTTCGATTATCAGTCAAAATGTTTTCAAGAAAATTAAGGTAATCAATATCAATCATTGTCTGTTTTTTGAGGGCAAAAATACTAAAAAGGTTTATATTTGCACTTTCGAAAAAACAACACAAAAATGACTACTCTAAACGAATTGAATGCTATTTCTCCTATTGACGGAAGATATAGAAATAAAACCCTTTCACTAGCTCCTTTTTTCTCTGAAGAAGCTTTAATCAAATACCGTGTTTTAATTGAAATCGAATATTTCATCGCTTTGTGCGAAGTGCCTTTGCCGCAATTAAAAGATGTAAATTCTAACTTGTTTGAAGCATTAAGAGCTATTTACAAAAACTTCTCTACAGAAGATGCGCTTTGGATTAAAGAAACTGAAAAAGTAACCAACCACGATGTAAAAGCGGTAGAGTATTTCATTAAAGATGCCTTTGAAAAATTGGGTTTATCTCAATACAAAGAGTTCATTCATTTTGGGTTAACTTCTCAAGACATCAATAATACTGCAATTCCGCTTTCGACTAAAGAAGCCTTTGAAAAAGTATATATGCCTTCTTTAATTGGGGTAATTTCAAAATTAAAAGAACTAAGTACAGAATGGCGAGATGTTCCAATGCTGGCTCGTACACATGGACAACCTGCTTCTCCTACTCGTTTAGGAAAAGAAATTGGCGTTTTTGTAGAGCGTTTAGAAGAGCAAATGCGTTTGTTATTCAACATTCCGTTTGCGGCAAAATTTGGTGGAGCTACCGGAAATTACAATGCACATCACGTGGCGTATCCTCAAATTGATTGGAAACAATTTGGAGATACATTTGTAGAAAATAACTTAGGATTGCACCACTCCTTCCCTACTACACAGATTGAACATTACGATCATTTTGCTGCATTTTTTGATGCTTTGAAGCGAATCAATACGATACTTATCGATTTAGACAGAGACATTTGGACTTATGTTTCGATGGATTATTTCAAACAAAAAATCAAAGCGGGAGAAATTGGTTCTTCGGCTATGCCACATAAAGTAAATCCTATTGATTTTGAAAACTCTGAAGGAAATTTAGGTATTGCCAATGCTATATTTGAGCATTTAGCTGCTAAATTACCTGTTTCAAGATTACAACGCGATTTAACAGATAGTACGGTTTTACGAAACATTGGTGTACCCATGGGACACACTATCATAGCTTTTGAAGCTACTTTAAAAGGACTAAACAAATTGTTGTTAAACGAACCTAAATTCCACGAAGATTTAGAGAAAAACTGGGCAGTAGTGGCTGAAGCTATCCAAACTATCTTACGTCGTGAAGCCTATCCAAATCCGTATGAGGCATTGAAAGGTTTAACTAGAACTAACGAAGCCATTACCAAAGAATCAATCCATAGTTTCATTGCTACTTTGGAAGTGTCTGATGCTATTAAAGCTGAATTGATACAAATTACTCCAAGTAATTTTGTAGGGATTTAATTCCCTAAATTATAAAACATAAAAAAGGCTTAAGATTATTTCTTAAGCCTTTTTTATGTTTGAAAAACTACTAATTATCTTGAATAATTCGGAGCTTCTTTAGTAATCGTCACATTATGTGGATGACTTTCTGTGATTCCACTTGAAGTAATACGAACGAAACGTCCATTTTCTTGTAAGGTTGGAATATCTTTCGCACCACAGTACCCCATTCCAGCACGAAGACCGCCAATGAATTGCAACATACTTTCGTTTAATTCTCCTTTATAAGGCACACGCCCTACAATTCCTTCTGGTACTAATTTCTTCACATCGTCTTCTACATCTTGGAAATAACGGTCTTTAGAACCTCCTTGCATTGCCTCCACAGACCCCATTCCTCTATATGATTTGAATTTTCTTCCTTCAAAAATAATAGTTTCTCCTGGAGACTCTTTTGTTCCTGCTAAAAGTGACCCTAACATCACACAGTCAGCTCCTGCAGCAATTGCTTTAGGAATATCCCCTGTATAACGAATTCCTCCATCGGCAATAACTGGAACTCCAGTTCCTTTGATAGCAGCCGCTACTTCTAAAACTGCTGAAAATTGAGGAAAACCAACTCCCGCAACAATACGAGTCGTACAAATTGAACCTGGTCCAATCCCTACTTTTACACCATCAGCACCACTTTCAACCAAATATTTGGCTGCTTCGGGTGTTGCAATATTTCCAACTACCACATCAATTTGTGGAAATTTAGCTTTCACTTCTTTCAATACATTGACCACACCTTGCGTATGCCCGTGAGCCGTATCAATAATAATGGCATCAACACCTGCTTTAACCAAAGCTTCAGCCCTTTGCACCGCATCACCTGTTACTCCAATAGCTGCTGCTACTCGCAAACGTCCGTAAACATCTTTGTTTGCAATTGGTTTTTGTGTTAATTTAGTAATATCTCTAAAAGTAATTAATCCTACTAATTCGTTTTTAGCATTAACCACCGGTAATTTTTCGATTTTATTTCCTTGCAAAACTACTTCTGCTTGTTCTAAAGAAGTTCCTTCAGCCACAGTGATTAAGTTTTGAGAAGTCATCACTTCAACAATCGGGCGCGCTCCATTTTTTTCAAAACGCAAATCACGATTGGTAACAATTCCTTTCAAGATTTTATTTTCATCTACAATTGGAATTCCTCCAATGCCAAATTCTTTCATCGCATTTTTTGCATCGGCTACAGTAGAAGTCAAAGGCAACGTAACTGGATCTATAATCATCCCTGACTCAGCACGTTTTACTTTACGCACTTTAGCTGCTTGCTGCTCAATAGTCATATTCTTATGCAATACACCAATCCCTCCTTCTTGAGCCATCGCAATTGCCATAGCACTTTCGGTAACCGTATCCATAGCCGCAGAAACGATAGGAACGTTTAAGGTAATATTTCTTGAAAATTTAGATTGAATACTTACTTCTCTAGGAAGCACATTAGAATAGTTAGGAACTAATAGAACATCATCGTAAGTTAATCCTTCGCCGATAATCTTTGAGTTGTGTGCGATCATTGCAATTTTGAAGTTGTGGTTAAATTGCGTGCAAATATAGACAATCTTAAGCAAAAAACCAGCTCTATATCATAATTTATATTTAAATTGCAGTATATGGCTTATTTCAATCGTTATCAGCCGTTACTAAAATCATTATTATAAATGGCAACCCAAACAGAAATAAAAGGACTATCAACTGATGAAGTAATTGCTTCACGATTAAAAAACGGTTCAAATTCACTAGAACATCAAGAAAAAAACAACTTTTGGACTGCCGTCCTAGCAATATGCACTGAACCCATGTTTTTGCTTCTTGCTATAGCAACAAGTATTTATTTTATTACAGGCGAACATAGTAACGGTATTTTCATGTCGGTAGCTATTGTTCTTATCGCTAGCATTTCACTGTATCAGGAATCAAAGAGCAAAAACGCTATTAAGGCATTAGAAAAACTAACCCAACCCAAAAGTAAGGTAATCCGAAATGGCGAATTAATCGAAATTACAAGTGAAGAAATTGTATTGGGAGACTACATTCAAATTGAAGAAGGTACTTTTGTTCCTGCTGACGGACTCATCCTACAATCCAACGATTTCTCTGTAAACGAATCCATCTTAACTGGCGAATCTTTTTCAATTCCTAAAAACGAAACCTCCGAAAATAAAACAGTATACCAAGGCACAATAGTAGCTAGTGGACTTGCTATTTGTATCGTTACTGCTATTGGAAATACAACCCAATTAGGAAAAATTGGAAAGAGTTTAGGTACTATTGAAGAAGAAAAAACACCGCTTCAAAAACAAATTGAAAATTTTGCTAAACAGATGTCCATTATAGGTCTCATCGTGTTTGGTATTGTTTGGGGAATTAACTTTTATCATTCTAGAATAATTTTGGATAGTTTACTCAAAGCGTTGACCATTGCAATGAGTATTATCCCTGAAGAAATACCCGTTGCCTTTACTACTTTTATGGCATTGGGCGCTTGGCGACTAATGAAAATGGGAATTATTGTCAAACACACTAAAACCGTCGAAACACTAGGCAGTGCTACTGTTATTTGTACTGATAAAACAGGTACAATTACTGAAAATAAAATGAGCCTAGCGCAATGGTATACACTTTCTTCCAATCAGGTTTCAGGAATCAACTCGGAAATGACCCCAGAAGAAAATGAACTCCTAACTCTGGCAATGTGGGCAAGCGAACCAATTCCTTTCGATGCTATGGAAATTGCACTGCATGAGGCTTATGCCAATTTAGATTTGGAAGATGGGCGAGCTGATTTTAAGTTAACATACGAATATCCTTTGAGTGGCAAACCACCAATGATGACTCATATTTTTGAAAACGGGAAAGGGATTCGCATCATTGCCGCTAAAGGTGCCCCTGAAGCAATACTCGCTTGTTCTAACTTATCTGAAATAGAAACACAACAAATTCAGCAAGCCTTACAAACAATGACTCAAGAAGGCTTTCGAGTGTTGGCTGTAGCCGAAGCAAAATTCTATGGAGAAGAATTTCCTGAAAAACAACAAGAATTTTCATTTCAATTCAAAGGATTAGTGGCTTTCTACGATCCGCCAAAAAGCAATATAAAAACCGTATTTGAAACATTTTATAAGGCAGGAATAGATATCAAAATTATAACGGGCGACAATACCGAAACCAGTACTACCATAGCCAAACAAGTTGGATTCAAAAATCATCAAAAGACTTTAAGCGGAGATGAACTAATGGCTATGGACGAAACCGAACTAAAGTCAAAGGTAATGGACACCCATCTTTTTACACGAATGTTTCCCGAAGCCAAGCTGAAAATTATCAAAGCCTTAAAGGACAACAATCAAATTGTTGCCATGACTGGAGATGGAGTTAATGATGGCCCAGCTCTAAAATCAGCTCATATCGGAATTGCCATGGGAAAAAGAGGTACTGAAATTGCTAAACAAGCCGCCAATTTGATTTTGATTGATGATGATTTTACTAAAATGACTGAAGCAATTGCTATGGGAAGAAAGATTTATATCAATCTGAAGAAAGCCATTCAATACATTATTTCAATTCATATTCCTCTGATTTTGATTGTATTTATTCCTTTGGCATTAGGATGGATGTATCCCAACATTTTTTCTCCAATACATATTATTTTCTTAGAAATCATAATGGGACCTACCTGCTCTATTATCTACGAAAATGAACCTATGGAACGCAATTTAATGGAATTAAGTCCTAGACCGCTCTCCACTACTTTTTTTAAAAGTAAAGAAATTATGCTGAGTATCATTCAGGGGATAGTCATTACACTTGGATTACTTTTTATATACCAAAATAGTATAAAAAACGATTACTCAGAAGATACCACTCGAACACTGGTTTTTGTAACTTTGATTAGTTCTAATATCTTTCTAACATTGGCTAATCGTTCCTTTTATTATTCCATTTTCACGACTTTGCGATACAAAAACAACTTGGTTTTATTGATTATTGGGACAACAATAATAGCCACTTGTCTATTAATTTTTGTAACATCTCTAGCTCATTTTTTTGAATTTGAGCTAATAACAATACAACAATTTTGTTATAGTGTTATAGTAGGTGGAATAGCAGTATTCTGGATAGAAATCTATAAGTTAGTACGACGATTAAAAAAAGCTACTCCTTTAAAATCACATTAATTCCTAATTGAAACGAAAGGCTATTTGCTTTAGAAATATCCGCGTAAGACAATACATTATCTGCTAAGACATATAAATTAATAGGCCCCACTTTAGTTGACATTCCTAATCCTACATTGGTAAACGAAAAAGAATCAATAGTGTAGGTCGCTTTCATTTGAAATGACTTTGAAAAATTTCTTTTATAAAAAGTAGTCAATGCCAACAAAGGAGATCTAGGGGTCGTCATCGCAAATAGTTGTGCTCCAATTGTACTTTTATAAAAAATTGTAGGATCTGTTCCTTCACAATTACAGCTACCATCTACTACTCGTTCTTCATCAAAAGAATATTGCGCCGAAGCATTGAATTTAGTAGATCTCCAAGTAGTATATTTTGTATGTAGAGTATCTAATACGATAGCCTGTTTAAAGTCTTGATAATTGGCTTGAGCCGCATTTTCATTATTAAAATGAGGAACTAGACCTTTATAATTATAAAAACCTTTATACGAATAATTCTCTACATTTTTAGACTGTTTAATCGAGCCTAAGTCAATGATACTAGCCGTAAACTGCACATTAGATTCTGGATAATAGGTCAAACCTAAATCCAAACCTAAACCTAAATTTCCTCCCAATAGTATTCCTTTTTTTATATCAGCTCCCACATTTTTAGTTGTGTTAGCATCATCATATTGCGCAATTCCTGATGTGTTTAATTGTAAATTAGAGTATATAATTTGCTCATAATACGGGTCGGTTGAGGATGCCGTATAAATATAACCCGCATTATGTATCGAACTTGCATTAAAAATACTTGAATACAATTTAGCACGAATACCAATGATTAAATTATCTTCTATTTTTTTATTAATCCCCACATGAAATACTGACGACACATCTGCTTTAAAATTGATATCACCTAGATTAAATCGTTTTCCTAAGTAATTCTTATTTCCGTCAATAGCTAATATAGCAATATCATGAGGTACATAAGATAAAAAATCAAATTCTTGATACAACCCAAAAGAGAAATACGTCTTATCATCAAAGGAACCAATTCTAAATCCTCCACTTAACAATTCCATTTGTTGGTTTAGCATTACCTTATCTCTATTTGTAGTAGACGAAATAATATTTCTAATTTTTGTATTAAAATCAACTCCATCATTAGCAAATAAATCATAGGCTGAAAATCCACTTGAACCCATGTTCATTGAAATACCAGACACAAAAGGAATACCTGCATACCATTTGTATTTGACATCGGCACCAGGATTGGTCATTAATGATTGTGGAATATCAGTAAAATTATATAGGAGTTGCTTATTTTGCCCCATTAAACTAACACCTATAAAAAAACACACAAAGAATAGTACTTTTTTCATTGTATTACAAAATAAGCTGTTATACCAGAACGCATTTTTATAGACCCTGAACTAGATTCTGTCAGTGCAGTTCCCGGAGCCATTCGAACTGTCATATCAATTCTAGTAGTGTTTTTTAGTGTAACTAAACGAGTACCTTGCAATACTTCTTTCCGAGTAATTATATTAGGTGCGCCATAATAAGCAGGTACCGAAATAGTAATAGTATCTATCTGAACTCCACTTGCATTATATAATTTTATGTCCAAAATATAGGCTCTTGCAATAGTGTTGTTGATTTCAAAATCCAAATCAACCTTAGTCAAATCATTAACAAAAAAAGTATTATTGAATACATCAACAGTTGAACGATCTATAAATTGAGAATTTTCAATTCCATTAGTTACAAACTCATTGGCAGGAATATCAAAATAAACCAGATTAGCGATATAAGTAGGCTCTAAGCGTAAGTTTTTGGTTTGATTAAAATCCAAATCGCTAGAACATGAAAAAGAAACTATTCCTAGAAGAACTATTCCTAACCATCGAAAATTAAGGAGGCGTTTCATAAAAATTGAGTTGAGATTATGTGAAAGCTAAACGGCATTCTAAAGCATTTATTGTTTTTAATAAAATTGTCCAAATACTTTTGACGCTTCATTGTAAGCACTTTCAAAGCTCATTGGACTTAAATTTGTAGTAACTTTTTTTGACGTAAAATAAGACAGTAATTTCTCCGTAGGCATATTTCCTGTCAAATGATTGGTTGCCATTGGGCATCCGCCAAATCCTTGAATGGCTCCATCAAATCGACGGCAACCTGATTGATAGGCTGCCTCTATTTTTTCAAACCAAGAATCAGGAGTGGTATGCAAATGGGCGCCAAATTCAATTTCAGGATAAGTAGGAATTAAATGCGAAAACAAATACGAAATAGTTTGAGGAGTAGAGCTTCCAATGGTATCTGACAACGAAATTATTTTCACTCCCATAACCGCTAATTTTTCAGTCCACTCTCCCACAATTTCAGTATTCCAAGGATCTCCGTAAGGATTTCCAAAACCCATGGACAAATAGGCTACAACTTGTTTGTTTTTGGCGTCTGCCAAGTTTAAAATCTCTTCTAAACTTACTAAGGACTGAGAAATCGTCTTGTGTGTATTACGCATTTGGAAATTCTCTGAGATAGAAAACGGAAAACCCAAATACTGAATTTCAGGAAAATTAGAGGCTGTTACGGCACCTTGTGTATTGGCAATAATCGCCAATAGTTTACTCTGAGTTTGTGATAAATCCAATTGTGCTAAAACTTCTGCGGTATCCTGCATTTGAGGAATTGTTTTTGGCGAAACAAAACTACCAAAATCTATGGTATCAAAGCCTACACGCAAGAGTGACTGGATATACGTCACTTTGTTTGCAGTAGGAATAAAGGTCTTTATTCCTTGCATTGCATCGCGTGGACATTCAATGATTTTTACTGTTTCCATAGAGAATCAAAGGTAGTAAAAAAGAAAAACTCAACTGCAATTTCAATTGCAAAGATCAACCTTAAGCAATTACTTTCTTTCTAAAATGGCTTGATTAATGGCTTTAACCAAAGCGGGACCTTCGTAAATAAAGCCGGTATACAATTGCACTAAACTCGCACCCGCTTCTAGTTTTTCGATAGCATCTTGAGCCGTATGTATACCTCCTACTCCAATAATTGGGAACGATTTATTGCTTTTTTCAGACAAAAACCGAATTACTTCTGTAGAGCGTTTTGTTAAAGGCTTTCCTGACAACCCACCTGTTTCAATCTTATTTTCAGAAACCAAACCTTCTCGAGACAAAGTAGTATTAGTCGCAATAACTCCCGCTATTTTAGTCTCATTCACAATATCGATGATATCCAATAATTGCTCATCGGTTAAATCGGGAGCTATTTTTAACAGAATAGGTTTTTGCTTTGGCTTAGCCAAATTCTTATTTTGCAAAGTTTGCAACAACTCTGTTAACGGTTCTTTATCTTGTAAAGCACGCAAGTTGGGCGTGTTTGGCGAACTTACATTCACCACAAAATAATCGACATAATCAAACAAAGCCTCAAAACAAATCTCGTAATCAGAAGTGGCTTCTTCATTAGGCGTTACTTTATTTTTTCCAATATTTCCTCCAATAAGAACACCTTTATTTTTTTTCAAACGCAAAACCGCTTCTTCAACACCACCATTATTAAAACCCATTCGGTTAATAATAGCACTATCTTCTCGTAAACGAAACAAACGTTTTTTAGGATTCCCATCTTGTGCTTTTGGCGTAAGCGTACCAATCTCAATAAATCCAAATCCGAAATTAGAAAGTTCTTTAAACAAAACTGCGTTCTTATCAAAACCTGCCGCTAAGCCTACCGGATTTTTAAATTTCAAGCCGAAAACTTCGGTTTCTAACCGACTGTCTTTCACCTCATACAAAGCACTAAAAAGTTTTGAAAATCCGGGTATTTTTGATACTATTCGAATAGCTGAAAAAGTAAAATAATGTACTTTTTCTGGATCAAAACAAAAAAGTATCGGACGAATTAGTTGCTTGTACATAGTAGAAATTTTGTGTGTTGCAAAAGTACAGAATAGTTTTCAGTATCAAAACCTCTAAAATCAATTTTAGAAATACTAGATTTTTTTGACAATTATTTACCGAAATACACTAAAAACAACTCATAAACCTTGTTTATATTTTGTATGTGTTTTTGCAATACCCTATATTTGCAATCCTAAAATAATTTAAAATGATTAAGATTACTTTACCCGATGGGTCTGTGAAAGAATTTGCAGCTGGGATTACCCCAATGGACGTTGCAAAAAGCATTAGCGAAGGATTGGCTAGAAATGTAATTTCTGCCTCATTCAATGGCACCACTATTGAAACCGTTACCCCGCTTACCACAGATGGTAGTCTTGTTCTTTTTACTTGGAATGACGACGAAGGTAAAAAAGCATTTTGGCACTCTACTTCGCACGTAATGGCACAAGCACTCGAAGAAATATTCCCCGGAATTAAATTAACTCTTGGACCTGCTATTGCTAATGGATTTTATTATGATGTAGATTTTGAAGCGCATAAAATCACTGATGCCGATTTCAAAAAAATCGAAGACCGAGTATTAGAAATATCAAGAGAAAAACACGAATTCAAAATGCGTCCGGTTTCAAAGGCTGAAGCCCTAGAAGTTTACAAAGACAACGTGTATAAAACCGAGTTAATCTCAAATTTAGAAGACGGCACAATCACTTTTTGCGATCACTCTACTTTTACTGACTTATGTCGTGGTGGCCATATTCCAAATACTGGAATTATTAAGGCAATGAAGATTATGAGCGTAGCAGGAGCGTATTGGAGAGGCGATGAAAAAAATAAACAATTAACTCGTGTATACGGAATCTCATTCCCAAAACAAAAAGACCTAACAGATTACTTAGAACTACTAGAAGAAGCTAAACGTCGTGACCATAGAAAATTAGGTAAAGAATTAGAATTATTTGCTTTTTCATCAAAGGTAGGACAAGGCTTACCTTTATGGTTACCAAAAGGGGCTGCTTTACGTGATCGTTTGGAGCAATTCTTGAAAAGAGCTCAGAAAAAAGCGGGTTACGAGCAAGTAGTTACCCCACATATTGGTCAAAAAGAATTGTATGTTACTTCTGGTCATTATGCTAAATATGGTGCGGATAGCTTCCAACCTATCAATACGCCAGCTGAAGGCGAAGAGTTTTTATTAAAACCAATGAATTGCCCTCACCACTGTGAGATTTTCAATGTTCGCCCTTGGTCGTATAAAGATTTACCTAAGCGTTATGCTGAGTTTGGAACAGTATATCGTTATGAACAAAGTGGTGAATTACACGGTTTAACTCGTGTAAGAGGGTTTACTCAAGATGACGCCCATATTTTCTGTACTCCAGAGCAATTGGACGAAGAGTTCAAAAAAGTAATTGACTTAGTTTTATATGTTTTTGGTTCATTAGGATTTGAAAACTTTACTGCTCAAGTTTCATTACGCGATCAAGAAGACAGAGAAAAATATATTGGTTCAGACGAAAATTGGGAAAAAGCCGAAAATGCAATTATCAATGCTGCAAAAGACAAAGGTTTAAATACAGTTATTGAATATGGTGAAGCTGCTTTCTACGGACCTAAATTGGATTTTATGGTCAAAGATGCTTTAGGAAGACAATGGCAATTAGGAACAATTCAAGTAGATTATAACTTACCCGAACGTTTTGATTTGACTTACAAAGGATCTGACGATCAATTGCATCGACCTGTAATGATTCACCGAGCACCTTTTGGTTCAATGGAACGTTTCATTGCTATTTTATTAGAACATACTGCTGGTAATTTCCCACTATGGTTAATGCCAGAACAAGCTATTATCTTGTCATTGAGCGAGAAATATGAAATATATGCCAAAAAAGTTTTAGATTTGCTAGAAAATCACGAAATTCGCGCCCTAATTGATAATCGAAACGAGACTATCGGTAAGAAAATTAGAGATGCTGAGATGCAAAAAATGCCTTTCATGCTTATTGTAGGTGAAGAAGAAGAAAGAAACGGCACTGTTTCAATTCGTCGTCACGGACAAGAAGGAAAAGGAAATGTAACGGTTACTATAGAAGAATTTGCAACTATCGTTACCGAAGAAATCAATAAAACATTAAAAGTATTTACAGTTTAACTTAAATTTTTAAAGTCATAGCAATAAGAAGTAACAGAGGTGCTCAACCTCGAGTAGAGAAAAAAGATGCACATCGAATTAACAATTTTATTCGTGTGCCAGAAGTACGTCTTGTAGGCGATAATGTTGAAACAGGAGTTTACAAAACTTCAGAGGCTTTACGATTAGCTGATGAATTAGAATTGGACTTGGTTGAAATTTCACCGAATGCCGAACCACCTGTTTGCAAAATTATAGACTACAACAAGTTTGTTTACGAACAAAAGAAACGTGAAAAGGCTCTAAAGGCAAAATCAACTCAGGTAGTCATCAAGGAGATTCGTTTTGGTCCTCAAACTGATGAGCACGACTATGAATTTAAGAAAAAGAATGCTGAAAAATTCTTAAAAGAAGGAGCTAAATTAAAAGCTTTCGTATTTTTTAAAGGTCGTTCAATTATCTATAAAGATCAAGGCCAAATTTTATTATTACGATTGGCTACAGATTTAGAAGAGTATGGAAAAGTAGAAGCAATGCCAGTACTCGAAGGAAAAAGAATGATTATGTTTATTGCTCCTAAGAAAAAGAAATAATCCGTACTTCACTCCCTAAATAGGTGAAGAAAAAAGGAAAAAAGATAGAGATTGCTTCGCAAGCTCGAAAAAAAAGTAAGTAAAATAAATTAAAAAAACTAGGAAAAAATGCCTAAAATGAAAACTAAATCTAGCGCCAAAAAACGTTTCAAAGTTACTGGTTCTGGAAAAATTAAAAGAAAGCATGCTTTTAAAAGTCACATTTTGACTAAAAAATCTAAAAAGCGTAAATTAGCTTTGACACATTCTGCGTTAGTTCACGCAACAGATGAAAAAAGCATCAAACAACAATTAAGAATTATATAATTAATTGATAATGAACAATTGACAATTAATAATTATCAATTGCCAACTATCACTTAAAAATTCTTTAGGTTAAAAACAATTTAATAACCATGGAGTATGGCTTTAAGTTCTCTTGATTAAATTCGGGACGCCTACTACAAAAAAACAGTAAAATTATGCCAAGATCGGTAAATTCAGTTGCTAAAAGAGCACGAAGAAAAAAAATAATGAAACAAGCCAAAGGTTTCTTTGGCAGACGTAAAAACGTTTGGACAGTTGCTAAAAACGCGGTAGAAAAAGCAATGAGCTATGCTTACCGTGACAGAAAAGCGAATAAAAGAAATTTCCGTGCTTTATGGATTCAACGTATCAACGCTGGAGCTCGTTTAGAGGGAATGTCATATTCTCAATTCATGGGAAAAGTTAAGGCTAACAATATCGAATTGAACCGTAAAGTTCTTGCTGATTTAGCCATGAATCACCCAGAAGCTTTCAAAGCAATACTTAAAAAAGTAAAATAAACGTTTTATCAACTCAATTTAGATTACTTACTTACATAAAAAAACCTCAATCGCAAGATTGGGGTTTTTTGTTATTTTTGATTTCATAAACCAATAATCTCAATGAGAAAACTATTTATGCTACTACTACTTAGTAGTACTTATTTTGGCTTTAGCCAAATCAAAATGCTTTCATGGAATGTAGAAAATTTTGGCAAATCCAAATCCAATACCGAAATAGCGTATATAGCTTCTATTCTTAAAGAATATGATCTCATTGCACTACAAGAAATCGTTGCTGGATACGGTGGAGTACAAGCTGTTGCACGACTTGCAGATGAACTTAACCGAAAAGGAACCAAATGGGAGTATACCATCAGCGATCCTACCATTAGTACCCCTAACAAAAAAGAACGCTATGCTTTTCTTTGGAAAACAGCGCATCTCAAGAAAATAGGAAAAGCCTGGTTAGAAAAAAAATATGCCCTTCTTATGGAACGCGAGCCTTATCTATGTTCATTCTCTTATCAAAACCATGAATTTACTGCGGTATCATTTCATGCTATTACAAAAAACAAACAACCCGAAAGAGAAATAAAATATTTTAAATTTTTTCCTGAAGAATATCCTAATTTAAATCTAATACTGATGGGAGACTTTAATTGTCCCCAATCACACTCTGTCTTTTCTCCTTTACGAAATATCGGTTTTACTACAGCTTTAGTAAATCAAAAAACTTCTTTAAAAAGAAGTTGTAAAAACAATGTTTGTCTTGCTTCTGAGTATGACAATATAGTGTTTCAAAAATCTAAAACTAAACAACTTCAATCAGGGGTAATTCATTTTTACAAGAATTTTAATTCTATAAAAGAAGCCCGAAAGATATCCGATCATTGCCCTGTTTGGATGGAGTTTAATTTAAAATAATTTTTATCAAGTTTTCTGTTTTTTCTTCTTGGCAGCAGGAAACAAAACATTATTCAAAATTAAACGATACCCTGGTGAATTTGGATGTAAATCTAATACTGTAGGAGAATCACCTACTTGATGTTGAAAATCTTCTGGGTCATGTCCACCATAAAAGCTAAACATCCCTTTACCTTTTTGCCCATGAAGATAACGCACCTCTCCATTTAGTTCACAACTTCCTAACACTAAAATATTTGATTTAACTAAACTGGCGTCAAAGGCAGTAGTTTGTCCCATGAAGCCTTTGATCAATTGAGTATGGTTCTGACATAACATACTTGGAATTGGATCCCATTTAGCCGAAAATTCCATCAAAGTAAAATAATCTTTATCCAATGTTACTAAACGCTTTAAAGTCATGTCTATATCCGAAAACTCATAGTACTCTGGTCGACGCTCTAAAGTAAAGTCTTTAAAAGCAAACGTATTTTCATACCTTAACTTGGATTGATAACTAGCCTCACTAACATCTCCATCAAACATTGCTTCACAAATATCTAGTCCATCTGCAGCCAAAGCAATATCAAAGCTATCTGTGGCAGAACACATCGCAAACATAAATCCTCCACCAATGACAAAATCCCGTATTTTTTTAGCCACGGCACTTTTTTCTTGTGACACTTTAGAAAAACCTAATTGTTGCGCTAATAGCTCTGCTTGTTTTTTTTGCTCAATATACCAAGGTGCGGTGCGATATGCTCCGTAAAATTTCCCGTATTGACCTGTAAAATCTTCATGATGCAAATGCAACCAGTCATACAATAACAATTGATCTGATAAAACTTCTTGATCGTAAATAGGTGTAAATGGAATCTCAGCATAAGTTAACACCAGAGTAACCGCATCGTCCCAAGGTTGTTTACCATTTGGAGTATATACTGCTATTTTTGGAGCTTTTTCTAAAAGTACTGACTCCATATTTTGAGACGGACTAGAGATATCCATAAGAATTGATTCCTTTTCAGCATCAGATAGGATTTCAAAACTTACTCCTCTTATTTGACACTCTTTTCGAATTTCTTCAGAATCTGGCAATAAAAATGACCCTCCTCGGTAATTTAATAACCAATTGGCCTTATAATTTCTATCCAAGCACCAATAGGTTATACCATAAGCTTTTAAATGGTTTTGCTGAGAAGTCTCATCCATAGGCAATAGTAAATAAGATGCCTTCATTGAAAGAGAAATAAAGATTAGTAATAGCAAAACTATTTTTCTGAATAACATGATGTTTTTATTTCAAAGATAATTGGTTTCATAAAAAAAATCCGCTTTAAAAGCGGATTTAAATTTAATTCTAAAATGGAACATCATTGTCATCATCATCGTCATTTATATTACTACCAAAAGCGTCATTCGCAGAAGGTAAATTTCTAGTAATAAAAGGATTATCATCATTATTCATACTAGAAGGCAAGTCTTCTAAATTAGCCGAATAGTCATCTAGGTTATCGAATTTTCCTAAACTACCTATGAATTTCAATCTCACATTTTCTAAACTACCATTACGATGTTTAGCAATAATAAATTCGGCCTGACCCGCTGTTGGCGACTGTTCTTCATCATCCCATTCATCAATTTTATAATATTCAGGACGATAAATAAAAGAAACAATATCAGCATCTTGCTCAATAGCTCCAGATTCACGTAAATCAGACAACAAAGGTCGCTTACTAGAACCACGTGTTTCAACAGCACGAGACAATTGTGATAAGGCAATGACTGGGACATTTAATTCTTTAGCTAATGCCTTTAAGTTTCTAGATATAGTAGAAATTTCCTGCTCTCTATTTCCTCCTCCTTTAGCATTTCCTCCTGCAGTCATTAATTGAAGGTAATCCACTATGATAATTTTAATACCGTACTGAGATACCAAACGCCTTGCTTTTGCTCTCAAATCAAAAATTGAAAGAGAAGGAGTGTCATCAATATATAATGGCGCTTTTTCTAAATTTTTTACTTTGGTACTCAACTGTTCCCATTCATGCTTTTCGAGTTTACCCGTACGTAACTTCTCTGATGAAAGACCAGTTTCAGAAGAAATTAAACGAGTAATTAACTGAACTGATGCCATTTCTAAAGAAAATACGGCAACAGGCATCTCAAAATCAATAGCCATATTACGCGCCATTGATAATACAAAGGCGGTCTTACCCATACCTGGACGCGCCGCAATAATAATCAAGTCACTTGGTTGCCACCCTGAAGTAATTTTATCTAGTTTTTCAAAACCTGTAGGTACCCCACTCAATCCTTCCTGACCTGCAATTTCTTCTATTCGCTTTTTGGCTTGTAAAACTAAACTTTGAGCCGTTTCGGAACTTCGCTTGATATTACCTTGAGTAACCTCATACAATTTAGATTCGGCTTTATCTAACAAATCAAATACATCTGTAGTTTCGTCATACGAATCTTCTATAATTTCTGATGAAATTCGAATCAAACTACGTTGAATAAATTTTTGTAAAATAATTCTAGAGTGAAACTCGATATGTGCTGAAGAAGAAATTTTTTGAGTAAGCTGTATTAAATAAAAATCACCCCCCGCTAAATCTAATTTCCCATTCTTTTTTAGCTGAGCCGAAACCGTCAATAAATCTATAGGCTGAGTTTCTGTAAAAAGTTGGACAATTGCTTCAAAAATATATTTGTGTGCATCTTTATAAAAAGCATCCGCTTGTAAAATATCAATTACCTCATCAACCCCTTTTTTATCAATCATCATTGCCCCTAACACCGCCTCCTCTAAATCCAGGGCTTGTGGTGGTAACTTTCCTTTTTCAAGATTAATAATTGTGGCTTTATCTACCTTAACAGGCGCTATATTTCTAAAATTTTCCATGTAGCGAAAATAACAAAAATTAAAAAATAGTCTATAACGACTTATTACAAATCGTTGTTAATAACTGTGCTTTTTTTGTTTATAAGTCAAAAAAAATCCGAAACTAAAGTGTTCCGGATTAAATTATTTGATTGCTAAGGCAATTAATCTTTAAAATGACCCATAGCGAGGTATTTCTCGTATCGTTGCGCTAACAATTCTTCTGTTGATAAATCTTTTAACTCATTGTACCCTTTCATGATGTACTGCTCTACCGTTTTGAAAGTACTTTCTCTATCAAAATGAGCTCCTCCTAGAGGCTCAGGAATAATATCATCAATTAATTTTTGCTTTTTCATATCTGAGGAAGTCAGTTTCAAAGCCTCGGCAGCTTGTTCTTTGTACTCCCAACTCTTCCAAAGAATAGAAGAACATGACTCTGGCGAAATTACTGAATACCAAGTATTTTCTAACATATATACTCTATCTCCAACACCAATTCCTAAAGCACCTCCTGAAGCACCCTCTCCTACAATAACCGTAATTACAGGCACTTTCAATCGAACCATTTCAAAAATATTTCTTGCAATTGCCTCACCTTGTCCGCGTTCTTCAGCTTCTAACCCTGGATAAGCTCCCGGAGTATCTACCAAAGTCACAACAGGAATACCAAATTTTTCGGCCATTTTCATCAAACGTAATGCTTTTCTATATCCTTCTGGGTTAGCCATCCCAAAATTACGGTATTGACGCGTTTTAGTATTGTATCCTTTTTGTTGACCAATAATCATAAACGATTGACCAGCAATTTTACCTAATCCTCCTACCATCGCTTTATCATCTTTGAAGCCACGATCACCATGTAACTCTAAGAAAGTATCACCACAAAGTGCATTGATATGATCTAAAGTATAGGGTCTATTAGGATGTCTTGACAATTGAACACGTTGCCAAGCCGTTAGGTTTTTGTATATATTACGTTTAGTTTCTTCTAACTTTTTATTGATTTGTTTGCAGGTATTGGTTACATCAACATCTGATTCTTTACCAATCACGACACATTTTTCTAACTGTTCTTCTAATTCTTTGATAGGAAGTTCAAAATCTAAGTATTCCATAAGAGTTACGGTGTTTTATTTTTCTGAATAGCTATGCAAATATAAAATTTAAAATCGTTTGACGTTCTTAATTTTTTATTTAAGTACAAAAAATACTTGTTTCACTTAGCTTTGTTAGTATAGTAATGTTTGATTACTCCATTTAAGATTACAGTAATCACAATAATTAATGCTCCAATATAAAATTCAGTACTCATTTTCTCTTTTCCTCCAATGATAAAATACGCCAAGATAATTCCATAAACTGGCTCTAAATTAGTTGTCAGCATTACAGTATAGGGAGTCAATTTTCGCATAACGCGAACCGAAGAAGTAAATGCATACGCAGTACAAATGGAAGCTAGAACAAAAAGTAAAGCCCAATTTTTAAAGGTCAACACAAAAAATTCTGTTTTAAATTTTCCTTGAAAAATAAAATACAAAGAAATGAAAAAGAATCCCGAAAGAAATTCATAAAAAGTAATTACTGATGGATCGTGTTTTGCAATTAATTTCCCATTCATTAATGTAAATACAACCCCCAATATAATCGATGCCAAAGCAAAAAAAACGCCATTTACATACCCACTTTCCACTTGCAAAATCAAAGACAACCCTGCAATAATAATCAATCCAAAAAATACTTCGTACCAAAGCACTTTTCTCCCATAAAAAATAGGCTCTAATAAGGATGCAAAAAAAGCTCCTAAAGAAAAAACAGATAATGTAATTGAAACATTAGCAATATGAATGGCTTGAAAGAAAAAAATCCAATGCAGAGCAATCAATAACCCAACAAAAATCAACTGAAACAATCCTCGTATGGGAATTTTAAATGTTTTTTTTCTGGCAAGTAAAAATATCCCTAAAAAAATACTGGCAAAGAGCATTCTATACCACACTAAATCTTCTGCCGGAATAGTGATTAACGCTCCTAAAATAGCGGTAAATCCCCAAATAAAAACAATCAAATGGAGATTCAAATAACTTTTAAGATTATCGTTTTGCATTGCGTAATAAATAATAAGCTAGAATCCCAAAAAGTACATTAGGCAACCAAACCGCAATTAAGGGCGACATACTTGATTTTTCAGCCAAAACACCAAATATTTTATCAAAAAACACAAAGGAAAATGCCACCGCAATTCCAATAGCAAGGTTCATTCCCATACCTCCTCTTCGTTTCATAGCTGAAACTGAAACGGCAATAATGGTTAAAATAAATGCTGAAATAGGAATACTAAATTTCTTATAAAAAACAACCAAATACACATTGATATTAGAAGAACCACGCTTTTTTTCCTTATTGATAAAATCATTTAGCTTACCTAAAGGAAGGGTCTCTGCAATATAAACTACAGGAGCCAAATCCTCTAAATCAAATTTAAACTTCATCTTCTTTTCGGCCGCCTTTTCAATTTTATCTCCCAACGGACCAACTGTTCTCTTTGTGTAATCAAATAATGTATAGTTTTTTTCTTTTGGATTCCATTGAATCCTAGAAGCTGTGATTTTATAATCTAATTTTTCCTTATCGAATTTTTCTAAAGAAAAATTATATGCCATTTTTGTCTCCGTATTGAAACTATTTACATAGATAAACTCAGTATCACTTATTTGACGATACACATCGGTATTATCTCCCTGCATTAATTGTTTTCCTCCTGTTCGAAGATAGGTATACCTAAAATTGTTGAAGCCTTCACTGGCTACTGGAACAACATAAAACCCCATAATCAACACAAATACAGAAATAATAGAAGCTCCAATCAAATACGGTCTCATGAAACGTGTAAATGAAATTCCAGAACTTAATATTGCAATAATTTCTGTATTATTTGCTAACTTAGAAGTAAACCAAATCACCGATAAAAACAAAAATATCGGAAACAACATATTGGTAAAATAGATTGTAAAATGAAAATAATAAATCAAGACATCTTTTAATGGAACCTGATTTTTAATCATCATATCTACTTTTTCAGATACGTCAACTACAATACCAATGGGAACAAATAACAATAACATCACTGTAAAAGTGAGCAAATATCGTTTTAGGATATATTTATCT
>JACCDQ010203296.1_pt1 | contig 48863 bp, 39 predicted proteins | sample 7446031 | NCBI WGS metagenome assembly JACCDQ01 (sample SAMN15323442, study PRJNA562643) | freshwater metagenome | isolation source: river surface water | place: USA:Blue River Watershed | collected 2017-08-17
TCAGCGGTCAATTTCAATTTCAAATCTTAAAATAAAAGAACTCGACCTTTGGTCTCAAACAGCTTTTATTTTTATAGATTTTTCAATTGATTGACACTCGCTTCCAACTACCTATGAAGGTTTTAGCGATGGAACATTTTATTGATATCATCATAATTATAGAAAATTATACCTCCTATTTTGGAATGAGATAGTGTTCTGCCGAAGGCTACTTTTTCGAAGAAGCCTGTGAGGTGTTTGATATAGTTCATTTTTTTAGTGAAAAGTGATTAGTGTTATTTTCTTTTGGCTTGACCCAAAAGAAACAAAAGGTCAAGACTGGAGTCCTCGTCGGTCAAAATAAGTCTTGAATTAGAAATGAAAAGAACTCACTACGTTCAAACAGCTTTTCATTTTTACTAATTCTTCGACTTTTTGACACTCAACTGCGGACTCTAATGTCATTTCTAAAATCAGAAGTTATTCCTATTTTGAATTGAGCTCACTTTGTTCCGGTCTAGTAGTTTATCTATGTCGGAATGGTTGTAATACATGATGCCTCCTATTTTGGTATAGGTTAGGGTGCCGTTGATACGGAGGTTTTGAAGTGTGCCGGGTGAGATGTTTAACAGTTTGCGGACTTCATTGGATTTGAGCCACTGTTTTGTTTGTTGGGGTTTGGAATTGATGATTTCTTTTAAATCGTTTAGTAAAAGATTTCTGAATTCGTTTAAGTCTTCGATTGTAATAATTTGTACTGCCATAACGTATGTTTTAATTTGTTATGGGACAAAATTCGAGGGTATGATTTATTTTGTTTCACAACGGAGTTAGTGTTGTGAACGATTTTTTATCTAAATGATATCATCTGAGTTTTCCATACGTTTTTGAAGGGAATCATTTAATGTAGTTAGGAATTTGGTACGATCGCTTTTGCGTGCCCTGATTTCAAGGAATACGCGACGGTATTGTCCTAAGTCGATTTCGAAAATATGTTCGAAATATTCAGCGATGTCTTTTAAGTCGGCTGCACCGTTATTAAAGACTCCCTCTGTATGCAACGCGTATAGAAGTTCAATTAAAGCAACTTTTGAGCTGGTCCATGTTAGTTTCACGTTTGGAGTGCGTTGTGAATTTTCAAGTATTTCTTTTTTTTCAATCATTAATAATTGGTTTTCAATATATAATTGGATGAGATCGTTAGCAAGTATTGTTGCTACTTTGAAATCATGTGATGTAGCAAACGAAGCGTCTGTTTCAAAATAGTAGGAATCTAAAGCGAGTTTAATGTCAAATTCGCCTCTTATAAAATATTTGTAATCTAGATAAGTGTTTCCGGAACGAAAGTATTGGTAGAAATCCAATTCTTTGTCAAAAAAGGCTTTGAGTTTAGAGAGTTCACTGTTGTAGTACTTTTTTAGTATTCGATTGCCACCACTTGGCTTTTTTCGTTCAATTTTATAAATTTGGTTATAGTATATCAATTTGGACGTGAATTGTGGTTTTACGTCTTTGAAGAATTGTATTTCTTCACCACTTGATTTAAAATTGGTTTTGAGGATCATTTTTTTGACCGCCTTTATTGATTTAAAAATTATTGTAATGGCTTGTTCACATTTTTTGATTTGGTCATCAATTTCTAAATCGATAAAGTTTAATTGCTCGTTGAGGTTGTGTAAAAGAGGGGCGTATTTGGGATTCAAAGCAAATGTTTTTTAGGTTAAAGACTTTTTTAATGATAAATGGGGACATATGCTCTATTGATTATTTGATTAACTATTTATTTTTTAATTTTTACACCTATATGGGTCGTTATTATTTAATAATGGTTTTGCAGTGTTTGTATAGCATAAGTTTAATTCAGTGGAATAAATGGCTGTAATTGTTGCGTGAATTGTTGATATGTTATTACTGTATGGTGTATATTTTGATTGATTATCGTTTGCCTCAATATTATTAAAAATAATTTTTTTAGTTTCAATTTTTAAACCGTCATTTTTTAAAAAATCAACGATTACTTCTACTTGATTCAAAGTATAATTTGTGTTATTACTAATATTAATTTCGAAATTGGATAGACCTCTTAAACTAAGAGCAGAGAAATGTTTCGTTGTAACCTTAACATGCTCATTTATGGCGTTTCTTATTCTCTTTTTTTGATATTCTGAATTAATTATTTTATTTTCATTATTGTGTCTTTTCCATATTACTTCATTCGATAGTAGTGATATCGCTAAAATGAGTAGAATTGTAGTTCCTAAAAACAGTCGTTTATAAAATTTTGTCTTTTTATTTTGAATTGAATTAACGATGGGCGTATTTGTAACATAAAACAAACTATGTAGTTCTTCAAAATTTTCTGCACAAGTCCATCTTTCATTCCCTTCTGCCCAAAGGAGGGTTGATTTTACAATACCTTTTTGTAAGAGCTCTTCTTTATCAAAGGGACCTATTTTATCTGAACCATTATGCAAATAATATTTTTTCATAGCAAAAGAAGCTCTAAACCAAATAACTCATTCAATACTTGTTATTTGAATAATTTGCTAAATTGAAATTCTTACACTCAACTCACAATACGTATTTATACGTATTTACCTCATAATTAATAAGTTATTAATTTACATCAAATTCATTTAAAACATTACTAAACTATACGTATAAATACGTATTTTAGTACCGATAAACCGTACTTAATTTTGGCTATATTAATATTAAATTTTAAATTTTATGAGATTAGATCCAAACACCGGTAGTATTATTACTAAAGAAGAAGCTAAAAGCTTAATCGCTGCATTTGCTAAAAAATTTCCAGGTGAAGTTGTAGCTTCTTTTATAGGGGGCGATAATGTAAAAAAAGTGCTAGAACAAGAAAATTGTATAGGTTTGCGAATTTATAATGGGTATGATGATGCTGAAAAAAAAATAAGTTTAGTTGTAGTAGGGGTTGATGCTCAAGAGCAAGACATGTTAGATGGTGATATTATTTATGATCATATGGCTACATGTCCGCCATTATGTCCTGGTCCTTCAAATGGCTTAGTATAATTTTAAATTATTTAAGAAAGCCTATCTTTATTTTAGATAGGTTTTCTATTATTTATTGAGGATGGTTTTACTGTATTTTGTAATCGTTTTTGGCATTAGCCCTTTTCTTTATTTTTTGGTTGCCAAACGACATTGTGCAATTGAATTGAAAGCCATCCTACCTTATGTTTTTCTTACGTTTATTTCTAGTCTCTATGAGTTTTTTGGGACACTTACTTTTGGTTGGAATGTTTCGTATTGGTTTGTTATCTATGATATTTTAGACTTTTGCTGTATTTTTTACTTTTTCTACATTATTTTAGAAAAAAAAAAATCGAGGGTATTTGCCGCTTTTATAGTTCTTTTTACTGCGTTATGTTACTACTTGTATTGGCATTATAGTATCAACGATTTTATTATAGTCAACAACTATTTCAAAGGATTTATCACCTTTTTTGTTTTACTATTCTCTATCTTATGGTTTGTTAAGATGTTTGCGGAAGTTTATGTAGATAATCTATTGAACAATAGTACCTTTTATTTTATTTCGGGATTTATATTATATCATTGTGGGACTCTCTTTTTATTCTTATTAAGCAATTATATATATAACGCTGATTCTGTATTATTTCAATCGTATTGGGTTATTAATATTGTATTGAATTTTGTTTTACGAAGTCTGTTATTAGTGGGTTTATGGAAAGCGAAAACGAATTAAAATCGATATTTTTTATAGGTACTTTTCTGATGCTTTTTTTAGCATTTGGATTGCTTTTTATGGTTTTATTTTACCAACGCCATTTAGCTAAAATTAAGAAAAAAGAGGCGGAATTATTATTGAAAACTGCGCTTAAAAGCGAAAAGAAAGAACGTAAGCGTATTGCTAAAGATTTGCATGATGCCATACAGAGTGATTTGAACGCTATTCGTAATTATGTTATTTTGTTCTCCAAAAAAAACAATGATACTGATTCGCCAGAGCTTTTAAAAGCTATTCATACTTCCGTTGAGCAAACTATTGAAAATACTCGATTGATTTCCTATCAATTGATGCCTCCTTTGCTTGAAACGGCTGGTTTTAATTTTGCCTTACGGGATTATTTTGAACAATTGAGTATTTCAAGTGGTAAGCGTTTTGAGTTAGATTTTAATATATCAGATACTTTGGTTTCTGATGCTGTTTCGTATGAATTATTTCGGGTAGTTCAGGAATTGACTTCTAACATGCTTAAATATGGTTCTATTACTTCATGTGTAGCTCGTTTAAGCACTACACATAAAGGCGTTTGCTTTGAACTAATAGATGATGGCATTCCTTTTAATTTTAAAATGGCATACAAACAAACAAAAGGAACAGGCCTTCAAAATATTCAATCGCGTTTAAGAAGTATATCTGCCGAATTAGAACAAAAAACAACCCCAAAAGGCAATCATTTTAATATTTATTTAGTTTCACATCTATGATTAAAGTTGCTTTAGTTGATGACCATCAGCTTTTTAGAAAGAGTTTGTCTCTGTTACTATCTTCTTTTGAAGGTATTACAGTTGTTTATGATTCAAATAATGGATTGGCTTTTTTGAAGTATTTAGAGAATAATGAAATTGATGTATTATTACTCGATTTAGAAATGCCGATTGTACACGGTTATGATGTTTGCAAGCAAGCCAAGTTTATTGATCCTAATCTTAAGATTGTTATTTTATCTCAGTTAACTTCAAAAGAAGCTGTGCACCAGGTAATGGAAATAGGTGCAGACGGCTATTTTACAAAAAACTCTTCTCCTGATATTCTTGAAAATGCTATTAAAAATGTACTGGATAGAGATTATTATTTTGACATTGCTTTGAGTACGGTTGTACGAGAAGCTTTGTTGTGGAGAAAAAAAAGACCTAGTTTTTTAGACACTACTCCAGTAGCTCATTTGACTCCGAGAGAGATTGATATTGTAAAACTAGCGACCCAAGAAAAGTGTAGTAAAGAAATTGCGGATGCTCTTACTATCAGTACTCGAACAGTAGAAAAACACCGTAAGCATATCATGGAGAAAACACAATCAAAAAATTTTATTGGGGTTGTTTTGTATGCACTAAAAAACAAACTTATTGAAATGGATTCTATTTAAAATATTAAAATCTATATTTTACTGTGCCTAGGATATATCTTGGAACCAACTGCATAGTTGATTTATAGTAAATATAATTATCTATTAATATATTAGTATATTGGTTTTCATTAGCAATATTATTAACCATAATACGATATGAAAATTTACTTTCAAGCGGGGTATAACTTAATATTATATTGTTAAAGGAATATTTTTGATTATTTATAATATATAAAACATTGCTACTTTCTGCAATTATAGATTTTGATATTTTAAAATTAATATTAAGAAATCCATCTTTAGTAATATTTGTATTTTCAACTCCTTGAAAATTTGATCTGTAAGAATTATAGCTAAACCCAAAATCGAAATTCATTTTTGTTTTAAAATAAGTTGTTGCAGAATATTTAAATGAATTCACACTACTTTTTGAAATTAAAAAATCTGGGGAATTAACATTTACTGGAATTAAATACCAATTATTATTTGATTCTATTTTCGATGCTAATTTCAAAGTTCTAATATAATTTATTAAGCTAAAATTAAAATTATAATTTTTTCCTCCATCAGTTTGAATATAAGAATTAAAGTTTAAATTATTATTAAACGTATTTAAAGTATTAAAAACTGATTTTAATTTATTATAACTAGCATTAGCATTAATAGACCATCTTTTTTCATCATTATAGAAATGATAATTAAATGTAAAATTTTGATTTTTTAGTGGGGTACTAAAATTACTTCCTTTAATAAAACTACGATAGTTTGTTAGAAAAGAATTTTCCAGCAATTGATTCGTATCTGGTATAGAGTTATCTTCAGAATATGATAATGAGAAATTACCATAAGTAGTTTTTTTAAAATTAACATACAAGGAAGAATTAATATACCAAAAGTTATTTAACTCATTGTTTTTTTGGAACATTACATTCTTAAAAGTAAAATTTGTAGTAACGTCTATTTTTTTTGAAAAATTATATCGAAATGTGTTTTCTTGTATTAAACTTAGGTTTTTCAATAAAACTTTATTTTGATATGATTCTACATTATTATTTCCTGCAATAAAATCATTATTTATTGATTCCTTTTTGTATTCTAATTGTATTGCATTTGATAGATTTACTTTGTGATATTTACTAATTAATTTAGATTTTACACCAATATATTGAAGTTTATTCAATCCATTTTGATTTACATTCTCATTCTCATTTATATTTAAAAATGAATTCAAGAATGGAGATTTAATATTCGATCTTTCATGAGTAAAATCATTTCCAAAATAAATATAGTTATTCAATATTTTATTTTCTGATAAATATAATGTGTGATTAAAATGGTTATAATACAAATCATTATAATTATCTAATTCTTGATTAATTTGACTAGAATTAAATATCGAATTATTCATACTTTGACTTCGATTATTTTTAAAAATAAAAAGATTTGTAAAATAATTTTTGTCATTTGGATTGTATTTTAATTCTAGCTCTGTAGAAGAAATTATTTTTTTGTCTGAAAAAATGTTGCTTTCTGTGAAAAGAAATGGGTTAACTTGTAAATTATATTTTGTGTATGTAAATGTGTTTTGATCTTGTTTGTCATTAGTTAAATATGCTATTCCCCTTAAAGATAATTTTTTATTAATTTTTGAATTAAAACTAAATGAATTTAGTAATGATGTATTAAATATACTTTGAGTTTTACTAAATAAATTAATCTCATTTTTTTGAATTGCATATAAAGCATTTGTTTTATATTCTATACGATCTATTCCAAATAATGATTTTTCCATTATATTAGAATTTAGTAACTCTGTAGATTTATCACCAATATTATTAAAATCACCAAAATAGAAAAACTTTATTTTCTTTTTTAATAGACCCAAATTAATACTTTCTTTCCACCGATTTTTAGAAATTATGCCACTTCCTATAGTAGTATTTCCAAACCAAATATTAGAAAGTCCTTTTTTAAATTTTAAATTAAGCGCAACTTTATCAGAATCATTAAGTTTTTTGAATATTGGATTGTCTTCGAAATTATCGATTATTTGAACTTCATCTACCACTTTAGCATCAAGATTTTTAGATAAGATTTTATAATTTTTATCTAATATATCTTCTCCTTCAACAAGAAGCTTATCGATATTTTTGCCATGTGCCTTTATAGTCCCATCTTTTAATACTATTATTCCTGGGAGTTTTTTAAGAACATCTTCAACTGTTTGTTCTGTTTTATTAGTAAAGCTTCCTACTTTTATTGTTGTTGTATCATGTTCTATTTTAATTTTTTTACCTGATTCTATCACAACTTCTTGTAGTACTTGGGTTTTTTCTTCTAATTGAAAATCATATGTTTTATCATTTGTTGTTATTGTTTTCGAAAATTTTTGATATGCTAAAGATGATATTATTATTTTTAATTTCAGATCATTTGATTTCTTTATTTCTATTGAATAATTCCCATCAGAATCGGTAAAACTATACCCTATAATGTTTTCTCTTTCATCAACTAAAGTAACAGAAGCGCTTTGTATAGCTTTGCTTTTTACATCGGTAATTTTCCCTTTAATGCTAGTTTCTTGAGAAAATGAAATATTATAAAAAGATAGAATAATAAATAGTTTAAATACTTTATTCACATTCAACAAATAATTCATTTAACTTCGGATTTGTAATTCTCATATCAGGAATCTCTTTCATTAACATGGCATTTTTTTCTTCTATTTTTCTTAATTCTTGATCTTGAATTTTTTTGAAATTAGTATAATTGGTGTAATTATTTAAATCTGTTTCGATAATCATTTCTACTTCATCAAATTTTACGCTAGGGAACTCTATATTTTTAAAGTACCAATACACAAACTTTTCATCATCATAAGCTTCCAAGATTAGACCTGGTAAATTATTTAATTTCCATGGTCCATAAGGAACAGGGATATCTGTTGTAAACCATGCAATATAGTTTCTTCCTCTGAAAGTAGTTGTTGCCTTTATGCAATTAAAATTTCCTATTTTTTTTGCTTCTGTACTTATTTTCCATTCAAAATTAATATATCCATCATTTATTAATATTCTATTTTTAAAAAATATTGAGGAAAACATTAGCTTTTGATTATTTGAATAATACACTTGATTTCCCTCTTTACTGACCCCCATCCCATTAAAAACAGCCTTTATTTCACCATCTGCTTCAACTACTTTAGTTCCTGCTATTTTTTCGGGAGTTTCTAAATTTTCTTTTTTAGTTACATAATATGAATTATTTTTATCAAAAGATAAGGACGCATTATAGTCTAAACCTAGCGCATTACCAAGACCTAAAGATTCAATATATCCATATTCTACATATCCTTTTTGGGAATAATTAATTAAACAATAAAATAGCTGGGAAATTAAGATAATTTTTTTCATTATATTAAATTTTAAATTAAAAACAGTTTCTCCAAAATGGAGAAACTGTTAATTCATTTTTAGTTGCACATAGCTATAGCTGCATTAGCTATTTGAGATGCTGAACAACCATCACACGAAATTGTTCCTTTATAAACACCGTCGCAATAAACTTTAATTGAGGCTTCTTTTACAACTTTATTTGTTTGAGTTGTAGTTTGTTTTGAAACTTCTTTTTTCACTTCTTTTGTATTTGCAAATACAGATGAACTAATTAACACTAATGCAAGTGTAAAAAATAAATTTTTCATAATTAAATTTTTAAATGCTCCATTAAGAACTTGAGCTGTTTGGTTTCGTTCTTTTGCTGTTTTATTGTGTAGGCATATTTCACTATTTCATTATTTTCTTTGAGTAATGAACAAGTCTCGCAATTATTGGCCAAATAATATTTAATACCTAATGTTTTAGATAATTAATGCAATTTATATTGTAATAGATTTAAATTAAATACGTATTTATACGTAATTTGTGTAATAGAAAAAGACCTCAATTGAGGTCTTTGTGGGAGATGGGGGGGGATGGGATTTACTACTTTCTGATACTTAAACCAATTCTGTCTCGGTCTATGTAGACTTTATTTTCTTTGTCGTCAAAAATAAAAGGTTTTGTATCTCTTTTTAATCCGTTTTTACTTAAATTTTCAATATTTCCGGGAAGAATTAGTTTTGGATTATAATAGTTTAAAAAATCATGATACCAATGATTGAAATATGAATACTTTTCAAATTCTTCAAAATTTTTAAAAAGTTTTTGAGTTGAAAACCCAATTTCATAAAATACTTCGTTTTGATAGTTTATCTTATTAACTTCAAAATAATCTTTATTTATAAAATCTAAAAGATTACTATAAAACTTTGCTGAACTTTTTCTTAAACCTTCGCTGTCATATTCATTTTTTTCATTTATTGGATCATGATAATTACATAAAACTTTATCGTATATATTATATGAAACACTAGCAACAGAGTAATGCCTATTTAAATTACCGGAGCTTGCTTGAATTTTATGCTCAGCCATATTTCCCGGATTGTTTGCTCTTCTGCCTTTTGCTTCAATGGTAAATACAGCATTTTGAGAAAAAGCAACTAGATCAGGTCTCTGTCCAATTAAAGGTTTTTGTGTTACGGCTTCATAATTTATAGTAAAAAAACTATTATCTATTCTCTTTGAGAGAAAGTCTGCTATCGCTTTACCTGCAATATTTGAAAATTGTCCTTGCTCAGTAGGGTCATGAAAAATTTTGGGTGGTAATGAAAAGCAATGATTCATATAAAATTCTTGTTTTTTAATATACCTGCTATAATGAAAAAACATCCCTAATGTTCTTAATAAGTTACTAGGTTTTATTCTGTAACCTTGTCCTGCAAAAGCCATGTGCTTAGCAAATGTGAGACGAGACATTCTATGAGTTTGATTGTGTATCAACCCTGCTTGGTCTATGTATTCGACTTCTATGTTCATTTAATTTTGATTATTTCTTTATTGATATATTATAGATTTATATTTTACGTATTGTAAACACTATTATTAGATTTATTTTTTGGGGTTAATAAATTTAGAATTCAGTAAAATAGTTGTTTGATATTATAATTCTTTATAATGTTGGTCGTAAATCAATTGTAAAAGTTTTTAGTTTGTAAAGGCCAGATTGAATTATCCTTTTATCAAATCCCCATTCAATTACTTTATCTTTTTGTTCTTGATAAATGGATTCAGTCATTCTAGGATCAAATACTATTTCGTCAATTAATTCAAAGGGGTTAATGTCAAATTTAAAAGTGTCAAATTGATTTTTATTTTCTGAATTGTATATTAGTCTGACTTCTTTTTCGTGCCGAAATGCAACCCGTTTAAAAAAGAAAGTTGATGCTTGCCCCCAGCCAGATTGGTCGAAAATTTTACTGCTCATTCGTTGCTCATCTTTAAGCATTGTAATTAACGTTTTTGTATCGGCATATTTTACTTTACCTACAAAAGAGGATAGGTTATAAACAACTCCGTTCATTTTTTGATGTTGTCTGCCAATTTGAAATAAAGGAGTTAATAATTTGCGTATAGTTGTTTTCACTTTAACTCCATTTTTGTCAGGTGAATATATGCGCCACATTGCATCACTTTCTTTTGTCAGCGACCAGCACTGTCCGTAAAAATTGTCCCTAAAGCCCATTTGAAATTGTCTACCGTCTGGTAAACGCCCTGTTGAATTCAAAATAAAATTTTCAAAAGGGTCGTCCCAAAGTTTAGGTTTCACTAATGTCAATTTTCTTTCTTTAAAAATTTCTTCAAGTCGTTGAAAACTGAAAATTCTATAAATGGGTTTGTCAAGGTCTTCTTCTGTCAAAAAAACTAAATTATCTGTCATCGTTGATTTTTTTTATTATAGCTGCAAGCGCATTGCTACTTTGTTTATTATTGGTTTGGAGCCCGTCACTGTCTATTTAGCTTATAGTTTTTTTGTAAGACGTTTAAAGTCTTCAATTAGATAGTATTAGGTAAAATAGTTGTTGATGGCTAGTGTTATTGTTAGTTATCAAATAGTTTATTTATTTTTTTAAATACTTTTTCAAAGTTTTCTAATGTCAGTTTGTCAAAATCTTTTGCTGTCAGTCCTTTTTGAGCTTGTAAATTAGCTGGTCGATAATGATTAAAACGGTCGATATTCAAATGTTTGTTGATTTGTAAAATAATTGACTCAATTTGTTGATTCAAATCAGATTCATTTATATCAACGTGTTCTTTAAATGCTTCATTAAATAATTTCAAATACTCTTTTGGTGTAAATAAGTCTTCAATATCCGCTCGTTTTCTTTTTTCTATAAACTCGTGAAAAAATAAAATATTTTTTTCATTTATAATTTTTTGAGCAATTAGATTATCCAATTTTGCTTTTCCTTTCGGGTCTGTGTAGCTATCTAATAAACTCACATTTTTTAATTCATTACCTCTTAAAAGAGAAATGAAAGTAGCTACTTTCTCAAGTCCACCTGTTGGAACAATTGTTATATCTGACTTTAGACCTTCTTTGCCAGAACTTTCTAAAATGGAAGACATTGTTTGTAAATAAACTAAATCGGATACGCCTTCGACTAATAAGTTCTTTTGTGAAATGAATAAATTTTGTGCAATATTATAACCTAAAGCTGCTTGAAGTGGAAATAAAGTATTTTGGTCTTTCTCCTGAACACTGTCAGATATTATAGAACCTTTTTCCGTTTCCAAAACTGTTCTAACTCGTTGCAATTTGTCAGAAACAATCATAAATGGAGAATGTGTAGAATAGACAATTTGGTAATTTTCAGATAGGTCTTCTAAAAAATGTAGTAAATCAGCTTGAGCTGAAGCGTGCAGATTCAAGCCAGGCTCGTCAAGTAATAAAATGTAATTTGAATCTTGGTCTTCTTGTATTTTTTTAAACCAAACTAAAAATGAAAAAAACCAATTAAACCCTTTACTTCTATTTTTGAGTGGTAAAGAAACACCTTTATGTTTTACACGAATATCTAAAATATGTTCAACTATTCGAGTATTACTATGAGCATCAGTTTCCTCTTTTTTATCAATTTGAAAAGTAATATTTAAGTTTTTATTTGTTTTCCAATATTTAAATAATTCTTCTGAAATTATTGCTTCAGTTGCTTCTAATTCAGCTATAAAATCCTCAAAACTTTCAGATTTGAGAATCTCATGTGTATTAATGTCTGCTAACTCAAAAAGTGCTTTTGCAGTTTTGTATTCATTTTCATTGCCATCTAACTTTTTTGAATTTAGCTTTTCAATGCTAATTCTTGAAGGAAGAGAATAATATTCATCATAATATAAAAACTTTGGCATTTTTGGTTTAAGAAGAACTCTATAAATATATTCACCAATTGGGTCATTTGACCATTTATTTTTGTTTTCAAAATATGGCGACAAAGATTTTATACCATTTGTTTTATTCTCTTCTGTATATTCTTTTTCAAGAGTTTCTAACTCTATTTTAGTTTTTACCTTAAAAAGTTTATCTGTAAGAGTATTACTTGCAATACCTAATTCTTTTGTTTTAAACTCAATAAATTTCTTTGTATTAACAGATAATCCAATTGATTTAGAATTATCATACATGGTTGTTACAGTAAATGATTTTGAGATTAAAACACCTTCTCCCAATTCATTTTCAATAGATTTAAGCAAATTGCTGTCAATCTCGTAAGTGCAAGTTATTACCTCGGGATTTTCATTTGCTTTTTCCATTCTTTTCTTATCTTTTCTTGGATAATCGTGAGTCGCATTGAATTTGAAATCTTCATCTTCTTGAAAGTAATGAGTTTTAGCTAAAGATTCCAAAGCAGAAGTTTTTCCTGATTCGTTCATTCCTACAAGGACAGTGATATCCTCTTCAAGTTCAATTTTTTGAGCAGTTTCAAAGGATTTATATTTATGTATTTTTACTTCTTTCAGTTTCATCTTTTTATCTTTTTTTTATCTTTTGGATAAGTTATTTTTGAACCAATTTATTTTCTTGCATGGTCTTCCTATACTTGCCACTAACTAATAAATATCACTAAATAGTTATAACAGTTTGCAATTTATATAGTAAAGCAACTAAAGAAAATACGTGTTTTTACGTATTTATGATGCTAACAAATAATCCCTCTATGAAGTTTTAGAAAGCGTGGTGCTGAGTGAGAACTTATCTTTTAGTATTTTCATGTCTTCGCTAACCTTTCTGTCCAGGACTTTTGCATAGTGCTGGGTAGTGCGTAGGTTTTTGTGTCCTAGCATCTTGCTCACGCTTTCTATGGGTACGCCATTAGTGAGGGTTACCGTGGTAGCAAAGGTGTGCCTAGCAATGTGAAAGGTGAGTTCTTTGTTAATGTTACAAATGGCCGCTATTTCTTTTAAATAAGCGTTCATTTTTTGGTTGGATAGAATAGGGAGGAGCTTGTCTTCATTAATGCTCTGTGGGTGGTTTTCGTATTTGTCAATTATCATTTGGGTTACGGGTAGGATTGGAATTTTAGAGGCACTTTCTGTTTTTTGGCGGTGGGTAAATATCCACTGCTCTCCATCAATACCGTGACTTATGTGGGACTTTGTTAGGTTTTTGACATCAATATAGGCTAAGCCGGTAAAACAGCTAAAGAGAAAGATATCGCGTACTAGCGAGAGTCTTTCGGTGTTGAGGTCTTTGTTGATGAGGGTTTGGATTTCGTCTTCGGTTAAATATACTCGTTCAACTTCTTTGACTTTGGCTTTGTAATTGGCAAAAGGATTCTTGTCTAGCCAGTCATTAGCCAAGCATAACTTGATGATTTTGTTGAAGTTCTTGATGTATTTCACGGCAGTATTGTTGTTGCAGTTTCGAATGCTACGGAGCCAAAACTCGTAGTCGGTTATAAAAGCGTGGTCTATTTTAGTGATGTCAATGTCGGAAACATTGTATTTCCACTGCATGAACTCGATAGTGTGCTTTAACGAGGTAGTGTAGCGTTCTAATGTGCCTGGAGCGTATTCTTTTCCAATGAGTTCTTTTATTTTGTTGTTGTGGTCTTGAAAGATGGGAACTAGCGTTCTTACTTTCTCATCTATACCTAGAAGTTTGCTCTTAATTGTATCGGTAGTTACAGGTATCTTTTTATGGATTAATTCCATTTCGGTGTCTCTAATTTGATTTTTGAGTAAATCAAGATGATTATTTATTAAACGGGCTTCTTCTGAAGTACCTTTCATTTTGTTGCCTTCTGTAGACCATTTGGATAATTCTACAAAACGATTTGTACTTTGCTCAATACGTTTTCCATTGATAGTAATTCGGGTATAGATTGGAACTAAACCATTAGCGGCTGCTTTTGCTCTCTTTGTGTAAAAGAGAATTGATACTTTTGTTTTCATTGTGGTGACCTTTTTAGTTGTTATTAAATGTAACTTCAATATGACTCACCCACAAGATGTACAGTTATTAAACTGGTTGTTGAACTGGCTGTAAAGCCTTGTGAATGTTAGTCTGAAACAAAAATCGGTTACCCTAGATTAGGATTTTTTTAGGGTAACCGATTTTATCCCTTTAGGTTCACGAAAGAATAAATATTTTGATATGTGATAAAAAGAAAAAACCCTTAAAATCATACGATTTTAAGGGTTTTAATTCAATTTGCTTTCCAGCTGGCGGAGAAAGAGGGATTCGAACCCCCGGACCTGTTACAGTCAACAGTTTTCAAGACTGCCGCAATCGACCACTCTGCCATTTCTCCAATAAGTTACTCCCGTTTTGCGGTTGCGAGTGCAAATATAAGTGCTTTTTTTGGTTATGCAAATCTATTTGAATAAAAAAAGCATCATTTTTTGAACGTATTTTTTAATTGTTTCATTTTCTTTGTTTTAGACACCAAATAAGATTTGTTTTTTAATAAGTAACGTGTTCTATAATTTCTAAACCATAACCAATCATGCCTACACGTTTACTTTGACTGGTATTAGTAACGAGTCGTATTTTTGAGATGTCTAAATCGTGTAAAATTTGAGCGCCAATTCCAAAATCTTTGGTGTCAATGATAATTTTTGGTGCTTCCATTGCTCCCTCTGCTTGCAATTGTTTCAATTCGGCAATTCTATTTAATAGATTTATAGATTGCATGTCTTGATTGATAAAAATGACTGCTCCTTTTCCGTTTTCATTGATGGTTTGAAACATTTTATCCAATTGATGATCGGCATTGTGTGTTAGAGTTCCTAACAAGTCATTATTGACCTGAGACGAATTGATACGAGTCAATACAGGCTCTCCTAAATTCCAAGTCCCTTTAGTCAAAGCGATATGGACTTGTTTATTTGTGGTTTGTTCGTAGGCTCTTAATCTGAAGGTTCCAAAACGAGTGGTAATATCAAAGTCTTCTTTTTTGACAATCAAACTATCGTGTTGTACGCGATACGCAACTAAATCTTCGATAGAAACGAGTTTCAAGTTGAATTTTTTTGCAATTTTAAATAATTCAGGTAAACGAGCCATGCTGCCATCTTCATTCATTATCTCTACAATTACGCCGGCTGGTTTGAATCCCGCTAGACGAGCAAAGTCAATAGCGGCTTCTGTATGTCCTGTTCTTCGTAATACGCCTCCTTGTTTAGCAATCAAAGGGAAAATATGTCCTGGACGCCCCAAATCATGTGGTTTAGTGTCAGGATTAACAAAAGATAATATAGTTGTAGCACGGTCAGCTGCTGAAATTCCAGTAGTTACACCATGTCCTCTCAAATCGACAGAAACAGTAAAGGCAGTTTCCATAGGATCGGTATTATTAGTTACCATCCTGTGTAGTCCTAATTCTTTGCAACGATTTTCGGTCAACGGAGCACAAATTAAGCCTCTTCCATGAGTAGCCATAAAGTTAATCATCTCAGGAGTTACTTTTTCAGCTGCTGCCAAGAAATCACCTTCGTTTTCTCTATTTTCATCATCTACTACAATAATAACCTTGCCTTGTCGAATGTCTTCTATGGCTTCTTCAATAGTATTGAGTTGTATTTTAGTTGTTGTCATGTGTTGGTTTAATTTTGTGAAGGAAAGAGTTTCTTAACTATTTTTTGAAGTGGTGCAAGAATAATATCAATATTTACTAATCCAATGTCATTTGTAGCACGGTAGGTCAATAGAATGGCTAATGGACTTAAAATAAATGAAGACATCCATGACCCAATAAATGGAGTAAGCCCACCTTCTTGTGAGATTCGTTTTCCAAATGTATTAATGAAGTGGAAGGAAATAAATATAAGTACTGCAAATACTACTGGAAGTCCTAGTCCACCTTTTCTAATAATAGCGCCTAAGGGGGCCCCGATAAAGAACATCAAGAAACATGCAAAAGCAATTACAAATTTGTCGTATAAAGCAATCAAATGACCGTTAATGTTTTCTTGTTTACGTTTGAATTCCAAATTGGAGTTTTCAATGGAATACTTCACACTTTCTATATTACTATTGGTTAGGTTAAGCAGGTCTAATTGTTGTTGCGGAGTAAATAATGTTAATAAATTTTTAGGAACCACTTTTTTAGGGTGTTTTACCATAGTAATAGGTCGTGTTGTTTTTTGAATACCTACTCTCTGATTAATATTTTCTGAAAAAGATATAATTTCTGTTTTGAATGTTTTATTTAAGGAATCAAGCGTATAATTCAATTCGTTAGCACTCAACATGGTATTAGTATTAGTAACGCTTTCATCATTCAGATCGACTTTGTTTAATTCTGATAAATCAATATTAATAATATCTTTTTTAAAGGCGCTTTTTACAAAAGGCATTTTAGGCCGATCTTCATAATTTTTAGGCACAATATCTTCATAGTAATTGCCATTGTTTAGGATTAGTTGTAGGATGTTAGAATCCTTGCTACTAATTAATTTTCCATCTTTGGCTTTAATTACAATTCTACTACCATCGCCTAAATCTGACTTTTTATGAATGGTAATTCCTGATAGTAGGTTGCCATCTTCTCCAGATTTTTTATTGACCTTGATGTTGTATATCCCTACATCACTAAATTGTCCTTCTACTATAGCTAAAGCAGGTTGGGCTTGTGCAATATTTTTTCTAAAATTGATGAATTTATATTCAGCAAAAGGTATCACATTGTTAGCAAAAAAGAAAGCGGCAACACTAAATAAGCTGATTAAAATAAAAAGAGGACGTAAGGCTCTTTGTAATGAAATTCCTGCTGATTTCATTGCTGCTAATTCGTAGTTTTCAGAGAAATCCCCAAAGGACATTATGGATGCTAATAAGATCGATAATGGCAGTACGAGCGGAATCATTCGAGGCATGGAGAATACTAAAAATTTTAGAATCATGTAGATGTCTAAATCTTTTCCCGCAAGTTCTGCAATTAATAGCCAAACAGTTTGGAGTATGAATATAAAAAAAAGAATTACAAATACTACTGCAAATGTAATCAGAAAGGTTTTTAAAATGTATTTATCAAGAATTTTCACCGAGGGACTAATCTAATGTATTGATGTAATAGTTCGGATATTTATTTTTTGCAAAAGTAAATTGATTTTTTGGTAAAGGAGTATTGGCTTTAAAAGAAGTAACGGTCAAGGTGGTTTTAGTTCCTTTTTTGCCTACTTCTATTATGTTATATATGTTTTTAGTTTGAGTGTCTATTCCAAGTAATATTTCTTTACGTTGGTCTTTAGAACTTATCGGAACTAATTTTACATATTGAATTTTTTTTCCTTTAACAGTTGAAGCTTCATTCAATGTGTATTTGTATCCGGAGTTAAAAAAAGTCAACATTTTAGAAGGTGTAACAGCAGCGTTATCATTTTCATCCACTTTAGAGATGGTTATTTCTTCATCTTCAGGAACGATAGTATAGATTTTTTTACCATCAAATAACTTAGTGATTCCCATAAAATTTAAAACATATTGGTTGCCTTTCAATATCACATTTCCTTTGCTATCTTGATTGATATTTTCTTTTGCATTGGAAAGTGAATATTTAAAATCAATCACAATAGAAGTATAGCTTCTCACTTTAGCTGAAACTTCATCCAAAAGCGCTTTGGCTTTCTTGTCTTGCGCTTGAGAGTTCCAACTCAATACTAAAATCCCTGTAATAAGTATATTTTTAAAAGTAGTCATTGATGTATCCTTGCGTTATTGAGTGTTTAATTTTGTTCGTTATTAAAGAATTCCTCTAAAGCCATTATGTCAGTAATGTTAACATTACGTGCTTTACTTCCTTCAAAAGGGCCTACAATTCCAGCAGCTTCTAATTGGTCTATTAACCGTCCCGCTCTGTTGTATCCTAATTTTAGTTTTCTTTGTAATAAAGAAGCCGAACCTTGTTGGGCATTGACAATAATTTCAGCTGCTTCTCTAAATAAGGAATCTCTTTCAGAAATATCAAAATCAAGTCCTATACCGGAGGTTTCTTCTCCAATGAATTCTGGAAGTAAATAAGCTGTAGCGTATGCTTTTTGTGAACCAATAAATTCTGTGATTTTTTCCACTTCTGGAGTATCTACAAAGGCACATTGTACACGTACTACGTCATTCCCATTAGAATATAATAAATCTCCTCGTCCAATTAACTGATCCGCTCCTTGAGTGTCTAAAATAGTTCTCGAATCAATTTTCGAAGTTACTCTAAACGCAATTCGGGCAGGGAAGTTGGCCTTTATTAAACCTGTAATTACGTTAACAGACGGACGTTGAGTAGCGATAATTAAATGAATACCAATAGCACGGGCCAATTGTGCTAATCGCGCAATGGGTACTTCCACCTCTTTACCAGCAGTCATAATCAAATCGGCAAACTCATCTACTACTAAAACAATATAGGGTAAAAAACGATGTCCGTTTTCTGGATTCAGTTTTCTGGATTTGAATTTTTCATTGTATTCTTTAATATTACGCACCATAGCGTCTTTCAATAAAGAATAACGATTATCCATTTCTACACAAAGCGAGTTTAATGTGTTGACTACTTTAGCATTGTCTGTAATAATGGCATCATCGCAATCAGGTAATTTAGCCAAATAATGTCTTTCAATTTTGTTGAAAAGTGTTAACTCTACTTTCTTTGGGTCTACCAAAACAAATTTCACCTCCGCAGGGTGTTTTTTGTACAAAAGCGAAGTTAATACGGCATTCAATCCTACAGATTTTCCTTGACCAGTTGCTCCAGCCATCAAAAGGTGAGGCATTTTAGCCAAATCTACCACGAAAGTTTCATTCGAAATAGTTTTACCTAATGCAATAGGTAATTCCATTTCGGCTTCTTGAAATTTGGTTGAACCAATAGCACTTTTCATCGAAACCATAGTTGGGTTCTTGTTAGGTACCTCGATACCAATGGTTCCTTTTCCTGGGATAGGAGCAATGATACGAATTCCTAGTGCAGAAAGGGATAAAGCAATATCGTCTTCTAAGCTTTTGATTTTTGAAATACGAATTCCCGCTTCGGGAACAATTTCATATAAAGTCACCGAAGGACCAACGGTAGCCTTGATTTGTGCAATTTCAATTTTGTAGTTGCGAAGTGTATCTACAATTTTGTTTTTGTTTTCTTCTAATTCTTCTTGATTGATTGTAATCCCGCCACTTGAATATTCTTTTAATAAATCAATGGTTGGGAATTTAAAATTAGATAACTCTAGAGTAGGGTCAAATAATCCAAAATCAGCCACTAATCGAGAGGCTAAATTTTCTTCAACAATATCCTCTTCTTCGGCTTTTTCAATAACAAAAGCTTCGTCATTAGTAGCAATAATAGTAGGCTCTTTGTGAATAGGGGGTGGTGTTGCAGTAAAAGTTTGAGTTACGATTGGTTCAACAATCGGTTTTGGTAAAGTGTCTAAATTAATTTCAGATGAAGAACTGATAGTTGGTTTTAGCGCTTCTTTATTAATTTCAAATTGTGAAGTGGTTGATTTTAAATGGATTCCATCCAACTCTTCGTCTTTTTTTTCTTCCTTAAATGCAGGAACGGCATATTCTTCTAAATTGTAACTAGTGTCTGTTTTTGATTCAGGGGTAGCTGTTATTTTTGATTCGATTTCTTTCTTCGAATTTTCAATAAAATTATGAATAGACTCCGGAGAAACTTTGATTTTGAAGATAAGGTAAATTACTAAACCAAAGATAAGAACCAAAAGCGTACCTGTTTTCCCGATATAATCTTGTAAAAACAAATTCATTTCGTATCCAATAACACCACCTAACTCAGGTGCCGATGTAACAAAAAAGCCAAAGATTATGGAAACGATAATCATGGCAAATAAATCCCAAAACCAAGTAGTTCTCAATTTACCTAGAGGAATTCCTAAAAACAAATACAATCCTGTTAGGAAAAATAAGCGCACAAAAAGGAAAGAAGCAACACCAAAACCTTGGTATACCAAAATATCAGATAAGTAAGCTCCAAATTTTCCTAGCCAATTGTTAACAGTTATATTTCTGTCTGTCAATTTTGCTACAGCATTTTGATCGGCTTGGCCATGTATATAAAAGGATATGAAAGCAACTAATAAGGCAACTGAAAATAAAACCAAAAGGCTTCCAATTACAATTTTATTTTGCTTAGATAATTTCCAAGATTTTCTTTCTGAAACTTCAGATTCGTTTTTTGTTTTTTTTACCATTCTTAATTATTGAAAAGTTCTAAAATTAGAATTTTGGTAGGTATATCACTAAACCAATAATTATCGCTGTTATTGCTGCAAAAAATACAGCTCCAGCCGCAATATCTTTAATAAATCCAATACGTTCATGGTATTCTGGATGAATAAAATCAGCTACTTTTTCAACAGCGGTATTCAATCCTTCAATACTCATTACTAATCCTATGGCAAAGATTTGGAAAAGCCATTCAGTTGGGGTAATATCAAAATAAAAACCAGCAATTGTCATCAAGATTCCAAGAGAAAATTGTGTCATTACACTGTGTTCTGTAGTAATTAATTTAAAAGCACCCTTGTAGGCAAAAGTGACACTTTTTAATCGTCCTGAAATAAATCGATTGTCTTTTTGAAATTCCATTGACGTTGTATTAAAGTACAGCTAATGCTGCTTCGTAATTAGGTTCGTTAGCGATTTCTTGTACTTGTTCTGTATGTAAAATAGTTCCTTTTTCGTCAATTACAATTATCGCTCTGGAGTGCAATCCCGCCAAAACACCATCTGTAATTTCTAAGCCATTAGCTTGACCAAAACTTCCGTTTTTAAAATCAGAAAGATTGACTACATTTTCAATTCCTTCAGCACCACAAAAACGCTTTTGAGCAAAAGGTAAATCTCTTGAAATACAAAGTACAACAGTGTTATTTAAGTTAGCTGCGGTTTCGTTAAATTTTCTAACCGATGCAGCGCAAGTTCCTGTATCAATACTTGGAAAAATATTAAGTACGGCTCTTTTACCTGAAAAATCGGCTAGAGTGGCAATTGAAAGATCATTTTTAACTAATTTAAAATCAGCTAGTTGAGTACCGATTTTCGGCAATTCACCTGAAGTATGTACCGGATTTCCCCCTAATGTTATAGTTGACATAATGTGTATTTTTAATTGAGTTCCAAAAGTATGAAAATTAATTCAGATTTCAGATTGTAGTCGCATTTTTCTATGGATAGCACAATAAAAGACAAGACTTATAAGTATAAAAAAAACGTACCCAATGCGAGTACGTTCTTACTGTATTGATGTGAATTTATTTATTTGTCAATAGAACCTAAAACACGTTTCATAAAAGTATTGAGGGCTTCTTTTTTATCCACACCGTCTTTTACTAGTTTTTGTACTTCTAAAGCACCATACATGTTTGAAATTAATTCGCCAATTACATCTAATTCTTCATCTTTAAGTGACGGAATTTCAGTCATAGCTTCTAATACTTCAATAGTTTCGATGATATAATCTTGATCGTTATCTTCGATGAATTGAGTCAAATGTTTAATAACGGGTAATTTCATAAGTGTATGTGGTTTTTATTTATTAAGCAATTTCGTTTACTAAATCAGCTAATACTTCTTGTTTGTTCGTTTGTGTTTCGTTTACTAATTTTCCATTTACAAATGTAGCAAACGTAGGTAGGTTGCTTACATTAGCTAATTTTCTTGATTCTGGAGAATTTTCGGCATCAACTAATACAAAAGTTAACCCTTCGTTTTCTGAAGCCAATTTTTTGAATTTTGGTTTCATTATTCGGCAATTGCCACACCAAGAGGCAGAAAACTGAACTACCACTTTTTCGTTTTTTGATACTAAATCCTGTAACGTGTCTTCGTTTAATTCGATTAACATAATTTGAGTATTTAATTACAATTCCTATAACAATGACAAATTCAATTTTGCCATTGTTATTGAATTGATTTTGTTATTAGTGAGATCCTAAATAAGCAGCAGTACTATTTCTGTCAGCTGTCATTGCTTCTTTACCAGCTTCCCAGTTAGCAGGACAAACTTCTCCTTTTTCTTGAACGTGAGTGTAAGCATCAACTAAACGCAAATATTCGTTTACGTTACGTCCTAACGGCATATCGTTTACACTTTCGTGGAAAATTTTACCTGTTTCGTCAATTAAATAAGTAGCTCTGTACGTTACGTTAGAACCTTCTACAATTACAGTATCTAATTCTTCATTGTATTCAGCACTTTCTACATCAAGAATTCCTAAAATGTTAGATAAGTTTCTTGTAGTATCTGCTAATAATGGGTAAGTAACACCTTCGATACCACCATTGTTTTTTGGAGTGTTTAACCAAGCAAAGTGTACTTCGTTAGTATCGCAAGAAGCACCAATTACAATAGTATTTCTTTTTTCGAACTCTGGTAATGCCGCTTGGAAAGCGTGTAACTCAGTTGGACAAACGAAAGTAAAATCTTTTGGATACCAAAATAATAATACTTTTTTGTTGTTTTTTGTAGCTTCTTCAAAAATGTTGATTCTTAAATTATCTCCCATTTCAGAGATAGCATCTACAGTGATGTTTGGGAATTTTTTTCCTACTAATGACATATTGTTTGTTTTTAAGTTAAAAATTTATTGGTGCAAATGTAGCCTACATATAAAGATAGTAAAATAAATTTTAATTATAAAAATTTATTAAGCAATAATTTAATATTATTAAATTGATTAAAATTAAATATAAGTTACTGATTTACAAATTTTTAATTGTAACAGGGAGTTGCCCTTTGCATTCTGAATCTTGAATGAATTGTTGGACTGCAACTTCTTGGAAAACTTCAAAATCCTGGTAAACCATAACGATTTCTTTGGCTAAAGCCAAATTAGGGATGACTTGAAGCGAATACGGATTTCCAAAAACATATATCACGCATTCTTTGGTTTCAAGAAGTTCGTTGAGATAAGTAATTACTTTAGCTTCGATTTCAAATTGGTTTAAAGGCTTTGCTTTGGGTACAAATAATGAAATTAAAAGGGTTTCATAATTAGCAATTTCTTGTTTGAAATTAATTGGATTGTCTTTTGTAATCGAGAAAATAGGTGCATTTAATGCCTGTTTTACTTGGTTAGCAAAACCATCGTTGTAGATGCTAAGTTGTGCGAAATTCTTATTTTGAACAGCTTGTTGTATGCTATTAAAACTAATGTCAGATTTAACTTTAGTCAAACAATTTTCGGCAATTTTCCGATTTAATTGTTCACTGATTGAAAAATCAAAATCAACTGAAGTGGTATTTGGGAAAATAGATTTACCTTCTAAAAGGCCTACTTTTTCTTTGTATTTTAAAATTCGGGAATAACTTGCGTCAATTCGTTCAGGACTCGCATTTTGATAAATGGCTTCAATTCCTTCGGCCACATTTTCAGCAAAGCATAAAATATCATTACCCGCATTGAATGCTTCCCATTCTAATTGTCCTTTGGTAGCGTATAAATCCGAGACACTTTTCATATTTAAGGCATCGGAAATAATCAATCCTTCAAACCCTAATTGGTTACGAAGTAAATTTTCAATGATATTTTTTGACAAAGTAGCCGAAGTGTTTTTTCCTTCGTTTAGAGCAGGTACAGCCAAATGCCCAATCATAATGGAATCTACTTTGTTTTCAATGCCTTTGATGAACGGATACAATTCGTTGTTCATCAATTGCTCTAAATTTTCATTAAGTATTGGCAAACCCAAATGCGAATCCACATTCGTATTTCCGTGACCAGGAAAATGTTTCAAACAGCCTAAGATTCCAGCATCAGACATTCCTTTCAAATAAGCTGAAGCGAAAAGAGCCACTTTTTCTTTGTTTTCTCCAAAAGAACGGTACCCAATTACAGGATTGTCAGGATTATTATTGATATCTGCCAAAGGGGATAGGTTGTACTGGATTCCAGCAGCTTTTAAGTCCAATCCAATTTGTTTTCCCACTTCGTACACCAAACCAATTTCAGATTCAGGTAAGGCGCCCAGTGTGATTGCATACGGATATTGTGGTGTTTTTTCAATGCGCATGGCCAAACCCCATTCGGCATCAATGCTCATTAAAAGGGGAGTAGGAGCACATTTTTGATAGCGTACAATAAGGTCTTTCAGTTTTTTATAACTGTCATCATTGAAAACTACTTTTTGCTTACTCTCGTAATTCGTAGCCGCACTGGCCCGACTGTGAAAGAAAGTTAACCCACCAATATTATGATTGCGAATTAAAGCTTCGGTTGCTTGAATATTTTCTTCGGTATCGTTGATGAAAACTGCAGGAAAGAAAAATTGCCCTATTTTTTGCTCTAAAGTCATAATTGATTTATTCGTTGTTGACTGATTTCTTTCCAAAGTCGGCTGGAAATACTAAAAATCGAGACAAGATTATTCCTGGAATAGTACTGCAAAATACCCAAATAAAGAAATTACCATACCCTAAATATTCTTGAATGTAACCGCTTACCATTCCTGGTAACATCATCCCTAAAGCCATAAAACCTGTGGCTAAAGCGTAATGCGATGTTTTTGATTCGCCTTCGGCAACATAAATTAAGTACATCATAAAGGCGGCAAAGCCAAAACCATATCCAAATTGCTCAATGAGTACTGCCAAATAAATAAACACTGTATTTTCAGGATGAAAATGAGCTAATGCTATAAATCCAATAATTGGCAAGTGCATGATTAAAATCATTGGTAACATCCATTTGCCTAATCCTTGTTTAGAAATAGCAATTCCTCCCAAAGTACCTCCAATAAGTAATGCAATAACCCCAAAAGTTCCATAAATAATTCCAACATCCTCGGTAGTTAATCCCATACCGCCTACTTCTTTAGGATCAATTAAAAAAGGAGTCAACATTTTCATTAATTGCGATTCGCCTAAACGAAATAATAGGATAAAAGCGAGTACCAAACCAATTTGTTTCTTTTTAAAAAAGCTAACAAATACAGTGGTAAAATCTTTTTGTTGTTCTGTTGATTCCGTTGTTGTTTCGTTCTCTGAAGTAGGAGTGGCAATTAAATTATACAATGTAATTATAGTCATAATCAATCCAACAATAATCATGGTATATGACCAGGCTTTGGTTTTGTCTCCCAATTCTGTTTCTAGATAGCCACCAATAATCACGATTAGACCATTTCCAGTTAGCATAGAAAGTTTGTAAAATGTACTTCTTATTCCTAAAAAGAACGATTGTTGGTCTTTGGATAGAGCCAATAAATAAAACCCATCCGAAGCTACATCATTTGAAGCGGATGCAAATGCAGCTACCCAAAAAATAGCTAGTGATATGATGAAAAAATGGTTAGTAGGTAGAGAAAGACCTACAATTAAAAAAGCAATCGAAATGAGTAATTGCATACTTAAAAACCATTTTCTTTTGGTACTATGTAAATCAATAAATGGACTCCACAAAGGTTTAATAACCCATGGTAGGTAGAGTAGGCTAGTGTAAATACCGATGTCTTCATTGCTGATTCCAAGGTTTTTGTACATGATTACCGACACTAAAATAATAATAGCATATGGAAAGCCTGAAGCAAAGTTCAATATTGGTATCCAAAGCCAAGGGTTTTTCTCTGCTTTCATAGTAGTTGTTTACTGTTTTTTAATTGTAGCTAATGGTAATTGTGTCATGATTTCTTTGCTTTCATTTCCATAATAATCAATGTAGGATAAAGCAAAATTAGATTTGTTTTCTAAGGCTGAAATTGGAATTCGAATAGATAAACGATTGTTATTTTTGTGTACAAAAAATCGATCAATTATTTGACTGGGGTCATCACTGTTAATTATTGAATTGGCTTCAGTTCCATAAAAAACTACGTAGCGCACGTTATTACGTGTAGGTTGTAATGAAATAATCAACTCATTTTTATCTTTTACAATGCTAGTCACCCTTGGAACATCAAAAACTAATTTCTTAAAGTTAGGAACAGCCGCAGGGATTGCTGGAAATTTGTATTGATTTTCAGTCAGTAATTGGGTTACATCTTGGTTTTTGTTTAGGAACCATTTGGCACTAAAAAAAGCATTTCCTTGTACATTATTAAATGAACGTGTGTACTCAATTTGATTCGGAATTTCTGTTGGTAAGTCCCATTTTTTATCTGGGTCAGACTTGATTTTATATGTGCTGTTACCTACGTAAATCGCCGTATTTTTAGCATTTTCAGACCACCATTTCAGCAATTTAGCATAGGAGGCTTTGGGGTGATCGAGGCTCCAATATAATTGTGGTAAGATGTAGTCAATCCAATTGTTTTCCATCCAAACCAAAGGATCGGCAAATAAATCGTCATAATTCGTTTGTCCGGCTTGCGTGTCAGAACCTCTCGGGTCTACTGATTTATTACGCCAAACCCCAAAAGGACTAATACCAAATTGTACCCAAGGTTTGATCTTTTTAATACTTGTTGAAATTTGTTTTACAAAAGCACTAACATTGGCACGCCTCCAATCAGCGAGAGAAAGCCCGTTTCCGTATTTGCTGAATGAAGCCGTATCGTTAAATTTCTCTCCATCGACCGTATACGGATAAAAATAATCATCAAAATGAATGGCGTCAATATCGTATTTTTGAACTACTTCTTCCACGACTTTTGTCAAATGGCTTTGTACTTCCGGTAGTGCTGGATTGTAATAGTATTTTCCAGCATATTTAATCATCCAATCGGGATGTTTGATTACATCGTGTTTTCGACTTAAGGTTTCAGTATTGGTTCCTGATGTGGCACGGAAAGGATTTAGCCAGGCATGAAATTCAAATCCACGGTTATGAGCTTCGGTAATCATCCATTCTAAAGTATCAAAATAGGGCGAAGGAGCTTTGCCTTCTTTTCCAGTTAAGTTACGTGACCAAGGCGCTAATTCAGAAGGATAAAAAGCATCTCCATTACTGCGAATTTGTACAATTACGGCATTGTAATTAAGCTTTTTGTACGATTCTAAAATTTCGATAAAGTCGGCTTTTTCTTTTTCAACACTATCGGTATTGTTTTTTGGCCAATCAATATTGGCCACGGTAGCAATCCAAACGGCTCTAAATTCGTTCTTAGGATATATAATTTTACTTTGTGCAATGCTATTTCCAATAGAAAGTAGCGTTAATAGAAAAGCAAAAGTAAATGACTTGTAATTATTCATTATGGGGTTTCATTTATTGAATACAAAAATAGGCTTTTTAGACTAGTTGGTACTCTAAAATTTTTATAAAATACTTTAATTAGGGAAAGAAATTTTTCCCATTGTTACCGATGGAATTCCTTTTTTAGTGCCAAAATTTGTTCCTCCTCCAGCGACTGTTTCATTCGCCAATACAGCAAAAAGTACGGCTTCTTTAGCATCTCCTGATATCCCTAATTCGTTAGTGTTTTTGAATGGACAAGGCAATAGTTCTTTTAAAAACTCCATGAGTAGCGGGTTGTGCATTCCACCTCCCGAAACATACACAGTAATATCATTTGCTCCTGCTTCGCTATTTTGTATTGCAAATAGAATTGCTTCGGCGGCAGTTTCGGCACTAAATCGTGTAAGTGTTGCTAAAACATCTTCAATTGAGCTATTTTGGGTATTACTTTCGCTCAGTGCTTGCTGAATGTATTCTAAATTAAAAAGTTCAGGTCCGGTAGTTTTTGGAAACGCTTCTTTGAAAAATGAATTGCTTTTGAGCGCGTGTAACAAATTAGGATTTACAATTCCTTTTCTGGCTATTTCGGCGTTTTTGTCGTAACTCATTTCTGGGAAATGCAATTTTACAAATGCATCAATAAGCGTGTTTCCTGTTCCTGTATCAGTTACAAAAACATTTTCTGGGTTTTGATCTTTGGGCAAAAAAGTAAAGTTGCCAATACCTCCTAAATTCAGCATGATTCGGTTTTCTTTTTCACTTCCAAAAAGGTAATAATCGCCATAAATTGCTAATGGAGCGCCTTCGCCTCCTGCGGCTACGTGCTTTTGTCTAAAATCTGAAACAGTAATAATTCCTGTGTGAACCGCAATATGATCTCCATCTCCAATTTGTAAAGTAGCGTTTGGAAATTCAGCTTGTTGGTGTAGGATTTTTGGAGCGTGCATTACCGTTTGTCCGTGTGAGGCAATTAAATCCACTTCATTAGTCGAAATATTCCATTCCTTTAAGCAATCCAAAACCATATTGGCGTGCAAAATTCCAATCCATTCGTTTAACAAAGCTAACTGTTGGAAATCAATTGTTTTTTGAGCAAATACTTTTCGGATTTCAGTTTTCACTGCTTCAGAATACGATATGGTTTTAAACTGCTTTAGTGTGACCAAAGTGTTTTTTCCTGCTCCTGAAAGGGTACATAGCGCTACATCCAAACCATCTAATGAGGTGCCTGACATCAATCCGATGATGGTTCGAGTTGGTTTTTTTGCAATTTGGTAAAGGGATTCAATAGTTGGATTCATCAGAATGGATTTAAAAATGGTATTTTTCTTCTACCGTTTTGCTGATTAACAAAAGACCTAAAAAGGTAATTAAGGTATTGAGAATGATTAATTCATTGTCAAAAACATAACCGCCTAATAGGGTTGCCGAATTTTCATTGATTAGAAAGGTTAGGGCAGGAGAGAGCAAACAAATGAACGGAACGAGTTTGTCATTCACTTTTTTAGATTTTTGAAATAAACCAAAAGCATACAATCCTAAAAGTGGTCCGTAGGTGTAGGATGCCACTCTGAAAATCATTCCCACTACGGAGCTGTCATTGATGGAATTGAAAATTAAAATCACCAAAAAGATGATGCCTGAAAAGGCAAAATGAACGATATGTCGGGTTCTAACTAGATTTTCTTTTTTACTGTTTTCCACTTTGTCCATTCCTAAAAAGTCCACACAAAAAGAAGTAGTTAGGGCAGTTAAAGCCGAATCGGTTGTGGCAAATGTGGCCGCGATCAAACCCAATAAGAAAACTACCGCTGGAATTAGTGTTAAATGGTGTAAAGCAATTTCAGGAAAAAGTAAATCAGTTCGGGGCTTATTGGTTATTAAATCTAAAGGAACTTGAATGTTGTTTTTAGCAGCATAAATGTAAAGCAAAGCGCCAACACTCAAGAAAAACAAGTTGATGATTACGAATATTGTTGTAAAACTGAACATGTTTTTTTGGGCTTCGCCAATGGTTGCGCAACTTAAGTTTTTTTGCATTAAATCTTGGTCTAATCCTACCATGGCGATGGTTACAAACATCCCGCCAAGAATTTGTTTTACAAAATGGAATTTGCTTCCAATGAAATCATCAAAGAAAAATATTTTGGAATAGTTGCTGTTTTTTACTTCTTCAAAAGCACCCACAACACTTAAATCAAGGCTGCTGCAAATGAAATAGATAGTCATAAATACAGAGGCAACTAAAAAGAAAGTTTGCAACGTATCAGTAATAATAATGGTTTTCAAACCTCCTTTGTAAGTGTAGGAAAAAATCAATAGCAACGAAATTAATACTGTGGCAGCAAACGGAATGTGGTAATAATCAAAAACATAACGTTGCAAAACAATGACCACAAGATACAATCGAAAGGCAGAAGAAATGGTTCGGCTTACTAAAAATATGGAGGTTGCTGTTCGGTAACTATAAAAGCCCATTCGTTGTTCAATATAGCCATATATAGAAGTTAAGTTCATTCGGTAATAAAGAGGCAAAAGTACTTTGGCTACAATGATAAACCCGATGGCATTTCCAATGATAAATTGAAAATACTTGAATTGTTCTCCGTTTGGCGAACCGACTTCGCCGGGTACGGAAATGAAAGTCACTCCAGAAAGTGCGGTACCAATCATTCCGAAGGCAACTAAATACCATTTAGAGTTTTTATTGGCAGTGAAAAAGACATCATTTCCACTATCTTTTTTACTCACAGCATGAGAGATGTAAAAAAGAGTTCCAAAGTAGAATAGCATAAAAAGTAGGATAAGGTTTGGACTCATTTTCTTAAATTGATTGTAATGAAAGACAAATATGCTAAAATATTTTCGTACTACTTATTTTGTTTTTTATATTTATACCACTTTAACTATCCAAATCTATATTTTATGAAAAACAGTCCTTCTTTAGTTTATGAAAAACCCGGAAAGTATGAAACCTCGCGATTTGAAAAAATACACAATGTAATTTTTAATAATTCTGTCTCTGGTTCCATTGCTGTAGCCAATGAAATAGCTACTTTAATTAGAGAAAAACAAAAAACAAATTCTATTTGTGTTTTAGGATTGGCAACAGGTTCTTCTCCTATTAAAGTATACGAAGAATTAATTCGTTTACACAAAGAAGAAAATTTAAGTTTTAAGAATGTCGTTACGTTCAACCTTGATGAATATTTTCCGATGCAACATGATGATATCCAAAGTTATCATTATTTCATGAACGAACATTTATTTAAGTATATTGATATTTTGCCAGAGAACATCCATATTCCTACTGGAGATTGTACCCTTGAAGAAAGTCTTGTTTTGTGTGCTCAATACGAGGAAAAGATTAAAAGTATAGGAGGTTTGGATTTTCAATTGTTGGGTATAGGAAGAACAGCACATATTGGTTTTAATGAGCCTGGCTCGCATCACAATTCAACAACTCGAATGGTTACTTTGGATCATCTCACACGATCTGATGCGGCAAGTTCGTTTTTAGGAATGGAAAATGTTCCTAAAAAGGCCGTAACTATGGGTATTGCTACCGTTTTGGAAGCCAAAAGAATTGTTCTGTTGGCTTGGGGACAAAATAAAGCCGAAGTAGTTCAAGAGACTATTGAAGGTGATGTTACTTCTAAGAAACCAGCTTCATATTTACAAAATCATCCCAATGTTACTTTTGTTTTAGACCAAGAAGCGGCATCATTATTAACTCGAATTAATACGCCTTGGGTAGTAGATAATTGTGAATGGACTCCCGAATTAATTAGTAAAGCTATTGTTTGGCTTTGTGATAAAACAGGAAAATCAGTTTTGCACCTTACTGACAAAGATTATTTTGAACACGGTATGGAAAGTTTGCTTGCTATTGAAGGCACAGCCTACGATTTAAATATAAAAATGTTCAATAAATTACAACATGCTATAACGGGCTGGCCGGGAGGAAAACCTAATTCGGAATTTCAAAAGCGTCCTGAACGTTCTACTCCAGAGAAAAAAAGAGTGATTATTTTTAGTCCGCATCCAGATGATGATGTTATTTCTATGGGAGGTACTTTTGACCGATTAGTAGAACAAGGACACGAAGTGCATGTGGTGTATCAAACCTCTGGAAATATTGCCGTTTCTAACGATGAAGCCTTGAAATTTGCCGAAATTGGATTGGTTTTTAATCCCACTAATGAATCGTACATAAAAATCATTGATTTTATCAATCAAAAAAGCAGTAGTGTTTCAGATATTCTAGAATTACGAAATTTAAAAGCACAAATTCGTCAAAAAGAATCGTTAGGAGCCACTCGATATTTAGGTTTGCCCGATAATCAGGTGCATTTTCTAAATCTTCCGTTTTATGAAACAGGTACCATAAAAAAGAGTCCTTTATCTAAAAATGATGTGGAATTGATGGTAGGAATTATTGATACCATTCGTCCTCATCAAATTTTCGCCGCAGGTGATTTAGCAGATCCTCATGGTACACATAAAGTTTGTTTAGACTCATTATTTATGGCACTGAAAGAAATCAAACATCAACCGTTTATGAATGATTGTTGGGTTTGGCTGTATCGAGGTGCTTGGCACGAATGGGATATTCACGAAATAGACATGGCTGTTCCAATGAGTCCAAATCAAGTATTGAAGAAACGAACCGCTATTTTTTATCACCAATCTCAAAAAGATGGCGTCATGTTTCAGGGAGATGATTCTAGAGAATTTTGGGTTCGCGTTGAAGAACGAAATAAAGATACCGCCGATAAATTTAAAGCATTGGGCTTAGCCAGTTATGCTGCAATGGAAGCATTCAAAAGGTATCATTACTAAATCAGTATAATTTATATTTTCTAGCGCTTTGAATTAATAACTATTTAAAGCGCTAGAATTTTTATATTTGTCAACCAAATACTGAAAAATCAGTAATTACATTTTGAAATAATGTCGCAAATACTACCCTTACAACAACTGTCAGACTCATTAGAAGGTGATCTTTTCTATGACGAATTACATAAAATAATATATTCTACCGATGCTTCGGTGTACCAAATAAAACCTATTGCGGTGGCAAGACCAAAATCGGTAGCAGATATCCAAACCTTGGTTCGTTTTGCGAATGAGTACCAAATTCCGTTGACGCCACGAACTGCTGGAACGTCTTTAGCTGGGCAAACGGTAGGAAGCGGAATTATTGTGGATGTCTCCAAATATTTTACAAAAATTGTCTCTTTCGACAAAGAAAATAAAACGGTTACCGTTCAGCCGGGTGTGATTCGCGATGAGCTGAATTTGTTTTTAAAACCACACGGTTTATTTTTTGGACCGAATACTTCTACGTCCAATCGTTGTATGATTGGCGGAATGGTAGGGAATAATTCTTCAGGAACAACTTCCATACGTTATGGTGTGACGCGCGATAAAATAGTAGAACTGAAAGCTATTTTGAGTGATGGTTCGGCTACGGTTTTTGAATCGCTTACTTCGGCAGAATTTGTCGAAAAAACAAAAGGCAATTCCTTAGAAAGTCAGATTTACAAAACGCTTTATGAAGAACTTTCCAATTCAGAAACGCAAAACGAAATTGTAAAAGAATTTCCAAAACCAGAAATCCACAGAAGAAATACAGGTTATGCGGTGGATTTATTGCTAAAATCGGATTTGTTTTCAGGAACTGAACCTACAATTAATTTAGGAAAATTACTTTGCGGAAGCGAAGGAACATTGGCTTTTACCACAGAAGTGACGCTGAAAGTAGACGATTTGCCTCCTGCGTATAATATCATGGTGGCGGCACATTTTCATACCATTCAAGAAAGCTTAGAGGCTGTAATGATAGCGATGAAACATCATTTGTACACTTGCGAAATGATGGACGATACAATTTTGAATTGTACCAAAACGAACAGGGAACAGGCCAAAAACCGTTTCTTTATTCAAGGGGATCCTAAGGCAGTGATTATGTTGGAAGTTGCTTCAGATTCGTTAGAGGAAGCCGAGCGACAAGCGGATGCTTTAATAGCCGATTTGGAACAAAATAATTTTGGCTATGCTTTACCCAAATTATACGGAGAAGATATAGATAAAATTAATGAATTGCGAAAAGCAGGTTTAGGACTTTTAGGAAGTATTGTGGGCGATGATAAAGCGGCTGATTCTATTGAAGATACGGCGGTAGAGTTGAGTGATTTGCCCAATTATATTGCTGAATTTGCAGCAATGATGAAAAGTTACGGACAAGAAGCAATTTATTATGCACATGCTGGAGCTGGAGAGTTGCACTTGCGACCTGTCTTGAATTTAAAGAAAAAAGAAGATTTACAATTGTTTAGAACCATTGCAACTGAAGTGGCTGTTTTGGTCAAAAAATACAGAGGTTCGCTTAGTGGAGAACACGGTGACGGAATTGTACGTGGGGAGTTTTTGCCTTATATGATTGGCGAAAGCAATTATGAATTGCTCAAACGTATCAAAAAAGCATTTGATCCGAATGCTATTTTCAATAAAGGGCGTATTACTGATACACCTAAAATGGATGAGAACTTGAGAGTGGAATCGGGGAGAGAAGAGCCTGAAATTGAAACAATCCAAGATTTCTCAGACAGTATGGGGATTTTGCGCGTAGCTGAAAAATGTAACGGTTCTGGTGATTGCAGAAAATTGCCTTCGGCAGGAGGGACTTTGTGTCCGAGTTACCGCGCCACACGAAATGAAAAAGATACTACTCGTGCTCGTGCCAATACGTTGAGACAATTCTTAACCGATTCAGAAAAAGAAAATAAATTTGATCACGACGAATTATACCAAGTATTTGAATTGTGTGTGAGTTGCAAAGCCTGTGCAAGTGAATGTCCGAGTAATGTAGATGTAGCGTCTTTAAAAGCCGAATTTTTGTATCAATACCAAAAAGCAAATGGTTTTTCAACTAGAAACAAAACATTTGCATACAATGCCAAATTGAATAATCTAGGGAGTTTAACACCGAAATTGACGAATTGGTTTGCCAACTTATCTTTTGTCAAAAAGAAAATGGGAATTGCTTCACAGCGAGTAGTGCCTCATTTGGCTCCAAAAACATTCCGAAAATGGCTGGATAACAATCATAAGCAGCTGGAAGAGGGAACCTATCCCAACGGTCAAGTCATTTTATTTTGTGATGAGTTTACTAACTTTTATGATGTTGCTGTAGGAATTGATGCCTATGAACTTTTGACACAATTAGGTTACCAAGTCTTGGTGGTAGATCATCAAGAAAGTGGGCGTGCTTTTATTTCCAAAGGGTTTTTGGAACAAGCAAAAGCCATTGCGACAATCAATGTGGATATTTTCAAAGAATTAGTTACCGATGCTATTCCTTTGATTGGAATAGAACCCTCGGCTATTTTGACTTTCAGGGACGAATACATTCGTTTAGCAGAGGATAAAGCAGGAGCAGAACAACTGGCGAAGCACGTTTTTACGATTGAAGAGTTCTTTAAAAACGAAATTGCTAAAGGAGCTATTCGTTCGGAACAATTTTCAGACGAAGCGAAAGAAATTAAAATTCACGGACATTGTCATCAAAAAGCATTGAGTACTGTAGAAGCTACTTTTGCTATGTTGAATGTGCCTAAAAACACTACCGTTACTATTTATAACTCGGGTTGTTGTGGTATGGCAGGTTCTTTTGGCTACGAAAAAGAACATTATGAAGTGAGTATGCAAATGGGTGAAGATACCTTGTTTCCAAAAATTAGAGCAACCGATAGTAATGTAGCTATTGCCGCAGCAGGAACAAGTTGCCGTCACCAAATATTTGATGGTACTAAAAGAGAAGCGCAACATCCAGTTACAATTTTAAAATCTTGTTTGAAATAATCGTCATTATTGGAAATGAAATTTTAAGTTTGCATCATAATAAAAGATACTTTAGTTCACTTTTTGAATATAAATTATATGGCATTAAAGGGTTTGTTTAGGAAAAAGACAATTCATGACATCATGAAGCAAGTCGAGCAAAACGAAAGTGATGGACATAACGCTTTAGGAAAACACTTAACTACTAGAGATTTAACAGCCTTTGGGATTGCTGCCATTGTTGGTGCAGGTATTTTTAGCACTATTGGTAAAGCCAGTGCTGATGGTGGTCCTGCCGTAATTTTTCTGTTTTTATTTACCGCCTTGGCCTGTGGTTTTGCTGCTTTTGCGTATGCTGAGTTTGCTTCCATGGTTCCTGTTTCTGGTTCTGCATACACCTATTCGTATGTGGCTTTTGGCGAAATAATCGCTTGGATTATTGGTTGGGCATTGATTATGGAATATGCCGTCGGGAATATTACGGTAGCGATTTCGTGGAGTGATTATTTTACGGGACTTCTTCGGACGGCTAATATTGAACTCCCTCAATGGATTCAAATGGATTATTTATCGGCTTCTAATGGGTTTACAGAAGCGAATGCTTTAATGCAAGGAGGTAAATCGTTTGATAATTTGAGTGCTAATTTACAAGATGCTTATACCGCTTGGACTTCTAGTCCGGTAATTGGTGGGTTTCATTTTGTAGCCGATATACCAGCTATGTTGATTATTATTGTGATTACTGCTCTTGTGTATCGAGGGATGAAAGAATCTCGTAATGCAGGTAATTTAATGGTGGTTGTTAAATTATGTGTCATTTTATTAGTTATTGCGGTTGGGGCTTTTTATGTAGATACTACGCACTGGAGTCCGTTTGCGCCTAATGGAGTGAGTGGCGTATTAAAAGGAGTTTCGGCAGTGTTTTTTGCTTATATCGGTTTTGATGCCATTTCTACTACGGCTGAAGAATGTAAAAATCCGCAACGTGATTTACCTCGAGGTATGATGTGGGCCATTATCATTTGTACCATTTTATATATTGTTATTGCATTGGTTTTAACCGGAATGGTATCGTATAACGAATTGAATGTAGGAGATCCACTGGCATTTGTATTTGAAAAATTAGATTTAAAATGGATGTCGGGCATTATCGCCGTGAGTGCTGTAATTGCTATGGCAAGTGTACTTTTGGTTTTCCAAATGGGGCAACCTCGTATTTGGATGAGTATGAGTCGAGACGGTTTGTTACCTCAAAAATTTTCTAGAGTGCATCCCAAGTTCAAAACACCATCGTATGCCACTATAGTTACAGGTTTTGTGGTAGGAATTCCTGCTTTGTTTATGAACTTGACTATGGTAACTGATTTATGTAGTATCGGAACCTTATTTGCTTTCGTATTAGTGTGTGCGGGAGTTTTGGTTTTGCAAAACAAAAAAGATATTCCGAGAGGGAAATTTAAAACACCCTATATCAATGCGAAATATATTTTCCCAATTGCCTTAGTGTTGGGTTTATTTTTTGCGTTTACATACAATAATAAGGCTACGATGAGATTCATTACGAATGAAACTCAAGTAAATTCACCTTCTGCAATAGTTACGGCTTTAAATCCATCCGAAACAGATAAAGTATATCAGTATTTAGTTGGATTGGAAACTAAACAATCGACTAGTGATGTAGAAGCATTGTTAAGTCAATACCAAGAAGACGAAGCAAAATACGAAGCCATTGTAGCTGGTTTGCCAATTTCCAATGAGATAAAATACGAAAGCGGATTTGATTTGTTCAAACACAAAATACCGATGTGGATTTTTAGCATTACTTTAATAGGTTTAGCTATTTGGTCTTTTAAAGAAAATCTATCCTTAATTCCGTTATTAGGTTTGGTCTCTTGCTTGTATATGATGGCCGAATTGAGTGTGTGGAACTGGATTTATTTTACCATTTGGTTGTTGCTAGGATTGCTAATTTATTTTGGCTTTAGCCGAAAAAACAGCAAGCTGAATCAGAATAAAAACTAATTTACACTACGAAATAGATGTCAAATCGAGGCTGTATAAAAAATCTTATTCTTGTCAAACTGAACTCGTTTCAGTTTCTTTAAAAATGGATTACAATATTTTATAGATTCCGAAATAAATTCGGAATGACAAAATTGCTACTTTTTAGACAGCCTCGTTTTTGTTTTAAGAATAATTCGGCTTAAAAACACAAAAGAGTTACAATTCGCAATAAAAAATCGTATACTTTGAATACTAAACAAAACTTAATTTCTTAAGTTTGCATCACTAAAAAATAAATACTATTACTATGAGTTCATTTGACGTAGTCGTTATAGGTTCTGGTCCTGGTGGATATGTGTCGGCAATTCGTTGCGCACAATTGGGTTTCAAAACCGCTATTATTGAAAAATATGCTACTTTGGGAGGTACTTGCTTGAATGTGGGTTGTATTCCTTCAAAAGCATTGTTGTCGTCTTCACATCATTATGCAGAAATTGCTCATTTCGCTGAACACGGAATCGAACTTTCTGGAGATGTAAAAGTAAATTTAGAGAAGATGATTGCTCGTAAGCAAGCGGTAGTAGAGCAAACTTCAGGAGGAATCAACTACTTGATGGACAAAAATAAGATAACTGTTTTTAATGGTTTAGGTTCGTTTGTTGATGCTACTCATATTGCTGTTGCTAAAGCGGATGGAACTTCTGAAACTATTGAAGCTAAAAATACCATTATTGCTACAGGATCAAAACCATCTTCGTTGCCTTTTATCAAAATTGACAAAGAAAGAATTATCACATCAACTGAAGCTTTGGCATTGAAAGAAGTACCAAAACATTTAGTGATTATTGGTGGTGGTGTTATCGGAATTGAATTAGGACAAGTGTATCTTCGTTTAGGAGCACAAGTTTCTGTAGTGGAATTTATGGACCGAATTATTCCAGGAATGGACAGTTCATTGTCTAAAGAATTGACTAAAGTCTTGAAAAAACAGGGAATGAAATTCTATACTTCTCATAAAGTTCAATCAGTAGAAAGAGCTGGAGATGTGGTAACTGTTAAAGCTGAAAATGCCAAAGGAGAAATCATTACTTTAGAAGGAGATTACTCTTTAGTTTCTGTAGGTCGTCGTCCTTATACAGATGGATTGAATGCCGATAAAGCAGGAGTAAAAATTTCAGATAGAGGACAAGTTGAGGTAAACGATCATTTACAAACGGCTACTCCCAATATTTACGCTATTGGTGATGTGGTTCGTGGTGCTATGTTAGCTCACAAAGCGGAAGAAGAAGGAACTATGGTGGCAGAGATTCTTGCAGGTCAAAAACCACATATTGATTATAATTTAATTCCAGGAGTAGTGTACACTTGGCCAGAAGTAGCTGCTGTTGGTCAAACCGAAGAACAATTGAAAGCCTCTGGTGTGGAATTCAAATCAGGAAGTTTCCCATTCAAAGCCTTAGGTCGTGCTAGAGCAAGTGGTGATTTAGATGGGTTTGTGAAAATTTTGGCAGATGCCAAAACCGATGAGGTTTTAGGAGTTCACATGATTGGAGCAAGAACAGCGGATTTAATTGCAGAAGCAGTTACTGCTATGGAATTTAGAGCTTCTGCTGAAGATATTTCAAGAATGTCGCATGCACATCCAACCTTTGCCGAAGCCATTAAAGAAGCCGCTTTAGCAGCAACGGATAATAGAGCATTACACGTTTAAATCAAGTATATTCGTCCTGAGCTTGTCGAAGGATAAAAATCCCAAATTCGTTTAGAGTTTGGGATTTTTTGTAGGCACGGATTGCAAATCCGCGCTATTGGGGTTATACTTTATAATGGCGAATAGCCATAAACAGCTTTTTTAAGATGATTTTTAACGGTTTGCGGCTTGCGAAGTGGCGAACTTCGGAACCGATTATTTTCTATCAAAGATAAAATTTCTTGCGAGAAATAAACGTGAATTTACTTCAAATTCGCAATCTTGCCAAACGGCTGTTAGCAGTAGACGCTTATTTCTTTAAGTATTCTTTTGCAGTCATAATTGGCAGCTTCGAATTCTTAAAGTCCTTTTTATTTCTGGTAATTATAATATCAATTCCATTCTCTAATGCAGTATGATATTGAATTGCATCTTCAAAATCTTTAAAATCCGAAACTAAAGCAAGTTCTATAATTTTATCATCTAATGGAGAAACTTCTACCAACACTTTAAATTTGATTAGTGTTTTTCTAGCTTCATCAAGTTTTTGATATTTAGAAAGTAAATAATGTGTATTTGCAAAAGTTAATGCAGAAACAAAAAGCTCAACTTTTTTATTGTCTGCGAGCGTAAACAATTCTTGTGCTTCTTGAAAAAAATCTTCTCGTTTAGAAAGTAAGTCAATGACGATATTTGTGTCAACTAAAAGTTTTTCCATTATGAATATTTTTCAGAAAGATAATCTTTGTAATCCTTTTTTTCATCATAGTTCCCACTTGGAATAACTCCAGTTAAGCTTTGCACTAATGGACTAATTTTGGATTTATTCTCTGATCTTTTTGTTAGAGAATCAAGATAGTTTTCGATAAGTTTAGAAAGGCTTACGCTATTATTTTTCGCATAGCTTTTCGCTTGGTCGATTACGCCTTTGTCAAGATTTAATGTGAGTTTAGTATTCATGATAAATTTATTTACGTACAAAAATAATAATTTATTACGTAATTTTCTAATTTATTACGATTTTTTTGGCGGTTACTGCTAACGGTTTGCAGCTTGGCGAAGTGGCGGAAATCGAAGTACTGCCGTTCAATTTAGCACTGAACCCGCCATTTCTGCAAACTGCTGTTACCAGCTGGGCTTTGTCCTTCGTAACTTGTTATTTAACTTCGTTTAAGTACTTATATGTCTCGCCCGATTTTAATAAAACATATTTGTTCCAAAATTCCATATCGTTTAAATTGTCAACTGAAAAATTCCAATATGTTAAGGTGCTAATTTGTTCTACAACTTGACTTCCATATAAATTGTCAGTTATAATTTTAGGTTCAAAATAATTCCATTCAAAAACACGGTTTTGATGACTGAGAATTATGAAATAATGTATTGTCTTTTTACCTTCTTTATTGGTTATCAAAGTGGGGTTCATAACAATTGATTTGTCTGAAGGATATATTAAAGAATGTTCTGATATTTTGTTGTAGATGTCTGCATTCTTAGATTTCAGTCCATTATAGAATTGTGTAAACTGTTCTTTGTTAGTTTTTTCAAATTCAGCATTTTTAATTTCTAACTCCTTACGCATATTATCTGCAACCATTTCATATAAACCGATGTAAGGTCGATTGTTTATTTCATCTGTCTTCCAAATTGTTTCTCCATATTTCTCCCAGTCAGGGTCTTGTCTAAGGTCGGGTACTTTTTTAAATAATATTGTTTCCCAAAAGTCTGGGCTAAATTCGGTTGAATTTGCTTTGAAGAAATTCCATTGTTGTAAGTTATTAAAGAATTTTTGTTGACCATCATTTAATGTCCTTGCTTCAAAATATGTCACGTTGGATTTTTCATAATACCATTTGTCTTTATACTTCAAACCTTTAACGATATATCCGTAAGTTTTTGGAATGTCATCCAAAAATCCTTCGTCTTTTATGTCTTTACTTGAAATGATATTTACATTTTTATCCTTTTTGTTGTCTTTTAATGTCTTGAAGTCTTGTGCAGAAACTTGCTCTAAAAAGAATGCAACAAATTTACTTTTATCGTTGCTAAATAAGGCTTGATAAGCGATGTCAATATTGATGTTACTGTCTGATGGGGAAATAATATTTTTAACTGATTGCTTGTCGAAAGGTTGATTGAAATAACTTTTTATTAAAACATCAAATCGTTCTTGTTGTAGTTGCTTTTCTCTTTTTAGAGTAGGGCTGTTTGATGCTATGGTATAAATAACTTCGCCCAATGCTTGGGATAGAGCATTATTTAAAGTGCAATTAATAGTTTTGTCTTCGCAGGCAAACTCAAAACCAGGATTACTCCAATCGCCAATGTATGCTTTGTCAACGAGAATTGAATTTGAAACTTTGTCATAAAGCTGAACCGTAATTTTTGCATAGTTAATTTTGTTCTCCTTATATAGTTCAATCGAAGCGAAATTTAAAACGTATTGAAGTTTCTCCTTTTCGGAGTGTGTTTTCAAGTCGTCCAATGTTCCGCTGCTTTTAGCGTCTTTAAGTTTTATTAATAGGTTAGGAAATTTTTCAAAGAAACGATACGCCAATATTTGTTCGGAGATAAAACTTGCTTGTTTGAAAAAGTCAAGGTCTTTAGAAAATTCTATTTCACTCTTGGTGATAATTTGTATATTCTCTGGTTGCTTTTTAAAATCTGGGGAATTAAGGGCTTGTTCTTGTTCTGAAGTGTTTTTGTTTTTCTTGATTTCCTTATTATAATTTGTAATTTCTTTGTCAAACGCCTTCTCGTATTTTGTCACGTTTGGTGCAAGTATGAGAATTTGAGGCTCGTAAACTGTCTGCCCGAAAGTTGTCGTTAAGGTCAGTAGAAATAATATTGTCGTTAAGTGTTTCATAATTGTCGTGTTGTTTTTTAGCCTTGCTGGTAACTTGTATATATGCGATTAAAACAAGCTTGTTTTGTTCTTAATAGGTGTGTTATACGCATGTTTACAATTGTTTTTATGCGTTTTGTTTTTTTGTTAGCTTTTCACAAAATTTAAAAATAGTCCATACCTATCAATGCCATTGTGATTGAACATGGCTGATCAATGTCGGTTTTATTTTTTTTATTTGAGTAATTACACTTAATCTTTAAATAATCCTTTATAGGAATCCCAATGGGCATAGATTAGAAATACATTGGCACCCAATACAAAAATTGCAACGGGTACTTCTGAGACTTGGGTAATCGTATGAATTAAAAAGATATTGATGGAAATAGGTAATAAAGCCAACAAGCTTACTTTCATTAATTTGCCGCTCAACAAACTTAGACCAACAATTAACTCCACTGCTTTAGCTAACGGTAATAGGTATTTCGATGCCATGATGCCGTTCATAAAAGTCAATAGGTTTCCTGTAGGCGCCTCTGCTTCAAATAATTCAAAGAAATAGGCTACAGAAGCAAATACCATAAAAGCTCCTAGTAAAATTCGGATAATCAATGTTGCAATTTTCATTATTTTTTGGTTTAAAGGTTAGTATTTCAAAAATACTTATTTTATACATACAAAATCGGACTCCAAAAAATTATTTAGGGAATGCTTTGCCAAGCGTTATTTTTAGGTTTCTATCAATGAATTTTGTTGTATTTTTGGCATCCTAAAACCAGCTAGATTGAGAACTAAAATTCATAAAACAATAGCAGACCCCATTGCTTTTAAAAAGCAATTATTGGGTTGGTCACAACAATTTCGAGAAGTTGTTTTTATGGATAGTAATGATTATCCACAAGAGTTTTCAAGCTTTGATGCGTTGTTAGCAGTGGATGCGTTTACATTGATTCAAACTGATTATCACAATGCATTTGAGGATTTACAGCAGTACCAACAAGCTACCAAGGATTGGTTGTTTGGTTACTTATCGTATGATTTGAAAAATGATAGTGAGCAATTACAATCTGCTAATTTTGATGGCTTAGCATTTCCGGATTTATTCTTTTTTCAGCCTAAGAAGTTGTTTTTACTGAAAGGAAATCAACTGACAATCCAGTACTTGAATTTGTGTGATGATGAGGTAGCGTTGGATTTTGAAACTATTAATCAATTTGTTTTATTTGAGACCGTATCCAATCAAAGTGTGCGTGTTTTACCCCGAATTTCTAAAGAAAGCTATATTGAAAAGGTAAATCTCCTTTTAGAACATTTGCACCGTGGTGATGTGTATGAGGCTAATTTTTGTATGGAGTTTTATGCTGAGAATACAATCATTGATCCACTTGAAAAATTCCAAAAGTTGAATGCGATTTCTCAAACTCCATTTGCTGTATATTTTAAAAATAATCAGCAGTATTTGCTTTCTGCAACACCTGAACGGTATTTAAGAAAGGAAGGAGAGGAGTTAATTTCCCAACCTATTAAAGGTACGGCAAAACGTTTTTTAGACCCAAAAGAAGATGAAATAGCGAAAGAAAATTTAGCTACTGATCCCAAAGAGCGTGCTGAAAATATTATGATTACCGATTTAGTTCGGAATGATTTGTCTCGAACAGCCCAAAAAGGAACGGTTGAAGTTAGGGAGTTGTGCAAGATTTATTCATTTAAACAAGTACATCAAATGATTTCCACAATTACCTCAAAATTAGATGCTAAACATTCATTGATTGATGTATTGAAGTTAACATTTCCTATGGGAAGTATGACAGGTGCTCCTAAAATTTCGGCAATGAAAATCATTGAAGAATTGGAGGAAACCAAAAGAGGTTTGTACAGTGGTGCCATTGGTTATTTCAGTCCCAATGGCGATTTTGATTTCAATGTAGTCATTCGAAGTATTGTATACAATCAAGAAAAAAAATACGTTTCTTTTTCCGTAGGAAGTGCTATTACGGTTTTGTCTAATCCGGAAAAAGAATACGAAGAGTGTTTGCTCAAAGCCAAAGCGATGCACGAAGTGTTGTGTTAAATCGCTATGAATTAATTACATTTGAATATGTTGAAGCAATTTCAAAATCATGTATCCAATCATTTTCCTTTTTTAGAAGGGAAAAAACTCTTGCTCGCTGTTAGTGGAGGACTAGATAGTATGGTTTTGTTGCATCTTTTTCAGCAATTACACTATGAGATTGTTGTAGCACATTGTAACTTTCAGTTGCGTGGTATGGAAAGTTTTGGCGACCAACAATTTATTCAAGAGTATGCCAGTCAAAATGGGATTTCGTTTTCATGTACGCAGTTTGACACCGAAGCCTTCGCTACTGATTATAAATTATCGATCCAACTAGCGGCTAGAGAGTTGCGTTATAGTTGGTTTTATGAGCAATTAAACATTCAAAAAGCAACTTATATTGTAACAGCGCATCACGCTGATGATAATTTAGAGACCTTTTTTATTAACTTGTCTAGAGGGACTGGCTTGAATGGATTAACGGGAATTCCGGCTCAAAATGAGGCAATCGTAAGACCGCTGTTAATTTTTACGAGACAAGAAATCGAGGAATATGCCGCTGAAAATAATTTGAAATGGCGTGAAGACAGTAGTAATGCTTCGGATAAATATTTGCGAAATAAAATTAGGCATCATTTAATTCCGATTTTAAAAGAGTTGAATCCGGATTTTATGAACGCTTTTGGAAAGACACAGTCTTATTTGCAAGAGTCTCAAGAATTAGTCGAAGATGCCGCTATTATGGTGTACCAACAAGTAGCAAAAGAGGATGAAGGTGTGATTTATTTTGATTTAAATCAGTTGTTGAAATTGCCTAATTACAGTGCGTATTTGTACCAATGGTTGGAAGAATTTGGTTTTACAGCTTGGGAAGATATTTATGAATTGGTACATAGTCAGTCGGGAAAACAAGTTTTTGCTCCAGAGTTCCGATTGCTTAAAAATAGAGACTCTTTGATTTTAAGTCCGTTACAAACAGCTACAGATAATCAAGAATTTTTAATTGAATCGGTTGCATCTAAAGTTAATTTTCCCTTAAATATGGTTTTTTCCAATGTGACTGAGATAGGAGCCATTTCAAATTCAACTATATTTGTTGACCAAGATAAATTACAATTTCCATTGGTTTTGCGACATTGGAATGAAGGGGATGTTTTTCAGCCTTTAGGAATGGAGGGCAAATCCAAAAAAGTGAGTAAATTATTCAAAGACGAAAAATTGTCGTTGATAGATAAAGAGGCGACTTGGCTTTTGTGCTCGGGTAACCAAGTGGTTTGGGTTGTTGGAATCCGACAAGACGAACGGTTTAAAATAGATTCAAAAACAAAAAAAATAGTAAAAATAGCAATCGAATAATGAAGAAAATAATTGTTTTAGTAGTTATGGTATTGGCTTTTGCCAAAGGGAATGCTCAGATGCTGAATCCAGTAAAATGGACTACTCAGATTGAAAAAAAATCAAATGGGAATTATGTGCTTTCTTTTAATGGAATCATAGATAATGGTTGGCATTTGTATTCACAATTCACTGCAGAGGGCGGGTCTTTGCCTTTGGAAGTACTTTTTAAAAATCAAAAAGGCAATTTTGAATTGATTGGCAAAACAAAAGAAAGCAAAACGAAAACTGCTTACAATGATATATTTGAAGTCAACGAAACTTTTTTTGAGAAAAAAGCACAGTTGACACAAGAAATTCATTTGATTAATTCGAAACTAACAAAAGTAGAAGCGAGCCTAAATTATCAAGTATGCAAGGAGGCTTGTATTAACTTAGAAAAGAATTTTACTTTTGTAATTCCTTCTCAATCAAATGTAAACGAAGGTAAATTGGTTGTTGATGATTCGGCGAAAATAGCTCCGGTTGTTGCATCTGTAGCAGAGGTAAAGAAAGAGGTTTCGGCTCCAGCTCAATCCAATCCAACAATGCCTGCCTCTGATCCTGAGAAAGGATTGCTTTCTATTTTTATTATTGCATTTTTCTCTGGATTTGCAGCCTTGTTAACTCCGTGTGTATTTCCAATGATTCCAATGACAGTAAGTTTTTTTACCAAACAAAGTAAAACTAAAGCGGCTGGTATTCGAAATGCTATTTTTTATGGGGTTGCTATCATTGTTATTTATGTGTTGCTGGGAGTTTTGGTTACAGGAATCTTTGGTGCAGATGCTTTAAATGCGCTTTCTACCAATGTGTGGTTCAATTTGTTCTTCTTTATTTTGTTGGTTGTTTTTGCAACATCATTTTTAGGTGCATTTGAAATTATGTTGCCTAATTCTTGGGCCAATAAAGTCGATAGTCAAGCGGATAGAGGAGGAGTAATCGGAATATTATTCATGGCTTTGGCGTTAGCGATTGTGTCTTTTTCGTGTACAGGTCCTATTGTAGGAACCTTATTGGTTCAAGCAGCTTCTAAAGGAGGGATTGCGCCAATAGTAGGAATGTTAGGCTTTTCATTGGCCTTGGCGTTGCCTTTTATGTTGTTTGCATTATTTCCGGGATGGTTAAATACGTTGCCAAAATCAGGAGGTTGGTTGAATACAGTAAAAGTGGTTTTAGGATTTTTAGAATTGGCACTCGCTTTTAAATTTTTATCTAATGCCGATTTGGTTTTGCAATTGCATTTATTAGAAAGAGAAGTGTTTTTAGCTATTTGGATTGCAATTTTTGGAGCGCTAGCGTTCTATTTATTTGGTAAAATTACTTTGCCACACGATAGTCCAATGACGCATATTTCTGTAGGAAGGTTATCATTAGGTTTGGTAGTATTGTCATTTACGGTCTATATGATTCCAGGTTTGTGGGGAGCGCCTTTGCAATTAATCAATGCTTTTCCGCCACCTATGGAATATAGTGAAAGTCCTTTGGGGATAGGAGCAAGCTCGGTTACGAACACCTCTCCAATTTCAACTTTGCCGGAAGGGGCAAAATTAGGTCCGCACCAAATTGTAGTTTTTGATGATTATGACAAAGGATTGGCGTATGCTAAAACGGTACATAAACCTATTATGCTTGATTTTACAGGTCATGCATGTGTGAATTGTCGTAAAATGGAAAATAATGTTTGGTCTGACGAACGCGTGCTTTCTATCTTAAAAAATGAAGTCGTTGTAATTTCGTTGTATGTCGATGATAAAAGGGAATTGCCTAAAAGCGAACAGCTAATTTCTAAAACTACAGGAGCGACTATTGAAACAATTGGAGATAAATGGACTGATTTTATGATTTCAAGATATAAAACGAATACACAACCTTTGTATGTATTGACCGATTTAACCGGAAATAATTTGAATTTAAAACAGCCTACTATTAGTTTTGTTGGAATAGACGAATATGAATCGTGGTTACAAGAAGGGATCTCAAACTTTAAGAAGTAATCAATAAATTCTTAAATAGATAAACCGCAAGTTGTATAATTTGCGGTTATTTTTTTGCATAAAAAAACACCCTAAGAATTCTTAGGGTGTTTAAAAAAAAATATCAAGTGGAGTTTACAAGAACTCTCCGTGTTGAGTAATGTCTAATCCTAATTCTTCTTTGTCTTCACTAACTCGTAAAGGAGTAATTTTGTTTACAATAAAGAATAAAGCATAAGAAGCAGAGAAAGCAAAGATAGATACTAGCACAAGCGCTTTTAATTGGATTAAAAACAAAGTAGCATCTCCAAAGATTAATCCTTGGTTGTCACCAACAATTGGATTTACTGCTTTTGAAGCAAATACTCCAGTTAATAACATTCCTACCATACCACCAACACCGTGACAAGCAAAAACATCTAATGCATCGTCAATTTTTCCTTTAGGGAATTTCATTACCATAAAGTTACTGATGATACTTGCAATTATACCAATGGTTACTGCATGAGGGATGCTTACAAATCCTGCAGCAGGAGTAATGGCAACTAAACCTACAACTGCACCGATACAAGCTCCCATAGCTGATAATTTGTGTCCCATAATTTTATCTAAGAAAACCCATGCCATTGCGGCAGCGGCAGCAGCAACAGTTGTTGTGCCTAATGCTTGTGCGGCAAGACTACTTGAACCTACAGCTGAACCGGCATTAAAACCAAACCATCCGAACCATAATAAACCAGTTCCTAATAATACATAAGTAATACGTGCTGGGTTTACTTTTTGAACTTTTCTTTTTCCTAAGAATATAGCTCCGGCTAAAGCTGCCCAACCAGCACTCATATGTACTACGGTTCCTCCAGCAAAGTCAAGAACTCCTTCTTTGAAAAAATATCCATCAGGATGCCAAGTCATATGGCATAGTGGAGCGTATATAATTAATATGAATAATACCATGAATAATAAATAAGCCCAGAATCGAACGCGTTCTGCAAAAGCTCCGGTAATTAATGCAGGTGTTATAATTGCAAATTTAGCTTGAAAGAAAGCAAATAATAATAATGGAATTGTTGGAGCTAATTCCCATGCGGTATTAGCACTAACGCCTTGAAAAAGGAAATTAGTTGACGGATCTCCGATGAATCCTCCTATTGTTGGACCAAAACATAATCCAAATCCAACTACTACCCATAATACAGTAACGATGACCATTGCCATAAAGCTTTGTAACATGGTGCTAATTACGTTTTTCTTTCCTACCATACCTCCGTAGAAGAAACCTAAGCCTGGAGTCATAATTAACACTAAAGCAGCAGCGACAATCATCCATGCTGTATCTCCAGTATCTAATTTTAATTCAACAATATGAGCCCCTAGTTTTGCTGACTCAACAACAAAATAATTTGAGAAAAAAGTAAGTCCCAAAACAGTGATTAGAATCACACTTAAAACAATTTTACGCA
>JACCDQ010635638.1_pt1 | contig 48846 bp, 39 predicted proteins | sample 7446031 | NCBI WGS metagenome assembly JACCDQ01 (sample SAMN15323442, study PRJNA562643) | freshwater metagenome | isolation source: river surface water | place: USA:Blue River Watershed | collected 2017-08-17
CCTTCAACACCTTCAGCCACTTCGATAAATGCACCGTAATCAGCGATTACAACTACTTTACCTTTTACTTTGTCACCAATAGTTAAATTAGCATCTAAAGCATCCCAAGGGTGAGCGTTTAATTGTTTCAATCCTAATTGAATTCTTGTTTTCTCATCATCGAAATCAAGGATTACAACGTTTAATTTTTGGTCTAATTCCAATACTTCACTTGGGTGGTTGATTCTACTCCAAGAAAGGTCAGTAATGTGAATTAATCCGTCAACACCACCTAAGTCAATGAACACACCATAAGAAGTAATGTTTTTAACAACACCTTCTAATACTTGTCCTTTTTGTAATTGACCGATGATTTCTTTTTTCTGTACTTCAATATCAGCCTCGATAAGTGCTTTATGAGATACAACAACATTTTTGAATTCGTGGTTGATTTTTACCACTTTGAATTCCATCATTTTGTTTACATATACATCGTAGTCTCTAATTGGCTTAACGTCAATTTGAGATCCAGGTAAGAAAGCTTCAATACCAAAAACGTCAACGATCATACCACCTTTAGTTCTGCATTTCACAAAACCATTAACGATTTCTCCTGTTTCGTTTGCAGCAATAACTCTATCCCAAGATTTGATAGTACGTGCTTTTCTGTGAGATAATACTAATTGACCTGTTTTGTCCTCACGGATGTCGATTAATACTTCTACTTTGTCACCTACTTTTAAAGCTGGGTTGTAACGGAATTCGTTTAAAGAAATAACACCTTCAGATTTAGCATTGATATCAACGATAACGTCTCTATCTGTAATTCTAACAACAACACCTTCCACTACTTCTTCTTGGTCTGTAGCGATGAACGTTTTTGATACTAGTTCTTCAAACTCTTGTAAGTTTTTCTCATCTACTGCATCGATACCTTCTTCGAAGTTATGCCAGTTAAAATTTGCTAAAAACTCTTCTTGTGATTTTAATTGTTCAGACATGCTGATAAAAAATTTGTATTCTGCATTTTCTTGAGTTTCATGAAGTGATAGAAAACAACAGAAGTTGTTTGTATAATTAGTTGAACCCTAGAGGAAACTCTTATTCACCAAAAGGACTGCAAAAGTAATTCATTTTTCTGTAACTGCAAAGAAATACCACTGATAATCAACACAAAACCAAAAACACAAGCTTATCTATACGCTTTTTTTCTTTTTTAGGAGCATAACCATCTGGTTTCCAAAACCCACCCACCTCCTGCTCTCGCCTTTATCTCTCCGCTACACTGCGAGGATATCGGCTCCATCAGGGCTATTTAGAGCTTTTGGTTTTCATAATACATTTTGTAAGAATATTTTAATATATTTGGTGATAAATAAAGTGCGATGCTTATCACACTTATCTACCCAAAAACAGATGGTTTTGTGTGATTTTATCACACATATAAATTAGTTGGCGGTCATTATACACAAAAACCGAAAACCGAAAAAATAAATGAAAAATATATTAGCAATTTTATTATTTACAATTTCAATTTGTAACGCACAGAAGTCTGAAAAAAATATCATTACAATTCCAAATGCCCCTGGAATTGTCTATGAAGTTGGAAATGGTGAAATATTTGAAAGTGCAATTAAAATTAAAAATGCTAAAAATAAGGAAGAAGGAATTGATGCCGAAAATAAATATTTGGAAAATAAATATGGAATACTAAACGTAGATTGGAAACCATTTGGAAGTGAATTTCACGAAGTCAAAAGAAAAACTTACAACTTAATTCATATTGAAATATTAAAAATGAATAGTAATGTTGAAAATGAAATAACAACTGTTTATTTTGAAATAACAGAATGTTTAAAAGGAAAATAACCGAACTACTAATCGAGTGATGGCTCTGCCGGTAACTGACGGAGTGCAACTCTCACCCCCAGCTAGCGCGAGCGTCTCGCTCGTGCCCACAACAATAAGCAAATAACCAAATGTCATACACTTTGTGGAGTTACTGATAGAGTTCCCTCCTTCGTCGAGAAAACAAGTTTATGGAAGTAGATTATGAATGTTACTGGATAAACAGCTTTAAAATTCGCATCTTGACTTTGTAATTTTTCTAAACAAAACAAGAACTTCTAAAAACGAGAAAAACGACATTTTTCATGTCGTTTTCCTTTTTATACTACTTTAAGTCTTTACTGTTTTTGTCGAACCAAGTCTAAAACCAATTCAAATTGTTGCTCCCGGGTTAAATGCGAATTGTCAATTGCTATGGCATCATCGGCCTTAACCAAAGGCGAAGTAGCTCTATGGGTGTCAATATAATCGCGTTCCTGCACGTTTTGAAGCACTTCTTCAAAGGAAACCATATCTCCTTTTTGAAGTAACTCATCGTAACGCCTTTGCGCACGGGTTGTGGCACTGGCAATCATATAGATTTTAAGTTCGGCATCCGGAAAAACAACGGTGCCAATATCCCTGCCATCCATCACTACCCCTTTGTCTTTTCCCATTGCTTTTTGTTGCTCGACCAATTTAGTTCGCACCTCTGGCAATTCGGCAACCTTGCTCACATAACCGGAAACTTCAATCGTCCTGATTTCTTTTTCAACATTAACACCGTTCAGATACATTTCGGCAAAACCCAAATTGGCATTGAATTGAAACTGCAATTGAATGGAAGACAATTTTTGTATCAACGCTTCTTTATCAAAAAAGTCATGTTTTATAAATCCATTTTGCAACGCAAACAAAGCAATCGCCCGATACATCGCCCCGGTATCCACATATACATATCCTAAATATTGAGCCAGTTGTTTGGCCAATGTACTTTTCCCGGTAGACGAAAACCCATCTATTGCTATCGTAATTTTTTTATCCAAAACAGAAAATTAAAAGTTTTTTTTTAAGTTGCAATTATGCCATTGCGAAGATAAAATTATAAATGCATTAAACACCAAAAAATAAATTCCAAATTCCAAAAAAGCAGGAACTGCAAGATTGGGATTTGGAATTTCAAAATTTGATTTTGGAATAAAAACTATCCGTTACAATTTTTTTGCATTTTTAACCTTTTGATCGGTAATAGCAATTTGAAGCACTTCGCTCATTTCTTTAACAAAATGAAAGGTCAATCCTTCGATATATTGCGGTTTTATCTCGTCAATATCACTTTTATTCTCGTGACACAAGATAATCTCTTTGATATTCGCCCGTTTGGCAGCCAATATTTTTTCTTTAATTCCACCTACCGGCAATACTTTCCCTCTAAGCGTGATTTCTCCGGTCATCGCAATATTTTTCTTCACTCTTTTTTGAGTAAATAAAGAAACCAAAGAAGTCAGCATGGCGATACCGGCACTTGGACCATCTTTAGGGGTTGCTCCTTCCGGAACATGTAAATGAATATTATATTTGGATAAAATTTCCGGATTCAACCCTAAAAGTTCCGCATTGGCCTTAATATATTCCAATGCAATCGTAGCCGATTCTTTCATTACCGTACCCAAATTTCCGGTAATGGTCATGCCACCTTTTCCTGGTGAAAGCAAGGATTCGATAAACAAAATATCCCCTCCTACACTTGTCCATGCCAATCCGGTAACCACCCCTGCCACATCATTGCTTTCGTATTTATCTCTTTCTAATCTCGGTACACCCAGCACACTGATAATATCCGCATCAGTCACTTTTTTATTGTATGCTTCTTCCATCGCAACCGATTTGGCCGCATTACGAATCACCTGGGCAATCTTGGCTTCTAAACCACGAACTCCCGATTCACGGGTATAGCCTTCCACAATTTTTTCCAATTGTTTTTTACCGATGGTCAAGTCCTTCGAGGTCAAACCATGCTCTTTAAGCTGTCTCGGGAATAAATGCTGACGGGCAATCTCTACTTTTTCTTCAATGGTATAGCCTGACATTTTTATGATTTCCATACGATCCCGTAACGCCGGCTGAATAGTCGCCATATTATTGGAAGTCGCGATAAACATCACTTTAGACAAATCATACCCCAATTCAAGGAAATTATCATAAAAAGTACTGTTTTGCTCCGGATCTAAAACCTCCAATAAAGCCGATGATGGATCGCCTTGATTACTGTTGGATAATTTGTCAATCTCATCCAAAACAAAAACCGGATTCGAAGTTCCCGCTTTTTTCAAACTCTGAATGATTCTTCCCGGCATGGCACCGATATAGGTTTTTCTATGTCCGCGAATTTCGGCCTCATCACGCAATCCTCCAAGAGAAATACGCACATATTCCCTGCCCAAAGCCTCGGCAACCGAACGACCAATAGAAGTTTTCCCAACTCCCGGAGGCCCGGTCAAACAAATAATAGGTGACTTCATATCATTTCGCAGTTTCAAAACAGCCAAATGCTCTATCATTCTTTTCTTGACATCTTCTAATCCAAAATGATCTCTGTCGAGAATTTTTTGTGCATTTTTCAAATCAAAATTATCTTTAGAATACTCATTCCAAGGCAATTCCAATAGTAAATCTAAATAGTTTCTTTGAATGGCAAAATCAGGAGCCTGTGGATTCATTCGACGCAACTTGGACAATTCTTTTTCAAAATGTTTTTGCGTTTTTTCATCCCATTTTTTATCTTTTGCTTTCAACAACATTTCGTCCATTTCTTCTTCCTGGGACGAACCGCCCAACTCTTCCTGAATGGTTTTCATCTGTTGATGCAAGAAATACTCTCTTTGCTGTTGGTCTAAATCAAAACGTACTTTAGATTGAATATCATTCTTGAGTTCCAATTTTTGCAACTCCACATTCATATATCGAAGCGTCTCTAATGACCTGTCTTTCAGACTATTAATACTTAACAAATCTTGTTTTTCTTTAACCGATAAATTCATGTTAGAAGTAACAAAATTTATCAGAAAAGACTGGCTTTCTATATTCTTAATAGCAAAGGTAGCTTCACTGGGAATGCTCGGGCTTTCTTTGATTATCTTAATGGCCAATTCCTTGATAGAATCTAAAATAGCCAAAAATTCCGTGTCTTTTTTAGTCGGTCTTTTTTCCGGAACCTCTTTGATTGTTGCTGATAAATACGGCGTTTCATCGATTACTGATTCAATTTCGAAACGTTTTTTTCCTTGCAGAATTACCGTAATATTCCCGTCAGGCATTTTAAGAACCCTTAAAATTCGGGCCACTGTACCTACGTTATAAATATCATCTCTTGTAGGGTCTTCAACGTCTTCATTTTTTTGGGCTACCACACCAATAATCTTCCCTGCCGCATTGGCGTCATCAATCAATTTAATCGATTTATCACGCCCTGCAGTAATCGGAATTACAACACCTGGAAATAAAACCATATTGCGCAGCGGTAAAATAGGCAGCGAATATGGTAATTCTTCATTATTCATTTCCTCCTCGTCTTCGGGAGTCAATAATGGTATTAATTCAGCATCTGAATCAAATTCCTGAAGTGACAGATTGTCAATGGTAAGTAATTTATGTTTTGGCATGTTTGTTTTTAAGTCTTTTTGTCATTAAATAATTGATATCTAAATAACAAAGTTAATATTATATTGCATAGTATCCTGAAATTCAACATCTAAGAACATCCTAATAATTGAACCCATGATGTAAATTCAATCATTATGCCATAAAAACTCCCAGAGATTGTGAAATACTTAAATACTATTGGGTTTAATTCTATTTTTTGGGTACTCTTCGTAATAAAATCACTCCGGTCATAAAAAATATTCCTAAAAATACAATTGCAAACCGGGGACTACCCGTAATTTGATCGATAATGCCATAGATCAGCATTCCGATTACGATTCCTATTTTTTCGGAAACATCATAAAAACTAAAAAACGAAGCGGTATCCTCGGTTTCCGGTAATAATTTGGAATAAGTAGAACGGGATAAAGATTGAATTCCTCCCATTACCAATCCTACCAAACTGGCCATAATATAAAAATGTATCGGTAAAGTAATAAAATAAGCTGCCGCACACAATATAATCCAAAAACAATTAATAGCAATCAATGTGGTAATGTTCCCGAACTTTTCTGAAGCTTTTGCAGTAAAATAGGCTCCTACAATAGCCACAAATTGAATCAACAAAATGCATATTATCAGTCCTGTTGTACTTTGACTTTCAGATTCCCAGGCAATTTCCTGGGCTCCAAAATAAGTGGCAATCAGCATCACTGTTTGAACCGCCATACTGTAAACAAAGAAACTAATCAGGTATTTCTTCAACGGAAGATTTTCTTCCAACAAATGCCATACTTTTTTCAACTCTTTAAATCCATTAAAAACAACAGATTTCGTCACTTTTCGCTGTAAATGACTATGCCCTTTAGGCAAATAATAATAGGTATATTGACTGAATAAAATCCACCAAATCCCAACCATTATAAAAGAATACCGCATTGCAATGATAGCTGCTGGCTCTCCTTCAGAACCTGATATTCCAAAAACATCCGGTTTCATAACCATTGCTAAATTGACAATCAATAATAAAACACTTCCTATGTAGCCATAAGAATAGCCTTTGGCACTAACCTCATCTTGCTGCTCCACAAAGGCAATATCCGGCAAATAGGAGTTATAAAAAACTAAACTTCCCCAGAAACCAATTAAACCAAAAAAATAAAACAACAAACTGGAATAAATATTTTCCAGCTTAAACCAAAACAATCCCATACAGGACAATGCTCCCATATAGCAAAAAAACTTCATGAAAAATTTCTTATTCCCCACATAATCTGAAATTCCAGATAATAAGGGAGATATAAATGCTACCATTAAAAATGCAAATGCAGTAACAAAACTGATTAATGCAGAATTTTTGACACTAAAACCAAAAACACTTAAATAATGGTCTTTATCTGCGAATAAGGCTTCATAAAAAATTGGAAATATAGCTGATGTTATAACTAATGGATAAACTGAATTTGCCCAATCATAGAAGGCCCATGCATTTAATAATTTTTTACTTCCTTTAGGTAAATCTGTCATTTTTTTTTAAATTTTATGGGACGAATATATTTATTTTATCATTAAGATAAAAATTAAAAAAATAGGCTATTCCTAATTTTGAATAGCCTATTTCATTAAATGATTGTGTATTTAATTGCATTATTTATTTGGCAATCACTCCTACTTTAACTGCAATGGCTTTTGCTTCTGGAATTAACTTTTTCAAATTAGCTATCCTTGTAGCATCAGAAGGGTGCGTACTTAAAAATTCCGGCGTTGTCGTTCCTCCCGATTGTGCCGCCATTCTTTGCCAAAAAACAACCGCATCATCAACATTGTATCCTGCAATTGCCATTAAAGCAAGCCCTATTTTATCTGCTTCACTTTCGTGACTTCTGCTAAAGGGCAACATTACACCCACTTGAGAACCTATTCCGTAATATTTTTGCCACATATCCTGTGTTTCAGCGCTTTTATTTCCTGTTGCTACAGATATCCCAACAGCTCCCAATTGTTGTAACTGAGAAGCACTCATACGTTGTGCCCCATGATTGGCCAAGGCATGGGAAACTTCATGTCCCATTACGGTGGCTAAACCTGCTTCATCTTTTGTTATGGGCAAAATACCTGAATACACTACAATCTTTCCTCCTGGCATACACCAAGCGTTTACTTCTTTGCTGTCTACTAATTTATATTCCCATTGATAATCTTTTAAATACTGGGGTTGACCGAGATATGCAAGGTATTTTTCTGCCGCTTTTTTAATTTTAATTCCAACAGATTCTACTCTTTTGGCATCGGCAGTTCCGGTAATTACTTTATTTTCTTTTAAGAATGTTCCATATTGTTGAAACGAAGAAGGAAACAATTCACTATTCGAAACAAAATTTAACGAACTCTTTCCTGTGATGGGATTAGTCGCACAAGAAAAAAGGAATCCAACAGAGACTATTGCTGAGGCTAAAATGTATTTTTTCATATTTTTTTAATTTTGAACAAAAATAATACTATTATAAAATAATTTAATCCCTATAAGAAAATTAACACTGCAAATCTTTTTAAGCCCCTATAATATGCAACACTGAAAACTCTTTATCGACAATTAGAAAATGATTGTTTTCAAAAGCTTCCGCATCAAAAAAGACGCTTTCATTGTCAATTTTAATACTTGTTACTTTAAACGGTAATCCGATACAATTTATTTTATATTTCGAATATCCCGTTTCATATTTTCCTTCTTTATGCAATTGAATACTTATTTCGTTTTCTTTGGCCGTCATTTGAAAGGTTAAAAAACTGTATCTTCCTTTTTTATAATCATAACCATCCTGAGCGTCTTCATAAACCACCGATTTCTCTTTGCCTTCTTTGTAATACAAATCTAATGTCAATTCATCAAATTCCAATTCCCCAACATACTGCTGCACCGGATATTTCGGAATTATAGCCCCTGCTTTTATAAATAACGGAATTTCATCAAATTTTGAATCCACCCACATTTCTTTCCCTCCTTTGACTAGTTTTCCTGTCCAGTAATTGTACCATTGCCCACGCGGAACATACATTCTTCGGCCTATCGAATTGGGTTCTAAAATAGGGCAAACTAAAATTTGATTCCCAAAAATAAATTCATCATTTCGGTAATGCGTTTGAATATCTTCCTGATCATAACATACTAAGGGTTTCAACATCGGAATCCCTTCTTCAATATATTGCCAGAACATCGTGTATAAATATGGTAATAATTGATACCGGAGACTCACAAATTTTCGGGTGATATCAATCACTTCTTCATCAAAAGCCCATGGTTCCTGATCTCCATGATCACCGGAAGAATGCGTCCGGCAAAAAGGATGAAATACCCCCAATTGAATCCAACGCGCATACAATTCTCCGGAAGGCTGTTCGGCAAAACCACCAATATCAGAACCGGTGAATCCCATACCGGAAATAGACAGGCGTTGCACTTGTACATTGGCAATCCATAAATGCTCCCAACTCGCCACATTATCTCCGGTCCAGGAAGACGAATAGCGCTGGGCTCCTGAATAAGCCGAACGGGTAATTACAAAAGGCCTTTTAGGATATGAAAATCGTTTTACCCCATGATAAGTCGCTCTTGCCATCTGGGTACCATAAATATTATGTGCTTTTCTATGGCTACACGGATTTCCGTCATAATTATGCCGAACATCCATCGGGAACGTTTTGTTGGGCACCTCCATAACGGCAGGTTCATTCATATCATTCCAAACTCCTTTAACTCCGATTTCTGAAACCAATTCTTTAAACAAACCGGCCCACCATTCTCTTACTTCCGGATTGGTATAATCTGGGAAATTACATTCTCCGGGCCATACTTTCCCTTTCATGTAAGGTCCGTCAGCTCTTTTACAAAAATAATCTTTCTCTAAAGCTTCTTTATAAACCGAATATTCTTTGTCTATTTTTATACCGGGATCAATGATTACAATGGTTTTAAAACCATCTTTAGCCAATTCGGTCACCATTCGTTTAGGATCAGGAAAATATTCTTTATTCCAGGTAAAACATCGGAAACCTTCCATATAATCTATATCCAAATAAATGGCATCACAAGGAATCTTGAGTTCCCTAAATTTCGCCGCAACATCTTTCAGATTTTTTTCCGGGTAATAACTCCATTTACATTGGTGATAGCCCAATGTCCAAAGCGGTGGTAATTCCGGTTTACCGGTTAAATCGGTATAAGTCGTAACCACATCTTGTATTTGCGGACCGTGAATGAAATAGTAATTCATTTCACCCCCTTCGGCCCAAAAACTAGTTACATTTCTTCTTTCGTGACAAAAATCAAAAAAAGTTCTAAAGGTATTATCAAAGAAAATCCCGTAGGCTTTTTTATTTTGCAATCCTATATAAAACGGAACCACTTTATACAAGGGATCTTGTTCTTTCTGGAAAGCATATTGATCTGTTGCAAAATTTTCAAGTCGTTTCCCTTTCAGATTCAATTGGGTTGCTTTATCTCCCAATCCGTAAAAACTTTCTCCTTCTCTGGAAGCTTTACTCATTTTAACGATATTTCCGCCAAACTCATAACTCTCTTCCCAATGAAAACCCAATTCATCTTCGAGTAAAATGGCATTATCCAAATCCAAAATAGACAATCTCAAATCTTCTTTTTGGATAATACATTTTATTTTACTGGTTCTAATTTGAAAATGATCTGGTTCTTCTGAAAGTTCCAGAAAATTATAGCCATGCAAATGGGTTTTATCAATGGCATAGGAGAAATCATTACTGAAATACCCTTTGGTAGTAAATCGGAAACGTATCAAACTGTCTCTTAAGACCGATACTTTTAAAATAACATTGTTATCCGTATAAAAACATACAGAATCTCCTTCGTGCTTAAAGGAGACAATTTCCGAAGGGTATAAATCGCCTTTATATTCTAACTCTGTATTGGTAATCATTTGATATAAATTAAATTAAACCCCTATTTATCTCTTTCAAACATACAAAAAATCTATGTTAACTAAGATAAATAAGGGTTATATTAACGAAAACGATATATTAAAATACAGTTGAAAAACAGACTCTATAAAGTCCTTATTTTAGGCTAACGAAAACAGGTAATTCCTAAATTTGGGACGTACTAAACCATTGCTTTTTACGATATTCTAAATACCGTAACACTCAATGGTGGCAACAGCAATTCCGCAGAATAATCTCTTCCGTCGTAAGGAGAATGTTCAATGGTCAGTTTGTTGGCATTGGCCACTCCGCTACCTCCGTAAATTGTGGCATCACTATTAAAAATCTCTGTCAATTTTCCTTTTTTAGGCAGACCAATTCGATAATTTTCACGCACCACCTGAGTAAAATTACAAACTACAACCAAATCTTCTTTTGAATTATTTCCTTTTCGGATATACGACATCACGGCATTTTGATGGTCGGAATAATTAATCCACTCAAAACCTTCCGGGCTGAATTGTTTTTCAAACAAGGCTGGCTGTGTTTTATATAGCGCATTTAAGTCTGTGATTAATTTTCGCACGCCTTCATGGTAATCGTATTGCAATAAATGCCAGTCTAAGCTACTTTGAAAATTCCATTCGGCACTTTGTCCGAATTCAGCTCCCATAAAAAGTAATTTTGTTCCGGGATGCGTAAACATATAGCCATAAAGCAATCGCAAGTTGGCGAACTTTTGCCATTCATCACCCGGCATTCTACCTGCAATCGACTTTTTACCGTACACCACTTCATCATGAGAAAGAGGCAACATAAAATTTTCGGAAAAAGCATAGGTCATTGAAAAAGTCAACTCATTTTGATGGTATTTTCTATAAACCGTTTCTTTTTTGAAATATTCTAAAGTATCGTGCATCCAACCCATCATCCATTTCATTCCAAATCCCAGTCCTCCTACTGATGTCGGTCTGGAGACCATTGGAAACGATGTACTTTCTTCTGCAATGGTTTGAACGCCTTCATAATTCAAGTAAACCGCTTCATTGAATTCTTTCAAAAAGCTGATGGTATCCAAGTTTTCCCTGCCTCCGTAAATATTTGGTTCCCATTCTCCGTCTTCTCTGGAATAATCCAAATACAACATCGAGGCAACGGCATCTACACGAAGACCGTCCACATGATAATGATGCAACCAAAACAACGCATTACTGATTAGAAAAGAACGGACTTCATTTCTTCCGTAATTAAAAACTAAACTTTTCCAATCGGGATGGTATCCTTTTCTGCGATCGGGATGCTCATAGAGATGAGATCCGTCAAAATAGCCTAAACCATGCGCATCGTCCGGAAAATGGGATGGCACCCAGTCCAAAATCACCCCAATGCCTGCCTGGTGCAATTTATCAACCAAGAGCATAAAATCCTGTGGTTTTCCAAAACGGGAAGTCGGTGCAAAATACCCAACCAACTGATAGCCCCAGGAAGGATCATACGGATATTCCATCACCGGCATAAATTCGACATGGGTAAATCCGGTTTCTTTAACATAAGCCACCAAATCTTCGGCAAACTCCAGATACGTCAAAAAGCGGTTTTCAGTGCCATGACGTTTCCATGACCCTAAATGCACCTCATAAACCGAATAAGGTTTGTCCAAGCCATTGTGGTCTTTTCGGGTTTCCATCCATTTGCTGTCTTTCCATTTGTAATTCAAATCCCAAATGACTGAGGCCGTATGTGGTGGTTTTTCACAATAAAAGGCAAATGGATCGGCTTTTTCGGTGATTACTCCCCCAATATTGGATTGTATTTTATACTTGTACGTGGTCCCAATTTCGATATTGGGAATAAATCCTTCCCAAATCCCGGAAGAATCCCAACGCACCTGAAGCGGATGTTCCCCTTGAATCCAGTAATTGAAATCTCCAACTACCGAAACCGAACGCGCTGAAGGTGCCCAAACGGCAAAATAAACCCCTTGCACGCCATCAACTTCAACAAGATGAGCCCCAAGCTTTTCGTATAATCTGAAATGTTTTCCGGCTTTAAACAAATCGATATCAAAATCGGTAAAAAGGGAATAGGTTTGTACTTTATTCATTTTGTGGTGTTATTTTTTTGTTTTGCGGATGCGAATCATATCTTTACTTGATTTTCCGCCAATTTATATTTTCTCCTAAAGTAACTTAAAAACCTTATTTATCGCATAATTTTTAATAAATGAAACGGTAAATCCGGTGAAAGTTCTACATAATTCCACTCACTGTTCCAAAAATAGCTATTGCCCGTAATTAAATCCACCACATGAATCGGTTGAAAACCTAATTCCTGCATTGGAAGTTTTACCATGCCCTTGCTTACATTATGGGCATCTAAACTTACAACCATGAGCGTTTCGTTTTCTTTTTTGTCATCAAATTTATAATACGCCAACAGCTGGTCATTATTGGTTTCACAAAAAACAATATTATTGGTTTGTTGCAGTGAAGCTTGTTCTTTTCGAATAAAATTTATTTTTGAAATTAACGTTGTGAGTTTGTTTTCAATATTCCAATCCCATTTATAATATTCGTATTTCTCTGAATTCAAATATTCTTCTTTGCCCGGAGCCATTGGAGTACTGACTCTGTATTCGAAAACGGGGCCATAAATCCCGACACTGGAACTCAGTGTAGCGGCCAAGAAATATTTTTGCAAATGGACTGATTCATTACCGTTTTGCAAAGCAAACGGATTAATATCCGGGGTGTTGGGCCAAAAATTAGGACGATAAAATTCTTTTTGTTCTGATTTTGTCAGTTCTTCTACATATTCGGTCAACTCACTTTTCGAATTTCTCCAAGTAAAATAGGTATACGACTGGCTGAACCCTTGTTTGGCCAACTCATTCATTATTTTTGGACGTGTAAAAGCCTCGGCCAAAAACAATACATCAGGATGTTTTTTCTTGATTTCACCAATCAGCCAACCCCAGAAATAAAACGGTTTGGTATGCGGATTATCGACTCTGAAAACTCTAATATTACATTCTTCAACCCAGAATAAAGCGACATCTAAAAGTTCCTTCCATAGATTTTTCCAATCCTCGGTTTCAAAATAAATAGGTAAAATATCCTGGTATTTTTTAGGCGGATTTTCGGCATATTGTACCGTTCCGTCCGGTCTCCATTTAAACCATTGCGGAAATTCTTTCACATACGGATGATCCGGAGCCGCCTGTAAAGCATAATCCATGGCCACTTCAATCCCTAAATCCTGTGCTTTTTTCACTAATTGTTTGAAATCCTCTATCGTTCCCAGTTCCGGATGGGTTGATTTATGTCCTCCGTATTGAGAACCAATTCCCCACGGCGACCCTACATCACCATGCTCTGCATTGGTAGCATTATTTTTCCCTTTACGGTTTACTTCTCCTATGGGATGAATCGGAGGAAAATACAAGGTATCAAACCCCATAGCAGCCACACGTTCTAACAGTCTTTCACAATCTTTAAATGTTCCATGTTTGCCTTCTTCTTGCGAGGCAGAACGTGGAAAAAATTCGTACCAGGTACTGAACAACGCTTTTTTTCGATCTACATATACTTTCAGTTCCAATGATTGATTGGCTAAAAAGCGAGTGGGATATTTTATAAAAATTTGTGTCAATTCATGGGACATGGCTTCACGAACCGCATTGTCATATTCTGATTCTGTTGTGAAATAATAGACTAATTTATTAAGATACTCTTTTTCATAATCATTAGCCCATTGCAGCACGGCTTTCACGTATTCAGCACCTTCCAACAATTCTGATTTCACATATTGGCTGTCTTGAATTTTACGTTCGGTTCCGTGTTGCCAATTCAAAGCATAGTCTACCCAGCCTTCGACCCAATAGGAATAAAAACCCTGCTTTTCGACTTTAAAATCAGCTTTCCAGCCATCATTTTCTACAGGACTCATGCGAACTTCCTGCCATACTTTTTCTGTTTCATGTTTGAATTTTACACTACAGGCTATAACATCATGTCCATCAGAAAACACATTGGCGGTTACATGAATTGGTTGCCCTACGATTCTTTTTATGGCAAAAGCTCCTCCGTCAAGCTGAGGCAAAACATTTTCGATTATAATTCTGGTTTGATTCTGCATTGTAAATTTTATATGAATAGGTTCGATTTTAATTTTATCATGTAAAGTATTGCCATAATTATTTTATAGTAAATCCATTCGGTATCACTACACCTTTTTTAATCACAACAATACCGTCCTTTACGGCATATAATTCATTGGAGGTATTCTCCAAATGTTTTCCTCCATTAATATGAACATCATTTCCTATTCTGCAGTTTTTATCTATCAATGCATTTTTTATAAAACATCTTTCCCCTATTCCTATCAGGTTTTTATGGTTTTTTAAATCTTCATCCATATCTTCAATACTTTGATAATAATCGCTACCCATAACATAGCAATTCTCTATTACCGTTCCTTCACCAATTCTGGAACGAATACCGATAACCGATTTATTAATTTCTTTGGCATTCAAAATACAGCCTTCTGAAATCAATGATTTATCGATCATTGTTTTTTGAAATTTAGATGGCGGCAATAACCTTGGTCTGGTATAGATTTTATTGTCGTTATCAAATAAATTGAATTTCGGCACATCATCTGTTAATCCGATATTAGCTTCAAAAAAAGAATCAATATTTCCGATATCTGTCCAGTATCCTTCATATTGGTAACTCAAAATTTTATTTACTCCAACAGCCTGAGGAATAATTTCTTTACCAAAATCTTTAGTCTCCGGATTTTTCATCAAATCAACCAATAACTTTTTATTGAAGATATAGATACCCATTGAAGCCAGGTAATTTTTCCCTTGACTTTTCATTTCATCACTCACATCTGAGGTCCAATCCGGTAAAAGTGATGCTGCCGGTTTTTCAATAAATGCTTTAATACAGCTATTTTCATCTGTTTTTAATATTCCGAATTCAGGAGCATCTTTATCATTCACCGGTAAGGTTGCAATGGTAATATCTGCTTCATTTTTGATATGCTCTTCTATCATATCATTGAAATCCATCTGATACAATTGATCTCCCGAAAGTATTAATGCATAATCAAAATCATGATTCAAAAAATGAGGCATACATTGTCTCACGGCATCGGCTGTCCCTTGAAACCAGGTTGGGTTATCCGGGGTTTGTTCTGCAGCAAGAATATCAACAAATGCCTGACTGAAAGCGCTAAATGTATAGGTGTTTTTAATGTGGGCATTTAGGGAAGCCGAATTAAATTGTGTCAATACAAACATTCTGTAAATATCGGAATTCATACAATTTGAAATCGGAATATCCACTAATCGATACTTTCCTCCAATTGGAACAGCGGGTTTAGACCTTGTTTCTGTTAATGGATATAATCGTGAACCCTGACCACCACCGAGTATAATTGCAATTACATTTTTTCTTTTAGCTTTCATATTTTTTTAATTATTAAATTATACATTTCGATATACTCTTTATAGGCACTTTCCCAAGAATGATCTAAACTCATCCCTATTTCTCTAATGCTATTAAATTTTTCTTTATCACCATACAACTCGATGGCTCTTTGAATAGACGAACAAATATCGGATACGGATGCCTGATCATGACAAATCCCATTCCCATTAGTATCCCCAATATCAATTACAGTATCTTTTAAGCCACCCGTTCTTCTCACTACCGGAACTGTCCCGTACCGGAAAGCATACATCTGGTTTAAACCACAAGGCTCTATTCTGGAAGGCATCAATAAAAAATCCGAACCGGCATAAATCAAGTGTGCCAACTCTTCATTATAGCCAATATAAACATTATAACTTCCTTCAAAATCAACCAATATTTTTTTCAATTGATTTTCAATTTGCGCCTCTCCGGAACCTAAAATAAGAATATTTATCTCTTTTTTATTTTCTGTTAACTCTAACGCCACTGTTGCGGCTAATAAATCGGCTCCTTTTTCGACCAATAATCGTCCTATAAAGCTAAAAAGCGGTTTTGTAACATCTAAATCAAAACGTTTACAAAGCGTTTCTTTATTTCTTTGCTTGCCTAAAACATAATCATCTACAGCATAATTCTTTGCTATCATAATATCCGTTTCAGGATTCCACACTTCTGTATCTATTCCATTTAAAATTCCTTTCGATTTATAACGAACCATACTGAAGAGCGACTCCAATCCATTCCCGGAATAATTTATTTCATTCAAATAATTGGGTGATACGGTGGTCACTGCCCAAGCACACTTAAGCCCCACTGCCATTGAATTGATTTGATTATTCCACTGCAACACATGCACATGGGACAAATCAAAATCCGGCAAATAATATAATTTATCAAAACCAAATTGCCCTTGATACAAACTGCTGTGAATGGTAATCAAAGTTGGTATGTTCTGTAATTTCTCATACTTAAAAGCATATAACATCATAAAAGGAATGAGTCCCGTATGATGGTCATGGCAATTGATTAAATCCGGAAAACTGTTTCTACTTACAATCCAATCTAATGTAGCAATCTGAAAAGACAAAAAACGTTCAATATCATCCTCGTACCCATATATTTCTTTTCTGTCAAAAAGTTCCGGTATAGCTATCAAATACAACTCGAATCCGAGTTTTTTATCTTTTCCTTTAAGAACCTCAAATGGAAAATTGAATTTCCCTAATTTAATATGAGCAGCATAAACCGATTGAAATTCGTTTTCTCTGGTATACTGCAAATCATAACATGGAATTACAACTTTTACAAGATGTCCTCCTCTATTTTGAAATTTTGATAATGCTCCGACAACATCCGCCAAACCACCTACTTTTGCAACAGGATAACACTCCGCACTAATATGAAATATTTCCATTTAAAACTTTCCTGATATTCAAAATATTAAATAATAACAGCAATCCTGTTAAAATTATGCTTTTATTTAATATAAATCATTACCCTTATATTAATTATTTATAAACTTAAAACACTTTATTGATTTTCTAAATTTAATAAAAAATATATAAAATTAGGAGTATTACAAAGATTTATTGAAATGATAAAAAAAACTTACAATACCAAACAATACTTAAATATTCATTGGTCAATATTGACAAGTAGCAAATTTATTGCCCTTATTTCTTTCGGATGGGTATCCCTTTTTTTATCCCATATTAAATGTATTGCTCTGAAATTACGACACAGACAAAAATTATGTAGGCAAAAAACTTAAGAATTTTAATATCGATAATCTAAAATTGTACCTGAAATCATTTTGATATTATCCCCACCATAAAAATCGAACAAACAGACCCTAACACAAATCTGTAAATCGCAAGGTTTAGAAATAAACGGGATTCAAAAATAACTAAAAAACAAATGCCAATACTTGAAGACAGTATTGGCATTTATTGGGATCCTAAATAATTTATCCTTAAATTATATAATTACTTATTTTCCTTTGTAAATGGTATTTTTTGCCCATTATTCAATATCATATCAAAACTGGTTTGATTTTCGTTAAATTGGAACTTAAGTCCAGCTCTTTTCGATTCAAATAAATCCTTTCCGATTGGCTCCATCGCAAATTTTGGATAATTAGTGATTTCAACCGTAAGAGCATAATTTTTCTCTGTAATGACTATTTTAATTGGCGCTCTGCTATTAGAATAAGTTCCTAAATAGCCATCCAAAATAATATCTTTTTCAACAATTCCTTTCCCCGCTGTCCAAACATTATTCGCCTCATTACTATCCGGAAACACATGATCCGGATCCAAAGTAATACTTTCAATTTCTTCGGTAGTATTGTGTTTGAATGACCATGACGTATTTCTTTGCCAAATCTCAACCGGTAATTTTACCCGGGAAACAGTCCCGTTTTTTGTTTTTACATCCAAAACAACAGGCATAGGCATTTTTTCGAAATTTTCAATAGCAATTATCACCCCTTTTTTAGGATCATTTTTTACATATTTAATAGAATTCACCCCTTGATCCAAACGCCAATTATACTTAAACCATCCTCTCCAAAACCAACTCAAATCTTCACCTGCCACATTCTCGATAGTTCTAAAAAAATCATCTGGTGAAGGGTGTTTAAAAGCCCATCGCTCTATATAAGTTCGAAAAGCCAAATCAAAACGCTCCGGTCCTAATACTTGTTCGCGCAAAATAACCAATCCCGCGCTCGGTTTGGCATAACACAACGTGCCAATATTAACTTCTTTCATATTGTCTGGACCACTCATTACAGGTTCTAACCTTGGACCCGTATAATTTTCTGCTTTATCATGTAAATCTTCCGCTGCTTCTTTGAACTCCCCATTATTAAAATCGACACCATTCAATGAATTTATAAATGTGTTAAATCCTTCATCCATCCAGCCGAACAAGCGTTCATTTGAACCAACAATCATAGGAAACCAATTGTGTCCGAACTCATGGTCTGTTACTCCCCATAAATCATTCCCTTTTGATTTCCAAGAGCAAAAAACTATCCCCGGATATTCCATCCCTCCTTCATTTCCAGCTACATTTATTGCTGTTGGATAGGTATATTCCATCCATCGTTTAGAATAATTTTCAATGGCTCCTTTTGTAAATTCTGTAGAGCGTCCCCAGGCCTCTTTACCGGTACTTTCTAAGGGATAAGCAGAAATCGCCAATGATTTTTTCCCACTCGGCAAATTAATTCTGGCTCCATCTAAGACAAAGGCTGCCGAAGAAGCCCAAGAAAAATCACGCGCATTTTTAAGTTTATAATGCCATGTTTTAGTGGTGGTTGCTATTTTACTCAAAGATGCCACTTCGTCAGCGGTGCGGATAAATACAGTTGCATCACTTTGTCTGGCTTGCAACATTCTTTTTTGCTCTTCCGGACTATAAACCGCTGCAGGATTTAGTAATTCTCCTGAACATACTACAATATGATTCGACGGGGCTGTAATAGTCACATCAAAATCACCGTATTCTAAATAAAACTCCGAAGCACCTAAATAAGGATCCGTATTCCATCCTTTAATATCATCATACACACACATTCTTGGATACCATTGCGCGATAGTAAAAATCTTTCCATTTTTAGTTTGAAGCACTCCCATTCGATCTGAACCTTCATCAGGAGAAATAAACGAATAGTCAATTTTAATTTTAACAGCCCCCCCTTTTGATTTTAATTCTTCCTGCAGAAAAACCTGCATTCGAGTATCGCTGATACGAAATTTAGCCTCTTTTTCAGTGGTTACGCCTTTGCTTGTAGCTACAATTTTAACCGATCTGATTTTATATCCACCATCAAAAATCTGTCCTTGGGCTCCATTTCTACTTCCTGACAAAGGAATAACAGCATTACCTCTTGAATCGTCTTTGAACAAATTTTGCTCTAAATTCATCCATAAAAAGGACATTTTATCCGGACTGTTATTGGTATATGTTATTATTGCCGAACCTACAATCTCATTATTTTGCTCATTCAATTTGCCCGTCAATTGATAATCGGCACGATTTTGCCAGTACTCTGCGCCAGGTTGACCACTTGCTGAACGTGTACTTGAACTGTTTTTAGCATACAAAAATGGAGCAAATGCCTCATTATAATTATAATTTGATCTGATTGAGTCTACTTTTACGGGAACCACCTGTTGGGCATTAAGAGTTGAAATTCCTAAGACAAAAGCCAATTGAAAGAAGAAACCAAAACGATTATTTACCATATAGTCTAAAATTTATTAAGCAAATTAATGCAAAAAAAACTTGATACTGAATTATAATTCACAGATTAATGGAATTTTAAGAAAATTTTATTAGAGCTTTAATTTGAACCCAAAATCAGATATAAAATAAAAAATTATGAAATATATTTACAACCTGAATTAACACCACTAATTAAAATCCCTCACTTTGATAACAACACTCTCCAACACTAATTTAACCGCCAAAATTAAACATTTAGGTGCTGAATTATCTTCCCTAAAAAGCAATACTGATACAGAATACATCTGGGAAGGAAATCCTGAATTCTGGGGCAAACACTCCCCTGTTTTGTTTCCGATTGTCGGTACTTTAAAAAACAATTCGTATCAATATAATAATTCAGAATACCATTTGTCCCGACACGGTTTTGCCCGGGATACCGAATTTAAATTGATTGGCCAACAAGAAAACAGCGCTACTTTTTCGATACAATCTAATGCCGAAACAAGAAAAGTCTATCCGTTTGACTTTGAATTGCAAATCAATTACACCCTAGAAAACAATAGCTTATCCATTCGTTATAAAGTCACCAATACCGGAAATACTGCCATGCCATTTTCTATTGGGGCACATCCTGCATTGGCTTTACCAGGCGATTTTGAAGAGTACAGCATTGCATTTGAAAAGGATGAACCTTTAGTATACCACCTGTTGGAGAAGGACTTAATTTCTGATATCACCGAAACACTGGAAGTTAAAAATAAACAACTCAATTTAAACTATAAATTATTTGAAAATGATGCCTTAATTTTCAAATCACTACAATCGAAGGCTTTGACCATCAACAAAAAGGGGAATCCCGTGCTAAAAGTAAATTACGAAGATTTTCCCCATTTAGGAATCTGGACCAAAATAAATGCCCCGTTTATCTGTATTGAGCCTTGGTTTGGTTATTCGGATTCGGCTGAAAGTACCGGTAATTTATTCGAAAAAGAAGGTATTCAAGTTTTGGACAGCAACGCCACTTTTAATGCAAAATTCAGCATTGACATTTTATAAAAAGAAACCATAACGCAAAACCATCAAACACCTATTTGATGGTTTTTTATAACATTCCTTTTTTAGGCATTGTTGCACAGATTTATTGCAATTGAATTGCATAGCAACTTTCAAAAAAATACTTTTGTTTAAAATTTGAAAAAATGAAAAAAACAATACTTCTTCTTTCTATATTCATACTTCTTTGGGGATGTGGCGTAAAACAAACCCGAACCTTATTGACTTCCGGAAATTATGATGAAGCAATAAACAACGCTATTTCAAATCTACGTTCCAACAAGGATAAAAAAGGAAATCAAGATTATGTTTATCTGCTGGAAGAGGCTTTTGCCAAAGCAAAAGAACGCGATTTGAATACAATTGCTCTTTTAGAGAAAGACCCCAATCCGGTACAATTTGAAAAAATATACAATACCTATTTGCTGCTGCACAACCGTCAGGAAAAAATCAAGCCGTTATTGCCGTTGAATTTAATCAAAGAAGGACGCAATGCCAAATTCCCGTTTACGGATTACAATACCGAAATCATAGAAAGCAAAAAATCCTTATCCAACTATTTATACACTAACTGTAAAACATTATTACAGACCTCGGATAAATTAAATTCCCGTAAGGCCTATGATGATCTATCGTATCTGAACGAGATCAATCCGAATTACAAAAATGTTTTACAACTTTTAGATGAAGCCAAAACCAAAGGTTTAGACTATGTGGCGGTTCAAACTAAAAACGAAACCAACCAAATCATCCCAGCCAATTTATTAAATGATTTATTGGATTTTAGTACTTATGGTCTTAATAATAAATGGACGGTTTACCACAATCAGGTAAAAAAAGGAGTTCGTTATGACTATGCTATCATTATAAATTTGAAACAAATCAATATCTCTCCGGAACAAATAAAACAAAAAGAATTCAGTAAAGAGAAGCAAATTAAAGATGGTGTAAAAACCCTTTTGGATGCTAACGGAAACGTGGTTAAAGACAGCCTCGGAAAACCTGTTAAAGTCGATAATTTCAAATCGATTCGAATCAATATCTACGAATTCAACCAATTTAAATCCTGCCAAATTACCGCAAACACGGATTATGTAGATTATCAAAACAATCAATTGATCAAATCATTCCCACTGACAAGCGAATTTGTTTTTGAAAACCGATACGCCACTTATAAAGGCGACAAAAGTGCTTGTGAAGATTCCTATTATCCGACATTCGAAAAACGTGCTATCCCTTTTCCCAGCAACGAACAAATGGTGTATGATACCGGAGAAGATTTAAAAGCAAAATTAAAAGATATTATCAGACGAAATCAGTTATAGAATCACTAGCATTTACTAGTCTTATTTCAACAATAAGAAGATTTTATTTACAATAAACCAACTTTGAACTAAAATTTTGTTAGAAAAAGAAATTATCAATGGAATTTATCAAAAATAAATGTAATTTTGTGCCCATGAAAAATATAAGTGAACATATTACTTCTATCACACGGATAATCAAACCCATTACTTCTCCCGAAGTACGGATACTAATCGTATAGTATTCCGATTGTGTTTCGCATTATTTCTTTAATTTTTCATTTTATTGTTTTGAAATTTCAACATTTTTCCGTTGGATTAGCATATCCAAAAAAATTTAATTTATATCATTTACTTAACTTCCAATTCAAAAATGGGATCGTTAGGTCTTTGAAATTTATATTGGTTTTCTTTACCGAAACCTTTACATCAAAACTTATCTCTAACTCAATTTATAACCTAAAAATACAACTCTTGAAATGAATATCTCAATTGTTATTGCACAGGAAGAACATTTTAAATATGCACAAGAAATTTGTGACACCATAGAATCTTCTGCCTTATTAAGAGGTACCGGAATTGCCAAAAGAACTCCTGAGTACATCCAAAAAAAGATGGCAAATAAAGATGCCGTTATTGCTTTAGACGATAAAGGTAAATTTGCCGGTTTTTGTTATATAGAAAGTTGGGAACATGGTAAATTTGTGGCCCATTCGGGGTTAATAGTTCATCCGGATTATAGAAATTTAGGTTTAGCAAAACAGATTAAATCAAAAGTTTTTGATTATTCATTAGAAAAATATCCCAATGCAAAAGTATTTGGAATCACAACAGGTTTGGCCGTGATGAAAATCAATTCCGATTTAGGTTACAAACCGGTTCCTTTTTCGGAGTTGACCAGCGATCCAACCTTTTGGTCTGGTTGTAAAACCTGTACCAATTTTGAAATTCTGAAAAGCAAAGATTATAAAATGTGCTTATGCACCGGAATGTTGTATGATCCAGCTGAAAAACCAAAAGATCCTCCGAAACATCCATTCAATGTCAGAATTTGGAATCGATTAAAAAAAATAAAACAAGCACTTTTCTTAGAAAAGAAATAATTATAAAAATAAAATATAAACAGCTAAAAGCATAAAAGCCAATAGCCAATAATAGTTCAAAAAAGATGAAAAAAGTTGTATTAGCTTATAGTGGAGGTTTAGATACCTCATATTGCCTTAAATATCTAAAAAATGAAAAAGGGTATGAAGTTCACACCGTATTAATTAATACAGGAGGTTTTGATTATGAAGAATTAGCTGCCATTGAAGATAGAGCCTATGAATTAGGAAGTGCGCAACATGCTAATCTTACCATTCTGGATAAATATTATGATAAAGCCATCAAATATTTGATTTATGGTAATGTCTTAAAAAACAACACCTACCCATTATCTGTTAGTGCTGAACGTGTTTTTCAGGCAATCGAAGCTATAAAATATGCCAAATCTGTTGGAGCCAGTGCTATCGCACACGGAAGTACAGGTGCTGGAAATGACCAAATTCGTTTTGATTTAATTTTCCAAACTATCGCTCCGGAAATCGAAATTATCACTCCTATTCGTGACTTGAAACTATCAAGACAGGAAGAAGTTGATTATTTGTCAAAAAATGGAGTACACTATTCTTGGGAAAAAGCACAATATTCAATCAATAAAGGACTTTGGGGAACCAGTGTGGGTGGTAAAGAGACCTTGACTTCCAGCCAACCTTTACCAAGTGAGGCCTACCCTTCTCAATTACAAAAAGAAGGTGAAGAGAAAGTAACTTTAGAATTCAAAAAAGGAGAATTGGTTGCCGTAAACGGTGTAGCAGACAAACCTTCGAATAATATTGTAGCTCTTGAAAAATTAGCCAGTGCTTATGCAATTGGTAGAGACATTCACGTAGGTGATACTATTATCGGAATCAAAGGAAGAGTTGGTTTTGAAGCTGCTGCTCCAATTATCATTATCAAAGCACACCATTTGTTAGAAAAACATACTCTAGGAAAATGGCAACAATACTGGAAAGAACAACTAGGAAACTGGTACGGAATGTTATTCCACGAAGGTCAATTTTTAGATCCTGTAATGCGTAACATCGAAACTTTCCTTGAGGATACTCAAAAAACAGTTAACGGAAAAGTTTTTGTTTCATTGAAACCGTATCATTTTTCATTGGACGGAATCGAATCTGACAATGATTTAATGAATACCGGTTTTGGTCAATATGGAGAAATGAACAATGCCTGGACTTCTGATGATGCTAAAGGATTCATCAAAATTTTAGGAAATGCACAAAAAATATATTCATCTGTAAACAATGAAATTTACGAGTAATCCCGACCAAACAAGTGACGGGAAATTACACCATTTTTTACACCATTAAGACATTAAGACACATTTAGCTTAATGAAACTTAATCTCTTAATGGTTTAATTTTTTTTTAAAAAATAAAAGATTATGATTAATGTTGGAATAATAGGAGGTTCAGGATATACCGCGGGAGAATTAATTAGAATTCTAATGTTTCATCCTAATGCAAAACTGGATTTTGTATACAGTACTACCAATGCAGGAAAACCACTTTCGATTGCACATCACGATTTGATGGGCGACATCGAAATGAATTTTACTGACACTATCAATCCTAATGTAGATGTACTTTTCTTGTGTTTGGGACACGGAAAATCAATTTCATTCTTAGAAAACAACAAATTCTCAGATAATACAAAAATCATCGATTTAGGAAACGATTTCCGTTTGACGAAAGACAAAAACTTCGACGGAAAATCATTTGTGTACGGCTTACCTGAACTGAACAAAACCGATATTAAAAACGCCAATTATATTGCTAATCCGGGTTGTTTTGCTACGGCTATCCAGTTGGCTTTATTGCCATTGGCTGCTGATGGTTTATTGACTGAAGATGTTCACATCAACGCAACAACTGGTAGTACAGGTGCTGGAGTTGGTTTGGCTGCCACTTCTCATTTTAGCTGGAGAAACAACAATTTCTCTCACTACAAAGCATTTGAGCACCAACATCTAGGAGAAATCAACCAAAGCATCAATCAATTGCAAGCTGATTATACTGACGAATTAATTTTTGTTCCAAACAGAGGCGATTTTCCAAGAGGAATTTTTGCCACTTTATATACAAAATCGGAAGAAAGTTTAGAAGATTTGGTTGCCAAATACGAAGCGTATTATGCTGACCAACCTTTTGTAACGGTGACAACTACCAATATCAACATGAAACAGGTAGTTCAAACCAACAAATGTATTATTAGTTTATTGAAAAAAGGAAACCGGGTTTTAATTACCTCAGTAATTGATAATTTATTAAAAGGTGCCTCTGGTCAGGCGGTTCAAAACATGAATTTAATGTTTGGATTGGATGAGACTACAGGATTACACCTTAAACCTTGTGGATTCTAAAAAAAGTTTGTCGTTTATCGTATTTGGTTCTATTCAATAACTATAAACAACAAACCAAAAACAACAAACTAAAAAAAGAAAAAAAATGAACTTATTTGACGTTTACCCATTATACCCTATCACGCCTGTAAAAGCTTTAGATTGTACCATTACAGACGATAAAGGAATCGAATATTTAGATTTATATTCTGGTCACGGAGTAATTTCTATTGGACACACCCAACCGGATTATGTTGCTAAAGTAAAAGAGCAATTGGATAATTTGAGTTTTTACTCGAATGCAATCCAAAATCCATTGCAGGTAGAATTAGCAGAGAAATTAGGAAAAGCTTCGGGCTTAACTGATTTTAGCTTGTTTTTATGCAGTTCTGGAGCTGAAGCCAATGAAAATGCTTTAAAAGTAGCTTCTTTTCACACGAATAAATCAAGAGTAATCGCTTTTGACAATTCGTTTCACGGAAGAACTTCTGCTGCAGTTGCAGTTACCGACAACAAAAAAATTGTTGCTCCATTAAACGCACAACAAGTCGTTACTTTCCTGCCATTGAATCAAATTGATTTGGTAGAAGCAGAATTAAAAAAAGGAGATGTTTGTGCGGTTATCATCGAACCTATTCAAGGTGTGGGTGGTTTAGACCAAGGAACTACAGAGTTTTTTCAAGCTTTGGAAAAATCATGTAAAGCCAATGATGTAGTTTTAATTTTAGACGAAGTACAATCAGGTTATGGAAGAAGCGGAAAGTTTTTCGCATTTCAACACCACGGAATCAATCCGGATATTGTAACTACAGCTAAAGGAATGGGGAACGGTTTCCCTATTGGAGGTGTTTTAATTTCACCTAAATTCCAAGCGAGCCACGGATTATTAGGAACTACTTTTGGTGGGAGTCATTTGGCTTGTGCTGCCGGGATTGCCGTTTTGGATGTTATCGAAAGTAAAAACTTGATAGAAAACACAAACAAAGTATCAGAATACTTTTTTGAAGCGATTAAAGTAATTCCTGAAATCATCAAAGTAAAAGGAAGAGGATTGATGTTAGGAGTTGAATTTGATTTTGACGTGAGTGCTTTGAGAAAGAAAATGATTATTGAAAAATACATTTTTACAGGTGGAGCTAACAATAAAAACTTATTGAGAATCCTTCCTCCATTAACGATTACAACAGCTGCAATTGACGCATTTATCGTTGCGCTACAGGAATCATTAGCCGAATTAAAAGCATAAGTTTTTTTAAACTTAAAAAATAAAACAAAATGAGTACTATTTTATCCATAGAAAAAAGAAACGCTGTATTAACAACTATGGCGACGCTTTTAGAACAAGAAAGAGAAGCTTTGAAAGCCATCAATCAACAAGATTTAGCCAATTATAATGGTGAGGATTTGGCTATGGAAAAAAGGTTACTCGTTGATGATGCCAAAGTAGACGGAATGATTCTTTCTGTAAAACAATTGGCTGGTCAGGAAGATCCTGTGGGTCAAGTTCGTTATGAATTTACCCATGAAAATGGGATGAAAATCAGCAATAAAACGGCTGCTTTTGGAACGATTTTGATTATTTACGAGTCTCGCCCGGACGTAACTGTTGAAGCGGGAGGAATTGCTTTTAAATCAGGTAATAAAATTTTATTAAAAGGCGGAAAAGAATCTTTGCTTTCGAACCAAAAGATTGTAAGTCTTTGGCACCAGGCTTTAGAACAAAATGGAGTTTCTACGGACTGGGTAGAATATTTGAATTACGACCGTGTTCAAACTCAGGCTTTTCTTGAAAAACCAACACAAAGAGTTGATTTGATTGTACCTCGTGGTGGCGAAAAATTGATTGAATTTACTAAAAAACATGCTACTTGCCCGGTTATAGTAAGTGGTCGTGGAAATAATTTTGTGTATGTAAATGCCGATGCCGATTTAGAAAAAGCAATGGCGATTATCATTAACGGAAAAACCTCAAACATATCAGTTTGCAATGCTTTAGATAAAGTTTTAATTGATACTAATTTACCAAATTGGGAAGTGTTTGCCAATGAATTAGTAGCAAAATTAAAAGAATTTAAAGTTACTGTTTTAGGTGATGCCGCTTTCGCAAAAGCGACTCAGGTTCCTGCAATAGAAAACGATTTGATTTGGTACGAAGAGTTTTTGGATTATAAAATCGTCATTGGAACTATTGATTCAAACCAGAACGCGATTGATAAAATCAATAAATACTGTGGCGGACATTCGGCTTCCATTATTACGGAAGACAAAGCAATTGCACAGGAATTCATGGAAAATATTGATGCTTCTTCTGTTTATCACAATGCCTCTACCCGTTTTACTGATGGAGGACAATTTGGACTAGGTGGTGAATTAGCCATTAGTACGGATAAATTACACCAACGTGGCCCAATTGGTTTGCAACATTTGGTAACCAATAAATGGTATATTTACGGAGACGGACAAATCAGATAGCAGAATACAGTGTTCAGTTATCCGTTGTGAGTTGTCAGTTCGGGCGTAGTCGAGAACGGTAATAAATATTAAAATATAGCTTTGCGAACTTTGCGTTTTTAAAGCATAACAAAAATAAAACTTTGTGCCCTTTGCGGTTAAAACGATGGCTAAAAAAAGAATTTTATTAAAATTAGGGAGTAATACGCTAACCAAAGAAACCAATCATATTTCGAGAGGAAAGATTGAAGATATTGGTATGCAAATAGCTGCTTTAAACGATGAATATGAATTTATCATTGTGAGTTCTGGAGCTATTGCTGCAGCCAAACAATTTGTAAAATTAGACAATAACGACAAAGATGTTTTTGTAAAACAGGCATTGGCTTCTATTGGTCAGCCTCATTTGATGCGGATTTACAATGAAAATTTCAAGGATTTAGGATTAAATACCTCGCAATGTTTGCTTTCGTATTCTGATTTTGAAAAAGAGCAAACCAGAAAAAACATTGTAAACACCATCAACGTATTAGTTAAAAACAATTACATCCCCATTATCAATGAAAACGATACGGTAGCCACGGATGAAATTAAATTTGGTGACAACGATAAATTAGCCGCCTTAGCCGCTGTTTTATTAAAAGTAGATGTTTTGATTATTGCTACCAATACCGACGGTTTTTACACCAAAGAATCCATGGACAAAGGAACCCCGGAAACCATATTGTCAGTAAAAGATTTGAAAGATTTGGAAAAAGAAATCGGAGATTCTAAATCCTCACATGGAACTGGCGGAATGCAATCTAAAATAGAAGCCGTAGCCATCACAAAAGAAGCTAATATTGAGACCTGGATTGTAAATGGCTTACATGATAATTTTATATTGAATGCCATAAATAACACTATTCCTTTTACTAAAATCGTATAATTTTGGAACGCGGATAAAACCGACCCGATAAACAAAATAAGAAACTATGAACTACATATCCATAAAAAACATCGACAACTTATCCCAATGGGTTAAGGCAGCACTGAAAATCAAGAAAAAACCACTTAAAAACAAAAAATTGGGTAAAAACAAAACCTTGGGGATGTTGTTTTTTAATCCAAGTTTGAGAACGCGTTTAAGTACACAAAAAGCGGCTTTAAATCTAGGGATGAACGTCATGGTGATGAATTTTACCAATGAAGGCTGGACGTTGGAATTTGAAGACGGAGCCATCATGAACAAAGGCGCTTCAGAACACATCAAAGAAGCGGCGGAAGTAATTTCACAATACTGTGATATCATCGCCATTAGGGCTTTTGCCGGATTGGTGGATAAAGAAAAAGACAATGCCGAAACCGTATTGTCCGGATTCTTAAAATATGCTACAGTACCCATTGTAAATATGGAAGGCTGCACAGGCCATCCGCTACAAGCGCTTGCCGATGCTATCACGATGGAAGAATTCAAAACCCCATACAGACCAAAAGTAGTATTGTCCTGGGCACCACACCCTAGAGCTTTACCTCAGGCAGTGGCCAATTCTTTTGTGGAAATGATGCAGTTACAAGACGCTGATTTTGTAATCACACATCCGGAAGGATACGAATTGAATCCTGAAATCACAAAAGATTCCAAAATAGAGTACGACCAAAACAAAGCTTTTGAGAATGCCGATTTTATCTATGTAAAAAACTGGAGCAATTATAACAACTATGGTCAAATTACCAATTCAGATCCTAACTGGACGGTAACTGCCGAAAAAATGGCTTTGACTAATAACGCCAAATTCATGCACTGCTTGCCGGTAAGGCGTAATGTGATTGTGACTGACGAAGTAATTGACAGCGAAAATTCATTAGTAATCAAACAGGCCAATAACAGAACATACGCTGCACAATTGGTTTTACAAAAAATACTGGAAAATGGGTACTAAGAAAACCGTAACTCTTGTCAAAATTGGAGGTAATATTATCGACAATCCAACAGAATTAGCACAGTTTTTATCTGATTTTTCTAAAATTGAAGGCTATAAAGTATTGGTTCACGGCGGTGGAAAATCAGCTACCAAAATGGCCAAAAGCATCGGATTGGTTCCTCAAATGATTGATGGCCGACGCATTACTGATGCGGCGATGCTTGACGTGGTAGTGATGATTTATGCCGGAGAAATAAACAAAAATATTGTAGCCCAATTACAGGCGCTTGACACTAACGCCATGGGATTTTCTGGGGCTGACGGGAATACCATCCAATCTGAAAAAAGAAATCATCCTACTATTGATTATGGTTTTGTAGGGGATGTCAAAAAAATAAATACTCCTCTTTTGGAAGTTTTATTGACTAACGGAATTGTTCCTGTATTTTGCGCCATCACACACGACAAAAAAGGACAGTTGTTAAACACGAATGCCGATACCATTGCCAGCGAATTATCTATTGGCTTATCGGAAGTATTTGATGTTACCCTGAACTATTGTTTTGAAAAACCGGGCGTTTTATATGATGCCGAAGATGATTCATCGGTTATCCAACAAATCAATCAGGACCTGTACGCGAAATTAAAAGCCGAAGGCGCCATCCATTCCGGGATGATTCCAAAATTAGACAACTGTTTCAACAGCCTGTCCAGAGGAGTCCAGAAAATAAAAATTGGACACCATAAAATGTTGAAAGATTCGAAGGCGATTTGTACGAGTATAGAATTATAGCAATATAGACCTTTCAAATTTGAAAAACCTGAAAGATCTCAGAAAAAAAATATGAAAAATATAACAACCCTTACTCAAGAAGCGATATCATTATTAAAAAAACTGATCGAAACTCCTTCCTTTTCCAGTGAAGAAGAACAAACAGCAGCTCTTATCGAAAATTGGTTCATTCAAAATGACATCCCATTCGAAAGAGAAAACAATAATGTATGGGCTTTCAATAAACATTTTGATAAGTCCAAACCGACGCTTTTACTCAATTCCCATCACGATACGGTAAAACCCAACCAAGGATACACCAACAATCCTTTTGAAGCCATCGTAAAAGACGGCAAATTATTTGGACTTGGAAGTAATGATGCCGGAGGATGTTTAGTTTCATTAATCGCTACATTTACCCATTTTTATGCCAATGAAAATCTGCCTTACAACATTGTAATTGTAGCTTCAGCAGAGGAAGAAAGTAGTGGTAAAAATGGATTAAACAGCGTACTGAAACATTTACCGGAACTCGAATGTGCCATCGTTGGTGAACCCACATTAATGCAATTGGCCGTAGCCGAAAAAGGATTATTGGTCTTGGATATCATTGTAAAAGGGACAGCCAGTCACGCTGCCCACATCAACGAGGACAACCCTATATATAATGCACTACCGATTATTAAATGGTTTAAAACCTATCAATTCGAGAAAATATCCGATGTTTTGGGTCCCGTAAAAATGACCGTAACCCAGGTAACCGCTGGAAAACAACACAATGTAGTTCCTGCCGAATGCCATTTGGTGGTCGACATCCGGGTGAACGATTGTTACAACAATCAGGAAATTTTGGATACGGTAAGAGAACATGTAGCAGCCGAAGTCAATCCGCGTTCTATGCATTTAAATGCTTCATCTATCCCTGTTTCACACGGATTAGTACAAGCTGGAATTGCTTTGGGAAGAACCACTTATGGCTCCCCTACACTTTCAGACCAATCCGTTTTGAGTTGTAAATCCTTAAAATTAGGACCTGGCGAAACCCTGCGGTCACACTCAGCAGACGAATTTATATTTCTAAACGAAATAGAAGAAGGAATTGAATTGTATGTCAAAATATTAACTGATTTTTTCAAACAATAAAAATTCGAAATAAAAGTAACTTTGTGAATCTTTGAGCCCGCTCTGAGAAACTTTGCGAAACAAAAAAAATAATTATGAAACTTTGGGAAAAAGGAATACCAACAGATAAACAAATCGAACAATTTACCGTTGGAAACGACAGGGAACTTGATTTAGTTTTGGCCAAATACGATGCTTTAGGTTCTATTGCACATGCTAAAATGTTGGGAAAAATAGGCCTCCTGACCGATACGGAAACGGTTTCTTTGGTTTTGGCCTTGGATGAAATTATTGCCGATATTGAAAAAGGTAATTTCGAAATTGAAGACAGTTTTGAAGATGTACATTCGAAAATAGAATATCTTTTGACGGTAAAATTAGGCGATGCCGGAAAAAAAATCCACACCGCGCGTTCCCGTAACGACCAAGTTTTAGTTGACGTAAACTTGTACCTGAAAGATGTGGTTAAAGACTTGAAATCTCAAGTAAAAACGCTTTTCGATTTGTTAATGGAATCGGCGGAGAAACACCAAAATGTGTTGTTGCCGGGTTATACACATTTGCAAATTGCGATGCCATCTTCTTTCGGAATGTGGTTTTCCGCTTATGCTGAAACCTTGATTGATGATATTACGATGTTAAATGCTGCATTAAAAGTAGTAGATCAAAACCCGTTAGGTTCGGCTGCCGGTTACGGAAGCTCCTTCCCTATCAACAGAACTTTTACCACTCAGGAATTAGGATTCGAAACTTTGAAATACAATTCGGTTGCTGCGCAAATGAGCCGTGGAAAATCAGAGAAAACAGTGGCTTTTGCAATGAGCAGCGTTGCTGCAACTTTGGCAAAATTTTCTATGGATGTGTGTTTGTATATGAGTCAGAATTTTGATTTCATAAGCTTACCAGCCCATTTGACTACGGGTTCCAGCATCATGCCACACAAGAAAAACCCGGATGTTTTTGAATTGATTCGTGGAAAATGTAACAAAATCCAAGCCTTGCCCTATGAAATCACTTTGATTACCAATAACCTTCCAAGCGGGTACCACCGTGATTTACAATTATTGAAAGAAGGATTATTTCCTGCCATTCAAAACCTGCAAGCGTGTTTGGATATTGCGATTTTCTCTATCAAAGACATCAAAGTAAAAGACGAAATCCTAAACGATAAAAAATACAATTACCTGTTTACTGTAGATACTTTAAACGAAATGGTAGTAGCCGGAATGCCTTTTAGAGATGCTTACAAAGCCGTTGCAGAACAACTGGAAGCTGGAACGTATCAATCTCCAAAAGAGACCAAACATACGCACGAAGGAAGCATCAATAATCTTTGTCTGGATGCTATAAAAGAAAAAATGAACCAGGCTTTTTAAAGAAAATTCATTTCAATAAAAAAGCCACGAATTCTCGAATTAAAATATAATTCGAGAATTCGTGGCTTTTTTATTTTATTTATTTAGCTATAATATCCCTTTGAGAGCTGTTGCATCAATATCACTATGGGAAGCATCATAAACAGCTTTACCATCCTTAATCACAACAAGTTGTGGTGATTGATGTTCTACACTGAAAAGAGAGGCAATTGCATTAGAAACTTCGCGATAGGTGATTAAATCTAAAAAATAAGCTGTAACTTTATCTGACAAATCAAATTCATTTTCAAACTGTTTCAAAGCCATTCTGCTTACACTACAACGGGTACTGTGCTTGAAAATGGCTACCGGTTTTTCATAGGAATTGGTAATAAGCGTTTTTAACTCTTCCAAATCGGTTAAATTATTCCAATCCATTGCCTTGATTGCATCGTTTTGGTTCTCTGAACCACTAAACATATTTTTAAAAAAACTCATATTTTGACTGTAATTAGGTCATTTTGACGTATTTTTATGATAAAAATCATAGTTTTTATGTCATTTTGACTGTAAATTTATGATGGAATATAAATTGAATATCCGTTTGCAAAGATAAATAAATAGCAACTTAAAAATACAAGCATCATGAATATAAATAAATTCACCATTAAATCGCAGGAAGCCATCCAGCTATCCCAGCAACTGGCTCAAACTAACGGACAACAGCAAATAGAAAATGAACATATTTTCAAAGCCATATTTGAAGTTGATGAAAATGTGGCGCCTTTCATTTTGAAAAAACTGAATGTAAACGTTCCGTTGTTTCTTCAAATCTTAGACAGCACCATCCAAAGTTTTCCTAAAGTGAGCGGCGGTGAAATTATGCTTTCGCGCTCGGCCAACACCGCCTTGAACGAAGCAGAAATCATAGCCAAAAAAATGAATGATGAATTTGTTTCTATCGAACATTTGATATTGGCCATCTTTGCCTCCAAAAGTAAAGTCGCCCAAATCCTGAAAGACCAGGGAGTAACCGAAAAAGGTCTGAAAGCCGCCATTGAGGAATTGCGTAAAGGAGAACGGGTAACCTCGGCCTCTGCCGAGGAAACCTATAATTCTTTGAATAAATATGCCAAAAATCTAAATGAATTAGCCCAAACCGGAAAACTAGATCCGGTAATTGGCCGTGATGAAGAGATTCGACGCGTATTGCAAATCCTGACCCGAAGAACCAAAAACAATCCGATGCTGGTTGGAGAACCGGGTGTTGGTAAAACCGCTATTGCCGAAGGTTTGGCACACCGTATTGTTGATGGCGATGTACCGGAAAACCTGAAAAACAAAATCGTATTCTCACTCGATATGGGAGCATTGATTGCGGGTGCCAAATACAAAGGGGAGTTTGAAGAAAGACTCAAAGCAGTAGTTAAAGAAGTGACTTCTGCCGAAGGCGATATTGTATTGTTCATTGACGAAATCCACACGCTTGTTGGTGCCGGGGGTGGCGAAGGCGCTATGGATGCAGCCAATATTCTGAAACCGGCTCTGGCCCGTGGAGAACTGCGCGCCATTGGAGCAACCACTTTAGACGAATATCAAAAATATTTTGAAAAAGACAAAGCCCTGGAAAGACGTTTCCAAAAAGTGATGATTGAAGAACCGGATACCGAAAGTGCGGTTTCGATTCTGCGTGGTATCAAAGAAAAATATGAAACCCATCACAAAGTACAAATCAAGGATGAGGCGATTATTGCCGCGGTCGAATTATCGCAACGCTATATCACCAACCGTTTCCTTCCGGACAAAGCCATTGACTTAATGGATGAAGCGGCTTCCAAAATTCGTATGGAAATCAACTCCAAACCGGAAGAACTGGATGTATTGGACAGAAAAGTGATGCAATTGGAAATTGAAATCGAGGCCATCAAACGGGAAAAAGACGAAAGCAAACTCAAAGTCTTGGGAATGGATTTGGCCAACCTCAAAGAAGACCGAAATAAAATTTTCGCCAAATGGAAATCAGAGAAAGATGTAGTGGATAACATCCAGGCGGTAAAAACAGAAATCGAGGATTTTAAATACGAAGCCGAACGTGCCGAACGTGACGGGGATTATGGTAAAGTAGCCGAAATCCGTTACGGAAAAATCAAAGAGGCACAGGAACGATTAGACGCTTTACTCAAAGAATTACAGGAAAACCAGTCCGGCAGCTCTTTAATCAAAGAAGAAGTGACCCGCGAAGACATCGCCGAAGTGGTGGCTAAATGGACCGGAATTCCGGTGATGAAAATGCTGCAGGGCGAACGCGAAAAACTGTTGCATCTGGAAGAAGAATTACACCGACGTGTAGTAGGTCAGGAAGAAGCGATTGAGGCCGTGAGTGATGCCGTGCGCCGAAGCCGTGCGGGATTACAGGATGTCAAAAAACCGGTGGGTACATTTTTATTCCTGGGAACAACGGGGGTCGGTAAAACCGAGTTGGCCAAAGCTTTGGCGGAATATTTATTCGACGACGAAAACGCGATGACCCGTATCGACATGAGCGAATACCAGGAACGCCACAGCGTGAGCCGATTGGTAGGTGCGCCTCCGGGGTATGTGGGCTATGACGAAGGCGGACAGTTGACCGAAGCCGTGCGTAGAAAACCCTATTCCGTGGTGCTGCTGGATGAGATCGAAAAAGCCCATCCCGACACCTTCAACATCCTGTTACAGGTTTTAGATGAAGGACGATTAACGGATAACAAAGGACGTCTGGCCGATTTCAAAAATACCATTATCATCATGACGTCTAACATGGGAAGCCAGATCATACAGGAGAAATTTGAAAATTTAAAAGGCAGTATGGAAGCAGCGACCGAAGCGGCCAAAGTGGAAGTATTGGGCTTGTTGAAACAAACCGTCCGTCCGGAATTTATCAATCGTATCGACGAAATCGTGATGTTTACACCGTTGACCAACGAAAATATCGCCCAAATTGTAGGCTTACAACTAAAGAGTGTGACCAAAATGCTTGCCCAACAAGGCATCACCATGGACGCCACACCCGAAGCGATTGCCTATCTATCCGAGAAAGGATACGACCCGCAATTTGGTGCCCGACCGGTAAAACGTGTGATTCAGAGAGACGTGTTGAACAAACTCTCGAAAGAAATTCTGGCCGGCAAAATCACCACCGACAGCATTATCCTGTTGGATGCTTTTGATGGCGAGCTGGTATTCCGAAATCAAAATGAGTTGGTGAGTTAATCAATTCTTACTCCTCTAACACCTAACCCTTTCAGAGTGCAAAACTCTGAAAGGGTGCTATACAACACCAGTCGAAAGGCTGGTGTTTTTTATTTAGGAGAAGAACGATTGGTTTTCATAACCACTTCCCTCCTGCTCTCGCCTTTATCTCTCCACTCCGTTACGAGGATATCGGATCGATCAGGGCTATAGAGAACGTTTTGTTTCCATAATACCGCATCAAAAATCATCTTACAAATAAAACAATCTGTAAGAAAAAAAAGAATATATTTGGATTTCAATAAAATCTGACGATTATCAGACCTACCTATTCAAAATGGGTGGCTTTGTATGATTTTGTCATACATATACAAGTTGGCGGTAATTTTGAGAAAAACGAGAGAATTTAATAATATTTTAAAAATATAAATTATGATAAAGTTTTGGTTAATTGCTATTTTGATTTTTATTATTTCAACATATATATTGGCGAAATTTACTTTGAAATCAAACAGAGAAGAAACTGGTGAACGAATTTGGAGATTTGGGAATGGAAGGTCTGTTTATTGGCGTATTCTTACTTTGTGCAGTTTTGGAATAACTGTTATAATAATGCTTATTATGCATTGGATAGGAATTCCTATTCTGTAAAAAATTAAAAATTTTTTACAGAATAGGAATTTAAGGAAAAATAAATGTAGAAATTCCTTTCCTGAAAATAAAACTAAATAAAAAAACTACCCCAGCTAGCGCGAGCGTCTCGCTCCTGCCCACAAAAAAAATTTGCATCTCCAGTTCACTATCTCCCATGTCTCACGGAGATGCTTCCTTCGTCAGCAAGACAAGTTTGCGGATGGTTGGGATGTTAAAAAACGTAATTGGTAGTTTTACGGAAGCCGCAGAGAGCAGTTAACTTCGCTAAGAAACCCAATTAAAGCGGTTCTGTTTTAGATAAAAAATAACCACAAAAATACAATTTACTATCCCCTCAATGTAATGGTATAAACTTATAATTGGCTTAACTTTGCAGTTATTACAACGTTTAAAAGTAAAGTCATGAACATTTTAGATTTAATTCAAAAAAGATATACCGCAAAGAAATACAACACTGACAAGGCCATACCTCAAGAAAAAATCGAGGATTTAAAAGAAATTTTACGCCTCACTCCTTCTTCCATAAACATTCAGCCCTGGAAATTTACATTCGTACAAAATCCGGAAATTAAAGCCCAATTAGCATCGGTTTCCATGCATAATACCGAGAAAATAAACCAAGCGCAACTATTGGTGGTATTTAGTGTAGCCGATGATTTGGATGCTTTTCAAAAAGTGGTAGACAACGAATTACCGCAAGCCAGAAGAGATTGGTACAATCAGATCAAAGCCAGTATGCCGGAAGCCGATTTAAAAACATGGCTATCCAAACAAGTGTATATCGCCTTGGGAGTTGGTTTGACGGCCAGTGTTGCCTTAGGCCTGGATTCAACAGCCATGGAAGGCATAGAATCGGATAAATACAGTGACATTCTAAACATGACAACATACAAACCACTATTTGCAATGGCTGTAGGTTACGGTTCGGAAGATGATTTCAACCGAATTGAAGTTACACCAAAGTCGAGAAGATTACAAGAAAGTGTCATTGAAACTATTTAAGTAAAACTAGCTTGTACAGCACACCGTTCAAAAACAAGCTATACATAAACAATTACAATCAAATTTATAATTAATGGACATCAAAGCATTTTTATCAGACTGGCTGGAAATTAACAACAGTTATAATACCGAAAACTATTTGGCAAAATATCTGGAAGATGCGGTATTAGATGATCCATCCGTTGGCAGAAAATTTGTGGGACACAAAGGAATTAAAGAGTATTATACGAGTTATTTTATTGGCTACAAAACCCAAACCAAACTGATAAAATTAGACATTCAGGATAATAGCGCTCACATGGAAGTGGAGTTTACGGGAGAATTTCCGGAGGGAAAAATTGGAGGTATATTTGATTTTACCTTCCAAAATGAAAAAATAGCAACAATACTGGCAAATTTAAAATAAGATGAGCAATAACAACTTTGACGATATCATCAATCGTTCCTTAGAAATAAGAAAAAAATACCACGAATTAGAAGTCCAACATCACGACAGTGAATGGACAGTCGAAGAAGATGCTTTGGCCTTTTTAACCGACGCGGCTTTGGTAGGCCGAAATATAATGTCGCAACAGCAGCGTTGGCCTAAAGCCAATAGCCAATCCGAACTAGAACACAAACTAGGCGAAACTATTTGGTGGCTCATTGTATTGGCAAACAGAAGTGATATCGACATCAAAGAAGCAATGGATAATTTTTTATCCAAAACAGAAAAGCTCATTGGCTAACAATTGCATTATTATGGTCAAAGGAATAAAATTGAACGAACCCCAATGACGTAAATCTAAAACACAGCACGGATTACTTCGTCAGTTCGCTATTACTCGGGTGCAATCCGTGTCCGTTCCAATAATCTCGTTCTTTAAATTCTCTACGAACAAAAATAAAAAAACAATATCCCTACCTTTGGGCGCGATATTCAAACAACAATCGGAAACACCTTTTTTCGATTGATTTAAAAAAATGAAAAATGAAATTTAAAGGAGTTATTTTTGATTTAGACGGAACATTAGTAAATTCATTGGAAGACATTGCAGATGCGATGAACAGTGTCCTTCAAAGCCTCAACTACCCTACCCACAGTTATGAAGTCTATCAATATTTCATTGGTAGCGGTCTTCGAAATCTGGTAAGCAAAGCATTGCCTGCCAATATCAATGACGAAACACAGATTGATCATTGTTACCATTTGATGATTGAAATATACCGAGATAATTGCACGCGTAAAACAAAACCGTATGATGGGATATTTGAATTACTGGACGAATTAAAATCCCGCAACATACAACTAAGCGTATTCTCGAATAAAGCAGACGCACTAACGAAGGAAATTACAGCCACCATTTTTCCTGACTATTTTAATCCAATTATAGGCTTGACAACAGAACCTCTAAAAAAACCAAACCCATCTAAAGCTACAGAAATAAGTAAAAACTTTGGTTTAAAAGCTGAAGAAATCCTTTTCATAGGAGATTCAGGTATCGATATGCAAACGGCAACGAATGCCAATATGTGTGCTGTGGGGGTATTATGGGGTTATAGACCCGAAGAAGAATTACTTTCAAATGGTGCAAAACAGCTCCTAAGCAATCCTTTGGATTTACTTCAAATTTTATAGCTGCAAAATTTATACTAAAAAAAACAAAATGTAAGCACTCAAAACTTACTCATGGACTTATACACAAGCGAAGTAACCCGTGTCCGGGCTTGTGGAGATTTTTTTTAGAAAAAAACGAAACCATTCTATAACACAAAAAAAGAATGGTTTTATCCTATTTTTTATTAAATCCATTTAGACTTGTAAAAATTAATATCCTTTTGATAATTAATCCAATAGAGTTTTATAACTTTATAATATATTTTAAATATCAACGTATCAAACACTAAATCAACACTTTATACACGTGCCTTCTTGTCTTTATTTACGCTGTTCTATTTAAAAAATACTTTTTAATAAAAAACCTCTTTTTAAAAACGGATTCAAAATGGAAACAAATGCAAACCAAAAATCACTTTATGAGCGTCTTGGAGGGCTTGATGGCATAACTGCTATCGTAGACGAAGTGGTAGAAGCCCATATGACGAACCCTGCTGTAAAAGCACGCTTTCTGCCCTTAAAGGATGACCCAACACATTTTTCGGAAGTGAGACAACACCTGATTCATTTTTTTGCTATGGGCAGTGGAGGACCTGAGCAATACACCGGAAAAGATATGTACACTGCACATCGTGGTATGAATATTAATCAGGGGGAATATATGAGCGTGATAGACGATATTCTTTCAGCACTTGATAAACGTCAAATTGATGAACAATCCAGAAAAGATGTTCTTGCGATTCTTTTTTCATTAAAGGATCAAATGATAGGTGTATAATGAAAATGTACGGCATCTATACCATATTCCCATAAAAAAAGCTCCGGTTTCTCGAAGCTATTTGAAAATTTAAAAAACATCCTAATAAAAAACGGTGCAAGTCTATACTGAGTTTGCACCGTTTTTTTCTATTCCAAATATATTTCTCCTCGTGGATACGTTTAGAAATCATCAAACCAATACTGCAAAATTCCAGCTCGTACCTATAAAAAATAAAAATCTGTTTTAGGTACGAGCAAAAAACTGGCGCGAGTGATAAAAAACAATCGTTCTCAAATCATATAAGAATCAATTCCCTAAAACAACTTATATATTCTGTGAATAGGAATCCTCACCCCTTGCTTTAAAATAACATTTTTGTCGGTAACAGCCCAAACGGTAGTGTTTACTACCTTTTTGGATTCGCTGTCTTCAAAGAAAATTTTAATTTTCGAATGCTCTAAATTACCCAACGATAGTGCCCTATTGATATCACTTATCCTTATTTTTATTTCGTTATCATCGCTAAGAACATCTGTTGCCGGAAACTTAAGAGAAGCTATGTCTTCTTTCTCTATGATTTTGAATTCTTCAGTCATAATTGTAAAAATTTAATTAATACTAAATTAAGTTATTGTAACAACACAAAAACTCAACCAATTTTATTCACCATAACGATATATACAATAATAAAATCTCCACCGTTTGTTACTGCCAATTTGTATTTTTTTTTTTTAACCCTAGAAGTTTCATACTATTGAAAAACCTTGTTTATTTAAACCTCACATATGAAGACATTAAGTTACGAATATTTCAGTTTATTTAGGTTAAAATTAATCACTATATCTTTTTTTATGTTTTTATTTGAATATATTCATTTTTTAAATACATTTGGGCAATCGATTACATTAATCGATCATTTATATTTAAATCATACATGGATGAAAATAACTTCAAGATTGCTCATCATACTTTTCCATTATTTTTCATTCGCTTCAAAAGGACAAACCATAGAAACGCCCCCTACAAAAAATAAAACGAAACTATTGGCGTACGTTTGAACAAAAAGTCCTGGTTCAAAGGAACTATTTACAAAATACGTATTACTCCAAAACAGCTTTCACCGGATTGTTTTATGAATTTTTAAAATATCGAAAAACACAACAATAAGCCTAAAAAGACATGTCAAAGAAACTTTTTAAAAAATTAACCCGATTTACTCCCATTCTACTATTAGGACTAAACATCTACCCTTCATACAGCAATACGACAACAGTAAAACCCAAATCCCGAGTACTAACAAACGAGTAATTGTCACGGTAAAATGATAATTAAAATCATATAACGATCAAAGCTTTAATCCTAAATTGATATCCTTATGAAAATTTCAGGTTCTATCATTGTTTTTACAGTACTATTTTTTTTATCCAACGTTTCGAACGTGTTTTCCCAAGAACACAAAGGAAGCCTCTATCAAGACTTGATTTTCAAAGGAAATCATATCATCTATAAAGGAAAAAAGATAACACTCGGCCCTAACGCCTTTTTTATTGACGGCCAACTAACCGATGAAGAGGTAGCCCAATACAAATTTGTGTATAATTCAATAACCGAGGCTTCCAAACATCTGACTAATGGCAACGAGGCATCGCCAATGATATTATATATTGCGCCTTGGGTATATTGGATTGACAATCCCGATGACCCTGAAATCCGTTTACCTAAAAAAGTGGGAGGAGCTCCCATTGGACTTGAAATAAACTGTGAATGGTTGAAATTCCAAGGTCTGTCCGATGATGCCCAAAATGTGGTTTTAGCCAGCAACAGGGGACAAACGATGGGAGCCAAAGGCAATTTTACCATGTTGGATATCAAAGGGGAAGGCACCAGTGCCGAAAACATCACCTTTGGAAACTATTGTAATATCGATCTGGTGTATCCATTAAATCCAAAACTGAATCGGGTAAAAAGAGGCTCGGCTATTGTACAGGCGCAGCTCATCTTTTCTAATGGAGACAAAGTAGTGGCCCGCAATACCCGTTTTATCAGCCGACTGAATCTGGGTCCTTTTTGGGGAAGCAAAAGAACATTATTCGATCGATGCCATTTCGAATCTACCGACGATGCGCTAAACGGCACGGCGGTATATCTCAATTGTACTTTTGGCATCTACTCGTCAAAACCTTTTGGCCATACTTCAGGGACAGGTGCCGTGTTTCTGAATTGTGACATCCAATCCTTTACCCGGGAACAACAATATTTTGTAAAAGGAAACGGTCCCATGACAGTCATTGACACCCGATGTACCGGAGAAAATCTAAACTATCTGGGATGGCGGGATATTCCCAATACCGAAGCCCGGTATTACCAGTACCATGTCAGCCTCAATAGCAAACCGATAACTGTAAGCAATGATATTGCTAATGCAACTGTTGACATGGCTGCCAAAGAGATTCTCCACGCCTACCGATTCGAATACAAGGATCAGGTAATTTACAATACCTACAATTTATTGAGAGGCAATGATAATTGGGATCCGATGGGGATTAAAGATTTGGTTACGAAAGCAGAAAAAGAAACAGGAAAGAACTACTCCTCTATTCCAACACTGTTGACGATAAAACCAAGCAGACAAACGCTGGAAACAGGGAAAGACCGCGTAGAACTGGAAGCTACTGTAAACCGTTTCGGAAATTATGAATTGAAAGGTGAAAAAATAGCTTGGAAAATAGCTCCCGAATACCAATCATTGGTACAATTACAAGTGAACAACGAGGGCAAATGCGTAGTTATTCCAACCAACAATGGCAATGAAACAAAAGAAGTGATTATTACGGCATCTACTGCCTCCGGATTAGAAGCCGCCAGCGTGTTTTATATAAAACCTTCATTTGTCGCTCCACCTGCATTTACTGCACTCCCAAAAATCAGTAAAACAAAAGAGGGTACCTTAGAATTAAATTATGTTTTAGACATGGCTCTTGAAGATCAATCGCTGATAACCTGGTACCGTTGTCGGGATGCACAGGGGAATCATCCTATCGAAATCGCCGTTTCCCGATTGAACAAACCTATGAAAACCTATACACTTTCAACAGGAGACGTCGGTTACTATATTATGGCAAGCGTTGCGCCCAAACACCAGCGTTGCGATGCCGGAATACCCAAAACAGTAATTTTTAATGCTGGAATTATCAAAGAAGATGTAAAACAGCCTTCCACCATCTTAATTCCAAATCTCGAAAATATGTCTGCAAAATACCAACCGGAAATTTCACCCGGTTTTTGGACATTAGACAGTTATGCTCCTGCAGACACCCATGAACACAATTGGGTTGCGAATAACAGTAAAGATCCTTGGTATTATGGCTCCGGCGAAAACGGCGCTGCAAATGATACGGGTTTTGTACAGGCAACGAAGGGAGCCCGTATGCGTTATACCCCTGTGGGAAAATCTTTTGGAGATATGAAAATGAGCTTCACAGCCATTCCAGCCAAAACTGCCGGGCAAGGTTTTAGTAGTGCCAGAGCCCAATATATGGATATTGGTATAAAAATGGATAATAAAAATATGAACGGTTATGCTCTTCGCTTGATTCGCACGACCAAATACAGCGATGCCATTGATTTCATTGTGATGAAATATGAGAACGGAAATCCAACACCAATCAGCAGTCCTATAACTGCCTCCTGTTTCCGTCCGAACTGTCTCATTAATATTGAAGTAAAAAAGAACAAGCTTATGGTACATGCCGAAAATACTCTCGGATATTATACTGAAAACTATCCAAGCGAAGTGGTTAAAGTAGTACATCTTGAAACTGAAATTACACCCAACTCTTTTGGAGGTATCAGTTTTCAACATACCGGCACAATTGATAGCGGAGCCACTTTAATAAAAGATTTAAAAATAGAATGGTTTTAATTCGGTACAAATGCAAATCTAAAATTAATTACATATCAATAAACTATGAAAATATATTCCAAAAAATTATTCCTACTGGCGATACTAACTGCAATTTCAGGCATTCATTTAAACGCGCAAAATAATCAAACTAACAAAATCAGTACTAAACCATTTACTGATGGTGTTAACCATTGGTACCACATCCGTGATGAAAGTAATATTGTAAATCCAATTCCTAATCAACCCCAATACTCTGAATCAGAATATACTAAAATTGCCGATAACATCATATTATTTCAGCGTAACAATGGCGGATGGCCTAAAAATTATGACATGAGAGCCATTTTAACGCCAGAACAAATAAACAATGTGATCACAACCAAAGGGATTTTACATACCACTTTTGATAATGCCACCACCTATACCCATACCTATTATCTGGCACAAGTATACACCCTAACCAAAAAAGACATTTATAAAGAATCCTGTCTGAAAGGAATTGAATTTATACTCCAAGCACAATATGCAAATGGAGGCTGGCCGCAATATTTCCCTTTGGAAAAAGGATACAGCCGCCATATTACCTTTAATGACGGAGCTTATATGGGCATTATGAATCTGTTAAAGAAAATTATTAGTAACGACCCTAATTTCATTTTCATAAATGATGAAATAAAAGCAAAAGTAGCTTCGGCTTATCAAAAAGGTATCGATTGCATCTTAAACATGCAAATTACAGACCAAGGAAAAAGCACGGCCTGGTGCCAACAACACGATGAAGTAACATTATTACCTGCATGGGCACGAGCTTTTGAACCACCAAGCATCTGTAATGGTGAAAGTGCTGAAATTGTCTTGTTTCTAATGAATATTGACCCGCCTAATGAAAAAATAATTCAATCCATACAAAGTGCCGTAAAATGGTTTTCAGATTCTAAAATCTATAACACCCGAATAGAAACTTTCGATGCTCCTGAATTTAATTCAAAATACAAGAAAGTTAGTGATGACCGTAGAGTGGTGATCGACTCCTCTGCGCCACCTATCTGGACCCGTTATTATGAACTAGGCACTGGCCGACCATTGTTCTGTGATCGAAATAGCAAATACCTGTACTCCCTCTCAGAGGTGAGTCGTGAAAGACGAAGTGGCTATGCTTGGTATACTTATGAACCTTCGAAAGTATTAGAAAAATATCCTGAATGGCAAAAAAAATGGGCACCCGAAAATAATATTTTAAAACCGTAAAAACCTTATATTTTCTATTTACATTATTTTCTACTCCTTATAAAATCGCTATTTTTGCAGTCTAAATTTTTATCCATGCCGAACAAAAAATATAAAATAGCCGTAATCCAACTGAATTTGAATGATGTTGCCGAAAACAACCTGAAAAAATGCATCAGTTGGGTTCGTGATGCTGCCAATCAAGGTGCCGAAGTAATTTTGTTACCCGAATTATACAGTAGCCATTATTTTTGTCAGAGTGAAGATGTTGACAATTTTGCCTTGGCAGAACCTTTATACAGTACTTCTTTTATCGCTTTTAGTGCGTTGGCCAAAGAATTGGGCGTGGTGATTATTGTTCCTTTCTTCGAAAAAAGAATGGCAGGAATTTACCATAACAGTGCTTATATTATTGACACAGATGGCTCAGAAGCCGGTTTATACCGCAAAATGCACATTCCGGACGATCCCCATTTTTATGAAAAATTCTACTTTACTCCTGGCGATTTAGGCTTTAAAGCTTTTGAAACCAATAAAGGAAAAGTGGGCACTTTAATCTGCTGGGATCAATGGTATCCTGAGGCTGCTCGTTTGACCGCGCTTCAAGGTGCAGAAGTTTTATTTTACCCAACCGCTATTGGTTGGCATCCACAAGAAAAAGAACAATACGGTGAAAACCAACACGGTGCCTGGATGAACGTAATGAAAGGTCATGCTGTAGCTAATGGCGTTTATGTGGCTGCTGCAAACCGAATTGGTTTGGAACAATATTTACCTGATACCGCCGGAATCCAATTTTGGGGTTCTTCATTTATTGCCGGACCACAAGGCGAAATTTTGGCGCAAGCCTCACACGACAACGAAGAAATTCTGATTGCCGAAGTTGATTTAGACTTGCAAGAAAACGTACGTCAAAACTGGCCATTTTTCAGAGACCGAAGAATTGATGCTTTTGGGGATATTACTAAAAGAGCTATCGACTAATTATGAGTACAAATACTAGAAGATTCCCAGCCGAATGGGAAAAACAAGAGGGAATTTTACTTTGTTTTCCGCATAACGGAAATGATTGGCCAGGGAAATACGAAGCAATTCAATGGGCTTTTGTGGAGTTTATCAAAAAAGTGGCAACTTATGAAAAAGTGTTTTTAGTCGTTGCTGACGAAAAACTTAAAACTAAAGTAAACAACATGCTCGACAGAGCACGTGTCAACTTGGAGCAAATTAACTATATCGTTCATAAAACCAATCGCAGTTGGATGCGTGATTCAGGACCTATTGTAGTGTACAACAACGGTAAAAGAGAAGGACTGAATTTTAACTTTAATGGTTGGGCAAAATACAAAAATTTCCAATTAGACAGACATGTTCCTGTCAAAGTAACTGACTCTCTAAAAATGCCTTTGACACCAGTAATATACAAAGGTAAACCAGTAATTGTTGAAGGTGGCGCTATTGATGTGAATGGTCGCGGTACGCTTCTAACATCCGAAGAATGTTTGATGCACCCAAGTATTCAGGTGCGCAATCCTGGTTTTACCAAAGCGGATTACGAAGCAATTTTTAAAGAATATTTGGGCGTAACCAATGTGATTTGGCTAGGCGACGGAATCGAAGGTGACGACACCCACGGTCATATTGATGATTTGGCCCGATTTGTAAATGAAGACACTATTGTGACCATCATAGAAACTGACCCTAATAATTTCAACTACAAGCCTTTGCAAGAGAATTTAAAACGTTTACAAAATGCCAAACTGGAAGATGGTACATCGCCAATTATAGTGACCTTACCCATGCCAAAACGATTAGATTTTGAAGATTTAAGATTACCGGCAAGTTATGCTAATTTCCTGATTTTGAACAATTGTGTTTTGGTTCCCACTTTTAATGATCCTAACGACAGAAAAGCCTTGAACATCTTGGCAGAATGTTTCCCTGATAGAGAAATCATTGGCATTGGTGCGATAGATTTGATATGGGGATTTGGAACCTTGCATTGCTTGAGCCAACAAATACCCGCTTAAAAATTCAAACCTGTTCTAATGAGCAGGTTTTTTTATAAAATAAATACCGATACACGCATAAAAAAAAATCAGCATAGTCTTCCATTTCCAATCCATCAAACATTAGATTATGAATTTATTCGAAGATTCGAATGATTGGGCTGAAAAAATGTCCCCAATTTTAGCCAAATACAAAGGCAAAAAACATCCATTAGATTATAAAAACACGTATCAATTGATGGTAATGGTTGTGCTCTCCGCACAAGATTCAGATGCTAACATCAATACAATTGCTCCAATCCTATTTGACGTTTTCCCCAATATGGAAAGTCTTGCAGCATCCAATGAATCGAGACTCCTTCCCTACCTTTCTAAAGTCAAAAATTATGAAACCAAGACAAAATGGTTGATAGAAATTGCCCAAACCATTAAAAACGACGAAAATATTCCTCTCACAATGAGTTCATTAACTGCATTAAAAGGTATATGACGTAAATCAGCCAATGTGATTTTACGCGAAGCCAATTTGGCATCAGAAGGAATTATGGTTGATTTACATGTACTTCGGGTAGCTCCCAGAATTGGATTAATCCTTGAAACTAAAGATGGATTAAAGGCCGAAAAACAACTGATGCAAATACTACCAAGGGAAATTTGGGGAGAAATTGGTATGGCTATTTCATTTTTAGGAAGAGAAATTTGCAGACCGCAAACTAAATGTAACGAATGTATACTAAATATATACTGCGAGTATTCCAAAAAAACATCTATAAAATAGATTTTTTCCTATTCAGATTAACACAACTTTTGTACTTGAACCCGAACATTTTTTTAAGAAAAGCGCAGGTTCGCCACAGGTTATCGGTGACACATACAGCTGTAAAACAAAAAAGCCTATCTTTTCAGATAGGCTTTAATAGAATCTGAAACAAGTTCAGATTAAAGAAA
>JACCDQ011212723.1_pt1 | contig 48732 bp, 37 predicted proteins | sample 7446031 | NCBI WGS metagenome assembly JACCDQ01 (sample SAMN15323442, study PRJNA562643) | freshwater metagenome | isolation source: river surface water | place: USA:Blue River Watershed | collected 2017-08-17
AAGCTGATGGCGCTCGAGTTGTTCAAGCCCTTTATTTTTGCGCGCCTGGAAGCCATGGGCATCGCCACCACCATCAAGGCGGCCAAGAAGGAAGTCGAATCCGGCACGCCTGTGGTGTGGGACATCCTCGAAGAAGTCATCAAGGAACACCCGGTGATGCTCAACCGTGCGCCTACGTTGCACCGTCTGGGTATCCAGGCTTTTGAGCCGATCCTGATCGAAGGCAAGGCCATTCAATTGCACCCGCTGGTGTGCGCGGCCTTCAACGCCGACTTCGACGGTGACCAGATGGCCGTTCACGTGCCCCTGTCGGTGGAAGCCCAGATGGAAGCCCGCACCCTGATGCTGGCCTCCAACAACGTGCTGTTCCCCGCCAACGGCGAGCCGTCCATCGTCCCGTCGCAGGACGTGGTGCTGGGCCTGTACTACACCACCCGCGACCGCATCAACAGCAAGGGCGAAGGCCTGGTGTTTGCCGACACCGGCGAAGTCCAGCGCGCCTTTGACGCGGGCGAGGTCGAGATGAGCTCGCGCATCAGCGTGCGCCTGACCGAGTACACCAAGGACAAGGCCACCGGCGAACTCATTCCCAGCACCAGCCTGGTCGAGACCTCGGTCGGTCGTGCCCTGTTGTCGGAAATCCTGCCCAAGGGCCTGCCGTTTGCCTTCATCAACAAGGCCTTGAAGAAAAAGGAAATTTCCCGCCTCATCAATGCCTCGTTCCGCAAGTGCGGCCTCAAGGAAACCGTGGTGTTTGCCGACAAGCTGCTGCAATACGGCTTCCGTCTGGCCACCCGCGCCGGTATCTCGATCTCGATCGAAGACATGCTGGTGCCCACTGAAAAGCCGGGCATCATCGAACGCGCCGAGAACGAGGTCAAGGAAATTGCCCAGCAGTACACCTCGGGTCTGGTGACCGCCGGTGAGCGCTACAACAAGGTGGTGGACATCTGGGGCAAGGCCGGCGACGAAGTGTCCAAGGTGATGATGGGCCAGCTCTCCAAGGAGACCGTGACCGATCGCCATGGCAACCGGGTGCCACAAGAGTCGTTCAACTCCATCTACATGATGGCCGACTCTGGCGCCCGCGGTTCTGCGGCGCAGATTCGCCAGGTGGCCGGTATGCGGGGTCTGATGGCCAAGCCCGATGGCTCCATCATCGAGACGCCGATTACCGCCAACTTCCGTGAAGGCCTGAACGTGCTGGAGTACTTCATCTCCACCCACGGTGCGCGTAAGGGTCTGGCCGACACGGCTTTGAAAACCGCCAACTCGGGGTACCTGACCCGTCGTCTGGTCGACGTGACGCAAGATCTGGTGGTGACCGAGCAGGACTGCGGCACCCACAACGGTTACCTGATGCGCGCCATTGTTGAAGGTGGCGAAACCATCGAGTCGCTGCGTGACCGCATTCTGGGTCGCACCGCTGCCGAAGACATCCTGCACCCGGAGAACCAGTCCGTGCTGGCGCCGGCCGGCACCATGCTGGATGAAGACATGATCGACGAGCTGGAAGTGGCGGGTGTCGACGAAGTCAAGGTGCGCACCGCGCTCACCTGCGAAACCCGTTTTGGCATTTGCGCCAAGTGTTACGGTCGCGACCTCGGCCGTGGCGGTCTGGTCAACGGTGGCGAGGCAGTCGGTGTGATTGCCGCCCAGTCGATTGGCGAGCCTGGCACCCAGCTGACCATGCGGACCTTCCACATCGGTGGTGCGGCGTCGCGTGCGGCGGTAGCCTCGAGCGTCGAAGCCAAGTCCAATGGCAACATCGGCTTTAACGCCACCATGCGTTATGTCACCAACAGCAAGGGTGAACTGGTGGTGATTTCCCGCTCTGGCGAAATCATCATTCACGACGAGCATGGCCGTGAACGTGAACGCCATAAAGTGCCTTATGGCGCCATCCTGACCATCAAGATCGACCAGACCATCAAGGCCGGCACGATTCTGGCGAACTGGGATCCGCTGACGCGACCCATCATCACCGAGTACGCGGGTCAGGCCCGTTTCGAAAACGTCGAAGAAGGTCTGACCGTTGCCAAGCAGGTCGACGAAGTCACCGGCTTGTCGACGCTGGTGGTGATCGACCCGAAACGCCGTGGCTCTGCCAAGGTGGTGCGCCCGCAGGTCAAGCTGATCGATGCTACCGGTAACGAGGTCAAGATCCCCGGCACCGACCATGCGGTCACGATCGGTTTCCCGATTGGTGCGCTGGTACAGGTGCGTGATGGTCAGGACGTGGGCCCCGGCGAAGTGCTGGCGCGTATCCCGGTCGAAGGCCAGAAGACCCGCGACATTACTGGCGGTCTGCCGCGTGTGGCCGAGCTGTTCGAAGCCCGCTCACCCAAGGACAAGGGCGTGCTGGCCGAGATGACCGGTACCATTTCTTTCGGCAAGGAGACCAAGGGCAAGATCCGCCTGCAGATCACCGACCCCGAAGGCAAGGTCTGGGAAGAGCTGGTGCCCAAGGAAAAGAACATGCTGGTGCACGAAGGCCAGATCGTCAACAAGGGCGAAGTGGTGGTGGACGGCCCGGCCGACCCGCAAGACATCTTGCGCCTGCTGGGTGCCGAAGAGCTGGCGCGTTACATCGTCGACGAAGTACAGGACGTCTACCGTTTGCAAGGCGTGAAAATCAACGACAAACACATCGAAGTGATTGTTCGCCAGATGCTGCGCCGTGTCGTGGTCGAGTCTGCGGGTGACTCCAACTACATCAATGGTGAGCAGGTGGAGCGTTCGGAAATGCTCAATACCAACGACGCCTTGCGCGCCGAGGGCAAGATTCCGGCCACCTTCACCAACCTGTTGCTGGGTATCACCAAGGCATCCTTGTCCACCGACAGCTTCATCAGCGCGGCTTCCTTCCAGGAAACCACCCGCGTGCTGACCGAAGCCGCCATCATGGGCAAGCGCGATGGTCTGCGTGGCCTGAAGGAAAACGTCATTGTGGGTCGTCTGATTCCAGCTGGTACCGGTCTGGCTTATCACGAAGCCCGCAAGGTTCGCGAAAACATGGACGATGCCGAGCGTCGTGCCATTGCTGAAACCGAAGCCGCTGAACTGGCATTGGCCAGCGAGCAGGACCAGGACGAGGGTGCTGACGTCAAGTAATTGACCTACCCTTGAAAAGCGCCTCACACCCTGATTCAAACGGGTTTGAGGCGCTTTTTTTTACCAAGCATGACAACTTTCCCCCAGATTCCACTGTGGCGCCAATTGCAGGCTGTTGCACGGGTGTTGCAGGCCATTTTGTCCGGGTCTTCCGGCACCGCTGCCATCAGCGCGGTAGAGGCGCCCTTGCGCCCGGGCGTGCAGGCGCTCAGTTTTGCGGTGCTGCGTACACTCGGGCAGGCCCAGGCCTTGCGCCGCCTGCTGGCGCCGCGCCAGCCTGCGCCGCCGCTTGACGCCTTGCTGTGCAGCGCACTGGCTTTGTTGTCGCAAGGGGTCGACGCCTCTTACGATGCCTTTACCCTGGTCAATCAAACGGTGGAGGCGGCCAAGAAGACACCCAAACTGAAAGCCCAGGCGGCTTTTGTCAACGCCTGTTTGCGGCGTTTTTTGCGCGAGCAACCCGCCTTGTTGGACCAAGTGGCGCAGGATCCAGTGGCGCGCTGGAACCATCCGGCCTGGTGGCTGGCCCTGATGCAGGCCGAGTGGCCTGCTTTGTGGCAAGAGATGCTGACGGCCAACAATACCCAGGCACCGATGGTGCTGCGCGTCAACACACGGCGCATCAGCGTGGCCGATTATTTCAAGATGCTCGCAGCGGCTGGCTTGGTCGCCGAGCGCTTGGGGCCGGTGGGCGTGGTGCTACAGTCAGCCACCGCGGTACAGCAAATCCCCGGCTTTGCGGATGGCCTGGTCTCGGTTCAGGACAGCGCGGCCCAATGGGCAGCGCCTCTGCTATTGACCGGGCTGCGTGGCACGGCGCCGCTGCAAGTGCTTGACGCCTGCGCGGCACCCGGCGGCAAAACAGCGCACTTACTGGAGTTTGCCGATGTCTCGGTCACGGCCCTCGACATTGATGCGCAACGGTGCCAACGTATTCACGACAACCTGCAGCGCCTGGGTTTGAGTGCTCAGGTGCTGGCGGCCGATGCGGCTGATTTGCCAAGCTGGTGGCAAGGCCAAAGATATGACGCAATATTGCTCGACGCGCCCTGTTCCGGCTCAGGCGTGGTGCGTCGCCACCCCGACATCCGTTGGTTGAGGCGCCCGACCGATGCCGCGCAACTGGCCGGTCAGCAAGCCCGTTTGCTCACGGTCTTGTGGCCCTTGGTCAAACCGGGGGGTCGATTGCTGTACTGCACCTGTTCTGTCTTTCAGGCGGAAGGGCAAACCCAGATCAAGTCGTTTCTTGGCAACAACAGCAATGCCACATTATTGCCGTCACCCGGGCATTTGTTACCGGGACAAGCGGTGCAATGGGCGGGTCTGGTTGACAATCCGGCACGTGAGCATGATGGCTTTTATTACGCGTTGCTTGAGAAATCTGCTGCCTAAGCTGTTGCAGGGATGGCTCGTCACGGCTTTGCTGGGGCAGGGTCTGGTGCTGGCGCAAACTCCTTCGGCGGGCGCCGAGACGCCAACGCTGCGTCTCGAGCGCATCGACGAGGCACTCTGGCTTTCAACCCAGCTCAAATTTGACCTGTCGCCCGCCGTGCTGGATGCGCTACAGAAAGGCATTCCGATCTTTTTCGTGGCCGAAGCCGATGTGTTGCGCGAGCGCTGGTACTGGACCAACAAGAAAGTGGCCTCAGCCAAGCGCCAATTCCGGCTGGCCTATCAGCCGCTCACCAAGCGCTGGCGGCTCAATATCACGTCCGGCGACATCGCAGAACCCGCGCTGGGCCTGGCCCTGAACCAGAATTTTGATTCCTGGAGCGACGCACTCAGTACCGTGCGCCGCATAACGCGCTGGAAAATCGTCGATGCCTCGGAGCTGGCTGGCAACGGGCGGTACCTGGTGGAGTTCCGGTTTCGGCTCGATCTGGCCCAGCTGCCCCGACCGCTGCAAATTGGCACCCTGGGGCAGGCGGACTGGTCGGTGGTACTTGCCAGCGAGCAGGTTTTTGAGGTCGAGGCAGGCAAATGAAGACTACCCCAGACACAGACAAACCGCCGGTCAGGCATTCCCGGTCGGTGCGTTGGCTGCTGGGCCTGGGCTTGATCGCCATGGTGGCCATCGGGCTTGTTCTGCTATTTCTATTGACGCAAGCCACCACCAACCGCGAGCTCTACGAGCAAAACTATGCGCGGCTGTTTGCCGTCAATGTGGTGGTGGCCGTGCTGTTGCTGGCTGTGATTGGCTGGATCGCGTTGCGACTGATCCGGCGCCTGGTGCAAAAGAAATTCGGCAGTCGCCTGCTGGTCAAACTGGCCGCCATTTTTGCCCTGGCTGGCTTTGCACCGGGCATGCTGATTTATGTGGTGTCTTACCAGTTTGTCACACGCTCCATCGAAAGCTGGTTTGATGTCAAGGTCGAGGGTGCGCTGACCGCTGGCCTGAATCTGGGCCGAACCACGCTGGAAGCTTTGTCGACCGATCTGGCTGCCAAGGCACGTGACGGCGCGTCGCAACTTTCCGACACACCCGATGTCACGTCGGCTCTGCCGCTGGAACGCACACGTGCGGCCATGGGCGCCGACGACCTGATGTTGTGGGGTGCTTCCGGGCGACTCATTGCAGCAGCAGGCCAGTCGCGCTACCAGCTCAAGCCGGAGTTGCCCAGTGCCAAACAATTCAGGACCGCGCGCGATCAGGGTGTCATCACCTGGATCGAAGGCCTGGAAGACGTCGAAACCAGCGCTGGCTCAACAGCGCGGGTCAAGGCCTTGGCACTTATCACCAGCGACCGGTTGGGTGTGTTCAACGAACCACGTTATTTGCTCGCGGTCAAGGCGCTGCCGGAATCGCTGGTTGCCAATGCCCTGGCCGTGACGCTGGCCAATCGCGAATACCAGGAGCGCGCACTCGCCCGGGATGGTTTGCGGCGCATGTACATCGGCACGCTCACACTGAGCTTGTTCATGGCGGTTTTTGGCGCAGTGCTGCTGGCGGTGGTGCTGGGCAACCAGCTGGCCCGGCCCCTGCTGCTGCTGGCAGACGGTGTGCGAGAGGTGGCTGCGGGTGACTTCACGCCCAAACCCTATCTGGGTGGTAGTGATGAACTCGATGGCCTGACCCGTTCTTTTGCCCAGATGACCCAGCAGCTTGCCGATGCGCGCGAGGCGGTGCAGTCCAGCATGGCGCAGGTGAGTGCGGCCCGCGCCAATTTGCAAACCATTCTGGACAACCTTACCGCGGGCGTCATGGTGCTGGATGCCAATGGACTGATCTGCGCGTCCAATCCCGGTGCGACCCGTATCCTGCGTGTGCCACTGGCGGCGTATCAAGGTGAGGCTTTGACACAAATCGAAGGCCTGCAGACGTTTGGCCAACAGGTGCAAGAGCAATTCGACAGCTTTTTCAGCGTCCACAGTGAACGCACGCTGGACCATTGGCAGCAGTCTTTTGAACTCGGTGGCATCGGCAGGGCAATGAATGGGCGTCCGGCCCATGATGTCATCACCCTGGTGACGCGGGGGGCAGCCTTGCCGGGTGAGCAGCGGTTGCTGGTTTTTGATGACATTTCTGAAATTGTGTCAGCGCAACGGTCCCAGGCCTGGGGCGAAGTGGCGCGGCGCCTCGCACACGAGATCAAAAATCCGCTGACGCCTATCCAGCTCTCAGCCGAGCGGCTGGAAATGAAGCTCGATGGCAAGCTTGGCGCCACCGAGCAGGCCATGCTGACCAAATCGGTCAAAACCATCGTCGACCAGGTGGATGCCATGAAGCGGCTGGTGAACGAATTCCGCGACTACGCGCGCTTGCCAGCGGCTGAACTCAGGCCGGTCAACCTCAATGAACTGGTCAACGATGTCCTGAACCTTTATGCGGGTGACTTTGGTCAGGTGCCGGTCAAGACCGAGCTGGATCCCGCGTGCCCCAATATTCTGGGTGACAACCAGCAGTTGCGCCAGGTGTTGCACAACCTGCTGCAAAACGCCCAGGATGCCACCGTGAGTGCAGGTCATGCTGATGGCGAGCATGCCGTTGTGGTCAAGACCCAATGGCAAGAGAGTGCGCGCCGTGTGCGCCTGGTGGTGGTGGACTACGGCACCGGGTTTCCTGATCACATCCTGAAACGGGCGTTTGAGCCCTATGTAACCACCAAGGACAAGGGTACCGGACTGGGCTTGGCGGTGGTCAAGAAGATTGCCGACGAACATGCGAGCCGGGTGTCCATTTCGAACCGGATGAACAACGAAGAAATTCTTGGCGCACAAGTATCGTTATCATTCGCCATTGAGTCTGAGTCAGGATCTCAGACAAGTTAATGTGACATTGCTGATACCAATTTCAAGGGAATTACAAGTACATGGCTAACATTTTGGTAGTGGATGACGAACTCGGTATTCGCGATCTATTGTGTGAGATCCTCAACGACGAAGGTCATACCGTCGAGCTGGCCGAAAACGCAGCACAGGCCCGTGCCGCCCGCTTGCGCGAGGCACCCGATCTGGTCTTGCTCGACATCTGGATGCCTGACACCGACGGTGTCACGTTGCTCAAGGAATGGTCCACTTCAGGTGCACTGACCATGCCCGTGATCATGATGAGCGGCCATGCCACCATCGACACCGCTGTTGAAGCCACGCGTATCGGGGCCCTGGCTTTTCTGGAAAAACCGATCACTCTGCAAAAATTGCTCAAAGCTGTGGAACAGGGGCTGACGCGTGGCGCCTTGCGCAAGCTCACGCAGTCCATGCCTCCCCTGTCTGCCGCGGGTTCGAAGACGGGTACGGTAGCCGTTGCAGACATGCCTGTCAGCTCTGCTGAAGTCTTACCAGAACCTGGTCTGCAAGCCACGCAAAATTTCATGCTTGACAAGCCCTTGCGTGAAGGCCGAGACGAATACGAAAAGGCGTATTTTGAATTCCACCTGGCCAAGGAAAATGGCTCCATGACCCGCGTCGCTGAAAAGACCGGGCTGGAGCGTACTCACCTGTACCGCAAACTCAAGCAATTGGGCGTCGATTTGACGCGCAAACGCGCTTGAAAAATCAATTCCTGGGCTAAAAACGGCCGATTGCACTGCTAGAATATGTGGCTTAGGCCTGGTAGCTCAGTCGGTAGAGCAGAGGATTGAAAATCCTTGTGTCGGTGGTTCGATTCCGCCCCGGGCCACCAAACACACACCGTGGTAGCACTTGTTACTACGGTGTTTTCGTTTGTGGGGTCCGGAAAAACTGCAGCACGATCGCTGCTGCCACCGCTTGCCGGTCCCTAGTTGCAATCTATTCATTCATCAAGAACTGCTGCTGTCTCCTGGGGGAATTTTCTAGGCAAAAAAAACCCAGCTGATAAGGCTGGGCGTAATCTCTTGCGAGCCGCGTTACGGGAATAAAACGCGGAGCCGGGGGAGGCTGTTTGTCATTGTACATTTATTAAAAAATACCATTAATTGGTGTAAACCACTATATTTCGCCATTAAATACTTTCTGCTGAACAGGCAGCGTCGCAGCGCTTGCTAATTTGGTGTTCTCCCTTCACGCCAGGCTGAACGGCTAATGAAATGACATGCAATCGGTTTTGCCCACAAACCCCACAGGCAGCACCAATCACCTCACCAACAAACAACAGGCGAATCCTTGGATCGCTGGCAGCTGCCCAGCCCAGCGCCATATACCTGCGCGACGGCGAAGTTGTGTTGTATCGACGCAGCCGGAGCCTGCTTTATCAATGTCGCTACAAAATGGCTGACGAGGCCCCCCTTATAGCGTGCGTCACACCGACGCCGCGTAGGAACTTTGCAGGCGCAGCACCGACCTACACACGCTCAGCAAGCAGAGATGTAACAGCGTGGTCATGCTTGAAAAGCACGACAGTCAGTGGGCGCGCCGATGGCAGCCGAGCGGCTGGCATGAGACTTATCAAATTAGTTTTAAATTTTGAGCGCTAAACCCCCACTTTGGGGGGTGTGCGTTTCATCGAAATGCCCTATCGTCTACGACCAGTAAACGCACACATATTTTGGCGAATTTGCCACCTCGTGTGCCAATGGAGAGGGCTATGAACGAAATTCCAGCATGGACTGAAAGTCTTCGCGTTGGTGACTCCATACAAGACATGCTGCGTCAGCATTTATTTACTGTTGGTCAACGAGTGCAGCGCTTTTTGGAGCAGGGTGAGCAAGATGCGCAGAGTGCACATGAGGTGTTAAATGATGTTGTGGAAGCCATGAGGGAATGCTTCATTGCCGAGGAAGACAAGCTGATGACCAACACTTGCAGATACAAGGAGTTGCACCTGAATGAACACAAGAACTATATGGAACGACTCATGAGCATCATCCTGAAAATTCCGCAAAACGGTATAGATCTTGAAGATCTGATGTCAGTGTTGCGTGATTGGGCAACAAAGCATGCACCAGTCATAGACACACTGTGTAAGAAATGTGGCTACGTCATCTATCACACACCCACGCAGACAGAGACGGTATGCGTGCACAGAAATAAATTGACTTGACGATACTCGCATCACTGACGAAGCTGCGGCGATGAATATGAGTGCTCATGTTGTGTCTCCAATGGGTACTGAGCGCCGGGAAGTGTAGTGGCTGTGCTTGTTGCTCGTCCCTGCCTCATTCGCCGCGCTGGCCCGGGACGGTTTGCTGCACGATGGCAAGCGCGGCGTCCAAATCAAAGTTCTGCAGATGCGCGGCAATGGCGACGCCGTGTTGGCCAAAGGCGGTGTTGAACAGGGCTTCGTTGTCATGCCAGAGCTGGACTGCGGCGCCATCGTCGTTTTCCAGCAATGCCAGCAGCTGGTCGCGGGCCGTGGCGAGCTCCAAGCTGTCAACAACCGGTGTGTCGTGTGGAGTGGATGTACTGGTCTGCTCCAGTCCCCTGAGTCCTGTGACGACCGGTTCAAGTGCGGCAAGCACTTTGTTGAGCATTGCATCAATCTGCTCGGCCGGTGCCCCAGTCTGGCAAGCCTTTTCCAGGTCTTCTGCTGCTGCCTGCACGTCGCAGGCGCCAATGTTGCCCGCTGTGCCGCGCAGGGTGTGCGCGCAACGTTCGGCGCCGGCGGGATCGGCATCGGCACGGGCTGCAGCAAAAAGGGCAGCAAACTGGCCTTGACTGTCCCGAAACTTGAGCAGCAGGCGGGTATAAAGCTTTTCATTTTGCAAGGTGGTTGCCAGACCAGCCTGGGTGTCAATTCCCGGCAGGGACCAGTGACTGGCACGGCTGCCATGCGACGGCGCGGCCTGGCGCGTCTCGGCAGCAAGGGGCGCGTCAGGTTTGGCCGGGGCAGCCGCATGGATCCATCTGGCCATGGTGGCATACATGGCCGCCACATCGAGTGGTTTGGCGATGTGATCACACATGCCCGCGGCGATGACTTTTTCACGGTCACCTGCCATGGCATTGGCTGTCATGGCGATGATGGGCAAGCTTTGCCAATCCGGATTCTTGCGAATCTCGCGGGTCGCGGTGTAACCATCCATCACCGGCATCTGGCAGTCCATCAGCACACCGTCGAAGCGGCTGTCACTTGCCAGGATGTCAAGTGCCTGCTGACCGTGATTGGCGAGCACCACGCTGACACCGGCCTGGTTCAGCAGTTCCCGCGCCAGTTCCTGGTTCATGTCGTTGTCTTCCACCAGCAACACCCGCGCACCGGCCAGTTTGGCCATGACGACAGCATGGTTCTCGGTCTTTGGCGCCGCTCGGGTGGCGCTCCGGCAGCCTTTGTTCAGGGCTGCTCCGATCGATTCCAGCAGGGTCGAGGGTGCAGCAGGTTTGGTCAGCACGTTGTGGACCGTGATGCCCTGCTCCCGGGCGATGCTCAGCGCTTCTTCGCGGCCATAGGCCGTGACCATGATCACCGCCGGGATGTGTGGTTGGCAAGCTTCCTGCGCCAGTCGCATGGTTTCGATGCCATCCATGCCAGGCATGCGCCAGTCCAGCAGCAACAGGCTGTAGGCTTGGTTGGCGCGAACCGCCTGGCCAATCATGTCGAGCGCCTGCTCGCCGCTGGCAGCCACCTCTGCGTCAAGCCCGAAGCTGCGCACCATGTCCGACAAGATGTCGCGTGCCGAGGCGTTATCGTCTACCACCAGCACACGCAGGCCCCGCAACTCGTCTGCCCTGAACATGCGTTTTTCCTGGGGTTCCTTTTGCAGTCCGAAATGGGCGTGAAAGTGGAAGACCGAGCCTTGCCCCAGCGTGCTTTCCACCCAGATGCGCCCGCCCATGAGCTCCACCAGGGTTTTTGAAATGGCCAGTCCCAGGCCGGTGCCGCCGTATTTGCGTGTGGTGGAGGCATCGGCCTGGTTGAAGGACTGAAACAGGCGCTCGCATTGTTCCGGCGTCATGCCTATGCCGGTGTCTTTCACCCAGAAATGCAGTTCCACATCGTCTGTGCCCTGGGCCACGGTTTCAACGCCCATCACGATCTCACCGCGCTCGGTGAACTTGACTGCGTTGTTGCCGAGGTTCGTCAGGATCTGACCCAGGCGCAGCGGGTCGCCCAGCAGCGCAGTGGGTACGTCGGGCGCCGCCGTGAAGATCAACTCCAGACCCTTGTCCTCGGTTTTCATGCTGATCAGATTGGCAAAGTTTTCCATCACGTCCTCGAGCTGGAAGGCGACTTCTTCCATGCTCATCTTGCCGGCTTCAATTTTGGAGAAATCAAGGATGTCGTTGATGATGCCCAACAGGTTTTGCCCTGAGCGGTGCACCTTCTCGATGTAGTTGCGCTGCTTGTCGTTGAGCTCGGTCTGCAAGGCCAACAGGCTCATGCCAATGATGGCATTCATCGGGGTGCGGATCTCATGGCTCATATTGGCCAGAAACTCCGACTTCATGCGCGTGGCATCTTCGGCCGCCGCGCGGGCACGCTGGATGGCGTCCAGCATCTGGCGCTCATTCGACACATCTTCGAGCAGCCAGACCACACCCTCGGACAGGTCAAGAGGGTCCAGCGCGCTGCCAGTGATGCGGCACCAGAAGGCCGAGCCATCCTTGCGTGCCAGCTCAAACTCGCCTTGGTAGGTTTCTCCGCTTTCAAGAGGCGGGTAGGCCGTTTTACCCAGATCTTCGTAATGGGCATCGTCGAGGTGCAGCATGCGGGTCGACTGGTTGATGACCTCGTCAAGGGTATAACCAAACAGTTTGAGAAAACCGGGGTTGGCGCGCACGATCCGTCGATTCTTGAACAGCACAATGCCAGTGCGCGCGGACTCGAAAATGGCTTCCTGCTCACGGTTGGCACGGGCCAGTGCTTCTGCAGCGGCTTTGCGTTCGGTGATGTCCTGCGCCGCAACAAAAACGCTCACGCCGTGCCCTTCCAGGTTGGGAAGGCGGTCGAGGATCAATTCAACCGGGATCTGGTGGCCGAGTTTGTGGCATCCAAATACTTCACGCACCAGCACACCTGCCTGCCGGTGGGTCTGGGCGTGGATAAAACCGTCGCGCAGCCCCACATGTGTGGCACGCAGGTCAATGGGAACCAGTATTTCGATGGTCTGGCCAATCAATTCACCGGCTTCATATCCAAAGATTTTTTCCATGGTGGTGTTGCACAGGGTGATACGTCCCTCGTCATTGACCACCAGCATGCCTACTGGCGCCGAAGCCAGAATGGTGCGGTACCAAATCTCCGTGGCCTTGAGCTGGGCTTGTTGTTCTTCCAGGTCCAGGGCTTGTTGTGCCAGCTTGCTGGTTTGTTGTTGCAGGGTTTGTGCCTGCGCCTGGGTTTCGGCCAGCAAGTCTTGCGTTCGCAAATTGCGCTGTAACACCACCATGCGCGGAACCACGGCCGCAGAAAGCTCCTTAACGAGCTTCCACTGGGTGTCTGTGGGGGCGCTGAAGACGGCCACCTCCAGCACAGCCAGCACCTCGTCACTTTGCACCAACGGCATCAGTATCAGCACGCTGGGCTCATGTTCACCCAGGCCTGAGGCCAGCATCAGGTAGCCTTCAGGCACCTCACGTATCACGGTAGCCTTGCCACTTGCCGCAACCTGACCGAGCAGGCCGTCGCCGCGGGCAAATTGCCGTCCTTGCAGGCGACTTTCGTCCAGTCCCCAGCCGCCACAAAATCGGTAAGCTCCCGCCTCGAGCAGATAGAGTGCCGCCGCGCCGCCGCCAAACATCGGCGTCAGCAGGCCACACATGCGCCGTGCGTATTCGGTCAGTGTTTCGGCATCCTGCAGGGCGGCACCCAGGTCGGCCACGCCGTTACGCACCCAGCGTTGCTGCTCGGCTTCAAGGCTGGCGCTACGGTAGCGGTCGAGCGCTTGTGCCAAGTTGCCAATTTCGGTGTGCTGCTCCTGATGGGGAACATGAACGCCCAGATCGCCCATGGCCATTTGTTCGGTACTTTTTGTCAGTTGCACCAGGGGCGTGACAAGTCGGCGTTTGACAAACACCAGCAACACGCACCAAAACAGCATCAAATTGGAGATCAGCAGTGTTAGCGCGGTCATCGACGCCATCGACGCTTGGCGGTTGAGCGCTTGCACTTCGTCACTAAGGCGTTGTCCAAGATTGGCGCGCAGCACTTGAATGATGTCGAGCTGCGACGTCAGGATGCCTTTGAACTCAAGGCTCGTGAGAAGGGTATTTGAGGAGACCAAATCCCCCCGTTGTACAGCCTCCACAATGCGCGCCGACATGGCTGCGTAGTCGTTATACCCGGCTTGAAATTTTTCCAATTGCTGCTTCTCTGACTCATTCAGGGACATGCCCCGCAACAGCGCCAGGCTTGCCTTGCGGTCTTCACCTACAAAGAGTTCGGTTTGAAAACGACTGCGGTACGCGGTGTCGCTGGTGCTTGCGTAGCTCTGTAACGCGGCTGTGGTCTTGTAGAGACTCGTGTCAATATGTGACATGGCGTGCTCGACTTGGGTACGTTGGTCATGGGCCAACTGACGCACATCAAAAAAATACATTGCCAGTGTGTAAGAGCCCAGCGTCAGGCAGGAAAAAGCCACGCTCAAGGCAATCAGCCAGTTGTTGATGCGTTGCAGTGACATAGGGGAGCACCTTGAAAGTGAGTCTGCTTATGAAAAACCGTCATTGCGAACCCAGTGAAGCAATCCATGACATCTGGCTGCCTGGACTGCCACGCTGCGCTCTCAGTGCGGGCTAAAGTTTAAAGGTCCGTGCGCAATATCGGGCCAGACTTGGCCACCTCCACCAGACAATCGTAAAAGGTGGGGCCACCTCCCAGGTCGGTCAGTTTTTGGCTGGTGAGCTCGTTCACGTTGGTGCCGTTGAGCCCCATCTTGCGCCACCACACGCCCAGCCCGTTGACCACACCGGCCCGGGCCCGGTCATTGACGCGGGCGCGGCACTGGTAGTTGCCCCGGTCGTTGAAGACCTGGACCGTGTCACCGTCGGCGATCTGGCGCACCGTCGCGTCATCGGGGTGCATTTCCAGCAAGGGTTCGCGTTCGACGTGCTGAAGACTCGTGACGTTGACAAAACTTGAGTTCAAAAAATGGCGCGCGGGCGGCGAGATCATGGCCAGCGGGTAAGCGTTCGAGCTGTGCGCCGCCTCGTGGTTGGGCACATGGTCGGGCAGGCCGTCGAGCCCCTGGGCTGCCAGTCGGGCACTGAAAAATTCACACTTGCCCGAGGGTGTCGGGAAGTGTCCCTGGGCAAATGGGGCCTCCGGAGTTGCCAGCGTGGCAAAGCCCTGCCTCAGCAGCAGTTCGAAATCGACCTCATCGCCATAGGCTTGGCGGCACAGGGTTTCGTCACTGTCGGCAAAGCAGGGATCGGTCAGGCACATGCGTGCGGCAAGTTCCCGGAAGATTTGTGTGTTGGGTTTGGCCTGGCCCAAGGGTGCAATGGCGGGCCGATTCAGCAACGCATCGGTATGGCCGTAGCTGCTGTGCACATCCCAATGCTCGAGTTGGGTGGTGGCGGGCAGAATGTAGTCGGCATAGTCGGCGGTGTCGGTCTGGAAATGCTCGAGCACCACCGTGAACAGGTCTTCGCGCGCAAAGCCTTGCACCACACGCGCGGATTCAGGCGCCACCGCCACCGGGTTGCTGTTGTAAACCACCAGGGCCTGGATGGCCGGCCCAAATGCGGGGCTGCCGGGCCGCAGCAGGTCATCACCGATGGTGCTCATGTTGATGGTGCGTGGTGTGCGTCCGTCCAGCAGGTCAGGGCGTTGCAAGGCCGCTCGCTGCACCGGGAAAGCCCCTGAGCTTGACAGCAATACGCCACCGGCGCGGGTGCGCCAGGCGCCAATCAGGGCGGGCAGGCAGGCGATCAGGCGCACCGCGTTGCCGCCGCCATGCACCCGTTGCAGGCCGTAATTCATGCGAATGGCGGCCGGCGCCCGGCTGCTGGCACAGGCGCCGTAGTCTTTGGCCAAGGCTCGAATCTGCTCCGGGCTGATGCCGCAGACCAATGCAGCACGCTCCGGGGGCCATTGCAAGGCTCGTTGTTTAAGCGCTTCCCAGCCCAGCGTGTAACGGTCCAGGTAGTCGTGGTCGAGCCAGTCGTTCTGGATCAATTCGTGCATCAGGCCCAGTGCCAGTGCGCCGTCGGTGCCGGGCAGCAGGGCGATGTGCTCGTGGCATTTGTCGGCGGTTTCACTCTTGCGCGGATCGATGCAGGTCAGTTTGGCGCCTTGGCGCTTGGCCAGGTTGGCGTAGCGCCAGAAGTGCAGGTTGCTGGTGATCGAATTGCTGCCCCAGATCAGGATCAGCTTCGCTTCTGCAAAAAATTCGACCCGCATGCCCACCTTGTCGCCCAGGGTGTGCACCAGGCCTTCGGCGCCGGCGGCGGCGCAAATGGTGCGCGCCAAATGTGATGCGCCCAACTTGTTGAAAAACCGTGCCGCCATACTCTCGCCTTGCACCAGTCCCATGGTGCCGGCATAACTGTAGGGCAGGATGGCTTGCGGCTCACGTGCCGCGATCGTGCCCAAGCGCCCTGCAATGTCGTTCAAGGCTGCGTCCCAACTCACCGGTGTAAACTGCCCCGAACCCTTGGGGCCGATACGTTTCAGCGGCTGGAGGATGCGTTCCGGGTGGTAGCTGCGCTCGGTATAACGCGACACCTTGGTGCACAGCGCGCCGTCGGTGTGGGGGTGCGCCGGGTTGCCCTGCACCTTGATGGCGATGCCATCTTGCACCGTGGTCAGCAGCGAGCAGGTGTCCGGACAGTCGTGGGGGCAGGCGCCCAGAATCCGGCTGCCGGGCGACGCGGCAGATATAGTCGTAGCGGTCATGATGGCATTGCGAGTTGAGGCATGATTGTGACCCAGTCAGATCCGCAGGAAAAGCCATGTTTTTAATCCCTGAAATTGTCGACCAGCGTCCGGCTCTCGAGGCCGTGCGCCGTGATTTGCACGCCCATCCCGAACTGTGCTTCAACGAATTCCGCACCGCCGACGTGGTCGCCGCCCAACTTGCCGAATGGGGTATTCCGGTGCACCGCGGACTGGGTACCACCGGTGTGATCGGCATCGTCAAGAACGGATCCTCGCCGCGGGCCATTGGCCTGCGCGCCGACATGGACGCGCTGCCCATCCAGGAGCGCAACACCTTTGCGCATGCCAGCACCCAGCCCGGCAAGATGCACGCCTGCTGCCACGACGGCCACACCGCCATGTTGCTGGCTGCCGCCCAATACCTGGCCTCGCAGCGCCACTTTGATGGTACGGTCTACCTGATTTTCCAGCCCGCCGAGGAAGGCGGCGGTGGTGCGCGCGAGATGATCCGGGACGGCCTGTTCGAAAAGTTCCCGATGGACGCCGTGTTTGGCATGCACAACTGGCCCGGTTTGCAGTTCGGCCAGTTTGCCGCCAGCCCGGGCCCGGTGATGGCCAGCAGCAACGAATTCAGGATCACGATTCATGGCAAGGGTGGCCACGCCGCCATGCCGCACAATGCGCTGGATCCGGTGCCGGTGGCCTGCCAGCTGGTGCAGTCCCTGCAGACCATCATCAGCCGCAACCTCAAGCCGATCGAGGCCGGTGTGATCTCGGTCACCATGATCCACGCGGGTGAAGCCACCAACGTCATTCCCAATACCTGCGAGCTGCAAGGCACGGTGCGCACTTTTTCGATTGAGGTGCTGGACCAGATCGAGCAACGCATGCGTGTGATGACCGAGCACCTCTGTGCCGCCTCCAACTTGCGGGCCGACTTTGCCTTCAAGCGCAACTACCCACCCACCATCAACAGCGCAGCCGAGGCCGACTTTGCGCGCCAGGTGATGGCCGATATGGTGGGCGCTGACCGGGTGCTGGCTCAGGAACCCACCATGGGCGCTGAAGATTTTTCCTTCATGCTGCAAGCCAAGCCGGGCTGTTACGTCTTTATCGGCAATGGTGAGGGCGACCACCGGTCGCCGGGCCATGGCGGCGGCCCGTGCATGCTGCACAACCCGAGTTATGACTTCAACGACGATCTGCTGCCACTTGGGGCGACCTATTGGGTACGGCTGGCCGAAACCTGGCTGAAACCCTTGTAGAAGCGAGCAGCGCCTCGGGCCTAATTGCCCGAGGGCAGGCGGCGCCTGCGCAGGGCTGCGTAAAGGTGTTCGTGGAACATGGCAGCGGCCGGGCGCAAGGTGCTGCCTTGCTTTTGCAGGAGACCAAGACTTCGGGAGATGGTGGGTTTTCTCAGAGGCAGGCCCACCACTGTTGGGTGATGGGCCTGCAGGGCTGTTCTAGGTACGGCGGCGATCCCCAGACCCGCTTCGACCATGCCCAGCAAGGTACCAATGTGGCTGACCTCAAAGGCAAAGTGCGGGTTGAGCCCGACCTTGCTCATCACATCGTCGATTAACTGACGGTTGCCGCTGCTGCGGGCGACAGAAATCAGTTTTTCCGATTCGATTTGTGACCAATTCACGCTTTTCCGTTTTGCCAGCGGATGGTCACGGCGCATCGCCATCACGAAGGGGTCATCGTGGATGCCCTCGAAGGCGATTTCTGGCATGAGCGTGTTCATGAAGCCGATTCCGAAATCTGACTCACCCGCCAGAACGCTTTGCAGCGTCTGGTTCATTGATTCGTCGATCACCCGAATTCGTATCGAAGGGTATTTAGCAGAGAAACTGCTGATCACCTGTGGCAGAAAGTAGAGGGCTGCTGATGGGACACAAGCGACAGTAACCCTTCCGCTACGGGTGGTGGCGATGTCGGAAATACCCAAAATGGCTGACTCCAGATCGTCTATGGCCGCTCGGGCGCGCTCCAGAAAGATCCGCCCCAGGCTGGTCAGCTCCACTTCCCGTGTGGTCCGCTTGAACAGCCGAGTGCCGATGATGGATTCGAGCTTTTCGATCCTGCGGCTCAATGCTGGAGGCGACAGGTGAATTTGTTCCGCTGCAGCTCGAAAGCTGCCACGTTCGGCTACGGCAATGAAAGCCTGCAATTGTTGTAAATCAAAATTAATGTGTTTCATGCACCAATCATATTAAAAATTGCAATTCACTATGCTTCATGTTTGTTGCATCATTCGTCCACTTTGTTGCAAGGACCTTTGAGGTCAGAAAAAAATGAAAGGTGTAGCGTGTATAAATTTCTAAAAACTTTTGGGGCCATGTTAATGGTGCTGGCCAGTGGCCTGGCCTATGCCCAGGCAGACAAACCAATCACCATAGTGGTGCCTACGGCGCCCGGTGGAGGCAACGATGCCATGGCTCGCACGATCGGACAAAAGCTGGCTGTTTTTTTGAACCGTCCAGTGATTGTGGAGAATAAGGCTGGCGCCAATGGTGCACTGGCTGCAGAATACGTTGCCAAAGCGGCACCGGATGGCAATACGCTGATGTTTGGTTACATCGCCACCCACGCCATGAACCCGGCGTTGCAGAAGTTGCGTTATGACCCAGTCAAGGATTTCGAACCCGTTGGCCTGGTTGGCTATTCGCCCACGTTAATGGTCGTCCATCCGTCTCTCAAGGTCAAGGATGTCAAGGACTTGGTGCGCATGATCAAGGAAAAACCTGACACTTACGCTGTGGCCTCAGCCGGTAACGGAACGGCCCCGCACTTCGCGGCCGAACTGTTCAAGTTGGCCACACAGACATCCATGTTGCATGTGCCATACAAGGGTTCGGCCCCCGCGGTCAATGACACGATAGCCGGACAGACCCATGTGATGTTCCCCAGTCTGTTCACAGGCGCCCCGTACGTGAAAGCGGGACGGCTTCAGGGACTGGCCATTGCCGGCGCCAAGCGTTCTGCTCTACTGCCCGATGTGCCCACGCTAAAAGAGCAAGGCATTGAGGGGGTTGAGGTCGATCAGTGGTACGCCATTTTTGCGCCCGGCAAGACGCCCAAGGACCAAGTTGTCCGACTCAACCAGGCACTCAACAAGGTGTTGCAGGACAAGGAAATCATTCAGCGCATCGAGGGACACGGCGCGGATGTAGAAACCAGCAGTCCCGAGCAACTGGGTGAGATGGTGCGCAAGGACCTTGTCAAATGGCGTCAGGTGGTACAGAAAGCCAAGTTGCAGGCCGACTAATGCCCAAGTTCCAGCGAATCATTCCTTGCGTGCTGATGCGTGCAGGGACTTCACGGGGCCCCTTTTTTCTCAAGGAGTGGTTGCCCGAGGATCCGGCGGTGCGTGACCAAGCTTTGATCGGGGCCATCGGTGCATCCGATCCTTTGCAGCTCGACGGATTGGGTGGTAACAGCACGCTCAACAGTAAAGTAGCGATCGTTTCCCGTTCCAGTCAGCCTGATTGCGATCTGGACTACCTTTTTGCACAGGTTGGCGTGGGTCACCAGTCGGTTGACACCCGCCCTAACTGCGGCAACATGCTTTCCGGTGTGGCGCCTTTTGCAATCGAGCAGGGTTTGATCGAGGCACGGGAGGGCACCACCACTGTGCGCATCCACAACGTCAACACGGGTGCCAAGATCGAAGCGACGGTGCAAACACCGGGTGGCCGGGTGAGTTACGAAGGCAATGCCCGTATCGATGGCGTGGCAGGAACTGCAGCCCCGATCCTGTTGAACTTTCTTGATGCCTGGGGCGCTGTCACTGGTCAGTTATTTCCCACTGGCCGACGCACGGAAATCATTGAGGACCTAGCGGTGACCTGCATTGATGCGGCCATGCCTTTGATGATTATGCGTGCAGCCGACTTGGGTCTGACGGGCTGTGAGCGTCCCGCCGAGCTTGATGCCAATGCCCGGTTGATAGAGAAAATTGAGGCTATGCGTTTGGAGGCAGGGCGCCGCATGGGCTTGGGCGATGTTTCGGCCAGCGTGATTCCCAAGCCTGTCATTGTCAGCCTGGGTGATAGCCCGGACAGCATCGTGTCACGTTATTTCACGCCGCATCGCTGCCATGCCTCGCACGCCGTGACGGGCGCAATTGGGGTGAGTACCGCGTTTGCCTTGCCTGGAACGGTGGCCTCCGGACAGGTTCGTGCAAGTGGACGTCACCTGCTTTCGGTGGTGCATCCGCAAGGTCAAATCGATATTGATGTGGAGCTGGTGGGCGAAGGGGAGCAGGCTGTCGTCAACAAGGCTGCTCTGGTGCGCACCGCCCGCAAAATCATGCAGGGTGAACTGCATCTACCCGATTACGTCTTTCCGTCTGAGCAGGGTACTTTGTCCTCACAGGCGCAGGACGGCTATCCGAACGAGGAAATTACGATCATCGTGCCTACCAGCTCTGGAGGGGGTAATGACACGATGGCCCGTGTACTGTCTCGCAAGCTGGGCGCACAGTTGGGGCAGTCGATTGCGGTGGACAACAGGGCTGGCGCGAATGGCAGTGTGGCGGCGGAATATGTTGCTGCGGCTCGTCCAGATGGCTATACCCTGATGTTCGGCTACATTGCCACGCATGGCATCAACCCGGTAATGCAGGAGGTGCGTTACGATCCATTGGCAGATTTTGCGCCCATCGGGCTGATTGGTTACTCGCCCAGTGTGCTTGTTGTGCGTGCTGGGCAGGGCTTGCATACCGCGAATGATCTGCTTGAACAGTTGCGTGATCAGCCGCATGTCATGAGTTATGCATCGGCGGGTGAGGGAACGGTGCCCCACCTGGCAGCGGAAATCTTGCTCAATCGCAATGGTCTGGTGGCTGAGGGCGTAACACATGCAGGAGCAGCCCCAGCGCTGAATGCATTGGTTCGAGGACAGGCGCAGTGGATGGTGCCCAGCTTGTTCAGTGCCTTGCCCTACCTCAAGACGGGCAAGCTGGTGGCACTGGCTGTGGCTGGAGCGGAGCGGTTGCCTTCTTGGCCAGAGTTACCCACCTTCAGTGAGCTTGGTTTGCAGTGCCTAGATTTGACCCAGTGGTACGGTTTGTTCGCTCCAGCCCACACGCCACAGTCAGTGGTGGCCATCCTGAATGTGTCCCTGAATGAAGTGCTGTCCGATTCCGAAACCGTTGCTCGTTTGCTTGCGGATGGCGTGCAGGTGCAGGCCAGCTCGCCGCAGCAGTTAGAACAGCATGTGCAGTCCGAGCTGAAACACTGGAGGCACGTGTTAGAAGGCTTTCGGATCACTGAGCCCGCAGAGCAGGCCGTCTAGGGCGTGACGACACATTCGCAAACCCTGAGCTTCAGCCGAAGCGGTGCTGCGCCATTTCCAGCAATCCGTCAAACAGCAGGTTGTCCACCAGCTCAAACGGCACTGACATGCTGGGCGCCATTTTCCAGCCGGCGCCTCCGGTCATGATGCAGCGCGGCTCCACGCCGCAGTGCTTGTGAAGGTGTTGCATCATGCGCTCGACCGCGCCGGCGATGGCAAATGTGCCGCCACTGGTCAGGGCGTCGCTGGTATTGGTGGGAAATTCGCAGACATTGCCAGTCGGCACATGCAGGCCGGCGGTGCCTGACTCCAGGGCGCGCAGCATCATGCCGTGACCGGGCAGGATGAGTCCCCCCAGAAATTTTCCATGCATGTCAACCGCATCAACGGTCACCGCGGTACCCACCATCACCACCACCAGCGGGCTGGCTGGCCCCTGAGCCAGGCTGCGGTGCCAGGCGCCGATCATGGCCACCCAGCGGTCGGCCCCGAGGCGCGTGGGGTAGTCGTAGCCATTGCTGACGCCGGCTTCAGCGCTGCTGGGCACCACCCAGTTGGCCGACACATCCCACAATTCCATTTGTTCTTCGACCCGTCGTTTGACGGCATCGCCGGCCACGGTGCAGCCCAACATGCGGGTCGGGTGGGGCAGTGCGCTCCAGTCCCCATTGGCAAGGCGATCTATGTTCTCCAAAAACTCGACACCTTGCGCCAACAGGGGCGCATTGCGCTGGGGAGCGGCGTGCAGCGCCCATTTCAAACGGGTGTTGCCGACATCAATGGCCAAAAAAGTCATGGCGGGATTATCGGCATATCTGAGGCCTTGCGGGACAGACCGCAGTGCCGCGCAGCAAACAAGCTCTGTCCTCAACAAATTGAGGAGTTGTCCGGGTAGTTTTCAACTTTGTCGCCATGGCAGGCCGTTCAGGCGCCAGCCACCCAGGTGGCCACGCTGGGCATGGTCGTCGGGGTCGCCTTCAAATCCTTCGAGGATGTTGTAGGCTTCCAGCCCCAGTTCGGTCGCGCGTTTGGCGGCGGCAATGGAGCGCACGCCGCTGCGGCATAACAACACTACTTTTTTGCTGGCCGGCACGGCGGCGAGCAGCTCGGCATCAAAATTCGGGTTGCCCACCATGCCGGGCCACTGTTTCCAGGCCACGGTCTGGGCCTCGGGGACAAAACCAACCCAGGCCCGTTCAGCATCCGAGCGCACGTCGACCAGCACCGCCTCGTTGGTTTGCACCCAGCGCCAGGCCAGTGCGCAACTGATGTCGCCCGCGTAACCGTCGGCTGCCCACACCTGCAGGCTGCTGGCCGGATGGGCATCATGGCGCAGGCCGCTATGCAGGTTGGCTGGTACCGCCTGGGCGATATGTTTGGGCGGGGGCAAATGGAGCGCGTCCATGATGGCGATGAATTCCTCCAGCGTTTTGCCGGCCACCCGGGCGTTGCTGGCTTTCTCAGTGCCAATGCTGGATTTCGATTGACCCTGGTAATCGTGACCCGGCCACACGGTCGTGTCATCCGGCAGTTTGAACAGTACTTCGGTCAAACTGCGGTACATGGCCCTGGCGCTGCCACTTTGAAAGTCGGTACGGCCGCAACCGTTGATCAACAAGGTGTCACCGCTGAACACATGGTCTCGCCAGACAAAACACATGCTGCCCGCGGTGTGCCCCGGCGTGTGCAGGGCGCGGATCTGCTCGCTACCAAAGTTCAGGGTGTCGCCGTCCTTGATTTGCACCGCGGCCGTGCTGATGTCGCATGCCGCTGGCGCTGCCGTCTTGGCCCCCGCCAGTTCGGCCAGTTGCCCGGCGCTGGTGATGTGGTCGGCGTGGGCATGGGTTTCCAGCGCCCAGACCAGCTTCAGGCCATGCTCGCGCAACACCTGCAGGTCGCGCTCGAGTTGCGTCTCCACCGGGTCGATGATGATGGCCTCGCGCGTGATATTGTCAAACAACACATAGGTGAATGTGCTGGTGGCGGTGTCGAAGAGTTGAATCGGGTTCATGGCCTGCCTGTGAAAGCTGAACTGTAACTGCCTGGAGCTCCATGAAAAAACGGCCCTGCTGGACCGTCTTGCGAGCTGCCGCCAAAGCGGTTGCGGCGCGAATCAACCGCCCTTTTTGCAGCGCTTGCCGGGGTTTTTCTTGTTGTTGGTGGCCACGCCACGCTCGAGACTGCGCTTCTGGCCGTGGGGTGCGGTGAAACAAACGCCCTTGGGGGCGACAGGACGAGGGGTTGCCTTGCGATCAGCTTCGGTGCGGAATTCTTTGGCCATGAGTGGACTCCAGTGGATGAATATAAAAAACAGTGATTATCCCGCAGTTGGGCGCTAGATTAATCGCACCCTGACACTTTTGCCCTTGACCTTGCCGGCATTGAGCTTTTGCATCGCTAGCTGGGCAATGTCGCGTTGCACCGCGACAAAGGTGGTGAACTCGGTCACATTGATCTTGCCAATCTGCTCACGCGTGAAGCCTGCGTCTGCGGTCAGCGCGCCCAGCACGTCACCGGGGCGGATTTTTTCCTTGCGCCCACCCAAAATTTGCAGTGTGACCATAGGGGGCAGCAGCGGCCCGGAGCCGGTGGGTATGAGTTCGTCGATCTTGTGCCAGGCTGACGGTTGCTTCTGGTATTGCTCTATCTTGCCGACCGCCCCCATCTCGTACATGGCGGCCAGGCTCAGCGCCAGGCCGGATTCACCGGCGCGGCCGGTGCGGCCAATGCGGTGCACATGAACCTCGGGGTCGGGCGTGATGTCGACATTGATCACCGCCGAAAGCTCCTTGATGTCGATGCCGCGCGAAGCCACGTCGGTGGCCACCAGGACGGACGCACTGCGGTTGGCAAACTGCGCCAGCACCTGGTCGCGCTCGCGTTGCTCCAGTTCGCCGTACAGCGCCAGCGCGCTGAAGCCCTGCTGTTGCAGGTAGGCGACGAGGTCCTTGCATTGCTGCTTGGTGTTGCAGAAGGCCAGTGTGCTGACCGGGCGAAAGTGATTCAGCAGCTTGGCCACCGCCTCAAAACGCGTGGGGCGGCTCACTTCGTAAAAACGCTGCTCGATCAGGCTTTTTTCGGCCCGGTCAGACACCGTGATTTGTTCCGGCGCGCGCATGAATTGTTTGGCTAGCTTGTCGATCCCTTCGGGGTAGGTGGCGGAAAACAGCAGTGTCTGGCGCTCCGGCGGGCATTGCTTGGTGACCGTCACGATGTCGTCGAAGAAGCCCATGTCGAGCATGCGGTCGGCTTCATCGAGCACCAGCGTGTTGAGCGTATCGAGCACCAGATAACCACGCGCCAGATGGTCCATCACGCGCCCGGGTGTGCCGACCACGATGTGGGCCCCGTTTTCCAGACTGGCCCGCTGGCCGCGCAGCGCAATGCCGCCGCACAGGGTGACCACCTTGATGTTGTCGAGCGCGCGTGCCAGCCGCCGCACTTCGACGGCCACCTGGTCCGCCAGTTCGCGCGTCGGGCACAAGACGAGGGCCTGCACCGCAAAGCGGCGCGGGTTCAGTCGTTCCATCAGCGCGAGGGCAAAGGCAGCCGTCTTGCCGCTGCCGGTCTGGGCCTGGGCGATCAGGTCCTTGCCCGCCAGCGCGGTGGGCAGGCTGGCCGCCTGGATCGGGGTCATGGCCAGGTAGCCCAGTTGCTGCAGATTATCGAGCGTGGCGGGGTTGAGCGGCAGGGTGGTGAAAGCCAGGGAGGTCGTGTGGGTCATGGCAGGATTATCGGTGCCAGCTCAGGCAAAGTAAGCTGCCACAAAATCCTCAAACGGTTCTTGCGGCTTGGCTTCCAGTTGCTGTTGTTCGGCAAGAGACTGCTGCACGCTGATCCTGAATTGCTCGAGTGACTCGGCGGGCAGTGAACTGGCCTGCAGGCTTTGGGTGTGTTTTTTTGACATCTCGAATGCAAAATTGAAGTAGCTGCCGTGTTGCTTGATGGCCTCCAGCACCTGGGCTGAGGGCGTGCGCTCCGGTTCGTTGATGCGCTGGCGCAGCGCCTGCATCGCCGTCTGGTAATGCTCGCCGCCATAGGCGGCATCCAGCATGGTGGCAAATGGCGCCATATCGTCAAACAATTCGTGTGCCAGCATGCGCAAGGGCTGCTCGCGGTTATGCACCAGAAGTTGCAGACCAGGCTGGCGGCCGCGCGTGACCACGCGCCGTTTGTTCTCGTCGTTTTCGCTTTGTTCGCGGGTGGTGATCGGCGGACTGCTGCGGAACAGGCACATCAGCAGCAGTACATCGGCAAACAGGCCTTGCTCGGGTGTGATGCCGATGTCAATGAACGGATTCAGGTCGAACAGCCGCATTTCAAGGTATTGCACGCCCATGTTGCGCAGTGCCTTGGCCGGGCGTTCCCCGTTGGGCGCGACGCGCTTGGGTCGCATTGGCGCATAAAACTCGGCCTCCAGTTGCAGCAGGCTGTCGCTAAGTTGTTTCCAGTGCTCACCATCACGCACGCCGAGCTCGGCGTAATACGGGTCAGGCGTGCGGATGGCCGCCTCCAGGCCGGCGGTGTATTCAGCCAGCGAGTTGAAGCTGATGGCCATTTTGTCCTGGGCGTGGTTCTGGTAACCCAGGTCGCTCATGCGCAGGCTGGTGGCATAGGCACCATGCAGGGTGCCGGGCACCAGCTCGGTCAAATCGCTCGGGTTCCCTTGCAGGAAGGACTTGCACAGCGCCGGGGATGCGCCAAACAGGTAGGGCACCAGCCAGCCATAACGCAGGAAATTGCGGATCAGGCCAAAGCTGCGCTGGTCGATGAAGTCCTGCAACTCGGGCTCGCCGCCGCAACAGTCGCGCAAATTGAGCCAGAAATCCTCTGGCAGCGACCAGTTGTAGTGTGCTCCGGCAATGGTCTGCATCGCCCGACCATAACGCAGCCCCAGGCCTTCTCGGTACACCATCTTGAAGCGTGCCGCGTTGGTGCGGCCATAGTCGGCAATCGCAATGTCCGCGTCGGTGCCGATCAAGCAGGGCATGGAGCCTGCCCAAAGGAACTCACCTTCAAGTTGCTGCGCGCCGAAGCGGTGCACGTCTTTCAGGAAATCCAGCGGAAAGCCGGGCTCGCGGGACGGAGGCGTGATGAATTCCAGCAGGGCCTCGGCGTAATCGGTGGTGATCCAGGGGTGGGTCAGCTTGGAACCCAGGGCGGTGGGGTGGGGTGTTTTGGCAAGGCGGCCGCTGCGGTCGATGCGCAGGCATTCGCGTTCATAACCGCGAGTGATGCCGCGCAGCAATTGGGCTTGCGGGGTTTCAGAAAATTGGCGGACTTCGTTGCAACAGGTAAATTTCAGCATGTCTGGGCAGGGTCAGATTCTTGGGCATGGAGTATGGCAGTTTTGCCAAATGCCTCGTCATCACAATGACTCACAGGCGTGGAACAATAAGCCCCATGCCCTACCTACCCGCTTTTATCGCGCCGATGCGTTTTACCGACCCGGTGGCCGCCCTGGCACAAGCCCGGTTGATTTATGACAACAGTGTGGCCCACCTGCGCCAGGCCATGCAGCGTTATGTGGCGGGTGAGGACCTGCCCGGCCATGTGCGCGCCTGTTACCCCTTTGTGCGGGTGCAGACCGATACCGTGACGCGCCAGAGCTCACATGAAGCAGCGCGTCTGAGTTATGGCTTTGTGGCCGGCCCGGGCCGTTTCGAGACCACCCTGACCCGGCCCGACCTCTATGCCCGTTATTACCTGAAGCAGTTCGCTTTGCTACTGGATAACCATGGCGTCGAGCTCGAGGTTGGCACCAGCAACCAGCCGATCCCGGTGCATTTTTCGTTTGCGGACAACGACCATGTGGAGGGTAGCCTGAGCCTGGAGCGGCGCCAGTTGATGCGTGATGTTTTCGACCTGCCCGACCTGGCCGCCATGGACGACGGCATTGCCAATGGCACCCATGTGGCGCGTCATGGTGAGGCCCAACCACTGTCCTTGTTCACCGCCCCCCGGGTGGACTATTCATTGCAGCGCCTGCGCCATTACACCGGCACGGCGCCCGAGCATTTCCAGAACTTCGTGTTGTTTACCAACTACCAGTTTTACATTGACGAATTTGTCCGTCTGGGCCATGAGGCGATGCAGGATGCCAGCAACGAATACATCGCGTTTGTCGAGCCGGGCAATGTGGTGACACAAAAAGCAGCCGTCACTGCGAGCGAAGCGCAGCAGTCCATGACTTCCGGGAACCTGATTTGCCACGATGCTTCGCGCCTCGCAATGACGGCCAGTGGCAAGGCGCCGCCCAGATTGCCGCAAATGCCGGCTTACCATCTGGTGCGTCCTGACGGCAGTGGCATCAGCATGGTCAACATTGGTGTCGGGCCTGCCAATGCCAAGACCATCACCGACCACATTGCCGTGCTTCGCCCGCACGCCTGGATCATGCTCGGCCACTGCGCCGGCCTGCGCAGTTCGCAGCAATTGGGCGACTACGTGTTGGCCCACGGTTATGTGCGCGAAGACCATGTGCTCGACGAAGAGCTGCCGCTGTGGGTGCCGATCCCGGCACTGGCCGAGGTGCAGGTGGCACTCGCCACGGCGGTGTCCCAGGTGACGCAACTCAACGGGCTTGAGCTCAAACACATCATGCGCACCGGCACCGTGGCCAGCACCGACAACCGCAACTGGGAACTGCTGCCCGACAACGGTCCCCAGCGCCGTTTCAGCCAGAGCCGCGCGGTGGCGCTCGACATGGAAAGCGCCACCATTGCCGCCAATGGCTTCCGCTTTCGTGTGCCCTACGGCACCCTGCTGTGTGTCAGTGACAAACCTTTGCACGGCGAGATCAAGCTGCCCGGCATGGCCAACCACTTTTACCGCGAGCGGGTGGACCAGCACCTGCGTATCGGCATGCGTGCGCTGGAGTTGCTGCGCGAACAAGGCATCGACCAGCTTCACAGCCGAAAATTGCGCAGTTTTGCCGAGGTGGCTTTCCAGTAAACATTCAGCAGGCCGTGTCCACCCTGTTACACCTTGAGCGCCTGAACACCGTGGTGCGCACGCTGCTTGCGAGCGGCGCGACCAGTGTGCTGGACCTGGGTTGCGGGCCGGGCGAACTGTTATTGCGCCTGCGTGAACACCCGCAGTTTGTGCGTTTGCTGGGCATTGACATGGATGGACGTATTTTGGCTGATGCCCGTGCGGCCTTGGGGCTGAACTGGCTTCAGCCAGATGCACGGCTGGCGGTGCGCCTTGGTTCGTTTGAGGAAGTGGACGCCGAACTGACCGGTTTTGATGCTGCCGTGATGCTGGAGACCATCGAGCACATTGCACCCGGCCATCTGCCCCGCGTCGAGCGCGCGGTGTTTGCCGGCATGCACCCGCGCCTGCTGCTGGTGACGACGCCGAATCAGGAATACAACCTGCTGCACGGCATGGTCGCCGGGCACAAACGCCATCCCGGTCACTACTTTGAGTGGACCCGGGTCCAGTTCCAGCATTGGGCTGGTGGGGTGGCGCAGCGACACGGCTATCGCGTCAGCTTTTCCGACCTGGGTCCGGCCGACCCGGTGCGTGGCAGCTCGACCCAGATGGCGAAGTTTGAGACCAGTTAACCGTCATTGCGAACGAAGTGAAGCAATCCATGACTTCCGAAACCATGGATCGCCACGCTACGCTCGCGATGACGGTTCTCCGTCATATTTCGGGCCGACCTCGATGTCGTCAGCTGTTGGCCACCAGCGGCTTGACTTTCGACGCCGCCAGCTTGGCATTCATACGCGCCTGGTCGATGTCCGCGTGCGCCGCCAGCGCCACGCCCATACGGCGCTTGACAAAACTTTCGGGCTTGCCGAACAGGCGGATGTCGGTGCCGGGCACGCGCAAGGCTTCATCAACACCGTCAAAGACCACGCCAGTGGCGTCGATGCCGCCGTAAATCACGGCGCTGGCGCCGGGGTTGCGCAGCGCGGTGTTGACTGGCAGGCCCAGGATGGCGCGCGCGTGTAGCTCAAATTCGCTTTGCCATTGGGTGGTGAGTGTGACCAGGCCGGTGTCATGCGGGCGCGGGCTCACCTCGCTGAACCAGACCTGCTCCCCCTTGACGAACAACTCGACCCCAAAAATACCCAGACCCGAGGCCTTGCCATCGAGCTCGATGCCAAGGTCGTCGGTGACTGTTTTGGCAATCTGGCGCGCTTTTTCCAGCGCCGCCGGATGCATCGGGTGCGGCTGCCAGCTTTCCACATAGTCACCATTGATCTGCACATGGCCCACGGGTTCACAAAAATGGGTCTCGATCTGCCCGTTGACGCCCTTGGCGCGCACCGTGAGCAGCGTGATTTCGTAATCGAAGTCGATGAAGCCTTCCACAATCACACGACCGTGGCTGACGCGACCGCCAGCCATCGCATGCTCCCAGGCGGTCTGTACATCGGCCGCCCCATCGAGCTTGCTTTGGCCCTTGCCGCTGGAGCTCATCACCGGTTTGACGACGCAGGGGTAACCAATGCCCGGCTGGCCATGCTCGCCATCGATGGCGGTTTGCAACTCGGCCAGCGAGTCGCAAAACCGGTAGGGGCTGGTTGGCAGACCCAGGGTTTCAGAGGCCAGGCGGCGGATGCCCTCGCGGTCCATGGTCAGGCGTGCGGCACGCGCGGTCGGAATCACACGCACCACGCCGGTCGCCTCCAGCACTTCCAGCATGGGCGTGGCAATGGCCTCGATTTCCGGCACCACCAGGTCGGGTTTTTCCTCCTCGATCAGTTCTCTCAGCAGGGCCGGGTCGCTCATGACGATGGTGCGGGCGTGGTGCGCCACTTGGTGGCCCGGCGCGTTGTCATACCGGTCCACAGCGATGGTTTCCACGCCGAGACGTTGCAGCGCAATCAGCACTTCCTTGCCCAATTCGCCGCTTCCCAGCAGCATGACACGGGTGGCGTGGGGTGAAAGAGGGGTGCCGATGGTGGTCATGGTTGTTGCGCGATGTCGCGTCCAATGTGGGAGGGAAGAGTGTCGGATTTGATTCTAGTAAAACCTGTCGCTTCCAAAAATGATCTTCGGATTGCAGGGCGGCTGCATTGATTGAAGTCATAACCGGGCCTGTCTCGGCGACAATTCCTCCCATGCCCGAATCCATCCTATCTGTTCAAAACCTGGTCAAGCGTTATGGCGAAGCCACCGTCGTCAGCGACCTGTCATTTGCCATCGCACCGGGCGAATGCCTCGGCGTGATTGGTCCCAACGGGGCCGGCAAAACCACCACCATTCGCATGTGCCTGGGCCTGACGGTGCCCGATGAAGGCACGGTGACCGCGTTTGGCCTGCAGATGCCGCGTGATGCGCTGGCCATCAAGGCGCAGCTGGGCGTGGTGAGCCAGATGGACACGCTCGACCCCGACTTCAATTGTGCCGAGAACCTGCTGGTGTACGGCCGTTATTTCGGCCTGAAAGACGCGCAGATCCGGGAGCGCATTCCGTCACTGCTTGAGTTTGCCTCGCTGTCAGCCAAGGCCAACGCCAAGCCGGGTGAATTGTCGGGCGGCATGAAGCGCCGCCTGAGCCTGGCACGCGCGCTGGTCAACAACCCGCGCCTGTTGCTGCTCGACGAGCCCACCACCGGACTGGATCCTCAGGCGCGCCATTTGATGTGGGAGCGTCTGCAATTGTTGCTGCAGCAAGGCAAGTCGATTCTGCTGACCACCCACTTCATGGACGAAGCCGAACGCCTGTGCCACCGGTTGCTGGTGGTGGACCACGGCAAAAAAATTGCCGAAGGTGCGCCTCGTGACCTGATCCGCCAATTCCTTGAGCCCGATGTGGTCGAGGTGTATGGCAATGGTGCACTGGCGCTGGCGGATGCGCCGCTCAAGGCCATGGCTGCGCGGGTGGAGGTGAGTGGGGAGACCGTGTTTTTCTACACCCAGGACGCCAAGCCATTGCTGCAGGCGCTGGCTGCTTACCCGCAATTGCGTACCTTGCATCGTCCGGCCAATCTCGAGGATCTATTTTTGAAGCTGACAGGTCGCCAAATCCGGGAGGACGCATGAGCACCACCATCAATCCATCACCTTGGCGCGCACCCCAACTCTCGAGGCGCTGGTGGCCGGTGTTTTTGCGCAACCTGCTGGTCTGGCGCAAACTGGCCATTCCGAGCCTGGTTGGCAACATTGCCGAGCCGCTGATGTGGCTGGTGGCCTTTGGTTACGGCATGGGTGCGCTGGTGGGCAAGGTCACGGTGGACGGTGTGCAGGTGCCTTACATCCTGTTTCTGGCGAGCGGTTCGATTTGCATGAGCGCCATGAATGCCGCCAGTTTCGAGGCGCTGTACTCGGCGTTTTCGCGCATGCATGTGCAAAAGACCTGGGACGGCATCATGAACGCGCCGGTCAATCTGGATGACATCGTGATGGCCGAAATGTTGTGGGCGGCCTTCAAGGCGCTTTTCACGGTGACAGCCATTCTGGGCGTGATGCTGGCGCTTGGCATCAGCTACAGCCCGAAATTGTTGCTGGCCTGGCCAGTTCTGCTGGGGGTGGGCATCACTTTCAGTTGTGTGGCACTGATCTTCAACGCGCTGGCCAAGAGTTATGACTTCTTCACCTACTACTTCACGCTGTTCTTGACGCCGATGATGTTCTTGAGCGGTATCTTTTTCCCGCTGGAACAGTTGCCTCCGGTGGTGCAAGTCATCTCACATGGGTTACCCCTGACCAACGCGGTGGATCTGGTGCGTCCGCTGTTCATGGACCAGTGGCCGGCCGACTGGTTGCGACCGCTGGTGGTGTTGGCGATCTATACCGTGCTGGGTTTCTGGGTGGCACTGGCGCTCACGCGCAAGCGTTTTCGACGCTGAGCTCTGGATAAAAAGTCACCTGGCCTGGCTTAACGCTGTCATGCAAGTGGTGACTGGGTCGCATGGCTCGCCTGCTGGTCGGCGTGGTAACTGCTGCGCACCATGGCGCCCACGGCCGCGTGTTTGAAACCCATCTCGTAAGCCTTGGCCTCGAACATCTTGAACACGTCGGGGTGCACATAACGTTTGACCGTCAGGTGCGCACTTGACGGCGCCAGATACTGGCCGATGGTGAGCATGTCGATGCCGTGGGCACGCATGTCGCGCATGACTTCCAGAATTTCCTCGTCGGTCTCGCCTAATCCCACCATCAGCCCGCTCTTGGTCGGCACATCGGGAAACAGGGCCTTGAATTTCTTCAAGAGGTTCAGGCTGAACTGGTAATCAGAGCCGGGGCGGGCCTCTTTGTAAAGGCGCGGAATGGTCTCCAGGTTGTGGTTCATCACGTCGGGCGGCGCTGCTTTGAGGATCTCGAGTGCGCGATCGTCGCGACCACGAAAGTCGGGCACCAGCACCTCGATTTGGGTTTGTGGCGATTTGTCGCGGATGTTCTGGATGCAGGCGACAAAATGACCGGCACCACCGTCGCGCAGGTCGTCGCGGTCGACACTGGTGATCACCACGTACTTGAGCTTGAGCTGGGCAATCGTGTTGGCCAGGTTGACAGGCTCATTCACATCCAACGGGTCAGGCCGGCCGTGGCCGACGTCGCAAAACGGGCAGCGGCGGGTGCATTTGTCACCCATGATCATGAAGGTGGCTGTGCCTTTGCCAAAACATTCACCGATGTTGGGGCAGCTCGCTTCCTCACACACGGTCACCAGCTTGTTGCTGCGCAGCACATCCTTGATTTCATAAAAACGCGTGGTCGGCGAGCCCGCCTTGACACGGATCCATTCGGGTTTGCGCAGGATCTCGCCCTGCACCACCTTGACCGGGATGCGCGACAGCTTGGCCGCCGATTTTTGCTTGGCCGTGGCGTCGTAGTTTTCGGCGCTTTGAGGTTCGCGGATGGTGTTGGTTTCTTTGGATGTGTTCATGTGCTACTTGGTAGACCGTCATTGCGAGGCGCGTCAGTGACGCGGCAATCCATGGCGTCAGGGGTCGAGGGAAACTGCAAGTTTCTGAGCGAACACCTCGGCCACTTCCTGCCAGCTTGCAAAAGCACCGATTGTAGAAAGATCCACCGTTTGCAGCCCGGCGTAGCCACAGGGGTTGATGCGCGAGTAGGGTTCCAGGTCCATGGCAACGTTGAGCGCCACCCCGTGGTAGGTGCAATTGCGGCTGACCTTGATGCCTAAAGCCGCGATCTTGCCGAGGCCAGAAAAACTGGGGTCAGTGCTATTCCGTGGTGCGGCTGGATTCGACGCCAATTTAACCGGTCGTTGTGGCAGCAGCGCATGGCCGGTGGGGTCGGCCAGTCGCACGTAGATGCCTGGCGCACCTCCTACCCGGTGTCCGGTCACGCCGAAATGCAGCAGTGTGCGGATCACGGCCTCTTCAATGCGGTAGACGTATTCCTTGACAAAGTAGCCGGCGCGCTTGAGATCGAGCAGTGGGTAGACCACCACTTGTCCTGGGCCATGGTAGGTCACCTGGCCACCACGGTTGGTGGCTACCACGGGGATGTCGCCGGGGTTGAAGATGTGTTCCGTCTTGCCCGCCAGGCCCTGCGTGTACACCGGTGCATGTTCGCAAACCCATACAACATCAGGCGTCTGTTCGTTGCGCCTGGCGGTGAATTCCTGCATCGCGGCATAGGTGAACTCGTAGTTCACCCGGCCTAAAAATTCCACCCTGATCGGCATGTCTACAGCACCACTTTCACCATCGGGTGCGTTGACAGCGTGCGATAAATTTCGTCGAGTTGTGCGCGGCTGGTGGCGGTAATGGTGATGGTCACGCCCAGATATTTGCCGCCTTTGCTTTCCCGCAACTCGATGCTGCCCGCTTCAAACTGCGGGTCAAACTGAGCAGCGATGTGGGTGATGGCCTGCACAAGACCATCGACTTTGAGGCCCATGACCTTGATTGGAAATAAGGATGGATAAGTGATCAGCGATTCAGCTTGTGACGAACCGGTGGGCGGGGGCAGGTTGCTCATGAAACAATTATCGCGTTTGAGTATGAAAAGAGGCAGCTTTTTCTAAGTACAATAGCAGACTTTGCTACAGGCGCTCGGTGTAACTTGCTTGTAATTATTTGGGGTAACAATCACTGTGCAGGCATGGCAGACGATCGAAGATGATGCCGAAGAAGAAAACTTCAAGAGGCTGACTGCTGACGAGGTCAAGGCGCTGCAACAAACAATGTCCAGGGTGTCGCCCTGGAAGGTGGTTGTTGCCCAGTTTGTGGTGGGCTTGCTGGTTTCATTGCTGGCCTGGATGGTAACGGGTTTTGCTGTTGCTGCTTGGTCGGCGGCTTATGGTGCGTCCGCGGTGCTTGTGCCTGCGATTGTTTTTTTTCGCGGCCTGCGGCGCCAGCAAGGCGTCAAAAACGTGGGCGCGGCGCTCGGTGGGTTTTTTGTTTGGGAAATGGTCAAGGTGGTCTTGACAGTGGCAATGTTGCTTGCCGCGCCAAGGCTGATTTTGGATTTGAACTGGCTGGCTTTGTTGGCTGGCTTTGTGGTGACGATGAAGGTGTACTGGGTGGCCATGTGGTTGCATTCGGGGCGCAAAAAATCGGTTGCGAAGCTTTAATGAATTGATTGGTGACGACATATGGCTGCTGCTGAACACACTGGAACACATGGTCCGAATGCTGGTGAGTACATCCAGCACCATTTGCAACATTTGCAAATGGATTTCTCCTTCAAGGGTGTGAAGCAAGCCGGCCTGGTTGACTTCAGCCTTTTCAATCTGGATTCGCTGTTTTACTCGGTCGTTCTGGGTTTGTTTGCCTGTTTCGTTTTGTGGCGTGCTGCCGCCAAGGCAACTTCAGGCGTACCCGGGCGTTTTCAGGCGGCTGTTGAAATTCTGGTCGAGCTGGTCGACAAGCAGGCCAAGGGTGTGATTCACAACGCCACCAGCCGCAAGTTGGTATCGCCCCTGGCGTTGACAGTGTTTGTCTGGATCTTCCTGATGAATGCCATGGACATGCTGCCGGTGGATTTTTTGCCGGCGATCTGGCACAGCGCGGGTCCGGCCCTGGGTTACAAGGACTACATGCGGGTTGTGCCCACGGCTGATTTATCGACCACACTGGGCATGTCATGCAGTGTGCTGCTGGTTTGCCTGTTTTACAACGTCAAGATCAAGGGTTTGGGTGGCTGGGCGCACGAGCTGGTGGCAGCACCCTTTGGCGACAAGGTTTATCTTTATCCGGTCAACTTGTTGATGCAGTTGATCGAATTTGCAGCCAAGACCGTGTCGCACGGCATGCGGTTGTTCGGCAACATGTTTGCTGGTGAGTTGATTTTCATGTTGATCGCCCTGATGGGTGGCGCGTGGGCCTGGCAATTCAATCCTGCTCAAGGGATGTTTTGGCTGGGTGTCGGGCAAGTGATTGCTGGAGCTGCCTGGAGTATCTTCCACATTCTGGTGATCACGCTGCAAGCCTTCATCTTCATGATGTTGACGCTGATTTACGTGGGGCAGGCCCACGATTCACACTGATCGGTTTCTTTTTTCTTTTCTTTTTTCTTTTCCGTACTTTTTAGGAGCAATCATGGAAAACATTCTCGGCCTCGTGGCACTGGCTTGCGGCATCATCGTTGGTTTGGGCGCTTTGGGCGCTTCCATCGGCATCGCGCTGATGGGTGGCAAGTTTCTCGAGTCTTCAGCACGCCAGCCTGAGCTGATGAATGAACTGCAAACCAAGATGTTCATTTTGGCCGGTCTGATTGACGCTGCCTTCCTGATCGGTGTGGCCATTGCCCTGCTGTTTGCGTTCGCCAAGCCTTTCGCTATCTAATTTTGGCCAATCTTTCACGCTTGAAAGGGAGTAAGTTGTGAATATCAACGCATCCCTGTTCCTGCAGGCGGTTGTTTTTGCGATTCTGGTGTGGTTCACAATGAAATATGTGTGGCCACCGATTGCAAAGGCGCTGGACGAGCGGGCACAGAAAATAGCCGATGGCCTCGCTGCAGCTGACAAAGCCAAGTCCGAGCTTTCTTCCGCCAATCAGCGTGTCGAAGCCGAACTGGCAGCCTCGCGCAACGAGACGGCAGCGCGACTGGCTGAAGCCGAGCGTCGTGCCACACTTATCATTGAAGAGGCAAAAGCCAAAGCCACCGACGAAGGTAACAAGATTGTTGCCAACGCCAAAGCTGAAGCCGAGCAGCAGGCAGTCAAGGCGCGCGAGGCCCTGCGTGAGCAGGTCGCGGTCCTGGCTGTCAAGGGTGCTGAGCAGATTCTCCGCAAGGAAGTCAATGCTGGCGTTCATGCTGACCTCTTGTCTCGTCTGAAGACTGAGCTTTAAGAGAACGACATGGCTGAACTTGCCACTATTGCCCGTCCCTACGCTGAAGCCCTGTTCAAAGCCAGCGCATCCGACTCCAAAGCTGTGTTGACATGGCTCGATGAGTTCGCTTGCGTGACGCAGCAGGATCAGTTGCAGCAGTTTGCTGACAATCCCAAGACGACTCATGCGCAGGTGTATGACGTCATTGCCGGTGTCATGAAGTCTGTGCTGGACAGCCATGCACAAAACTTCATTCGCACCGTGATTGCCAACGACCGCTTGGCGTTTGTGCCGGAAGTCGCGGCGCAGTTTCGAGTACTGGTGAATGCCCAGAGCGGTTCCAGCGATGCTGTGATCTACAGCGCTTTCCCGATCGAGGGGGCAGCGCTGGCCGAAGTGTCGCAAATGCTGCAAAAGCGTTTTGCACGTCAGCTCAATGTGTCTGTTGAGTTGCAGCCTGAGCTCATTGGCGGCATCAGGGTGGTCGTGGGTGACGAAGTTCTTGACACCTCTGTCAAGGCCCGTCTGGAACAAATGAAAATGGCTTTGACGGCTTGAGGCTTTGCCTTGAACCGCTGGCCTCACTAATGAAAGAAGGAAAGAGTCATGCAACTCAATCCCGCAGAAATTTCTGAACTGATCAAGAGCCGTATTGAAGGTATGTCTGCCACAGCAGACATCCGCAACCAGGGCACAGTTGTTTCCGTCACCGACGGTATTTGCCGCATCCACGGTCTGTCTGACGTGATGCAGGGCGAAATGCTGGAATTCCCGGCTGGCAGCGATGGCCTGCCCACCTACGGTCTGGCGCTGAACCTCGAGCGCGACTCGGTCGGCTCGGTGATTTTGGGTGAATACGAGCACATTTCAGAAGGCGATACCGTCAAATGCACGGGCCGCATTCTTGAAGTGCCGGTGGGTCCCGAGCTCAAAGGCCGCGTGGTCAACGCGCTGGGCCAGCCGATTGACGGCAAGGGTCCGATCAACGCCAAGATGACCGACGTGATCGAAAAGGTTGCACCGGGTGTGATCGCCCGTGAATCCGTCAGCCAGCCGATGCAGACCGGTCTCAAGTCCATCGACTCGATGGTTCCGGTTGGCCGCGGCCAGCGCGAATTGATCATTGGTGACCGTCAGACCGGCAAGACTGCCGTGGCCATCGACGCCATCATCAACCAGAAGGGTCAGAACATGACCTGCGTGTACGTCGCGATCGGTCAGAAGGCTTCTTCTGTCAAGAACGTGGTGCGCGCACTGGAGCAGGCTGGCGCGATGGAATACACCATCGTGGTGGCTGCGACTGCCTCTGAATCCGCCGCCATGCAATATGTGTCTGCCTACTCTGGCTGCACCATGGGTGAGTACTTCCGCGACCGCGGTGAAGACGCGCTGATCGTGTATGACGATCTGTCCAAACAGGCTGTGGCTTACCGTCAGGTTTCCCTGCTGTTGCGCCGTCCGCCGGGCCGTGAAGCCTATCCTGGCGACGTGTTCTATCTCCACAGCCGTCTCCTTGAGCGTGCTGCCCGTGTGAACGCTGACTACGTCGAAGCCTTCACCAAAGGCGCCGTGAAAGGCAAGACTGGTTCCTTGACGGCTCTGCCCATCATCGAAACGCAAGCGGGCGACGTCTCCGCCTTCGTACCGACCAACGTGATTTCGATCACCGACGGCCAGATCTTCCTGGAGACCAGCCTGTTCAACGCCGGTATCCGCCCCGCGATCAACGCCGGTATCTCGGTGTCCCGCGTCGGTGGTGCAGCGCAAACCAAGCTCATCAAAAACCTGTCCGGCGGTATCCGTACCGACCTCGCCCAGTACCGCGAACTGGCCGCCTTTGCGCAGTTTGCCTCCGATCTGGACGAGGCCACCCGCAAGCAGCTCGACCGCGGTGCCCGCGTGACCGAATTGCTCAAGCAGGCGCAGTACAGCCCGCTGCCGATCTCTCTGATGGGTGCCACGCTGTTTGCCGTCAACAAGGGTTTTCTTGATGACATCGCCATCAACAAGGTGCTGGCCTTCGAGCATGGCCTGCATGGCTACCTCAAGGACAAAAAGGCAGCCCTGCTGGCCAAGCTGGAAGCCGACCGTGCCATGGACAAGGATGCTGAAGCAGAGTTGAACGCCGCCATCGCCGACTTCAAAAAGTCGTTTGCTTGAGGTCACCTCGTAACAGACAAGGAGACTGATATGGCAACAGGCAAGGAAATACGCGGCAAGATCAAGAACTTCGAAAGCACGAAGAAGATCACCAAAGCCATGGAGATGATTTCTGTCTCCAAAATGCGTAAAGCCCAGGACCGCATGCGTGCGGCCCGGCCTTATTCCGAAAAAGTGCGCAACATCGCGGCGAACCTGGGTCAATCCAACCCGGAGTACGTGCACCCGTTCATGCAGCGCAACGACGCCAAGGTCGTGGGCATGATTGTGGTCACCACCGACAAGGGATTGTGCGGCGGTCTCAACACCAATGTACTGCGCACGGTCACCAACAAGCTGCGTGACATCCAGAACGATGGCATGACCACGCGCACCGTCGCCATTGGCAACAAGGGTTTGGGTTTTCTGAACCGCATTGGCGCCAACGTGGCTGCCCATGTGACCCAGCTGGGGGATCGCCCGCACCTCGACCGCCTGATCGGGCCGGTCAAGGTCCTGCTGGATGCCTACGTCAAGGGTGAAGTCAGTGCGGTCTACCTGTCCTACACGCGCTTCATCAACACCATGAAGCAAGAAGTGGTGATGGAGCAGTTGTTGCCACTGTCAGCAGTGCAGATGCAAGCCGAGGCGCAGGCCAGTGAAGCCGCCACCGGCGTCAAGCACAGCTGGGACTACCTCTACGAGCCTGATGCGCAGACCGTCATCGACGAGCTGCTGGTTCGTTATGTCGAGGCGCTGGTGTTTCAGTCTGTGGCTGAAAACATGGCCTCGGAGCACGCCGCGCGCATGGTTGCCATGAAGGCAGCCACCGACAACGCAGGCAATGTGATTGGTGAACTCAAGCTGGTCTACAACAAGACCCGCCAGGCCGCCATCACCAAAGAGTTGTCCGAAATCGTCTCCGGTGCAGCCGCCATCAGCGGATAAGCCTCAATTAGCAGCAAGATTCAAATTTATTGGAGCAAAACCAAATGGCTCAGGAAAACACAAATACGAACGCAGGCGTTCAAGGCAAGATTGTCCAGTGCATTGGCGCTGTGGTTGACGTAGAGTTTCCGCGCGAACACATGCCGCGCGTATACGACGCGCTCAAGCTCGCAGGTTCCAACCTTACCCTCGAAGTCCAGCAGCAGCTGGGTGACGGCATCGTCCGTACCATCGCCCTGGGTTCCAGCGACGGCTTGCGCCGTGGCCTGATGGTGTCCAACACCGGCAACCCGATCACCGTGCCAGTCGGCACCGCAACCCTTGGCCGCATCATGGACGTGCTTGGCGCACCCATCGACGAGCGTGGTCCGGTAGCCAACACCCAGATGGCTTCGATTCACCGCAAGGCCCCTACCTACGACGAACTCAGCCCTTCCCAGGAATTGCTGGAAACCGGTATCAAGGTGATTGACCTGGTTTGCCCGTTCGCCAAGGGCGGCAAGGTTGGTCTGTTCGGTGGTGCCGGTGTGGGCAAGACCGTGAACATGATGGAACTCATCAACAACATCGCCAAGGCGCACAGCGGTTTGTCGGTGTTCGCCGGCGTCGGTGAACGTACCCGTGAAGGTAACGACTTCTACCACGAAATGGCCGACTCCAAGGTGGTGGATCTGGAAAACCTGTCCAACTCCAAAGTGGCCATGGTCTACGGTCAGATGAATGAGCCCCCGGGCAACCGTCTGCGCGTGGCCCTGACTGGCCTGACCATCGCCGAGTCTTTCCGTGATGAAGGCCGTGACGTGTTGTTCTTCGTGGACAACATCTACCGTTACACGCTGGCCGGTACTGAAGTGTCCGCCTTGCTGGGCCGCATGCCTTCCGCCGTGGGTTACCAGCCCACGCTGGCCGAGGAAATGGGCCGTCTGCAAGAGCGTATCACCTCCACCAAAGTGGGCTCCATCACCTCGATCCAGGCTGTTTACGTGCCCGCCGACGACTTGACCGACCCCTCGCCCGCGACCACCTTCGCCCACCTCGACTCCACCGTGGTGCTGAGCCGTGATATCGCTTCGCTCGGTATCTATCCCGCCGTAGACCCGCTGGACTCCACCAGCCGTCAGCTTGACCCCAACGTGGTTGGCCTGGACCACTACGAAACCGCCCGTGCGGTGCAGGGTACGTTGCAGCGCTACAAAGAGCTGCGCGACATCATTGCGATTCTGGGCATGGACGAGCTGGCACCTGAAGACAAGCTGACCGTCGCACGCGCTCGCAAAATCCAGCGTTTCCTGTCACAGCCCTTCCACGTGGCTGAGGTGTTTACCGGTTCGCCAGGCAAGTACGTCAGCCTGGCAGAGACCATTCGTGGCTTCAAGATGATTGTTGCCGGCGAGTGTGATCATCTGCCGGAGCAGGCCTTCTACATGGTCGGCACCATCGACGAAGCCTTCGAGAAAGCCAAGAAGGTCTGATCATGAACACCATCCACGTTAATGTGGTGAGCGCCGAAGAATCCATCTTCTCCGGTGAGGCGCGTTTTGTCGCCTTGCCTGGTGAAGCCGGTGAACTGGGCATTTACCCGCGCCACACGCCGCTGATCACCCGCATCAAGCCGGGCTCGGTGCGCATCCAGCTGGCTGACGGCGGCGAAGAGTTCGTATTTGTGGCGGGCGGCATTCTTGAAGTGCAGCCCGACTGTGTCACCGTGTTGTCTGACACCGCGGTTCGCGGCAAAGACCTGGATGACGAAAAAGCCAACGAAGCCAAGCTGGCTGCGGAAGAAGCCGTCAAGAACGCCAAGACCGACCTCGACCTGGCCCGAGCCTCGTCCGAACTCGCGGTCATGGCTGCCCAGATTGCCGCCTTGCGCAAATATCGCCAAAAGAAATAAGCGCTCCACACCCTAAGGTAGGAGCGTCATTGCGAGCGCAGCGTGGCGATCCATGTAGTCAGAAGTGCTGGATTGTCGCGTCGCTTTGCTCCCCGCAATGACAAATAGCAGCATTGAGCTGCCCGCTAATCAAGACCCGACCGTCAAACCGTCGGGTTTTTTGTTGTCAGATCGATGACAATCTACGCGCAAGTATTTGATACACTGACCAAAAAAATAACAGTCAACAAACCACGGGACTACTCATGCCGAATCCGGAAGTTTCAGACGTTCCAGCGGCCACCCAGCCAGCCATGGACGAATTGCTGGTTTGCCTGCAAATTGTGGCGCGCACACACGGGGAGGCTGCCAGCCGCGACGCCTTGATGGCGGGTTTGCCCGCCGAACACGCCCGCCTGACGCCCGGCCTGTTTGCGCGCGCCGCGCTGCGCGCCCACCTGAGCAGCCAGCTGGTCCAGACGCCGCTGGCCAGACTCAATGATGCGCTGTTGCCTGCTGTGGTTTTGTTGCAAGACGGCCGTGCTTGCGTGGTGCTGGGTTTAAACGAAGCACGCGACGAGCTCAGCGTCATTTACCCCGAACTCAACGAGGCCGCCGTGACGGTGCCCTTGGCAAAGCTCGAGGCCAGTTACACCGGCACCGCCATTTATGCCCGTCCCACGCAGCGTTATGACGCCCGCACGCCGCAGGTCAGAGCCGGGCGCCATGAGCACTGGTTCTGGGGGGTGATCGCCGAAAGCCGCCCGCTGTACCGCGACGTCTTGTTGGCCGCCTTGCTGGCTAACCTTTTTGCGCTGGGCATGCCGCTGTTCACCATGAACGTGTACGACCGGGTGGTACCCAACCAGGCGTTCGAAACCCTGTGGGTGCTGGCCCTGGGGCTGTTGATCATGCTGCTCAGCGATTTGGTTTTGCGCACCATGCGCGGCCGTTTTGTCGACCTCGCCAGCAGCCGGGCCGATGTCAAGTTGTCGGCCTTCATCATGGAGCGGGTGCTCGGCATGCGCATGGAGCAACGTCCGGCCTCCGCGGGCTCGTTTGCCTCCAATCTGCGCGCCTTCGAGTCGGTGCGTGACTTTATTGGCTCGGCCACCGTGGTGGCCTTCATCGATCTGCCCTTTGCCTTGATTTTCATGGTGGTCATCGGCTGGATTTCCTGGGTCATGCTTATTCCCCTGGTGATCGGAGCGGCCATCATGGTGTTGTACGCACTGATTGTGCAGGCGCGCATGCACGAGCTGGCCGAAACCACCTACCGAGCCGGCGCGCAGCGCAACGCCACCCTGATCGAGGGCCTGGTCGGTTTCGAGACCATCAAGGCACTGGCTGCCGAAGCGCCGATCCAGCGCAAATGGGAAAAAAGTGCGGCCCTGCTCGCCCGTGTGGGTGCCCAGCTGCGGTTGCTTTCGAGCACGGCCAGCAACACCTCGGCTTTTGTCCAGCAGTTCATCAACCTGGCCATCGTCATCATCGGTGTGTACCTGATCTCCGAGCGCGAGCTCACCATGGGTGGGCTGATTGCCTGCACCATGCTCGCCTCGCGCGCCATGGCGCCCGTCGGACAAGTGGCCGGCCTGCTGGTGCAATACCACACCGCTGCCACGGCACTCACCTCGCTCAACGAAATGATGGCACGCGAGGTGGAGCGCCCCGCTGATACCAACTTCATCAGCCGTGGGCGGCTCAAGGGCGAGGTGGAGTTTCGCGAAGTCAGTTTTACCTATCCGGGTCAAAGCGCGCCGTCGCTGCGCAACCTCTCGTTCAAGCTCAAGGCGGGCGAAAAGGTCGCCATTCTGGGTCGTATTGGCTCGGGTAAAACCACCCTCGAAAAACTCATCCTCGGCCTGTACCAACCCACCGAGGGTGCGGTGCTGGTCGACGGTATCGACCTGCGGCAGCTCGACCCCGCCGAGTTGCGGCGCCAGATTGGCTACGTGCAGCAGGACGTCATGCTGTTTTATGGCAGCCTGCGTGAAAACATCACACTGGGCGCGCCGCTTGCAGATGACGCAGCCATCGTCAAAGCGGCAGAAATTGGCGGTATTTTGAGCCTGGTCAACCAGCACCCCAAGGGCTTTGACATGCTCGTGGGTGAGCGCGGCGAGTCCTTGTCGGGCGGCCAGCGCCAGGGCGTGGCGATTGCCCGTGCCGTCATCAATGATCCGCCGATCATGTTGCTCGATGAGCCCACGTCGTCGATGGACTTTTCCAGCGAGGACGATATCAAGCGCCGCCTCACCGAATTCTCCAAGGACAAAACGGTCATCCTTATCAGCCACCGCACGTCCCTGCTCGACCTGGCGGACCGCATCATCGTGATGGACGGTGGCCGCATCATGGCCGACGGCCCCAAGGAACAAGTGGTCACGGCGCTGCGCCAGGGCCGTATCGGAAAGGCTGCATGATGGCTTGGTTCAATAAAAAGGCCTTTGACACAACCGGTGGCCTGATTCAGCGTGCTGCCAAGGTCAGCGAGCACACCTTTGGCCCCCTGGTCAAGCGGCTGACACCGACCGATGAAAAAGAAGACCTCGACTGGGCTGGCGACGCCGACTGGGCGCGCCTGCAACAGGAGCCCCTGCGTGCGCGTAGCCTGTTGCGGCTGGCTGCGGCTGCCCTGGTGATCATGCTGGTCTGGGCTGCCTTTGCCAACATCGATGAAGTCACCCGTGGCGAAGCCAGGGTGGTGCCCACCAGCCAGGTGCAGGTGATCCAAAGTGTGGACGGTGGTGTGGTGGAGGCCCTGCTTGTCAAGGAAGGGCAAATTGTGGAGGCCGGGCAACTGTTGCTTAGGGTTGACTCGACGCGGTTTGTGTCCAACCTGATGGAGAGTCAGGTCAGCCAGGCAGCCCTGCAGGCCAAAGCACTGCGCCTGGAGGCACTCACGCGCGGCACGGCATTCACGCCCACCAAAGAGCTGTTGCGCGAGGCCCCAGACGTGGTCGAGCAGGAACGCCGTTTGTACGAGTCACGCCGGGCCGAAATCAGTGCCCAGACGGCCATTTACCAAAGCCAGCTGGCGCAACGCCAGCAGGAGCTCAATGAAGTGCGGGCACGGCGCGACCAGGCCGAACGTAGCCTGGAATTGATGACCAAGGAAATCAACGCCACCCGGCCCATGGTCGCCACCGGCGCGGTATCTGAAGTTGAAATGATGCGGCTTGACCAGCAGTTGGCTCGCCTGCGCGGTGACCGGGAGCAGGCCACCGCCCAGATTGCGCGCGTGCAGTCGGCCATTCAAGAGGCCAATACCAAGATCAACGAGGTTCAGCTCACCAGCCGCAACCAGATGAGCGCCGAGCTCTCCGACACCATGAGCAAAATCGCCAGCCTGTCGCAAGGCGGCGTCGCGCTGCAGGACAAGGTCAAGCAGGCCGACATCAAGTCTCCGGTGCGCGGCACCGTCAAGCGCCTGCTGGTCAACACCATCGGCGCGGTGGTCCAGCCTGGCAAGGAAGTGGTCGAAGTGGTGCCGTTGGACGACACGCTGATTCTGGAAGTGCAGATCACGCCCAAGGACATCGGCTTTTTGCGCCCCGGTCAATCCGCCATGGTCAAGTTCAGCGCCTACGACTTCTCCATCTATGGTGGCCTCGAGGCCGAGGTGTTCCTGATTGGCGCCGATTCTGTGCTTGATGAGAAAGGCAACGCGTTTTACCATGTCCGGGTGCGCACGCTCAAACCCAGTTTGGGACCGAACCTGCCGATCATTCCCGGCATGGTGGCCCAGGTGGACATCATGACCGGCAAAAAGACAGTGTTGTCCTATTTGCTCAAACCGGTGCTTCGTGCCAAATCCAACGCGATGACTGAACGATGAGTACGCAGCACCTCTTTCTCTCCAGCCCGGCCACGGTCTTGCCTGAGCGACTGCGGGAGGCTTTTGCCGACATCCAGCCGCTGGACGCCAATGCCCTGATGGCGCGTGTTTCTGAACTAACCGCCACACAAAGTCTGGTCTGGTTGAGCAACACCGATGCCAACTGGCAGCAGGCGTTGCGCCAAATTTTGCAGGCCAAGCCGGATGCCCGCGTTATCGTTCTCTCGGGTGTGCCCGAGCCCACTGAAGGCATGCTCGCGCTCAATGACGGTGCCCGCGGTTACACCCATGCCTATGGTGTGCCTGCCTTGCTGCAAGAAGTGGCGCTCGTGATTGAGCACGGTGGCCTCTGGGTGGGCCCGGACCTGTTGCGTCGCCTGGTGAGCTCCACCAATGCGGCCCTGGCAGCCCAGCAGGCCGTCAGCAAGGCGCAGTCACCGCAAGCTGGGTCAGTCGCCAACGCCGGACCCAACGCCTGGGCGCTTTTGTCGGCGCGCGAGGTCGAGGTGGCCAGAGCGGTGTCGGCCGGTCGTTCCAACAGGGAAGTGGCAGCCAAGATGTTTATTTCCGAGCGCACCGTCAAGGCCCATCTGGGCGCCATCTTTGAAAAACTCGGTGTGCGTGACCGCCTGCAGCTGGTGTTGCGCCTGTCAACATCGCCCGAGCCGGCGTCAAACCCTGAAGCGGAGCCCAAACCATGAGCCAGCCCGACAAAGTCACCGCCCTGAGCCAGACCGACACCAGCCTGGTGCGGGTGCTGGAAGACTTGATTGACGTGCTCATCACCCGCGGTGTGATCCAGTTCACCGACCTGCCCGAAGCGGCCCAGGCCAAACTGCTTGAGCGCCGTGAAACCCGGGCCAGCCTGCAAAACCGCCTGCAACTGTTGCCCATGGACGGCGACAACGACCTGGTCTAGTCCGCCTCAGCGACACCCGGTGGGAGTCGCGCCCTCGCGACGATTGCCCCCCCGCCAACTTCAGCGCACCGCGCGTCCTTGAATGCCGATTCGCTTTCGGAGCGGTGCGCTCGTTCGAGCGGCGACTCCGCGGGAGTGGTGCCCTCGCCGCGATTGCCTATTCCCCTGAATCCCCGGGCTAACCTTGGCCATTTGGCTTCAAAACTGTACCTAAGTCCAATAGGCAATCACGCCCTCAAAAGATACATTAATCGCCAAAGTACGCATTAATGTTCTAAAAAACACCAATATTTAATCTCTGAGCAACTGCTCAGACCTACCGTTTCACTGGAGATCATCATGGCCCAAATCGCTACCGTCGCCACCATCACAGGCAAAGGCACTGTTTTTGCCGTCAACGAACAAGGCGTCAGCCGCCAGCTCAAGGCCGGGGATGTCCTGCAAAAAGGCGAAACCATCCGCACCGTGGGTGATGTCCAGGTTGAACTTCGCATGGACGACGGCCGCCCGCTGGCGGTGGCGCCCAACCAAACGCTGCGTCTTGATGACAACGTGACCCAGTCCGACCAGCGCCCCACCGCACAAGACAGCGCGGTGATCGCCCCAGCCGGTACAGCCGAGACCGTGATCCAGGCGCTGGAGCGCGGCACCGACCTGAGCACCCAGCTTGAAGCCACTGCGGCCGGCCTGGGTGGTGGTGCAGGTGCCGACGGCGGCAACACTTTTGTGCAATTGCTGCGTATTGTGGAAGGTGTTGATCCGCTGGCTTACGCCTACGAATACAAGGCGCCTGACCTGTTGCCTGACTTGGATCCTGAGCCAGGTTTGGCCCCGACCGACATCGTGGCCAGCATCACCATTGACCCCATCACTGGCGACAACATCCTGAATGCCGAAGAAGCCAAGCAACCGTACGTGACGATCACGGGTACCGTGGGTGGCGACGTGAAGGTGGGCGACATTGTCACCTTGACCATCAACGGCAAAGACTACACCGGCCCGGTCACCGTGGATGCCAATGGCAAACTGGTCTACAGCATTCCTGTCGAAACAGCATCGCTGAAGGCCGACAGCACCATCGACGCCAAGGTGTCCACAACTGACGCGACTGGCAATACGGCCACGGCGACTGACAACGGCGCGGTTCAGCTCGAAGGCGTCAGCATTGAAATTTCAATCGCTAGTGTCAATGGCGCAAGCACCACCGTGAATGAGGCCGGCTTGACCAGCCCGGCTGACCAGAGTGAAATTAACGGTGGCAGCTTTGACATTGCCACCAACCTGGGGGTTGCGTCTGTCACCATTGGTGGCACCAGCTTTACCCTGGAACAACTCAAGGCCTTGAGTGATGCCAACCCATCCGCCGCGATTGACACCGGTGAGGGCTGGATGCGTATTACCGGCTTTGTCGGCTCCAATGGCGACAAGGCTGGCACGATCAGTTTTACGTATGAATTGAAAGCTCCGCTTGATAACGTTGTCACGGAGACAGATGACGGTAAGGGTTTCCTCGATAGCGTGGCTGTTTCGGTCACGGGTATCGGTGGCACTGTTGCCAATGCCACTGTTGGAATTGAGATTGTTGATGATGTGCCGACCGCCTCGGTGACTGCGGCAGATCCGACAGACGAGCAAGCGCTGGTGGTCGACGAGTCTTATTTGGGTGCCGATGGTGCCACGGCCACCATTGATTTCTCGGAAAACTTCACCAGTACGCAGTATGAAGGTGCCGACGGCGCCACAGTGGCCAGCGTTTACGCGCTCAGCGTAGTGGCTGGCAACAGCGGCCTGGTGGACACGGCCAGCGGCCAAAACGTGGTGCTGAGCCTCAACGAAGGCGTGGTCGAAGGCCGCACCGCCACGGGCGGCGACCTGGTGTTCACGGTCAGCGTGAACGCCAGCGGCACGGTCACACTCGATCAGATTCGCGCCGTGGTGCACAACGACAGCACCGACTCCGACGAGGCAGGTGCGTCTGCAGTCAAGCTGAGCGCGGACAACCTGGTGACGTTGACGCGCACCGACACCATCACCGATGGTGATGGTGATACCGCCAGCAGCAGCGCATCGATCAACATTGGTCAAGCGTTGAGTTTTAAAGACGACGGCCCGACGGCTGTGCTGGCAACAGCGCCTGCCACGGCCGTGAAAATTGCGCTGGATGAAACCGCAGCGGCGGCCACGGACGTGTCGGCCACGGCTGACTTCTCAGCCTAC
>JACCDQ011112704.1_pt1 | contig 48718 bp, 47 predicted proteins | sample 7446031 | NCBI WGS metagenome assembly JACCDQ01 (sample SAMN15323442, study PRJNA562643) | freshwater metagenome | isolation source: river surface water | place: USA:Blue River Watershed | collected 2017-08-17
AAATTCCTTTACAACTTGCTTTTTGAATGCCTCACTATAAGTTTGTGGGGCTAATACTTGTTTTAATTCTTTTCTTTCTGTCGACATAATTAAGGTAATTATAGTCAACTTTTTTCAGGACGAGACAGGCATAAAAAAAACTCCTTAATTTCTTAAGGAGTTTTTTGTGGGCGATGAGGGGTTCGAACCCCCGACCCCCTCGGTGTAAACGAGGTGCTCTGAACCAGCTGAGCTAATCGCCCTATTTTATTAGGTTGCTATCATTTCGTGATTGCGAGTGCAAATATACACCACTTTTCTTGATGTGCAAGCAAAAAAGTAAAAAAATTATAAAATTTCTGCCACGACAAAAGTACTTCCGCCTATATAAATAAAATCAGCAGGAGTCGCATTTTGTAATGCTGATTGGTAAGCTTCTGAAACAGAAGGGTATGTTTCTCCCGTGAGTTCGAAAAGTTGTGCTTTTTCCTGTAATTGTAAGGCATTCAATCCTCGTGGGATATTAGGCTTGCAGAAATAATACATAGCATTTTTAGGAAATAAAGGCAAAACTTCATCCAAATCTTTGTCGTTTACCACTCCCAAAATAATATGTAATTTATCGAATTCTTCTTTTTTGATTTGATTCAGTACAATTGCTAAACCGTTTTTATTGTGAGCAGTATCGCAAATCACTTTTGGGGATTCGCCTAATTGTTGCCATCTTCCTAAAAGCCCCGTGTTTTTTACCACATTCAATAAGCCTGATTCGACGTTGTTTGGGTGGATTCTAAAATCAGTCTGTTCGTTTAAAACAGCGATGGTTTGTACTACTGTTTTTTTATTGTGTATTTGATAATCTCCCAATAAATCCGAAGGGTAGTTAGCTGTTATAGTTTCTGAGGCAAAATAGATTTTGGCATGATTTTCTTTGGCTTTGTTTAAAAATACCGTTTTGGTTTCTGGAATGTATTCGCCAATCACTACTGGAATTTCAGGTTTGATAATGCCTGCTTTTTCAGTAGCAATGGATTCGAGCGTATTGCCCAAAAAAGAAGTATGATCCAGCCCGATGTTGGTAATGACAGATACCAGCGGTGTGATGATGTTGGTGGCATCCAGCCTGCCGCCCATACCTACTTCAATAACGGCAATGTCTACTTTTTCTTTGGAGAAATAAGCAAAAGCCAAACCGACGCTCATTTCAAAAAAACTGATGTCGTTAGCTTCAAAAAAAGTTTTGTTCAAATGGATGAAATCACAGACAAAATCTTCGGTAATTTCAGCTCCGTTGATTTTAATCCGTTCTCTGTAGTCTTTAAGATGTGGGGAAGTGTATAAACCTACTTTGTAACCCGCTTCCTGAAGCACAGAGGCCAGCATATGTGAAGTAGAGCCTTTTCCGTTGGTACCGGCAACATGAATACATTTTAATTTTTGATGTGGATTGCCAAGATGCGTTTCCAGTAAATAGATGTTTTTCAAATCTTTTTTGTAGGCTGAAGCTCCTTGTAATTGGTACATTGGGAGTTGCTTAAACATCCAGTCGGTAGTTTCTTGATAATTCATTTTTGATAAAATTGTAGTTGTTCAAAATATTTTTCAATTTTTTTAGTTTAATAATGAATCGAAAAGTATCTTTGATTGCAAAATTGAAATAATTTTTAGAATTAATGCGTAAAAATCAATAATAAAATATGTTTAGTTTTATACAATTACAAGCTGATACCATTGCAAACGCCGCGTCAAACGTAGTAGTTGAAAAAATTGCCGCCAATAACGAAATCTCTGTTTTGGAATTTATATTAAAAGGAGGTTTTTTCCTGATTCCAATCTCAATATTATTATTCTATACTTTTTATTTGATTATTGAGCGGTATTTATATATCAGTAAATTTTCAAAAATTGATTCCCGCTTATTGGGAGATGTACGCGATAGTCTGAATGCGGGTAATTTAGATATGGCCCGTTCTATAGCGGAGCGAAGTGATTCCTCTTCGGGTAATATTATAAAAGAAGGGATACTGGTTATAGGCAGGCCTATTGCAGAAATTGAATCGAATATGGACCGTGCTGCTGATATTGAAATTGGGGAGATGGAAAAGCACTTAGGGCAATTGGGGCTTATTGCAGGGATTGCGCCAACCTTAGGGTTTATCGGAACTATTTCTGGGGTAATTAAAATATTTTATAGTATTTCAGTGACAGAGAATATCAGTATTGGTAATATTTCCGGAGGGTTATATGAAAAAATGATCAGTAGCGGATCCGGATTGATTGTAGGTATTATTGCGTATAGTGCCTACCATTTATTGAACGGGAAAATTGACAATTTTGCTTTAAAAATTCAAAAGCAGATACTGGAGTTTGTGAATATTATTCAAAGATCGTAACCATGTCTATAAAACGAAAAAGAAGATTCCATGCTGAAGTAGCTACTTCTTCATTGAGTGATATTATGTTTTTTTTGTTGTTGTTTTTCTTGATTATATCCACTTTGGCGAATCCTAATGTTATAAAGATGACCTTGCCAAAAGCGAAGTCTAATGAGAAAACAAATAAGCAGTACATCAGTTTGTCTGTTACCGAAGATAAAAAATTCTATATAGACAAACAGGCTGTTCCTTTTGAAGAATTGGAAGCGACTTTGATGTCTAAAATCAATACAGAAAAAGACCAAACGGTGATAGTAAGGATTCCTTTCAATTTGCAAGTACAGGATTTGGTTGATGTGTTGCAAATAGGAGTAAAGAACAATCTGAAGTTTGTTATTGCAACGAGTCCGAAGTAAAAAAAACAATGCTATTTGTATAAGCCAAAATGCCTCGATAATTATCGAGGCATTTTTTTTAATCTATTTTAATTCGTTTAATCCGTGCTGTCGGCCTGTTTTTAATTCAAATTAAAATTGTAAATAATCTTACCCACTTGTTTTTCAGGGGCACTATCACTGGCATCCCATCGGGTGTTCATTGCTGCAATTCTGGCTTGGTCTAATAGACAACTGGCCGTGTTGGTAGTCCCTTTTATACCTGCAATGGCATTTATAGTTCGTCCGTTGCGGTCTACGGATACTTCTACTACTACTTTCCCTTGTTCGTTACAGGTGTATTTTGGTACGGGTTTAGAAATGGCTTTCCTGTTTCCAAGGGAGTAACCACTACCGGACCCACTTCCTGAACCGTTTCCGCTACCAGAACCAGAACCGCTTCCTGTTCCCGTTCCGTTTCCGGTACCATTGCCTCCACCGGTGCCTCCACCTGAACCTCCAGTGCCATAATAGCCGTTCGAACTCAAACTACCGTTCGCTTTTCCTTTGTTTCCGGCTGTTTTGTCATCGCCATCGCCACCTTTATTCGAACCTCTGAGGATGCTGGATAAAGCATCATTGGTGTTGTTGGAAATCTTAGGTTTTACCACTACGGGTTTTGGTTCTTCTTTTTTTATGACAACAGTAGTCTTTTTTGTTTTTTCTTTTTGCGGAATGACCACACTTTCTTCGGTGGTGTTTTCCTGTGATAAAATGGCTTCGTCAGGAGTTGATTTTGTTGGGATTTGTCTGGCGTGGTTTTTTACTTCCAAAACCTCACTCTTGTAATTGGCACCAGAACCTGCGTCACTGTCTCCAAAATTTATGGTAACACCTCCGCCACCGCCACCTCCTGTAAGCTCCTCTAAATTGGCAGGGGGCCAAAACCGGATGAAGAATAAAATCAGTAATAAGACTGCATAAATTAGAACAGACAGCGTTAATGATTTCTTTTGATCGGATGAAACGGTGAAACTCATTTGTATTTTAAATTTAAAAAAGGGTATTGCTAAAAACGTTGAAATGTACTAAAAATTGTTAAGAGTAAAAAGTAGCAGTCTTAATATAAATGAGGAGTTTAATTTATGTTGTCTACGATCAGTTTGCCAAAGTAAATCACACCCGAACTATGGTCTTCTCTGGCTCCCGTAACAGAACTCAGCACGTTGATTTCGCCGCGTAATTTTAATACGCCAAGCAAGGCAAAAATCAGCGCTTCTTTGAATTCCAAGATTTTATTTGAAGGGATAATGATTTTTAAATCGGGCAGATATTGTTGAATCCTTTCGATAAGAAAATCATTGTAGGCCCCACCACCGGTTATAAAAAGGCTTCCTTTTTTGGTTGGTAAAGCCAAAGCAGTCTGTAGAGCAATGTGTTCTGTAAAAGTGTTTAATTTATCGTCTATGGATATTGGGTAACGTTCGATAATAGGTAAAACGGTTTCCTTGACAAATTCAAATCCGAGCGATTTCGGGTATTTTTTTTGGTAAAATTCCAAGCGGTTTAATTCTTCCAATAAGGGTGTATGGCATTTTCCGGTTTTTGAGATTTGGCCTTTGTCATCGTAATCCAGTCCCAATTGATTCGCGTAAAAATTCAGAACGGTGTTGACGGGTGAAATGTCAAAGGCGATGCGCTTACCGTTTTCTTCAAATGAAACATTAGAAAACCCGCCAAGATTCATGCAATAATCGTATTCGGCAAATAGAATTTTGTCTCCAATAGGAACCAAAGGAGCGCCTTGACCACCTAATTGTACATCCTGAACCCTAAAATCGCAAACCACAGTTTGTTGGCTAAGTGTTGCAATTTCCGGTAAATTGCCAATTTGAAGGGTAAAGCTGTTTTGGGGTTGATGTAAAATGGTGTGGCCATGGGAGCAAACGGCATCCAAATCGGTTATTTGGTGTTTGGCAATAAAACCAGCAATGATGGAAGCAAGTAGTTTGGTATACTCCTGATTTAATTTGGTAAGTTCTTCTTCCGAAAAATCAACGGCATTTTTTAGTTTGAGTATCCAATCCGCGCTATAGCTGACGGTTTCGCTTTCCAGAATACTAAAATTCCATTTGTTATTTTGGGTATTGAATTCAATATGGGCTAAATCGACACCGTCCAGTGAAGTTCCTGACATGACGCCAATTACGTTATAAAAATCTTTTTTCATGAATGCTACAGGGATGTCAATTGAAGTTTGCTAAAATAATAAAAGCTTAAATTGCTTTTTTTAAATAAAAGTAAGTAAATTTAGATAACACAAATACAATTTTCAACGATTGTATCGAGAATATTTGAATTATTTGTATCAGGTCTAATATGAGTTTTTTTGAATAAATAGCGTTTAATTAAAATAGAAAGTTGTCATGGATTTTAATCTTACCGAAGAACAGTTAATGATTCAACAAGCCGCCAGAGATTTTGCTCAAAATGAATTATTGCCGGGGGTCATAGAAAGAGACGAGTTTTCTAAATTTCCTGTAGAGGAGGTGAAAAAAATGGCAACACTGGGTTTTTTGGGTATGATGGTCGATCCAAAATACGGTGGTTCCGGATTGGATTGTGTCTCCTATGTTTTGGCCATGACCGAAATAGCCAAAGTGGATGCCTCTGCTGCGGTAATTATGTCGGTAAATAATTCATTGGTTTGTACCGGTATTGAGAAATATGGAAGCGAGGAACAAAAAAGGAAGTATTTAGCGCCATTGGCCAAAGGGGAAGTCTTGGGGGCTTTTTGTCTGTCTGAGCCTGAGGCGGGTTCTGATGCCACTTCACAAAAAACAACCGCTATTGATAAAGGGGATTATTATCTGTTAAACGGAACCAAAAACTGGATAACCAACGGTTCTTCAGCTTCTATCTATATTGTAATTGCGCAAACGGATATCGAAAAAGGACATAAAGGAATCAATGCTTTTATTGTAGAAAAATCGTGGAAAGGTTTTACCGTTGGCCCCAAAGAGAAAAAAATGGGAATCCGGGGATCCGATACGCATTCCTTGCAGTTTAATGATGTAAAAGTGCCCAAAGAAAATAGAATTGGTGGAGATGGGTTTGGATTTCATTTTGCGATGGAAATATTAAACGGTGGCAGAATTGGAATCGCGGCACAGGCTTTAGGGATTGCCACCGGGGCATACGAATTGGCGTTGCACTATTCCCAAATACGGAAAACTTTTGGAAAGGAAATTTTCAAACATCAGGCGATTGCTTTCAAACTGGCCGATATGGCAACCCAGATTACTGCGGCCAGAATGTTGTGCTATAAAGCGGCTACGGACAAAGATGAAGGCAAAGATATTTCACAATCGGGGGCAATGGCCAAATTGTTTGCTTCCCAAACCGCAATGGATGTCACTATTGAAGCGGTTCAGATTCATGGCGGTAATGGCTATGTGGCCGAATATCATGTGGAACGGATGATGCGCGATGCCAAAATCACCCAGATTTATGAAGGAACATCAGAAATTCAACGGATTGTCATTTCCAGATCTTTGGTTTCTTAATCTTTTAATGTTGAAAAATACATTACCCCAAGAACCATTTCGGATGTATGAAGATTTAAAATATTGGTGTTTACGCGACCAAAAATTGTTTCGAACCCTGAGTTTTTCCCAGATAAAACAGTTGTAAATTGGAAAAAAATGAGTAATTTAAAATTTGAAAAATCATGAAATCATCAATTGTAACTTGGTTATTACGTATTATTGTGGCAGTAATTTTTTCACAAACTTTGTTCTTTAAATTTACCGGATCCGAAGAAAGTGTTTATATTTTTTCTACTCTGGGAATGGAACCTTTTGGACGAATTGCGACGGGTATTGCCGAATTGGCTGCCGTAATTTTAATTTTAATTCCACGAACGTCTTATATTGGTGCTTTAATAGGTTTGGGTATAATGATTGGAGCTATTACTTCCCATCTTACTGTTTTAGGAATTGAAGTGCAAAATGATGGTGGAACACTTTTTATGATGGCTCTAATTGTTTTTATTTGTTGTTCTCTTTTGATATATCAAAATAAGGGTAAAGTGTTCAATTTGTTACAATTAAAATTCTAATATGTTAATACCTTCCATAAATGCGAGTTTAAACGAATTGGTTGACTTACTTGTCCAGATTCCGGATTCAGAATATGCCAAGCCCTGTGTTTTATTGAGTAATGCTACGATTGGGGAGCACACTAGGCATATTGTTGAAATGTTTCAATGCTTGGTTAATAGTTATGATTCAGGAATAGTGAATTATGATAAAAGACCAAGAAATAAACTCATTCAAACCAATACGGACTTTGCAATAAATCAGATCAAGGCTGTCCAGAATTCTATGGAAAAAGAAAATAAAAAAATAGAATTGCAGCAAATAGTTGATGAAGAAGAACTTCGTATCGAGAGCAATTATTGCAGGGAATTACTCTACAATCTGGAGCATTGCATTCATCACCAAGCCTTAATCAAAGTTGCCATTTTGCAATATGAAGCGATAACTATTGATGAAAATTTTGGCGTTGCCCGTTCTACCATCGAATACAGAAAGCAATGTGCACAGTAAGTTTTGTAAGAACAGCCGATAAAATTGTCATTACGTCCAATCGGGATGAGAAAATCATTAGACCTAATGCGATACCTCCCCAAAATTATTTAATAAACGGCAAAAAAGTCGTCTATCCCAAAGATCCCAAAGCGGGGGGGACTTGGTATGTGGTTGATGAAAACGGGACGGTTCTGGTTTTGTTGAATGGAGCCAATGAAAAACACACCGTAAAATTGCCTTACAGAAAAAGTAGGGGATTAATCGTTCTGGAATTGATTGGACAGCAATCACCAAAGGATTTTTGGAGCATTATTAATTTAGAAAATATCGAACCGTTTACCTTGGTTTTATTTCAAAATGGAGCCCTTTTTCAGTTGCGCTGGAACGGAATTACCAAAGAAATTACGCTTTTGGATATTAATAAAAATCATATTTGGTCTTCAGCAACCTTATATCCGCAAGCGGTACGGGATAAACGGGCGAATTGGTTTTATACTTTTATGGAGGTAACTCCTGCAGTTTCGGAAACCGAGTTGTTTCATTTTCATCGGTATACTGAGGAGACCAATCAGGAAAATGGATTAGTGATTAATCGAAATGACGAAATGAAGACGGTAAGTATAACCCAGTCAGTGATCGAAAAAAATAAAGTTGCTATATTGCATTGCGATTTGATAGCCCAAAGAGAGAGTGTGATTTCCTTTATAACGATTTAAAAATACAAGTTGACCCGAGTGATAACGAACAGGCAAAGCAAACTACTTTTTCATAAAATTACCCATTGGGAATATTGGCCTTTCCAGGTTGTGTACATTCCCATTTATTTTCTTTGGGTATATTATTCCTTTCGGGCGAAAACTATTTTTTTCTTCAATGCGTCCAATCCTACCATCAAAAATGGAGGATTTATGATGGAATCTAAAAAAGAAATTTATGATTTGATTCCACAACAGTATTACGCAAAAACGGCACTTATTTCTGAAGGGACTCCATTTGATGAAATGGCAGTTGTGATGGAGAAATTAGGATTGCAGTATCCATTAATTGCCAAGCCAGATATTGGTTTGCGTGGTTCTGGAGTAAAGAAAATCAATTCTGCGGATGATTTAAAAGTATACCATCAAAAAGCAGATTTCGACTTTTTAGTTCAGGATTTGATTCCGTACGAAAAGGAAATCGGAATTTTTTATGTGCGCTATCCCAATGAAAAAGAAGGAAGAATAACCGGAATTGTTTCGAAAGAATTCCTTATCATTACCGGAGACGGAAGCTCGACAATAGAACAATTAATTCGAAAAAATCCGCGTTACGAATTGCAATATGAATCATTGCGTAGAGAATACGGTACGAAATTATTGGAAATTCTGCCCGACGGAGAAAAACTGAACTTAGTACCTTACGGCAATCATGCCCGAGGTGCCAAATTTATAGATTGCAGCCATTGGATTTCTCCCAAATTAATCCAAACTATAAACGAAGTCTGTTTGCAAATTCCGGGGTTTTATTACGGAAGATTAGATGTCATGTATCGTTCTTGGGAAGAATTAGAACACGGGAAGAATTTTTCGATTGTCGAAATAAATGGAGCTTCGAGTGAACCGACCCATATTTATGACCCGGCACATTCCCTGTTTTTTGCATGGAAAGAATTGGCCCGGCATATTACCTATATGTATGAAATCAGTGTGGCTAACAATAAAAATGGGAGTCCGTATTTATCTCATAAAGAAGGGATGAACGAATACCGATTGCATCTGCAACAAAGCAAAAAGATTGTAAATTTCTAAATGATGGGTGTGATAAAAAATAGTCTGGTGGGTTTTGCGGTGAGCTTTATAGGTTCGGTTCCTCTGGGCTATTTGAATGTTATTGGCTTCGAAATATATGATAAATGGGGTGTTGAAAAGCTGTTGTTGTATTTGTTTGGAGTCGTTTTTGTCGAAGTTTTTGTGGTTTATTTTACATTAATCTTTGCTGACAAACTGGTAAAAAACAATAGACTAATGAAATCTATTGATGTGTTTGGCGTTTTCTTTTTATTGTTTTTGGCTTTTTCGTTTTATGCTTATTCCAATCAAACGGTTTCCGGGCATCATTATTTAGAACAATACATTTCGTATTCACCTTTTTTGATTGGTTTGCTTTTAAGTAGTTTGAATTTTTTACAATTGCCTTTTTGGACGGCCTGGAACTTGTATTTGATTAATGGGAACTATATCATTACGGGAAAAAAGAATTCCTTGTATTATGTTTCAGGAACCTTATTGGGTACTTTGTCCGGAATGATTACCTTAGTCTTTTGCTTGAATACTCTTGCCGGGAATATGGCAAGTTTTTCCAAATATGTCCTGCCTGTGGCCATTCCGCTGTTTTTTTTAGGTTTGGCCTTTTTTCAAGGTTATAAAGTTTTTAAAAAATATTATAAATGCTAATGAGATGGCTTCGGTAACTCTTGAATAATTACATAAATATGAAAAAAACAGTGTTGCTTGTATCGGTTCTTTTTGGGATTCAAAGTTTAATTTCTTGTGCCAATGCCCAGACTGCGGCAGCATCATTGGTACAAACCGTCGAAGTTGATTATACGGTTAAAAATGATGCCGTAGCGTCCTTTTTAAAACACCTTTCTTCTGATGAATTGGAAGGAAGGGAAACCGGAACCAAAGGAATGCAAAAGGCGGCTGATTTTTTAGAGCAATTTTTAAAAGAAAACGGTATAAAACCCTATTTCACTTCCTATAGAGATACTTTGTCCACTTTTAAAGAAGTGGCGTATAATATAGTTGGTTATATAGAAGGGAATGATCCGAAACTTAAAAAGGAATTTGTCATTCTCAGCGCACATTATGATCATATTGGACTTAATGATAAAGGTCTGAATGGGGATTTTATAAACAATGGAGCTAATGATGATGCTTCTGGAGTGACGGCTGTGGCTGAAATGGCAAAATATTTCAGTTCGACTCATAACAATAAAAGAAGTATTCTGGTGGTGTTTTTTGCCGGAGAAGAAAAAGGGTTGTTGGGTTCGAAACATTTAGCCAAAAAATTGAAATCCAATGAATTTAATTTATACGCGCAATTGAATATCGAAATGATTGGCGTACCTATGAAAAGAGATTATCTGGCCTATATAACGGGTTTTGATAAGTCGAATATGGCGCAAAAAATCAATGAATATACCGGAAAAAAGACTATCGGTTTTCTTCCGAAAGAAGCCGAATACCAGTTGTTTTACCGTTCGGATAATTATTCTTTTTACAAAATTTTTAATGTGCCTTGTCAATCGATCAGTACGTTTGATTTTGAAAATTTCGACTATTATCATCATGTTTCAGATGAATTTAAGGCGATGGATATTTTACATATGATTTCATTTATACAGGAATTCCTTCCTGCGGTTTCCCAAATGGTAAATACTAGAACCCAAGAAATTCAAATGAATTAGTCTGTTTTTAGCAGGATATATAAGCAATCGTTTTTGCCGTTTTTTGTTTATTTTTGTTGCATGAAGAATATTATTATCACAGGAACCAGTAGAGGAATTGGATATGAATTAGCGTTGCTTTTTGGTAATGCAGGCCATCAGGTTTTGGCCATTTCGCGAAAAATGCCTCTTGCGCTTATGGAGCATGAAAATATCACTTGCCTTTCGGTCGATTTATCGGAAGAGGAAGAATTGCAAAAAGTAGATAGTTTCATAAGTTCTACTTGGAAAAAAGTCGATGCACTGGTACACAATGCAGGAAGTCTGGTTTGCAAGCCTTTTGAAACTTTGAGCCAAACCGATTTTGAAGAGGTTTATAAAGTGAATGTTTTTGGCGTAGCCAATTTGACTCGTGTGGTACTTCCGTATTTAGAAAAAGGAAGCCATGTGGTAACTATCAGTTCGATGGGAGGCATTCAGGGCAGTCTTAAATTTGCCGGATTGGCAGCTTACAGTTCCAGTAAAGGTGCCGTGATAACACTATCAGAGTTATTGGCAGAAGAATATAAAGAGCACGGCATTGCATTTAATGTTTTGGCACTTGGTGCCGTTCAAACCGAAATGCTCGAAGAAGCGTTCCCGGGATATCAAGCGCCTATTACAGCAGCTGAAATGGCGGACTATATTTATAATTTTACTTTGACAGGAAATAAGTATTTCAACGGGAAAGTGCTGCAGGTATCTTCCACAAATCCTTAATTGTATGAGTGACGAAAGATATAAAAGCATCATAGCTCAATACTTGCCGGAGCATGCTGTGAATATGTGTTTTGAATTAATTAAGGTCAATCGGGTCAGTTTGAAAATTGTAAACGAAAGGGTCACTAGACATGGTGATTATCGCAGGCATGAAAGCGGCCAGCACCAAATTACTGTAAACGCAAGTCTAAACAAATACCGGTTTTTAATTACGTTGGTGCATGAGATATCCCATTTGGTGGCTTTTGAAAAATACGGAAGACAAATCAAGCCGCATGGCAACGAGTGGAAATATTCCTTTCAGAGGCTGATGATTCCGTTTATTCGACCGGAAATTTTTCCCAACCATCTTTTGCCTTTATTGGCCCGTCATTTCAAAAATCCTTCGGCCAGTAGCGATACCGATACCACTTTGTCTCTGGCGTTGAAGCAATTTGACCAGGAAAACGACAAGAATTATGTTTTTGAGATTCCATATGGGAGTGTGTTCCGGATTCAAAATGGCAAGGTTTTTAAGAAAATTGCCGTTAGAACCAAACGGTTTGAGTGCATAGAAATCCACACCGGAAAAACCTATCTTTTCAATCCTAATGCTGAGGTAGAGTTGATTAGGAATTAGACTCAAAAAATCCCAAATTCCAATTTTACTATAAATGGAATTTGGGATTTTTGATTGTTTGGAATTTATAAAGAATTATCCTTTCAGATAGGCTTCCCGTACTTTTTTAAACAGTTCTGAAGAGTATACAAAAGCAACAACAGCTTCATTGTCTGTTCTGAAAATTTCTTCTTTAGTCCCTTCCCAGGCTTTTACTCCATTTTTCAAGAATAAAATTTTATCACCAATTTCCATAACCGAGTTCATATCATGGGTATTGATTACCGTGGTAATGTTATATTCTTCGGTGATTTCCTGAATGAGGTTGTCAATCAAAATGGCCGTGTTCGGGTCTAAACCGGAATTAGGTTCGTCACAAAACAAGTATTTCGGATTGTTCACAATGGCACGTGCAATGGCCACGCGTTTTTGCATGCCTCCGGAGATTTCTGAAGGCAATTTATGGTGTGCATTGACCAGATTTACTCTTTCGAGCACAAAATCAACGCGTTTCTTAATTTGTGCTTTACTGTCTTTGGTGAACATTTGCAAAGGGAAGCCCACATTTTCTTCAACAGTCATCGAATCGAATAAGGCACTGCCTTGAAATACCATCCCGATTTCGGTGCGTAATTCCCGTTTTTCATCGGCATCCAATTCAGAATAAATTCTTCCGTCAAAAGAAATCGTACCGGAATCGGGTGCGTGAATGCCTAAAAGACTTTTTAATAACACCGTTTTTCCAGAACCACTTTGCCCAATGATTAAGTTGGTTTTTCCGGCTTCAAAAATGGTGGAAATCCCTTTGAGGACTTTGCTTTCGCCAAAAGATTTCTCTATGTTTTTTATTTCTATCATGACCCTAGCAACAACTGTGTTAATATATAATTGAAAAGAATGATGGAAACAGAGGTCCAGACAAAAGAGATGGTACTGGCTTTACCTACTTCCAGAGCACCACCTTTCATATAATACCCATGAAAAGAAGGGATGGTGGCCAGTAAAATAGCAAAAATGATGGTTTTAATAAACGCATAGGTAATGTGAAACGGAATGAATTCCAGCTGTGCCCCGTTTATAAATTCGGCGCTGGAGGTAAAACCGCCATAAACGGCAGCCATCCATCCGCCCAGAACACCCAGGAACATACTGATGCCAATTACAAAAGGATACAATAATAAGGCAATCATTTTTGGAAAAACAAGATAGTTCAAAGAGTTGACTCCCATTACTTCCAAAGCATCGATTTGCTCGGTCACGCGCATTGTGCCAATACTGGAGGTAATAAAAGAACCCATTTTACCCGCCATAATGATTGAAATAAAAGTAGGAGCAAATTCTAAGATTACCGACTGTCGTGTCGCAAAACCAATCAGATATTTTGGGATTAACGGATTGGTCAGATTCAGTGCGGTTTGGATAGAAACTACTCCGCCAACGAAGAACGAAATAAAGGCTACGATACCGAGGGAATCAATGATTAAATCATCAATTTCTTTGAAAATAAGGTTTCGCATCACAGACCATTTGGTTTGTTTATTGAAAATTTCTTTAATCATCAAAAAGTACCGTCCTATTTGTGATATATATCGAATGAGCATCATGTGTTTACAAATATGGGCTAAAGTAAAAAGAAGTTATGAGTTATGAGGTATGCGTCATGAGTTTTTTCGATGAATGGAATTAACGAAACAGTTTTTCCTTCATTTTCTGTAAGCGATAATTTCGAATGAATTTGGCTTGTTCCGGACTTACTAAAAGCGGTTTTTTTTCTGATTTGGCTTTTAGAAAACCATTGATGTAATCCAAAAACAACAAAGGTTTCTTTTTCATGAACGACAATTTTGCCGAAGCGATTGAAGTTATCCAAAAACCGTAACCCAAGGTATAAAAAGCTTCGCCTTGTTTGTAACGGGCTGTTTTGTTGTAATTGGCTCCTGTTGGTTTCAAATGTTTTACTTTTAAAGAAGCATCGGTCACTACTTTCCAACCGTAGAATTTACAAAGTAATTCGTCTACGGTGTCCCAACCCATCTGAGGTCTTAAGCCGCCTATTTGTTTGAAAGTTTCTTTTCTGTAGGCTTTTAACGCACCACGGATATGGTCTTTATCGGTTAGATTTTCTAAAACCCAGTCACCGTTTTTTTCGATATAACAAAATCCGCCCACCATTCCGATAGAGGAATCAGAGTTAAAATGCTTGGTAATGGTTTCGAAATAATTATTTGGAAAAATTAAGTCGGCATCGAGTTTTACGATAACATCATACGCTTCGTCTAAGCTTTCAAAACCTTTTTGAAAAGCCTGAATGACTTTGCTTCCTGGCAAATGAATCGCACTCGATTTTTTTTCTACCAAGGTGATAAACGGATTGTCTTTGGCGAAAGCCTCTACAATTTCGGCAGTTTTGTCGGTAGAATTATCATTTACAATCACAATCTTTTTAGGTAAAAGTGTTTGTGAAACTAAAGATTCTAAGGTCAAAGAAATAAATTCTTCTTCGTTATGGGCAGGAATAACTATGTAGTAATTCATTTGAGTTTATTTTATAAAAAAGGAAATAGCAATTTCAAAAATCAATTACAATGTCAATTTTCAATAATTATATTGTTATTTGATTTTTTCAGCAAATACAATATAATATCTTGGTGTGAAATAACGCAATAATGGTCTGAAACCCAATTTCTTTACGGGATGTGTGAATTTTTCTCTTGCGGTAATTTTCCAGCCTGTTTTTTCCAATAGCCAGTCTAATTGCCAATCTTCAAATTCGTGGTAATGTCTGTCCCACATATCGGTTTTACTTCTATAAGCAGGTGAAAACCAAAGACGCAACGGAATTGAGATTAACAATTTGTCGCATTTTATATTTTCTAAAACGGTATAAGGATTTAATAAATGTTCGAAAATTTCGAAAGCGGTAAAAACAGTATAAGATTCGGTTTGTAAAGCCGTTTGGTCTTTGTCCAGGTCTTCTCCTTTAGTGTTTTTTACTTGATATCCATTTTCTACCATGATTTTGGAAAATGGGTTTGGCACTCCTAAGTCAAAAATGGTTTCAGAAGTAGAAACGTGTGTTTTTAAAAAATCTAAGGTGTGTTTGAATCTTTTATTGGGAAACGTTTTTTCGTACATTATTGTTGTTATTAAATCCAAGTCGCAAATGTACAAAGATAAGTTTCTAATTAGAACATTTTACTTTAGATAGAAAGGAAAAAACTATCGTCCGGATTAATAAAAGTCACTTTCAAGAGGGAAATTTTAATTGAATTGGGGTGATTTCATTTGAATAAAAGTATTTGTTTAAAAAATGTCTATTAAATCGGTTGTAATTAAATTTAAAATAGTAATTATGTTCCATCTAATTCATTCGTCAAATGAAAAATGTAATACTTACCGGAGGTACCGGGATGATAGGAAATATAGTGCTTCAGCAGTGTCTTAATTCTGATGTGATTGCAAAAGTAACTTCAATAGTAAGACAATCATCAGGGATTCAACATCCGAAATTATTAGAAGTAATTCATGCTGATTTTTTAGATTTTTCGGCAATAGAGAATTATTTTAAACATCAAGATGTTGCCTTTTTTTGTCTTGGGGTCTATACTGGGGCCGTTTCCGATACTAAATTCAAAGAAATAACAGTTGATTATACGAAAGCTTTTGCCGATTGTTTGAAACAAAATAGTCCTGATATTTCATTTCTTTTTTTGAGCGGTGCCGGTGCCGATTTGCAGGAGAAAAGTAAAATACCATTTGCCAGGTATAAAGGAATGGCCGAAAATTATTTGTTGGCAAAAGAGTTTAAGCAATTGACTATTTTTAGGCCGGGTTATATTTTTCCTGTAAAGAAGAGAAAAGAACCGAATTTTGGATACCGAATCTTTCGAGTTCTATATCCTTTGTTGAAAAATGTGATAGGTAGGAATGCAAGTATAAAATCGACCGAATTAGGGCAAGCTATGTTTAAATCGGGATTGCTTTCACCGGATAAAGTCATACTGGAAAACAAGGATATTTTAGATTTTTTAAACAAGTAAAGGACTGTTCTATGTTGTAGTAAACAGCATTAATATTGGAAGATATACTAAAAAATCCACAACCGAAATAATTTCAGCTGTGGATTTTAATAGGTATAACTTTAGATAAAGCTTAGTAACGATATACAAAAGCATTGATATTCATTCCAGCACCTACAGAGGCAAAGATGAGGATATCACCTTTATTGATCTCGTGGTTTTCAATTTTTCCTTGCAAAATTAAGTCAAAAAGGGTAGGAACGGTTGCCACACTGCTGTTTCCTAAATCGTGAATACTCATCGGCATGATATCGGCAGGTGCGGTTTTGTCGTAGAGTTTGTAAAAACGGTCTATGATGGCTTCATCCATTTTTTCGTTAGCCTGATGAATCAGTATTTTTTTGACATCATCTATCGAGATACCGCTTTTGTCCAGACAGCTTTTCATCGCCATAGGGACATTGCTTAAAGCAAATTCGTAAATTTTTCTCCCATACATTTTAATGTATTTGGTATCCGGGTCTAAACCGGGATGATAGGATTTTCCGAAAAATAAATAACCGGCCTCGTCTTCGGCATAGGTTGCGCTTTCATAAGACAGCATTCCCGATTCGTCATCGGAAGCCTCTATGATGGTCGCGCCCGCACCGTCTGAATAAATCATCGAATCACGGTCGTGGTCGTCAACGACTCTCGAAAGCATTTCGGCTCCGATAACCAGACAGCGTTTGGCCATACCTGATTTGATAAAAGCATTGGCTTGCATGACTCCTTCAATCCAACCCGGACAACCAAAAAGGATATCATAGGCCACGCATTTCGGGTTTTTAATCCCTAATTTGTTTTTTACACGGGTCGCCAAGCTTGGCAATATGTCCGATTGGATGGTGCCAAATTTAACATCTCCAAAATTGTGCGCAAAAATGATATAGTCAATGGTTTCAGCATCTATTTTTGCATTGGCAATAGCCTTTTGCGAAGCGAAAAAAGCTAAATCCGAAGTGTTATATTGGTTTTCGGCATAACGTCTTTGTTCAATGCCGGTTATTGCTTTGAATTTGTTAATGATAATCTCATTCGATTGTTTAATGGGAGTACCGTCTTCGTTTAAGAATTGATGACGGGCGAAGTCTTTGTCAGAGATTATTTTCTCGGGGATATAGCTCCCTGTTCCGGTTATTTTTATTTTCATGGGGTAATTTTTCAAAAAAATCAGGCTATTGACAACAGAATCAGAAATGAAATTCACCGTGTTTACAATAGTGAGATTACATTTTAGATAGTGGACAAAAATATTGATTATTTTATTATGAATGGCAAAACAACAGCTCTATTTAGGGTCAAATTGTTATAATAGTAAAAAGTGTTTTCTTGTTTATATAAAAAATGTCCCGATTTTGTCGAGACATTTTTTGTAAAATATAGGTTTGGATCTTAGTGTTCCATGTAGGCTTCAATTGGGGCACAAGAACAAACCAGGTTTCGGTCTCCAAAAGCATCGTCTGCTCTTCGAACGGTAGGCCAGAATTTGTTTTCGGCAATATAATCCAATGGGAAAGCCGCTTCTTCTCTGGTGTATGGGAAATTCCAAGTTTCTGAAGTCAGCATCGCCAAAGTATGCGGCGCATTTTTCAATACATTGTTTTTGTCCTCGATAGCGGAAGCTTCAATTTCTTCTCTGATGGAAATCATGGCATCGCAAAAACGATCCAATTCTTCTAAGTTTTCACTTTCTGTTGGCTCAATCATTAAAGTTCCGGCCACCGGGAAAGAAACCGTAGGAGCGTGGAAACCGTAATCCATCAAACGTTTAGCGATATCAGTTACTTCGATTCCTTTTTGTTTGAAAGGGCGACATTCTAAAATCATTTCGTGAGCCGCACGACCCATTTCGCCAGAATATAAAGTGTCGTAATGACCGCTTAATTTTTCTTTGATATAATTCGCATTCAAAATAGCGTGTTCCGTAGCTGATTGTAAACCTTCAGCACCTAGCATTTTAATGTATCCGTAAGAAATCAAACACACTAAAGCAGAACCCCAAGGAGCAGCAGAAATAGCGGTAATTGCATTTTCTCCACCAGTAGCAACAACAGGGTTGGTTGGTAAGAACGGAGCTAATTGTGGTGCCACACAAATTGGCCCTACACCAGGTCCACCACCACCGTGAGGAATGGCGAAGGTTTTGTGTAAATTCAGGTGACAAACGTCAGCACCAATAGTAGCTGGATTTGTTAAACCTACTTGGGCATTCATATTGGCGCCATCCATGTACACCTGGCCGCCGTTATCATGGACAATTTTAGTGATTTCTTTGATGGCGCTTTCGTAAACACCGTGAGTTGATGGGTATGTAATCATCACACAAGACAAATTGTCTTTGTGCAAAATGGCTTTTTCGCGTAAATCTTCGACATCAATATTTCCGTTTTCTAAGGTTTTTGTAACCACTACTTTCATTCCTGCCATAGCTGCAGAAGCCGGATTGGTTCCGTGAGCCGATGCTGGAATCAAAGCAATATTTCTGTGGTGGTCGCCTTTGGACTGGTGATAGGCCTGGATAACCATTAATCCGGCATATTCTCCTTGCGCTCCAGAATTAGGTTGTAAAGTGGTAGCGGCAAAACCGGTGATTTCATTTAATTGCTCTTCCAGTTTAGCAAGCATTTCTTGGTATCCTTGCGCCTGGTCTAATGGTGCAAATGGGTGAATACTGTTCCAACTTGGAGCACTTAATGGCAACATTTCGGCAGCGGCATTCAGTTTCATCGTACAAGAACCTAGTGAAATCATCGAGTGATTTAAGGCCAAATCTTTGCGCTCTAGCATTTTGATGTAACGCATCAAAGCGGTTTCCGAGTGGTATTTGTTGAAAACTTCGTGTTGCAAGAACGTTGAAGTTCTGATTAAACTTTCCGGGAAATGATTGGTTTCTGATAAAGTGTCAATGATGATGGTTTCCACTCCTTTTGCAGCAGCAAAAATAGAAACCACTTTATTCAAATCGGCAAAACCGATTGTTTCGTTCAACGAAATAGAAACGGTATTTTCGTTTGGATAGAAGAAATTCACTTCGTTTGCTTCGGCGATTTCTTTTATTTTCTTGGCATCTGCTTTTAAGACGATGGTATCAAAAAAAGCGGTATTCGTTTGTTCGAATCCTAATTTGGCTAAAGTGTTTGCTAAAGTCACCGCCGAAGCATGTACTTTGTTTGCAATGTATTTTAAACCTCTTGGACCGTGATAAACGGCATACATACTCGCCATTACCGATAATAAAACCTGTGCAGTACAAATGTTAGAAGTAGCTTTGTCACGTTTGATGTGTTGTTCACGTGTTTGTAATGCCATACGCAATGCACGGTTTCCGTCTGTGTCAACAGTTACGCCAATGATTCTTCCTGGCATAGAACGTTTGTATTCTTCTTTGGTGGCAAAATAAGCAGCATGAGGACCACCGTAACCTAACGGAATTCCGAAACGTTGTGTAGTTCCTAGTGCAACTGCAGCGCCCATTTCTCCCGGAGGAGTTAGTTTGGCCAAACTTAAAATATCAGCAGCAACAGCTACTTTGATTTCATTTTCGGCTGCTTTTGCAATAAAAGCAGTATAGTCATTTACTTGTCCAAATTTTCCTGGGTATTGCAATATAGCTCCAAAAAACTCAGGTGAAAAGTCGAAATTTTCGTGATTTCCTATTACTAATTCCACTCCAATTGGCGTAGAACGGGTCTGTAAAACGGATAAGGTTTGTGGTAAAATTTCTTCAGAAACGAAGAATTTACAAACATTAGCTTTCTTTTGGTCTCTGGTTCTTACATCAAACAAAAGAGCCATGGCTTCGGCTGCAGCAGTACCTTCGTCAAGAAGTGAAGCATTGGCGATTTCCATTCCGGTCAATTCGATAACCATGGTTTGAAAATTCAAAATAGCCTCCAGACGACCTTGTGCAATTTCGGCTTGGTAAGGCGTGTAAGCGGTGTACCAACCTGGGTTTTCAAATACATTTCTTTGAATAACCGCAGGGACAATGGCTTGGTTGTATCCTAAGCCAATGTAGGTTTTAAACATTTTATTTTTATTTCCTAAAAGGGTAATATGCTTTAAATATTCATATTCTGTCATTTCAGGATCTAAATTCAGAGGTGCTTTTAAGCGAATATCATCCGGAAGCGTTTCGTATATCAGTTGTTCAATAGAATCAACTCCAATAGTTTTCAACATATGTTGAAGGTCATTCTCTCTTGGCCCAATGTGTCTTAAAGCAAAAGCATCTGTTTTCATACTAGAAATAAAATAGAATAAAGTGTCGTTTTTTTTGTGGTGCAAAAATAAGTATAAATAACAATTTATAGCGGATTTTGAGGGTCAATTATTGTGAAATTTTCAACTAAATGGTTGAGTTGTTCGTAATTGACTAAATTTGCGGTATGAAATGGTTTAAAAAACTTTTCGATTTCTATATCAATGGCAGCATTCATGTGGCTTTGTCGGTGTATGCGCTCGTTCGAATGACCCTTTTTATGTTTCATATTGCTCCCGATGCTGCGATGGCCAATTTTGCTTTTTTTGGGACTATTGTGGGGTATAATTTCGTGAAATACGATGCTTTGGCCAGAACCAAACGCCGACAAATGCGTAAGGAGTTGAAGATCATCGCTATTTTGAGTTCTGTTTCTTTTGTTGGAGTCGGTTATTATTTTTTTAAATTACAGCAGATTACCCAGTTGGTTTCTGTTGGCGTTCTCGCACTGACTTTATTGTATACCTTACCTTTTTTTCCGAACAGAAGGAATGCCCGGAATTGGGCGGGTGTCAAAATTTATATGGTTTCCTTGTGTTGGGTGGGAGTCACGGTGGTGCTCCCTATTTTAAATGCCGAAATCGCTATTACAGCTGATTTTTATCTGAAATGCGTGCAACGGTTTATCCTGATTTTTGTTCTGATTCTCATTTTTGAAATTCTCGATTTGACCCATGATGACCCGCATCTGAAAACCGTTCCGCAACAAATAGGGGTCAAGCGAACGAAACAATTGGGTTATGTCTTGCTGTTGCTGTTTTGTGCATTGGAATTTTTAAACAGTCGTATTAATGGCAACTTCAATTTTCAATTGGTATTGATTTTTGCCATTGCTTGTGTTGTGGCTTTATTTTTGGCTTTCGCCAATGAAAACCGTTCCAAATATTATACTTCTTTTTGGGTAGAAAGCATACCTATTTTGTGGTGGTGGTTGGTAGTTTTGGTTTAGAAACTTCAATATTGATGATTGTAATCATCCCAAAAAAAACATAATAATTGGTGGATAGAAATAATTTTAAGAAGTTTTTTAAAAAATAAAACCGAAGCATTACTACTTCGGTTCTTGTCTGCTTTCTGAAATTTAGATGCTGTATCTTATATCAATCCCGCTCTTTTTAATAAAGCGTCCGGGCTTGGTTCCTGTCCTCTGAAGCGTTTGTATAATTCCATTGGCAATTCGGTTCCTCCTTTAGAAAGGATGTTTTCCTTAAATTTGGTAGCGACTTCTTTGTTGAAAATTCCTTTTTCCTGGAAATAAGCAAAAGCATCGGCGTCTAAAACTTCGGCCCATTTGTAACTGTAATAACCCGAAGAATAGCCACCCTGGAAGATGTGTGAAAACGAAACGCTCATACAGTTTTCGGCAACATCCGGATATAGAGTAGTGCCTTCAAATGCGGCTTTTTCAAACGCTTTTATATCGGTAATTCCTGTTGGGTTATTGCTGTGGAAAGCCATATCCAATAAACCAAAACTCAATTGGCGCAGGGTTGCCATTCCTTCCTGAAAGCTCGCGCTTTCCTTGATTTTTTCAACATATTCTTGCGGAATAATTTCACCTGTTTGGTAATGCGTAGCGAACAGTGCCAATGCTTCCGGCTCATAACACCAGTTTTCCATGACCTGACTTGGTAGCTCTACAAAATCCCAATATACTGAGGTCCCGGACAAACTAGGGTAGTTGGTGTTGGCTAACATGCCGTGCAATCCATGGCCAAATTCGTGAAATAAAGTCGTTACTTCATTGAACGTTAATAATGATGGCTTGGTTTCGGTTGGTTTGGTGAAATTGCAAACGTTCGAAATGTGTGGCCTTTCGTTTTTGCCGTCCTTGATATATTGCGATTTAAACGAAGTCATCCAAGCACCGTTGCGTTTGCCTTTTCTTGGGAAGAAATCGGCGTAGAAAATTGCAACCAGTTCGCCGAATTCGTCTTTTACTTCGTAAGTTGTCACTTCTTCGTGGTATTTGTCGATATCGAAAATTTCGGTAAAAGTCAATCCGTATAGTTTTCCGGCGATGGTAAAAGCACCTTCTAATACCTTTTCTAATTGAAAATACGGTTTGAGTTTTTCATCATCCAAATTGAACAATTCTTGTTTCAATTTCTCCGAATAATAAGCGCCATCCCATTTTTCTAATTGTTCGATGCCGTCCAGTTTTTTGGCGAAAGCCGTCAGCTCGGCAAATTCTCTTTGGGCAGCCGGTTTGGCTTTGATCAGTAAATCATTCAAAAATGATTTTACTTTTTCAGGATTTTGAGCCATTCTTTCTTCCAAAACAAAATGGGAATGGGTTTCGTATCCTAATAAAATCGCTCTTTCATGGCGTAATCGGGCGATTTTTAAAGTGATGTCTTTGTTGTCGAATTCATTTCCCTGAAAGGCTTTTTTGCCGGCAGCGATAGCGATTTCTTTTCGCAATTCGCGATTATCGGCATAAGTAACAAACGGGATATAGCTTGGGAAATCCAAGGTAAAAATCCAGCCTTCGAGTTCTTTTGATTTGGCTAACGAGCGGGCCGCTTCGATAGCGCCTTCCGGCAACCCTTTTAAATCTTTTTCGTCGGTGAGGTGTAATTGATAATTGTTGGTTTCTGCCAAAACATTTTCACCAAAAGTCAGTTTTAGTTTGGCCAATTCGGTATCAATTTCCCGTAGTTTCGATTTTTTATCTTCGGCCAATAAGGCTCCATTTCTGGAGAAATTTTTAAATTTTTTATCTAATAAAGTGGCCTGTTCAGCAGTTAGGTTTAAAACGTTTTTTTGTTCGTAAACGGCTTTTACTCTTTTGAATAAGTCCTCGTTTAGCGTAATATCATTGCTGAATTCGGTTAAGATTGGCGACACTTTTTGTGCAATTTTTTGCATTTCGTCACAGGTTTCGGCCGAATTCAAGTTGAAGAAAATAGATGACAAGCGGTCTAAAAGATTTCCTGAAAAATCTAGGGCAGCAATGGTGTTTTCAAAAGTTGGAGCTTCCGGATTATTGATTATTGCATCAATTTCTGCTTTTGCAGTAGCGATGTTTTCGATAAAAGCGGGTTCGTAATCCTCCAGTTTTATTTGTGAAAATGGAGCTGTATCGTATTTGGTGTTGAAATGTTGGGTTAAGATGCTCATGTTGAATTTAAAAATTTATTTCACCAAGGTTTACTAAGAAAACACAGAGACACAAAGTTTTTTAATAAAGCAAGTCAAAAGATTCTTGGCCTATCGTCGTACGTGCTTTGTCTGTTTTCGTGAGGCCGTTTTTATTTTTTCAGACTTTCTGAAGCAGCGATTACCGTATCTTTCAATCCGGTTTTGTAGGCTATGATTTTCTCTAAAACACTTTTGTTGGAGCTTCCGATAATTTGAGCGGCCAGAATTCCGGCATTTTTTGCTCCGTTCAAAGCAACAGTTGCAACAGGAACTCCGCCCGGCATTTGAAGGATAGATAAAACCGAATCCCAGCCATCGATAGAATTGCTTGATTTTACAGGAACTCCAATGACAGGAAGTGGCGACATCGAAGCGACCATTCCCGGTAAATGAGCTGCACCACCGGCACCGGCAATAATTACCGAAATACCTCTTTTGTGTGCATTGTTACTGAAATCGAATAATTTTTCCGGTGTACGGTGAGCCGATACAATGTCAACTTCTGTTTCTATATCAAATCCTTTTAGGATGTCTATGGCTTCTTGCATTACAGGCATATCAGAGATACTTCCCATTATTACGGCTACTTTCATTTTTTTATTATTTAAAGATTTAAAGATTTAAGAATTTAAAGATTTTCGCAGAGTCTTAAATTTTAAGAAAAAGTGATTTTTTAATCTTTCAATTTTTCAATTTATGAAATTACTTTTATAGTGTTTTTAACATCTTCGGCAATGCGTCTTGCTTCGTTCATATCTTGGTTTACGATGGTGACGTGTCCCATTTTTCTGAAAGGACGCGTTTGTTTTTTACCGTAAATATGGGGAGTTACGCCATTCCATCCTAAAATAGTTTCGATGTTTTGATAGACTACGTCGCCCGAAAAACCGTCGGCTCCAACCAAATTGACCATCACACCGGCCACTTTACTGTCAGTATTTCCCAAAGGTAAATCTAAGATAGCACGCAAATGATTTTCAAATTGTGAAGTGAAACTGGCCTCGATAGAATAATGTCCTGAATTGTGCGGACGGGGAGCTACTTCGTTTACCAGGATTTCATCGTCTTCGGTCTGAAACATTTCTACTGCCAAAAGTCCCACATGATTGAATTTTTCGGAAGCATTCAAGGCAATGGCTCGGGCTTTTTTGGCTACTGTTTCGTCAATTCGGGCAGGACAGATCACATATTCTACCTGATTGGCTTCGGGATGAAATTCCATCTCCACCACCGGATAGGTTTTCATTTCCCCGGAAGGATTGCGGCAAACGATAACGGCCAATTCATTTTTGAACGGAATCATGTCTTCGGCAATGCATTCTACATTAGGGAGCGTCTCAAAATCTGAGGTCGCACGAATTACTTTTACACCATTTCCGTCATAACCAAATTCGGTGCATTTCCAGATAAATGGGATAAGGATTTCTTCTCTTTCAACGGCTTTTTGAAGTGCTTTTAAATCTTCGAAACGCGTGTACGCTGCCGTTGGAATATTGTTTTGACTGTAAAAATCTTTTTGGATTCCTTTGTTCTGAATGAGTTGTAATGTCTTTGGCGAAGGATATACTTTTAATCCTTCTTCTTCCAGTTTTATCAACGCTTCGAGATTCACGAGTTCGATTTCGAACGTCAGTACATCGACTTGTTTTCCAAAGTTGTACACCGTTTCAAAATCCATTAAATCGCCTTGGAAGAATTTGTTGCAGGCGATTCGGCTCGGTGCTTCCTCACTTGGGTCTAAAACATAGGTTTGAATATCGAATTTTCGGGTGTCAAATAATAACATTTTGCCCAGTTGACCGCCTCCTAAAATTCCTAATTTAAAATCAGAAGAAAAATAATTCATTTGTGTTGCCAATTTATTGGAAGCAAAGATACTTTATAATGCTTGAATAGGAAAATGCTATTTTAGTTTCTTCAGAATTTCCCTCGCCACAGCTTTATAAGCAGCAGAATGATTGTTGTAATCCTTTTCTAAAATGATCCGTAATTCGTGATGGATCCAGTTGTGTTCTTTCCCTAAAAGCTGCAAACTGCGCATGACATAGACTTTCGTGGCTACTTTAGTGTCAGTAATTAGCCAGTCAAAATTAATCTCAACGAGTTCTTCACGTTGCGCTTCGGTAAAATGAATTTCGTTTTTAGCATTTTTATAATGTGTTTCGATGAGTAAAAAAATGACTTTTGAAAGTGGTCGAATAGCACTTTCGTTAGTGAGCATTTTACTTTTGGAACATATTAAATCCAGATATTCTTGAAACCAATCTAATTTTTCGTAGGCAATCAATTCCATTACCCAGCAGGCCTTGTAATGATCTGGATTTTGGATTTCAAAACAAATTGATATAAAGTTGTTTAAAAGTTCAGAATGTGCCATGATGAAACCAGCCGTGGCCTGTCTACTGTTTTTAGACCCGGTGGTTTGCGCAATGATTTTAGTTAATTCGTTCATGTTTCTTGAAGAATTGGCTTTAAAAATACAAATTAAGAATCAATTGCAAAACTCAATTTCGAATTCTGTATCTTTGCCCATTATTTAAAATGCATCAAGAGTGATTCAACTTCACGATAAACAATTTATTCCGTTTATTTCTGCCCAGGAAATAGCCTTTGCGATAAACCAATTGGCAGAGCAGGTAGCAGCTGATTTTGAGGATGAAATTCCTGTGTTTGTGGGAGTTTTGAATGGTTCGTTTATGGTCGTTTCCGATTTTTTGAAACAGTATAAAAATCCCTGTGAAGTATCTTTTATCAAAATGGCTTCCTATGAAGGAACTACCTCGACGAATGATGTGAAAGAATTGATTGGTTTGAATCAGGATCTTACCGGGCGCACCGTTGTTATGCTCGAAGATATTATTGATACCGGAAATACACTGGCCGAGTTGAAAGCACTTTTTAAAAAGCAAGAAGTAAAGCATTTTAAAATAGCAACACTTTTTTTGAAGCCTGAGGCCTACAAAAAAGACATTAAAATCGATTATGTTGGAATTCGAATTCCGAATAAGTTTATAGTAGGTTTTGGTTTGGATTATGATGGTCTTGGCCGAAATTTACCCGAAGTATATCAATTAAAGGATTAAAAATTTAAAATTAAAAGATTAAAAAATGATTAACATTGTTTTATTTGGGAAACCAGGTGCAGGAAAAGGAACTCAAGCGGAGTTTTTGAAAGAAAAATACAATTTGACACATCTTTCTACAGGAGATATTTTTAGATTTAATATCAAAAACGAAACAGAATTAGGGAAATTAGCCAAAACCTATATCGATAATGGTGGTTTGGTTCCGGATGAAGTTACGATTCAGATGTTGCAAAGTGAAGTGGATAACAATCCAGATTCTGCCGGTTTTTTATTTGATGGTTTTCCAAGAACAATTGCACAGGCACAAGCTTTAGATGCTTTTTTGACCACAAAAAATGAAAAAATTACCGCTACGATTGCATTGGAAGCCGATGACGAAATTTTAGTGGCCCGTTTGTTAGAAAGAGGAAAAACTAGCGGAAGATCGGATGATCAGGATGAAGAGAAAATTCGTAACCGCTACCAGGAATACAATGAAAAAACAGCTCCATTAATGGATTATTATAGTGCGCAAAATAAATTTTACGCAGTAAACGGAATTGGATCTATTGCAGAAATTACCGAGCGCTTAAGTAGCGTTATCGATAATTTATAATCGCATTCCACTTTAAAAAAGGGTATAAAAAAACATGGAGATAGTAATCATACTTTTTCTGATTTTGTTGAACGGGCTTTTTTCCATGTCGGAAATCGCCTTGATTTCTGCCAGAAAGAGTAGATTAGAGACGGCAGCAAAAAAAGGAAACAAAAACGCTCAAACGGCACTGGATTTGGCCAATTCGCCAAATAAGTTTTTATCCACTGTACAAATAGGAATTACTCTCATAGGGATTCTTACGGGTATTTACAGCGGGGAAAAAATCACGATGGATGTAGAGCTTTTCGTGAGTTCGTTTGCTATTTTGAAACCTTATGCGCCTACCCTTGCAGTTGGAATTGTGGTAATGGTTTTGACTTTTTTCTCTTTGGTACTAGGAGAGTTGTTTCCCAAAAGAATCGGGTTGAATTATCCTGAAGCTATTGCCAAAGCAGTGGCCATTCCGATGAAAATGGTCTCCATTGTGACAGCGCCTTTTATTTGGATGCTGACTCATTCAACAGAATTTCTATTGAAGGTTTTGCAGATAAAACCTTCCGCTGATGGTAAGGTAACCGAAGAGGAAATTAAGGCTATTATCAAGGAAGGAACTGAAGTAGGAGAAGTACAGGAAATTGAACAGGATATTGTGGAGCGCGTGTTTCACATCGGAGACCGAAAAATAAATTCGTTGATGACACATCGAAAATCGGTGGTGTTGTTGCCATTGGCCTCTGATAAAAGCCAAGTCAAAGAATTTATGCTTAAAGAATTGCATTCTGTTTATCCCGTGTATAAGGATAATTATGATGAGATTGTTGGAGTGGTCAATTTGAAGAATATTTTCGCTCATATTGATGACGCTCATTTCAATTTGCCCGACATCATGACTGATGCTCCTTTCCTGATGGAACATACCACGGCGTACAAGGCTTTAGAAAAATTTAAAAAAACAGGGGTTCACTATGCTATTGTGGCGGATGAATACGGAATTTTTCAAGGGATAATCACTTTGAACGATATTTTGGAAGCTCTGGTTGGGAATGCTTCTGATTTTTATAAAGAAGATTTCAAATTGATTGAAAGAGAAGATGGGACATGGTTGGTTGACGGGCATTATTCGTTACACGATTTTCTTACCTATTTTGAATTGGATGAACTGATCAATGATTATGATGTGACTACGGTTAGCGGATTAATCATGACGGAGTTATCTCATATTCCGAAGCAAGGGGAAAAATTGATTTGGCATCATTTTGAATTGGAGGTCATTGATATGGACGGCGTGAAGATTGATAAAGTAATGGTGAAAGCCTTAAAATAAAATAGTTTTCAGTCGTAGTTTTCGGTCGCAGTCAGCACTGAAAACGAGTACTGAAACTGAATACTAAAAAAAATGACAGAAGGGAACTTTGTAGATTACGTAAAAATATTTGTTTCATCCGGAAAAGGAGGAAAAGGCTCTACGCATTTACACAGAGAAAAATTTATTGAAAAAGGTGGTCCAGATGGAGGAGATGGTGGTCGTGGTGGACACGTGATTTTGGTGGGGAATAAAGGACTTTGGACTTTGTTTCACCTGAAATTTGCCCGTCATATCAAAGCAGGCCACGGAGGTGATGGTGGGGGTGACCGAAGTACAGGCGCCGACGGTGAAGATAAATTCATCGAAGTGCCGCTAGGAACTGTGGTGAAAGATAAAGAAACAGGCGAAGTCTTGTTTGAAATTACGGAACATGGTGAAAAAAGAATTCTTTCCCGTGGAGGTAAAGGAGGTTTAGGAAACTGGCATTTTAGAAGTTCGACTAATCAAACACCACGTTATGCACAACCGGGCTTACCTGGGGTAGAGATGGATGTGATTTTAGAATTGAAAGTCCTGGCCGATGTGGGATTGGTAGGTTTTCCTAATGCAGGGAAATCGACTTTATTGTCTGTGTTAACATCTGCCAAACCCAAAATTGCCGATTATCCGTTTACCACTTTAAAACCCAACTTGGGAATTGTAGCCTACCGTGATTTTCAATCGTTTGTAATTGCCGATATTCCGGGGATTATAGAAGGGGCTGCCGAGGGAAAAGGTTTGGGGCATTATTTCCTGCGTCATATCGAGCGTAATTCGACCCTGTTATTTATGGTTCCGGTGGATACGCCTGATATTAAAGCCGAATATGATATTTTGGTGAACGAATTGACTAAATACAATCCGGAGATGCTGGATAAAGAACGTCTTCTAGTTATCACCAAATGTGATATGCTCGACGACGAACTCAAAGCCGAATTGAAAACAGAATTAGATGTAGCTTTCAAAGATATTCCTTATTTGTTTGTTTCTTCTGTAGCCCAACAAGGCTTGACGGAATTGAAAGATAAGCTTTGGAAAATGTTGAATGAGTAAAAAAAATAAAGGTTTATACAAAAAAGGGTTCTAGAAATAGAGCCCTTTTTTATATTACTTATTGGTGGTACGTATCAAACAGATATTCCAAGGTTTCAGGAATGTTATTGGCCTGTATTTTTGGATAGATAATAGTTTGATTGAGCCAGTTTTCTATAATGAGTTCAAAATTTTTCCCCACTTCTGCTATTACAGGAACGCCCATTTTTTTGAGAGCCGCAGCATTGCATTCCTGTTCATAATGGTTTTTGATAGGAATAGAAAGTACTTTTTTGCCCAAGTGTAAAGCTTCGGCTGGAGTTTCAAAACCGCCGCCGGTGATGATACCTTCACAGGAAATTAAACTCTCGTTAAATTTTTTTTGATTTACAGGAAAATAAGTAATATTTCCAATCGTGTGTTTGAATTCAATTCCTTGTAAAAACCAATGAAAATGCACGTCCTTTACTTTGTTAAACGCTTTTTCAAGGCAGTCTTTGTCAAAGGAAGGCAAATAAACCGTGATGTGTTTTAAATTGGTTGGTTCGGCGTGAATAATCTCGTCTTTGATGATGGGAGGAAGAATAAAGGAATCGTATTTTTCAAAGTGTAAACCTATATTTTTAGGAGAAGGAGCGTAATGTTTTAAAATCATTTCGCCCATCAGGCTTCTTTTTTCGGGTCTTGGGGTGTTGGCCGAAATAAAACTGGCCTGATGTCCCAGTTGTACCGAATGTGTTTTTTGCAGTTTACAGGCCAATGATGTGATCGAATCGAAATCATTAATGACAACGTCATAGTTTTTTAAAGGTAAATCATCGGCATCTTTATAGATTTGACGTGGCCGAATGTTTTTTAGGATGTCCCAATAATTCAAACCGCCACATTTGCTGTAATGGAGGCTGCATCCTTTACTTCTGAATTTTATGGGTAAATTGATATCCAGACTGGCATTGCTTCCGCTTAAAAAGAAATCTACAGTCCCTAATTTTTTCAAATAGGGATACAGTTGGGTCGCTCTGCTGATATGTCCGTTTCCGGTGGCTTGAATCGCATAAAATATTTTCATAAATAGTTTTCTAAAGGATGTAAAAAGGAGAACAATTACAATATCTTCTTTTTGTTATTTTAAATACGAAAGTAATCCTGTCATGTTAGGATAAGGTATTTTAAACTTTTCTATTTTATTATTCTTTTAAGGGTTAGGTTAAATAAAAAATCTTTAGAATCCTTTAAAATTTCCTTATTTTTGGAAAATGAAACGCATTTTGATTGTCTTATTTTTATTTCCTTTGATGGCCTTTTCTCAGGTAAGTTTTGAGAAAGCGCAACAGTTATTTGAAGAGGGGCAATTCGAACAAGCCAAGCTGATGTTCGAAGTGCTCTTAAAAAAAAATCCATCTAATATAAAAATCAACGAATATTTAGGAGATATTGCAGGACGAAATAAGTCCTGGGATGAAGCACTGACGTATTATAGCAAACTAAAAAAAGCCAAACCTTCTGAAGCGAATTTCTATTTTAAATATGGTGGTGTTTTGGGAATGAAGGCCTTGGAAGTTAATAGATTCAAAGCATTGGGGATGATCGATGAGGTGCGGGAGAATTTTGAAAAAGCGATACAATTAAATCCCAAACATATCGAATCGAGGTGGGCTTTGATTGAATTGTACCTTCAATTGCCAGGAATTCTCGGCGGAAGCGAAAAAAAAGCCATCCAATACTCCAATGAATTATTGCGCTTATCTGTTGTTGACGGGTATTTGTCAAGAGGACATATTGAAGAATATTTTAAAAGATATGCCCTTGCTGAACAGCAATATAAAAAAGCAATTGCTATTGGGAATTCGAAAAAGAGTTATCAAAAGTTGGCTAATTTGTATGCCAATAAAATGAAATCACCCGATAAAGCTCAGGCTGTTTTAGAAGAGTTTAAAAAGAAAAACGAAAACAGTAACCAATAATTGAAATTAAAAAAATAGTAAACTTTACGCATAAGCGAATAACATATATGAAAACACATTTTATAGCCATAGGAGGAAGTGCGATGCACAATCTGGCTTTAGCATTATATAATAAAGGATATCAGGTAACCGGAAGTGATGATGCCATTTTTGAGCCATCAAAATCACGACTGGAGAAAAAAGGCATATTACCGGCTGAATTAGGTTGGTTTCCTGAAAAAATCACTGCCGATATTGAGGCAGTCATTTTAGGAATGCACGCCAAAGCCGATAATCCTGAATTGCTGAAAGCACAGGAATTAGGATTGAAAATCTATTCGTATCCTGAGTTTTTGTATGAACAGTCTAAAAATAAAACCCGTGTCGTTATAGGAGGTTCTCATGGCAAGACGACGATTACCTCGATGATTTTGCACGTGATGCATTATCATAATATTGCTGTTGATTATATGGTGGGAGCCCAGTTAGAAGGATTTGATACGATGGTACATCTTACCGAAGAGAATGATTTTATGGTTTTGGAAGGGGATGAATATTTGTCTTCGCCAATTGACAGAAGGCCTAAATTTCATTTATATCAGCCTAATATTGCCTTGATTTCAGGGATTGCCTGGGATCATATCAATGTGTTTCCAACGTATGAGAATTATGTGGAACAGTTTCAGATTTTTATTGATAAAATTACTAACGGAGGAATTTTGGTTTACAATGAAAATGATCCGGAAGTAAAACGCGTGGCTGAAGCAGCAACGAACCCGATTCGAAAAATAGCCTATCATACGCCAAATTATAAAGTAGTAAACGGAACAACCTTATTAGAAACTCCGGAAGGAGATATGCCAATTGAAGTTTTCGGAGCGCACAATTTGAATAATTTGGCTGGAGCCAAATGGATTTGTCAAAATATGGGAGTCGATGAAGCTGATTTTTATGAAGCCATCGCCAGTTTTAAAGGTGCTTCCAAACGTTTGGAGAAAATTGCCGAAAGCAAAGGTAAAGTAGCTTACAAAGATTTTGCGCATTCGCCAAGTAAAGTGGCTGCCACGACTAAAGCAGTGAAAGAACAATATCCGGATAGAACAGTTGTGGCTTGTTTAGAGTTGCACACCTACAGCAGTTTGAATGCCGAATTTTTGAAAGAATATGAAGGTGCATTGGCTTATGCCGATACAGCAGTTGTCTTTTATTCGCCAGATGCGGTAAAAATTAAGCAATTGGAAGAAGTGACGTATGAGCAAATTGCCAAAGCATTCAATCGCGAAGATTTGATTATTTATACCAATCCTGCTGAATTCAAAGAATATCTTTTCAATTTAAATCTGGATAATTCAGCTTTGTTGCTGATGAGTTCCGGAAATTATGGTGGATTGAATTTTGATGAGGTGAAAAATTTGATTGGTTAGTAAGAAATCAAGAAAATGGAAAATTCTTCATTCCCTATTCGCAGTTGGTCCGAGGATGATAAACCTCGTGAAAAACTGATGCTCAAAGGCAAAAGTGCCTTGAGTGATGCCGAACTGATTGCTATCTTGATTGGTTCAGGAAGTCGGGAGGAATCGGCGGTGGAGTTGAGTAAAAAGATTCTGAAGAGTATTGATAATAACCTGAATGCCTTAGGGAAATTGTCGATTTCTCAACTGATGAATTTTAAAGGGATTGGAGAAGCCAAGGCTATTTCGATAATTGCCGCATTAGAATTAGGCAGAAGGAGAAGGGCAGAAGAGGCTTTGGAGTTAACTAAAATTACGTCCAGCAAAATGATTTTTGAGGTCATGCAACCCATCATTGGCGAATTGGCTCATGAAGAATTTTGGATTGTCTATTTGAATAATTCCAATAAAATCATTTCGAAATCCCAGTTAAGCAAGGGCGGAATTACGGGAACTCTGGTTGATGTTCGTTTGGTGTTTAAATTGGCACTCGAAATGGGAGCGACCGGATTGATTCTTTGTCATAACCATCCATCAGGAACCTTGATTCCTAGTGATGCCGATAAACAGATTACCCGCAAACTGAAATTGGCTGGGGATAGTTTAGAAATAAAGGTGTTAGATCATTTGATTGTAACCGAAAACAATTACTTTAGTTTTGTTGACGAAGGAATATTTTAAATAAAATGAAGAACGAGAAGATTAAAGATGTTTTTTTTGATTTAGATCATACACTTTGGGATTTTGATAGAAATTCTGAAATGGCATTTGATGCGATATTTAAAGAAAAGCATCCAGATATTGAAACGAAATTATTTATAGAGCACTACGTTCCCATCAATAAAGCCTGTTGGAGATTGTACCAATATGATAAAATTACCCATGCCGAATTGCGCTACATGCGTTTGAAAAACACTTTTGATGCGTTAAGCTATGCTGTTTCAGATGAAGTTATAGAGGCAATTGCCAACAAGTATATTGCAATTTTGCCGGAACATAATCATTTGTTTGATGGAGCCATTGAGATTTTAGATTATTTAAGCCAGGATTATAAGTTGCATATCATAACCAATGGATTTGCTAACGTTCAGTTAAAAAAAATAAAAAATTCTAAAATCTACAACTATTTTTGTACTATTACCAATTCTGAAATGGCAGGAGTTAAGAAACCCAATGCCGTTATATACCAACACGCGTTGAATCTGGCTAAGACCCATAGCAGTAATAGTATTATGGTTGGGGATTGTTTGGAGGCAGATGTGCAAGGGGCTATTGATGCAGGATTGGAGGCGATTTTTTTTAACGTTGCACAAGTTGAAGTTCCTCAGGATATCAAACAGATTAAACATTTATTAGAACTAAAAAGATTTTTATAAATATGAGAAAGCAATTTTTAATTTTGGTCTTATTTGTGTCATTTTATGGTTTTGCTCAATCCGTTAATGATTATAAGGCGGTTATTGTTCCGGTGAAATATGATTTCCTTAAAAGTGAAAATCAATATAGGCTTTGTACCTTAACTAAGGCCAATCTTTTAAAAGCGGGTTTTCAGGTATTTTATTCCAATCAATCGATACCCTTAGAATTCAGTAACCGATGCGAGGTATTATATGTGGATGTCAAAGAGGATAAAGCTTTTTTGTTGACTAAGCTTTATATTGTTTTCAAGGATTGTTATGGAAAAGTTGTTTTTCAATCAGAGATGGGGAAAAGTAAGGAAAAAGAATTTCAAGTAGCTTATACAGATGCATTAAACAATGCTTTTCAGTCGGTTTATGATTTGAAATATAGTTATGTTGCTCCAGTAAAAACAGCTGTCAATGCAGAGCCACAAAGTACAACAATTGTTGGTGCCAATCCTGTTCGCGAAACAGTAGCGGTTCCTGTTTCGAGTAATGTTGGGAATGCAGATACAGCGACCTTATTGTATGCTCAGGCGACTGCCAATGGATATAATTTGATTGATAGCGAACCTAAAATCGTTATGAAAATTTATAAAACTTCAGTTAAAGATTATTTCACTGTGGTGAAAGGAACTACCAATGGCGTTTTGCTTTTGAAAAATAACGAATGGTTTTTTGAATATTATCAGAATGATCAGTTGGTTTCAGAGAAGGTTCAAATCAAATTTTAATTAATAACCGTATTTGTCTTTCCAACGGTTTTTTAGAAATTCCCGAATGGAGTTTTCTCGGGTATTATTTCCCGGAATATAAATAGGATTACTGCTCAGTTCATCAGGCAGAAATTCCTGTTCGGCAAAATTATTGGCATAATCATGCGAATATTTATAGTCTTCTCCGTATCCTAGTTCTTTCATTAATTTAGTTGGAGCATTTCGTAAATGTATCGGAACGGCTAAATCCCCAGTTTGTTTAACCAATTGTTGCGCAGTGCCAATGGCCAAATAGGAAGCATTGCTTTTGGGAGAAGTGGCTAAATAAATAGCACACTGGCTTAAAATAATTCTGCTTTCAGGGTATCCAATTGTGGAAACAGCCTGAAAGGTATTGTTGGCCATGATAAAAGCGGTAGGATTGGCATTTCCTATATCTTCGCTGGATAAAATAAGCATTCTTCGGGCTATAAATTTTACATCTTCACCACCTTCAATCATCCGCGCCAACCAATAAACAGCTCCATTGGGGTCGCTACCACGGATGGATTTAATAAAAGCGGAAACAATATCGTAATGTTGTTCTCCGGTTTTGTCATATAATACGGTGTTTTGTTGTACTAATTCAAAAACGCGTTCGTTAGTGATGATAATTTCGTCCGAATTAGATGCGTTTACGACCAATTCGAAAATATTTAATAGTTTGCGTCCATCTCCGCCCGAAAGTCGCAATAAAGCCTCTGTTTCTTTTAAAACGATTTTTTTTTGTTTCAAAAGCTCATCCGTTTTCATGGCACGAGCCAATAACTGTTCTAAATCCTCTTTGGTGAATGCATTCAGGATATACACCTGACAGCGTGACAACAAAGCGGGTATCACCTCAAAACTTGGATTTTCTGTAGTCGCCCCTATGAGTGTTATCCATCCTTTTTCTACGGCAGCCAATAAAGAATCCTGTTGCGATTTGCTAAACCGGTGAATCTCATCGATGAATAAAATAGGATTTTTACTGGTGAAGAGTCCGCCGCTCTGTTTCGCTTTCTCAATCACGTCGCGAATATCTTTTACCCCTGAATTGATGGCGCTTAAAACATAAAACGGACGTTTCGATTCTTGTGCAATAATTTGTGCCAACGTTGTTTTTCCGGTTCCGGGAGGGCCCCAAAAGAGGAGTGAAGGAATAATTCCTTTGCTGATTTGTTGTGTCAAGGAACCATTTGGTCCAACCAAATGCGATTGACTGATGTAATCTTCTAGTTTTTGCGGGCGTATGCGTTCGGCTAATGGTGCTTCCATTTTACAAAATTACTATTTTTTATTTGAAGCTTTTCCAAGTGCTGTACGATATCTTTTTTTATTCTGTTTAAATAAAAAACGGAAGCTGTTTCGAATAAAGTTTACAGCATTTTATGAGAACAGAAGCGATGTGAAGTAATCAGGATAAAAATCCAATCGGTAAATTTTCCTGACTATGCGGTTAAAAGGTGACAAAATTGCACTAAATTGCTTTTGGATACATTTTTGCTTTTCTTTTGAATATCATATAAATATCTGAATGCACAAATTAGACCAACAATTTAAATTTACCAATTCGGTAGTTACCGTTCCACTGTTTTCAGTGTTATTGCTTTGGTTTGTCTATTGGCTTCAAATTCGATTTGATTTCGATTTTGTAGAAAATGGGATTTTGCCAAGAACTTTTTCAGGGCTTCAAGGTGTTTTTTTTAGTCCGTTTATTCATTCTGATATCAATCATCTTTATAATAATTCCATTCCGTTATTGTTATTATTGGCGGCTTTGCAATTTTTTTATGCAAAACAGTCAGTTTCCGTTATTGGATATGGAATTCTTTTTTCAGGTTTGTTAACATGGGTAATTGGTAGAGAAAACTATCATATAGGAGCCAGTTCTTTAATTTACGTATTGTTCAGTTTTATCTTTTTTAAAGGAATTCAAACCAGCTATTACCGTTTGGTAGCGTTGTCTCTTACAGTCATTATGATTTATGGCGGAATGGTTTGGTATGTTTTTCCTAAAGTAGAGGAGGGTATTTCCTGGGAAGGTCATCTCTCGGGATTGATTGTCGGTTTTGTTCTTTCTCTAATGCATAAAACACCGGAGTATGAGAAAGTGTATAAATACGATTGGGAAAGGCCTGATTATAATGCAAAAGAGGATAAATTTATGCAGCGATTTGATGCCAACGGCAATTTTGTAAACTTGCCAAAAGAAGAAGAGTATTTAGGGGCTTATTTTAGTTCAAATATTCCTGTAGATTATGAAATTGTTACAAATAAAAAAAATGAATCAGAGTCGGAGCCCTAATTCATTTTAGATATAATTTAATATTACTCCTTTCTCGGAGATGGGATTAATTTCTTTGTCGAACTGCTTCATACAAAAAAGCACCACAAGCTACAGAAACATTAAGGGATCCTATGGTTCCAAACATAGGCAGTTTGGCCGTTTCGTCTACAATTTTAAGAACTGAAGGGTTGATGCCCCTGTCTTCAGATCCCATAATGATGGCGACAGGTTCTTTTAAGTCTACGTCATAAATTGTTTTGTTTGTTTTTTCATTGGCAGCAACCGTTTTTATACCTGAACCTTGCAAATAGAAAATAGCATCTTTGATATGTTCTACTTTACAGATGGGCACATTGAATATTGCTCCGGCAGAAGTTTTTACCGTGTCACCATTAACGGGTGCTGAGCCAGATTTTTGGATGATAATTCCATCTACTCCGGTACATTCGGCAGTTCTGATGATTGCGCCAAAATTTCGGGCATCGGATATTTGATCCAAAATTAAGAACAAAGGAGTCTTTCCCGATTCTGTTACATCATTGATCAATGTTTCTATATCATAAAATGAAATAGGAGATATTGTTGCAACAGCCCCTTGATGGTTATTTGGGGTAAGTCGATTTAGTTTTTCAACAGGGACATAAGAGAATTTAACATTGGCGCGCTTCATAACCTTCATTAGGTCTTTCATTAATTCGCCGGTAGCTTCCTTTTGAATATAGACTTTATCAACTGAGGTTCCCGCTTGTATCGCTTCAATTATTGCTCTAATTCCAAATATTTGATTTTCTTTTTCCATGCAGCAAATATATGAAAAAATCCATCCCACTTTTGTAGGATGAATTTAGATATTTGTTAGAGATTTATTTTTATAATTCGTCTTCTAAGAATCCTGTTCTTTTATGACCAGCAAATTTGTAAACAACTCCCGGATCCCAATCAAACTCTACTTCGAAATAGATACTGTCTACAGCGTGGCCACCAAATGAATGTGCTGCATTTTTCATGATTTTACCATTAGCAACGGTTACTTTTGCTCCTGTGTATAATTCATCAGCATCAGGTTGACCTTTAAAAGTTAGTTTATTAAAATCAACTGCTTGAACTTTGGTTTTAATTTCCATCCAACTGTCATGATCATCAATCCAGAAATTTTCATCATTTGATGAAGCATTATAAGTTGAGAAAAGGTTGTAATCACCACCGTAAGCAGGAGTTTTTCCATCTGTTTCAAGTGCTATAATATGCCAATCTCCAGCAAAATTTTTTGTGGTTGTTCCTCCTGGATTTGGAGTGCCTCCTTCATCACATGATGAGAAAGATGTAAGTATAAGAATACCAAAAAGGATTTTTATAATATTATTTTTTATTAATTTCATCTTTATATATTTAAGGTTGAACTTGGGTTAAAGTCACTTTGAAAGTACCGTTTGAACTACCATCCCATGTTGTTGTGAAAGTAATTTTTTTAGTGATAGGATTAACTGTGAATCCTGTCATTACTGCAGTGCCACCAAAGCTTGGTATTGTAAAGTTTGGTATTGTAAAATCATTAGTAGCGATGTTGTTTGCTGTAATAATTGTAGGTGTTCCAGCATAAGTTGGGCCATAAGATCTACCTATGTCATAATAAGCTCCAAGGCCGCATGACATTTGATATTTCCCATTTGCATTTTTCCAAATTAAAACATACTCCATATCAGTATATTGAGCAGATGATGTACCTCCTCTAACGACAGTAGAAGTATAGATTCCTTCAATACTGTTTATTAAGTCCCCATTATTATATACCCAAACTTTTCTGGTGGATGAGGCTGTAAAACCATCTACATTGACGGCTGAGTAAGTAACATCATAACCATCTATGACATTCGTGTCTACGCTGGTGCCACCTCTATAGATACCTGACACTGATGTTGTATAGGTTATTGTGTTTGCTCCCTCTGTAGCTTTTGCGCCTGGATCTACAAATGGAGTTCCTTTTTTTACTAAGATAGGGTCATTCCCTAAAACGGATACCAAAGGATAGTGAGTCACTTTTGATACATTTGCTGTGTCTTCATTTTCACAACTTACTAGTAGTAAGCCACTAATGAAAAACAATGTTATAAATATTTTTTTCATAATTTTTAGTTTTGTGCCCACCATACGGGTTCAGTTATTTTTAATAAAGCTGGAGTGCTAGTATTTGTGTTTGTTTCTTCTTGAGGATATACGATTCTTTTTGGGAATTTTTTTCCTTCAGTTCCTCCTGCAATTGAATAGACTATCTGACCTGGTATATAGTTTGGATCAGCTTGTTTAACTAAAGATGTTTTTGGGTATCCTGTTCTGTTTTTGTCAAAAAAGGCTTCAAATCCATTTCCAGGGAATCCAGCGATCCATTTTTGTGTAATGATAGCTTCTATTTTTTGTTCTAAAGTACCAGCTGTTGGATATTTATATACGCCAGCTATAAAGGAAGATGCATCTAAACCATATTTTCTGAAATTCTCAGTAACTGCAGCGTCATATAGTGCTTTATCCCCACTTCCATATCTAGCTTGAGCTTCTGCTTGTAAAAATAAACTTTCTTCTTTGCTCATAAAATAAGCAGGGGTTGTAGGATTTAGTATTACAACAGAAACTGTTGAAGCTGCTGGAGTTTGGCTTTCAAAGTCACCTTGATTTAATGCTACTCCAGGGCCATAATATTTAGAACTTCTGGTGTCGTTGTTTAGATCAAAAAAAGAGGATAATGTAGTGCTCTTTCTTAGGTTTGTTGCAACGTTTAATTGTCTTCTGTCTGTTTCGTATAAAGGATTACTTAGATTTGCTGCGTCTTCAAACTGGGTTATTGCGGCATCAACATCTAAAAAAGCAACTCCACTATTAAGTAATGCTTTTACACCCGCTATACCTATTGCAGATCTAGAACTATTAATTTGTCTCATGTAAATCTTCAGTTTTAAGGTGTTTGCAAATTTAGTCCATTTGGTTAAATCACCATTGAATACAAAATCATCAGCACCAGGAACTTCTCCTACTGAAGTTGATAAGTCTTTTGACAAAGCCAAGTCCAGGTCGGTAATCATAGCGTCATAAATTTCTTCTCCAGAATCATATTTAGGATTAAGTATGGAAATGTTGTTGGCTTCTTTATAAGGAACCGAACCATAGAAATCGGTTAGTACTTGTGAGGCTTGAACTTCCATTACGGTAGAGATTAGAAAATATTTCCAGTTTTGAGTAGCTAATGATTTTCTTTTTACACTTCTAATGTCTCCTAAAGCATCATACATATTTCTCCAGGCTCCAAAGTAATCTCCAGTTCCAATGATGTATCCGTCAATATCTTTATATTGATTTGCGGAATTACTTTGTGTCCAATATTGAGACCAAAAACCACCAATGAGGGCGTAATATGATCCTTCGGCTCCAATCACACCTATCATGCCTGCAGGCATTTGTGATTTCAAAGGAGCGTCTGATACTGAATCAGGATCGCGATTGATATCTAAATTTGTATCACATGCTGTAAAAAGCATTGATAATATAAATATACTAATGATTATTTTTTTCATCGTGTTTTTTTTAGAATGTTAATTTTATAGTAGTACCATAAGTTCTTTGAGTTGGAGTCCCATAAGATTCTCCAAATTCACTTTTTACACTTGATGATCCAAATGTAGATATTTCAGGATCTACATAAGCATTCGCGTCTGGTGTCCATAACATTAAATTTTTACCATATACGCTAATAGATGCAGCCGAAAATCCTAATCTTTTTAATGCATTAGGCTTAATAGTATATGTTAATGAAAGATCTCTTAGACGTACAAAAGTTTTGTCTATCAGGAAGTCTTTCGCAATAGTTGGGTTATTCTGTGAGTTGTAAAAACCGGTAATAGTGGAGCCGCCGGTAACAGTTCCTGTTTGGGTGTTAATTGGTGTAGTGTTTTCTACATAAGTAACTTCTTTGGTGGTAGGGTCGACAACTTCTTGAACCGAGTTGGGGATAATGAAGGCATTACGGTCATTGTAAGTAGTTTCTATCCCGTTTCCAGTGAAGTAAGATAAATATTTGGATTCAGAATACATTTGACCTCCTTCTTTCCAGTCAAAGGCGAAGGATAGAGTTAGGTTTTTGTATGAAAATTTATTTTGTAAACCCATTATGAAATCTCTTTGAGAGGTTCCTATAGATTCTTGTTCGGTTGATTCAACATAATAACCTTTGTTATCTACAATGTACTGTCCAGCATCATTAGTTTTAGGTACCTTGGCTTTATAAATACCAAGAGGTTGTCCTACTACGGCATTGAAGGTAACTCCTCTTGATTGTAGTAATTCTAGATTATCTACACCACCAGCAATGTGATCTACATTACTCATGTTTTTAGTGAAGGTTGTGTTTATTTCCCATTTGAAATTATTATAATTAACAGGAATTAAATTTAAAACCAATTCTATTCCTTTATTACTAACATCTAATATATTTCCTGTTTGAGTTCTAAATCCTGTAGAAGTAGAGATGTCTCTACTGAATAATAAATCAGTTGTTTTTTTGTTGTAGACAGAAGCGTCTAAGGCAATTCTTTTTCTAAATAAATTTAATTCAACCCCAAACTCGGTTTCAGTTGTTGTTTCAGGTTTTAATTGGTTGTTTCCAAGATTGCTTTCGAATTCATAGGCGTTTACACCTCCAAAAGGGAAATTAATTGCACCATAATTTGCTCCGGCAACTGCTTGAATTAAACTAGATTCAGTTTGGTAAACTTCTGTGTCTTTGGCAACTTTAGCAATACCAGCTCTAATTTTTAGGAAAGTGTTACTATTGTCAATTACAATACCGCTTACGGCTGCTGAAGGATAAAAGTAAGAGTTGTTTTGAACAGGTAAAGTTGATGACCAGTCATTTCTTCCTGTTAATGTTAAAAATATTTTGTTTTGGTATGATGTTTCTAATGAAGTATAAATACCAAAATTTTTGGAAAATGAATTTGCTTGAGCAACAATAGGTTTCGAAGCTGAATTTGATAATTCATAATAGTTAGGCAAATCCAGGTCTGTTATATTAACCTGAAGGATATCTGCTTGTCTTTGATTTGCAGAAAAACCGATCATTCCATTGAAGCTAAAATCTTCAGTGATTTTTGTATTGTAATTAAAGTTTAGGTAACTGTCAAGTTCTGCTCTTTCTGAAGTTTTTTCTGTTACACCTCCAACAACTTCTTTTACGCCATTTTCAGCCTGTGAGGAACCTTCATCATATTTTACGATAGCTCCATAACTTTTAACTTTTTCCAATCTGTGATCGCCACCTATTTGATAGGAAGCTGAAAATTTTGGAGTGAATTTGTAACTTAGATTCACATTTCCAAATACTCTATTTCCTTTTATATTGGTCGAGTTTTCATTCAATACAAAATAAGGATTTGAAGCGTAAGGTGTGAAAAAATTACTTGGAGTATTAAAAACATTGTTTTTGTAATCCTTCAAATCTAAAATACTAACGTCTGATGGCATTTGCAGCAATTCTTGAACTAAAGTAGCTCCTTCTCCTGCTTCATCTCCTTGTCCTGTATTGATAGCATTTTGATCTTTGTTTACATAATTGATGTTTGTTTTAACGTCAAATTTGGCGGTATTGATACCTGCAGATAGATTAACATTTCTTCTTAAGTATGAATCAGCATCTGTAGGAGCAATTCCGTTTGAACTTACATTTGAAAATCCAAGTGAAAAATTTGAATTATCACCACCACCACTTACTCTAAAATTATTTGTGTAGGTGTTTCCTATGTCGTAAAAATCTTTGATATTGTTTTTTAAACCAACATAAGGTTTGATTTGTTGTGAATTGTCTACAATTGTTCCCCAAGGGCGAATTTCGCCATTAAAAGCAGGTCCCCAAGATCCGTTTTCTGCGCTGGCACTTCCGTGTGTTGGAAGTCCTGAATAGCCTTGTCCAAACCATCCTTGTCCAAAATCATATTGAAAATGTGGTACTCTTGCTACTTCTGAAAAATCTATTGACGAAGAGAAGTCTACTTTTAATTTAGAATTGTTTTTTCCGGATTTTGTAGTTATGATTATGGCTCCGTTTGATGCTCTTGATCCATATAGGGCAGTAGCTGCTGCACCTTTTAAAACAGTCATGCTCTCAATGTTGGTAGGGTCTAGATCACCTATTCCGTTTCCTGCATCGTAGTTTCTGTCAACTGATGTTGTCCCAGAAACGCCATTAGAGCTATTGTTAATTGGAGTTCCGTCTATAACATACAGCGGATCACTACCAGATAACGAACTGTATCCGCGAATAACAACTTTAGTGGAAGCTCCAACTTGTGCAGGGGCAGCAATGTCGACTCCTGCAAGTTTTCCTGATAATGAACCGAAGACATTGGTGTTGTTAACCTCGGTTAAGTCCTTGCCTGAGACAGTTGCGGTAGCATAACCTAGTTGTTTTTTCTGTCTTTTAACTCCAAGAGCAGTAACAACTACACCTTCAAGTTCCACCGTAGCGTCCATTAATTTTACATTAATTAAAGTTTTACTTGCGGTGACTTCCTGAGTTTTCATTCCAATGAAGCTAAAAATCAAGATTTGGTTTGATGTTGACCTGATGGTGTATTTTCCATCAAAATCAGTTTGTGTTCCGGATTTAGTTCCTTTAACTAAAACGCTTACACCTGGTAAAGGTGTCCCTTTTTCATCAGAAACAATACCTGAAACGGCCCGTTCCTGTGCTAAGGCTAGTTGTATTACAAACAATGCAAATACTACAAAGAATCCATTAAATTTTAGTTTCATTTTTTAATGATTTTGAATTAGTGTAACAAAAATCTTAAATTTTTGTTAACTTTCCTAATGTTTTTGAATTTTTTTATGCGTGCATTCATTAATTACCAATGTAACATAATTAACCAATGGTGTTATAAAAATTGGTTTTTGTTCTTTTTTTTGATGTTTATTCTTGTTTTATTGATTTTTTGGGTAGGTTGTTAGTGGGTCTTTTTTTTTGTTTAATCTCTGACTGGGTTGGTTTGGTTCTTTTTTTTTTGAATTTATGTATTTTTTTATCGGGTGATTGTGCTTTGTTATTTTGTTTTGTCTTTTGATGAAGTTTGAATGTGAGCTATTTGAAGAGAGTGAAAATGGAGCTGTAAATAAGTGTGTTGAAAATTAATGAATTAAGGTTTGTATACTAAAAAATAATTTATACATTTGCAACCCCGTAAAAAGCGGGAATTTTATAAACAAGTAATTTTTAGTATTTAATTATGCCAACTATTCAACAATTAGTAAGAACAGGAAGAACTCAAATCACTAAGAAGAGTAAATCGGTTGCTTTAGATTCTTGTCCTCAAAGAAGAGGTGTTTGTACGCGTGTTTACACTACTACTCCAAAAAAACCAAACTCTGCAATGCGTAAAGTTGCGCGTGTGCGTTTGACTAATGGAAATGAAGTGAATGCTTACATCCCTGGAGAAGGACACAATCTACAAGAGCACTCGATAGTATTAGTGCGAGGTGGAAGGGTAAAAGATTTACCAGGTGTTAGATATCATATTGTGCGTGGTGCGCTTGATACGTCAGGTGTAGCGGGAAGAACACAAAGAAGATCTAAGTATGGAGCTAAACGCCCAAAAGAAGCTAAAAAGTAATTTTAAAATCTTTTAAAGAAAAGACATGAGAAAAAGAGCGGCAAAGAAAAGACCACTTTTACCGGATCCAAGGTTTAATGACCAATTGGTGACACGTTTTGTAAATAACTTAATGTGGGATGGTAAGAAATCGACAGCTTTTAAAGTTTTTTATGATGCAATAGACATTATAGAAACTAAAAAGCAAGATGCAGAAAAATCATCATTAGAAATTTGGAAAGATGCTTTAACTAATGTTATGCCTCACGTAGAAGTGCGTAGTCGTAGAGTAGGTGGAGCTACATTTCAAATTCCAATGCAAATCAGACCAGACAGAAAAATTTCTATGGCGATGAAGTGGTTAATACTTTATTCCAGAAGAAGAAATGAAAAATCTATGGCTCAAAGACTAGCTTCTGAATGTTTAGCTGCTGCTAAAGAAGAAGGTGCTGCTGTTAAAAAGAGAATGGATACTCATAAAATGGCTGAAGCAAATAAAGCATTCTCTCACTTTAGATTTTAATTCATAAGAAATGGCTAGAGATCTAAAATATACAAGAAATATCGGAATTGCTGCTCACATTGATGCTGGTAAAACAACAACAACGGAGCGTATATTATTCTACACAGGAAAATCACATAAAATTGGTGAAGTACACGATGGTGCTGCAACAATGGACTGGATGGCTCAAGAGCAAGAAAGAGGTATTACAATTACTTCTGCTGCTACAACTTGTGAGTGGAATTTTCCAACGGAACAAGGTAAAATTTTACCTGAAACATTGCCTTATCACTTCAATATTATTGATACCCCGGGACACGTTGACTTTACAGTTGAGGTAAACCGTTCTTTGCGTGTACTTGATGGTTTGGTTTTCTTATTTAGTGCTGTTGATGGTGTTGAGCCTCAATCTGAAACTAACTGGAGATTAGCGGATCAATACCGTGTGCCACGTATGGGATTCGTTAATAAAATGGACCGTCAAGGATCTAACTTTTTGAATGTATGTCAGCAAGTTAGAGATATGTTGAAATCAAATGCTGTTGCAATCACTTTGCCAATCGGTGAAGAGAATGATTTCAAAGGTGTTGTGGATTTGGTGAAAAACCAAGCTATTGTTTGGCATGATGCTACACAAGGAGCTACTTTTGATATTATTCCTATTCCAGAGGATATGGTTGATGAAGTGAAAGAATACAGATCTATTCTTATTGAGGCGGTTGCTGATTATGATGAGAATCTGTTGGAAAAATTCATGGAAGATGAGGACTCAATTACTGAGGAAGAAATCAACACGGCTTTAAGAGCTGCTACTATGGATATGGCTATCATTCCTATGATTGCTGGTTCTTCTTTCAAAAACAAAGGAGTTCAATTTATGTTGGATGCGGTATGTAAATACTTGCCATCTCCTTTGGATAAAGAAGGTATTACGGGAATTCATCCAGATGATGCTGAATTGTTGGAAGAAGATCAAACTAAAATTTTACGTCGTCCTGATGTAAAAGAGCCTTTCGCTGCTTTGGCATTTAAGATTGCTACTGACCCATTCGTAGGTCGTTTGGCTTTCTTCCGTGCTTATTCAGGAAGATTAGATGCTGGTTCTTATGTTTTGAATACTCGTTCTGGTAATAAAGAAAGAATTTCTCGTATCTATCAAATGCATGCTAATAAACAAAATCCAATCGAATATATTGAGGCTGGAGATATTGGAGCTGCTGTTGGTTTTAAAGATATCAAAACTGGAGATACATTGTGTGATGAAAAACACCCAATCATTCTTGAGTCAATGAAATTCCCTGCGCCGGTAATTGGTATTGCGATTGAGCCTAAAACAAAAGCTGACGTAGATAAGATGGGTATGGCTTTGGCTAAGTTGGCTGAGGAAGATCCAACATTTACTGTAAGAACTGATGAGGCTTCAGGTCAAACGATTATTTCAGGTATGGGTGAGTTACACTTAGATATCCTTGTAGATCGTATGAAACGTGAATTCAAAGTTGAAGTGAACCAAGGTGAGCCTCAAGTAGAGTACAAAGAAGCGTTTACAAAATCTGCTCAACACAGAGAAACTTATAAAAAACAATCTGGAGGTCGTGGTAAATTCGGTGATATCGTATTTAGACTTGAGCCTGCGGATGAAGTTGATGGAAAAGTGCCTGTAGGGTTGCAATTCATTAACGAAGTTAAAGGAGGAAACGTTCCTAAAGAATATATTCCTTCTGTAGAAAAAGGTTTCCGTGAGGCTATGAAAACTGGTCCGTTAGCAGGATATCAAGTGGATAGTTTGAAAGTTACTTTGTTGGATGGGTCTTTCCACCCTGTGGATTCTGATGCGCTTTCTTTTGAGTTAGCGGCAAGAATGGGTTATAGAGAAGTGGCTAAAGCTGCTGGGGCTGTAATTCTTGAGCCAATCATGAAAATGGAAGTAATTACACCTGAAGAAAACATGGGAGATATCGTAGGTGATATTAACCGTCGTAGAGGTCAGGTGAATGACATGGGTGATAGAGCTGGAGCTAAAACTATTAAGGCTGATGTGCCATTATCTGAAATGTTCGGATATGTTACGACTTTAAGAACTTTATCTTCTGGTCGTGCAACTTCTACTATGGAATTTTCACACTATGCAGAAACGCCTTCTAATATTTCAGAAGCAGTAATCAAAAAAGCAAAAGGAAACGCTTAATTTTAAGAAAATGAGTCAAAAAATCAGAATAAAACTAAAATCTTACGATCATATGTTGGTGGATAAGTCTGCTGAAAAGATTGTAAAAACGGTTAAAACTACCGGTGCGGTTGTTACAGGTCCAATTCCATTGCCAACTCACAAAAAACTTTTTACAGTACTACGTTCTCCACACGTTAACAAAAAAGCGAGAGAGCAATTTGAAGTAATGTCATACAAGAGATTAATTGACATTTATTCATCATCTTCAAAAACAATTGATGCTTTGATGAAACTTGAATTGCCAAGTGGAGTTGAAGTAGAAATCAAAGTTTAAGTTTCTTACTAAGAAGAAAAGGGCACTTTGTTTAAGTGAAAACTTTTTTTTGGATTGTGTGTAAATAAGTTATACTTTTGCACCACTTTAAAAAATAGGGTTCACTTAAATGATGTGTTCTATTTTTATATTTAATAATTAATAATTAATATTTATGTCTGGGTTAATTGGTAGAAAAATCGGCATGACTAGTATTTTCGACGAAAACGGGAAAAACATTCCTTGTACAGTAATCGAAGCTGGGCCATGTGTTGTTACCCAAGTCAGAACCAAAGGTGTTGACGGGTACGAAGCGTTGCAACTGGGTTTCGATGACAAAAACGAGAAACATTCCACAAAAGCGGCTTTAGGTCACTTTAAGAAAGCGGGAACTGTAGCTAAGAAAAAAGTCGTTGAATTCCAAGATTTTGCAACAGAACAAAAATTAGGGGATCTTATTGATGTTTCTATTTTTGAAGAAGGAGAATTTGTAGATGTGCAAGGTGTATCTAAAGGTAAAGGTTTTCAGGGGGTTGTGAAACGTCACGGTTTTGGTGGTGTTGGACAAGCGACTCACGGTCAACACAACCGTTTAAGAGCACCAGGTTCTGTAGGAGCTTCTTCTTATCCATCTAGAGTATTCAAAGGAATGCGTATGGCTGGAAGAATGGGAGGAG
>JACCDQ012062922.1_pt1 | contig 48633 bp, 75 predicted proteins | sample 7446031 | NCBI WGS metagenome assembly JACCDQ01 (sample SAMN15323442, study PRJNA562643) | freshwater metagenome | isolation source: river surface water | place: USA:Blue River Watershed | collected 2017-08-17
GCCCTAGCGGCGGCCCTAGCGGCGTCACAAGCGGCGGCCCTAGCGGCGGCCCAAGCGGCGTCACTAGCGGCGGCCATAGCGGCGTCCAAAGCGGCGTCACTAGCGGCGGCCATAGCGGCGTCCAAAGCGGCGTCCCAAGCGGCGTCACTAGCGGCGGCCAGTTCTTCATCAGTTGCCAGTCCATCACTGTGTCGCCATGCAACATCAAGAGCATTAATGCTGCGCTCATCTTTCATGAGGTGCTGAACTTGTCGTGCAGACCACACTGCAAATTTGCGCATCAACGGATAATATTGATTATCAAAGCATCGCAATGCCCATAAGCAATCATCAAGATTGTTTGTCTCGATAATATTTGATAGCGGAAATTGTTCATCACATGCAAGTTTTGAATAGCTTATTGGCACATGCTCATTTTCCAAACATTCTTCCAATTGTTCTTTGGTTATTTTTCCGCGACCATGCATTACTTTTGCCCATCCGCTTGGGCATGGGTTTTTAGAAAGTATTTGCTTTAGCGATACTGTTACCATTTTTATTGCTCCAGTTTGTTTGTTTCTTATAAGCTACACCTGTTTTTGTTATTGGTCAATCTTTTTGTTTGTCGTGTGACTGGAGCGCGGTTGGAGCATGGTTGTAGTCAGCTAGATATTAACAACCACAGCCTTAAACTTGGTGGTTTCATAAAACTTTTTGTTCTTATGGTCGTCAGGTACGGCACCAAATTCCAATTGCTTCAACATGTAAAACTGGTCTCGCGCCTGCTTAAATTTATCATGCATAGGAAACATGGTGCCGTGAAACTCGAAATAGGTTGACTCCACATGATGCTTGGTAACGTCCTGCCTGTTTGGCATCGAGTAGTGCAGCTCCATCTGTACGCCCCATAGGAAGCGAATGTTGATGTATTGGCTAATGTCGGTTAGTCCATGTCGACGCAACAGCATGTCAGTTTGCGGGCTGGTGTTCGACTCGAAGAAAAAATGTAGCGCGTCATCCATATCCTGGCTAAGCGGATTTTTGTCAAACCACACGATTTCAGCGCCCAGCAATAAGCGCTTTATTTTTGGCGGTAGGTTGATTCCGGCACTCTTGGCGAATATTTCTTTCATTGGTTTATTGCTTGTTGGTTGGAGCATGGGGAGGTTCATAGCAATACCTCACGCTCTTTGCCGCCTTTAATTACAACTATGGAATCGCTTTCGGATGCTATTTTTAATAATGTTATAGCTCTTCGTAAAACTGCAGAATTACTATCAAGCTCCAAATTTGTTTTTAATTCTTCAATAAGCTCCATTGTGCGATCATCAAATCTATAGCCGACTAACTTTTTTGTATTTCTCATATAATCCCCATCAATAAAATCAGGCGGCTTGTGCGGCCGCGTTAGTGTTAACAAACCCTATCAATACGCAAAATATTGCGATCAAACCAGGTTGTGTTTTCGTAATACCAGTAATCCAGCGATTGATTAAATACAGCTCCAATTGATTTCCAGTCATTTTTTGGAACTTCGCGAATCAGGAAGCATTAAATATATTTCGCGCGCCAGCCAATAGTTAACTCTAAGTATTTGTCATCCTCCCGTACAACGTAATGAAGGCATGGTCTTTCACCGTCGATATACATGCACTCATAAATGCGCAGGTTTCTATCGTGATAATCAACGCAATATTGCACGCAGTTTTCAAAGCATCGAAAATTGAACAACCCTTTAGCTGGCTCTGGAAATATCTGCTCAAACCTTGCGCGCAGTTTTGCATTTATTCTTTCGGCTATTTTTTGGCGGCGGGATTTCATAATTAAGCCCCATGCCTATCCAGTGAATTTGCCCAGCTTAATCTGTGGCGGTAATCGTCACGTTCTTTTTTTACTTTTTCCAATTCGGACAGAAGTTCGTCGCGCTGGGATTCAAGAGAGTCGCGCTCAGTAAGCAACCGCAACGCAGCATCATTAACCGATTGGCCTAATTTTACAGATGGATGCTTACGCACGTATTCATCTGTTTTGTCCCATAGTGAAATATAGGTTTTTAGGTTTTCGTTTGTTTTTTGTAGGTTTTCGCGCTGTGCCGTAATCTTTCCAAGCTCAAAAAATTCACTTCCATCCATTTCTTTTTTGGCTATTTTTTCAAGAAATTCATTCGGAACTCCAGCGCACGCATTAACACACGCAACTATGCGGCGGGCGTTTTCGCAATGCTCGTCGTATCCTATGCGTGAACATTCTGGGTCAGAATTTGTTATTGCAACATAATCTTTGATTGATTCAGCCCATATATAAGTCTGACCATCAATAGACCAAGGCTCAGGCGTATGGTTCATGACTGCACCTCCCGCGCTTTTAGCATTTCATCTGCCATTTTGTAGGCTTTTTCTGCTGCTCGCTCTAGTGAATTACTGGAATCAATGTCAAATCCATTGCGGCCAATATTTACAAAAATTCCCTGCATCGCCTTAGCCGCGAAAAAATCGCGCAGGGTCATGCCTTTGTCGTGCCCGATCATGATTGCCGGAAACGCCGCCCCACCATCATTAATTTTTTCGCTCATAAATCACCCCTTAAGATATGGATTAATAAAAACAACGTCATTTTCAGCATCAAACACTAAATGCCTTGATTCAACCATTAGTGGAATAAGATTTGACCTGCAGTGTCTCCTGAAATTTTTCCTGCCAACAAAAGGCTTTGTTCTCTTAAGCCGGTCGCAGAATTCAGCAAAGTTCAATTGATTTTTTGGAGAATCTTTTGCGCTGATTATTTGTTTTAGCTTGTATTCGCATGCACGCATTTCGATTTTTTCACCAGCAATATTTTGATCCTCTGCACTGGAGGCAAAACACTTAAGCATCTGCGTGTACATGTCCGCAGCTTGAGTCAAATCATTCAATCCAATAACGGTTGATCTTTTCCCTGATGGCGACCATTCTCGCGCACAGTGCAGTACAGATGCCATTTTGCAAATTTGCGTATCAGACTTACCTATTACCCCGCGCATTAGGTCGTCGCTATACTTTCCGCCGTCGCGGATATATGGATTTGTTCCGCTCTGGTACTCCTTCAAAAATAAATCTGCCTCATGGCTTATGGTCAGCGATATTTCCATTTTTTCGGCGCATATCGCGTTAATGGTAGCCTTGTATTCATCGTAAATTTCCTTATCAACCGGCGTGTAATTGAATGCATTCCTTTCGGCAATTATGTTTGGCTCGTCGAGTATCCAGAATCGCTCGCAAACACCGCGTGACCCATTTTCATTTCTTCCTGTGCGAAGTATCGCGGCAACTGTAGATTCTTGAGCCATAACCGCCACAGCGCCAAACAATCTGCTATCAATTCCTGGGCGCCCTATCCGACCTGACTTCTGCTGGCCTCCATCCCAACCGCCAAGCACAACGCCTAGGTTTGCGTTGCCGTTGTTATAGTTAATCCCAACCAGCACGGTAACGCCTTCAGCCTCATCAGAAACAATTGAAAATCTACCATCCTGCTTTGATGCACTTTCCTCAAGAGCTTCAGGCGTTACATCTGTATAACCAAAGTCATACTTTCTTACCTGGTCAAGCGCTCGCTTTTTGTCATTAATTGATTCTGCCAGCTCGCGTGATGGCTTCTTCTTCATTGCCGCCTCAAGCTTATTTATTTCGCTCGTCAATATTAGCCTGAACGGCTCGTTTTCCTCATTTTCTTCGGCTATAGCCTTCCTTATGGGCGACACAAAATAGCTATTGGTTGGAGACTTTCCTGATGATGGCGGTTGTGCTGCAATTGTGTATAGGCCAACCGGTTTCTTTTCCTGACCGAAACGTAAGTAGCTGAACTTTCTTATCATCGCCGCAGAAAATATTCCGCAACCATGCAGTAAGGTTGTGTTAACTGGAAACTGAACGCACGCAGATACAGTTTTTGCCATTCGAACCAAAAGATTGTCGTATGGCTCTGATTTGTTGCCAGCGGTTCCAACAAAGTCTACCTTGCTGCTTGAGCTGTCATCGTTTAGGTCTTTCGGTGTCATCCACCATTTTTTGTCATTCAGGCTTAAATTGTGCTTTAGCGCACACTCGGCGAGCGGTCTGCCGGTTATTTGCGATTCCTGCATTATTTTTTCATCAAGCCCAGCTATTCCAACAAAACTATCAATCTCCGCCATTAATGGATCGTACTGCTCGTCATGCTCATAATATTGATTCATTTTTTACCCTATTGCTTTTGATAGTTTTTCGACTCTGTTTTTAGCAATTTTCACTTCCGTATCGGTAACAAGATCTATCCTTGTGGGCACTCTTGATTCAAAAAGATGCAATTCACGATCTTCCTGAAGCTCTCTGCAAATAAGAGTCATATGCGCATCTATAAGCTCGTTCCTTAAATTTTGCCTTCTAATATCTATCTCTACATCATCAAATTCCTTTATCTCTTCCCGCGCCAGCTTTAGTCTATCCATTGCCGAAGCCATTAATGGCTTGTCTGATTCAGGTATTGGTTCACCCTTCTCCCGCGCCGTCTTAAATATCGCAAAAAAAATATCATCAAAAAGTATTTGCCTCTTTAGAGCTGTATAGCGAGAAAATCTTGACTGAAAAGACTCCCTAACCTTTTCCTCTGTCTGAGGATCGCCAAGCCCAAGTGATCGCCCAAGAGTCACCACAGATTCTTTAAAGTCAAGTCGCTCATAATCCATTAGGAAGCCAATCGCATTTCCTGATGCCCCACATCCAAAACAGTAATAAAACCCCTTTTCCTCAGTTACCGAAAATGACGGACTTTTCTCATCATGGAACGGACAGCATGCAGTGTGGTTCTTGCCGGCCTTTTTCAGCTTCACCCTGGCATCAATAATATCGACGATATTGACCCTGGCTAAAACCTCGTCAATGTAGGATTGGGGGATCATGGGTTACACCTTCAGTGAGCGAGCACCAATGATTTTTTTATGTGTCTGTTGGCAGGTGCGGGTATAAAAATCCCAATCAGGGAATCGTGCTCGGTTGTTAGTGATGCGAACCATGATTGACTCATGTGTTACTGGCAGTCCGTTACGGTTGCAAATTTCTGGCACTGGAATTTCAGAGCCGCCTGCCTTTGTGACAATTTCCATCAATTCTATAACTGCATATGTAGCCGTGTTTTTCTTCATTTGATTAATTCCTGATTAGTAAGTGATTGTTAATTTAAATACCCAATGTTCGATAGTCAACATGTTTTTGTAATTTTTACTTAATGTTTAAATGAGAATTCATAGCAACTGCATGTTAGTGAACGCTAGCATAATTTGCGATATTTTCGTTTTCAGTGTGAAAAAATGTTCAAATAGACATATTCTGCACATCAGTTGCACATGTATATATAATAAGGGTTTTTAATATATTCTATTCTATTCTATTGTTTTTTAAGGGGATTTTATTTCTTTACAGGATCTGGTTTTAAATTCTGCACATTTGCACATGGGGGGCCGTGACTTTTTTGAATTTTTCTATTTGTATTATTTATTATTGATTCGACTATGATTTTTCACCTTGAAATAATTACAAAAACACGGGCGGTGCCTGTGCATTTGTGCAGAAAATCAATAATTTCCTATATTATCAATAACTTAACACAAAAAATCGATGTGCATTCAGTGTGCATTATTGGGTTTTTCGATGTGCATTTGTCCATTTGCATAATTATCGAACAATCACCGAATAAATATTTATTAAAAACATCTTTACTTTCTGTTTTTTGCTGGTAGAGTGGGAATTGTTGATGTGTAGCTAGCTGCAACTGCTGAGACAGGAAAGCACGGTGCAAAAATCAACAACCGCAAGCTGCGAGCTGGAATGCGGAATTATTACGGCGGTGGAAATCCGCGCTGGAGACGTAACCAGCAAGCCGCTTCTAACGAGGCGGCAACCACCCGCGCATTCGGATTACAACCAAACAATCCGACTAGTTATCGGATTGGAGTGCGCGGCTGGTTGTGTAGCGTTCGCGCCCTGTGTGTACCGGGCAATCAGTTCACCGTCCGGACGAGAGATCGAGCCGGGTTGCGCTGACTGTAGCCGTCCGACCCTTGACCACGCACAACCACCTACCCTCTCGGGTGGCAGTATCGAGAGGGCAACGATCTTGGATTTTGTAAAAGTTGGGGTACCGCAGATAAAATCTGCTATTGGCTGATACCGGCATGGCGCCAATGCCACAAGATTCAAGTTCGCTGTGATTAGCTGGGTGGCGACCAGACGCGAGAAAGAGCAGTGTTACGAGCCGTTCCTGATTCAGGACTGCACGGCAAGCCTCAACAGCCGGAGAGGCATCACAGCAACCAGCAAAAACGGATTGGGGTAGCCTGGTCGGGCTAGTTAAGCGCGGTATGTCGCCATGCATGAGCGTATCAATTCGGGGATTTTCCTTTCTCCGGGAACGTATTATGTGAATAACATGCAAGCATCAGGGTTTGATTGATTTCACCTCATATAGAAGACCGGCCCCCAAGGTCGATGCGAACGGGGATTAGCGACCCGCAGCGCGGTAGTTTTACTGTGGGAACAAAGCGGGTAAGCACGAGGTGTGTCGCCGGTCTTCCAAACCGTGCAGCTGGAGTTCGATTCTCCATATCCGCTCCAAATTCGCCGAAAGGCAAAATGAGCAGAGCGCATGGGATGTGCTTTGGTAATAATCTGCGGTAATCCGGATAGTGCGCAGTGTAAAAGCCAAATGATTACCATGACTGTTGCCAGCAAGGGTGACGACTACCCGCCCCTAAAAAGGCGGGTTTTTATTTTATCGGTATTGGTCTATACTTTCCCAAAACGACCAGGAGTCAACGCCATGAAAAAGTTATTGTTTGCTTTGTTGTTTCTGCCATGCTTTGCCTATGGCGTGGCGCACGATACCTACATAGACAAGCGTAACGCTTCAAACACGGCGACTAACCCGATCACTATTGCTGTTCCTCTTTCGGACGCGGTTTACTGGCTTAACCGTAGTACTTATTTGCCGGGACTTGCTGAAGTCGGTAACGGGCTGCTAATCTCTGGCGGCAACCTGCGCATTGATCCTGCGTACACATCAAGCCTTGTATTGGCGACGGATGCGCGGCTAACCGATGCCAGAATCCCTCTTTTTCATAATCATGATGCGGCTGATGTAACAACCGGCGTTTTTGCTGATTTCCGCATTCCGGCGCTTGAGATAAGCAAAACTAATGGGCTTCAAACTGAGCTTGATAATCGATCTTTAGTTGGGCATGCGCATGTTTCAGCCAATATTAGCGACAGCACTTTGATCGGTCGAGGGGTTTTAACTTCTGCAACTCAGGCTGATGCGCGTACTGCTATTGCTGCTGAACAATCCGGCGCAGCATCATCTGCGCAAGCTTACGCAATTCAGCGCGCAAATCACACTGGGCCGCAATCAGCGGACACCATTACTGATGGCGCTACAAACAAGGCTTATACAGCCACTGAAAAAACAAAGCTGGCTGGTATAGCTGCTGGAGCAACTGCAAATAGCACAGATGCGCAACTGCGCGACCGGTCAACGCATACCGGCACAATTACCGCTTCTGTCGTTAGCGATTTCAATTCAGCTGCTGACGCCAGGGTTAATGCAAAATTTTCCGGCTCTTCGTCGCAGGTTGTTCTTGCTAATGGCGCCTTTACCGCACTTCCTGTTCCGCAAGCAATCCAGCGCACCCGGGTACAAACCGACGCATCTGGAAACTATACATGGACATACCCGGTCGCTTATCCTTCTGGTGTTGTGCCAGTGTTAACGGCTATTAGCGAAAGCGCATCAAGTACGGTGCCGCAAGGTGTGCAGATCGTAGGCGTACCAACCAACACTTCCGCAACATTTAAAGTTATAAATCTGCCAAGCACCAGCGTTCTCAGTATCGTTGTTCTTGGTGCTCCAACCGCTGCGCAGGCTTATATTCATCTTACTGCCGTTGCGCCGTAATTTCTTTTAACTAACCACTGACAGGGTTGAAATGGCTGATAAGCTGAATGATCGACAGGAGCTATTTTGTCGAGAATACATTGTTGATCTGAACGGTACGCAGGCAGCAAAGCGCGCAGGGTATAGCGAATCAAGCGCCGCAGAAATTGCTTTTGAGAACTTAAGAAAACCTCAGATACAAAATCGCATTGCCGAACTTAAGGCTGAAAGGGTCGAATCTATCAATATTGACGCAAGATATGTCCTAAATAGATTGATTGAAATAGATCAAATGGACGTTGTTGACATATTAAATGAGGATATGTCTCTCAAGCGTGTTTCCGAATGGCCAAAAGTTTGGCGCCAATACCTTAGCGGCTTCGAACTTGCGGAAATGTTTAGCGGTCGAGGCGATGAAAAGGAAGCAATTGGCGTTTTGAAAAAAATTAAGTGGCCTGACAAGATTAAAAACCTTGAATTGCTTGGTCGTCATATTGACGTTAAGGCGTTCGAAAAAGAATCATCACCAGTTACCGGCGTACTGCACATAATGCCGGTTCCAACCGCTGCAAGCGTCGAGGATTGGGAAAAAGCGGCAGCAGAAGTTCAGCAGCAAAACGCGCAATGATATGCAATACAAAATTGCATTCCAACCTTTGCCAGGGTCTCAATCTCTGGCGCTTTCCTGCCCTTGCAACGAAATCCTTTATGAGGGCACTCGCGGCCCGGGTAAAACTGCTGCGCAATTAGCTCGCTTTCGTCGCCTTGTTGGCGTTGGTTACGGTGCTTTCTGGCGCGGGGTCATATTCGATATTGAGTACAAAAACCTCGCCGACATAATAAGCCAGTCAAAAAAGATATTTGGCAAGTTCAATGATGGGGCTCGCTTTCTGCGCTCACCTTCTGAGCTAAAATGGGTTTGGCCTACTGGTGAAGAGCTTCTTTTTCGATATGAGAAAAACGCAGATGGCTACTGGAATTACCACGGCCAAGAATTTCCTTTCATCGGTCACAACGAACTCACAAAGCGGCCTGATGGTGACTTTTACGAGTCCATGTTCTCCTGCATGCGTACATCATTCAGGCCGCAAGATTATCCCCTTCCTGATGGAAAGCTTTTGCCTCCAATCCCGCTTGAATGCTTTAGCACAACCAATCCTTTTGGTGTTGGGCACTCATGGGTTAAAAAAAGATTCATAACGCCTGCGCCGCGCGGAGTTGTGCAGCGTCACAAAATGACGGTTATTAACCCGGCAAACGATGAAGAGGAAGAGGTAACGATCACCCGGGTTGCCATCCATGGCAGCTGGAGAGAAAACCCGTACCTGGATGCAACCTATATCGCATTTCTCATGTCGATCAAGGACAAAAACAAGAAAAAGGCATGGGCTGAAGGATCGTGGGACGTTACCAGCGGGGGAAGGTTTGACCACCTTTGGGATGAGTCAATCCATGTTATCGAGCCCTTTAAAATTCCTGATTCTTGGCGCGTTGACAGGTCACACGATTGGGGCGAATCAAAGCCATTTGCCAATTTATGGTTTGCGGAGAGCGACGGGACAGAATTTGTTTATCCTAATGGAAGACGATTCTGTCCAGCTAAAGGGACAATTATCTGCATTGGCGAGCTATACGGATGCCTTCCTGATGAGCTCAATAAAGGGCTAAACATGTCCGCCACAAACGTTGCCAAGATGGTTGCATGGGTTGACAAAAGGATGGCTGGGCAAGAAGCTGAAATGCCAATCGAGTACAAAGGAGAGTGCAGGATAATTCCAAGTATTTGCAAAAAGGTTAGCCCGGGCCCAGCTGACAACGCCATAAACAACAAAAACGATGAGCAGGTTAGTCTTGCTGACAAAATGAAATCTCAAGGAGTTACATGGACGCCATCTGATAAGTCTCCTGGCTCGCGCGCTGCTGGTGCCGCATTGTTGTGCGAAATGCTTGAGGCTGCTGTTGAGGGGTATAATTCGCAATCAGGACAGGCAGAAAGGCCTGCGCTTTATTTCTTCAATAATGTGCGCGGGATTATTGGTAGATTCCCGGTTCTTTCGCGTGATAGCAAAAATCCTGATGATATTGATACGGATCAGGAAGATCACGACTATGATGCACTTCGATACCGTGTAACAAGTGATTATAAAGAGCCCGTCTTAATCACCGGCATAAAATCCGCGTCATAGCAATATCGGTTATGTGCGTGTAAAATGCTTGAAATATCCAATTTTTTCAGATAGGTGAGTCATGGCAGTTGATGCGCGTCATCCCCAATACGATAAATTTTCCCCTGAGTGGGAGCGAATCGACGATGTTGTTGACGGGGAGAATCTGAAAAAGTATTTGGTGCCGCTTAACCCGCTTGACACCAGTAATGAAAATGCAAAGCGCAATGAGCAGTACTTTGCCCGTGCCATTTTCTACGCGATTGCTGGCTGGACCGTCTCCGGAATGGTTGGCACGATGTTTACCAAGTGGCCTAAGCTGATTGTGCCAGCATCTCTTGACTACATGAAAACGAACGCCGATGGTGCCGGACGATCCATTTATCAGCAAAGCCAGTCAGTTGGCGAATCTGTGGTAAAGAATTCACGTGCCGGACTGTGCGTATCGTTCCCGCCTCGCCCAACCGGCTCTGGAGCATTGTCGCAAGCGGATGTTGATGGCGGCCTCTATATTCCAACCATTCACGAATACAAGCCGGGTCAAATCATCAATTGGGATGAGAAAACCATTGGCTCTAAAACCTTTCTGGCCCTGGTTTGTACTGCTGAATCCGATAGCACAGAAGAAGATTTTGTGCACAATGATACTCCAATTATTCGCGAGCGCCGTATTGATGCCGATGGATATTATTTTGAGCGCAAATGGACTGAGGAAAAAGACGACACAAAAAACGTAAAGGTTTGGACTCCGGGCGAGGCAAATTACCCGACTGATGGAAAAGGTAATCGCTGGACTGAGATACCATTCATTTTTGTTGGCTCGGTATCAAATACGCCAGCGGTAAATAAGCCGCTAATGAAAGAGCTGGTGCACATCAATATCGGCCTTTACCGCAACAGTGCCGATTTTGAGGATAATGTTTGGTTCTTGGGTCAGGCGCAATCGTGGATGAGCGGAATAAGCCAAGAGCATGTTGATCTGATGAAGAAAAACAACATGTATATTGGCAGCCGGGAATTGCTTGGCGTTCCTACTGGCGGTCAGTTCGGTATTGAAGCTGCACCTGCGAACCCGCTTGTACTTTCCGCCATGAAAGAAAAAATCACCATGATGATTGGCCTCGGCGCGCGCTTTATGCAGCCAGGATCAGCTGTTAAAACCGCCACTCAAGCAGCCGGTGAACTTGAAATGCAGCACAGCGTTTTGTCGCTGGTTGCAAGTAACATTTCCGAGGCTTACACTCAATGCCTCAAGTGGTGCCTTGCGTTTCTTGGCGAGGCGGTACCGGCTGAGCTTGAATACACCATCAGCCAAGACTTTATCAAGCTTGCTGCTGACGCGCAGATGTTGCAGCAAATGGTAGCGGCATGGTTCCAAGGTGCGCTCCCTGCAAGCGATCTTTTTAGCTGGATGCGCAAGAATGAATTTATCAATCCTGAAAAAACGGATGAGCAGATTCAGGAGGAAATAGAGGCGGCTGGTGGAAATGGTGCTAATGTTACGGTGGAGATGTGATGAATATTCAATATACTACAACCCGAATTCTTGCCGAGCCAGAAATTGATCTAGAGCCCGATTTAGAGAGAAAGCTTGTTGCCAGTATTCAAAAAAATATCGACAAGAAAATACGAGAAGTTATTGGTGTGGCCGAAAAACATTTTGAGTTTAAACCCGCTGTAAAATATCATCCTCCTTGCGTGATTATCGATACGCAAATGACCTAACCAAAACACTCTGACAGGTGGAAAAATGAATTTACGTGCAAGTATTGCAATAAATTACATGCTTCTTATGGTAATTATTTGTCTTCTTATTGTTGGTGAATTTTAATGCCAACTTCCCCCGAACAATTAACCGAATACGCCGCCCGGCATCAGTTCTTTGTCGAGCGATACAAAGCTGCCGAAGTAAAGAAATTCGAAAAATTTCTGCTTGAAATGGCTGGCGTTATTCGCGTAAAGATCGGCGATAAAAACCTGACCGAATTTACGCGCGACAGGCTTAATAAGCTTTTGGCTGAAATTGATAAATCTCTTGTAGGTATTTATTCCGACTACGAACCAGTATGGCGCGAAGGCCTGATTGATTTCGGAAAATATGAATCAGAATTCGAGATTAAATCACTAAATCAGGTGGTTGATTATGATTTCGCGCTTCCGTCTGCTTCACAAATAGATGCCGCCGTTTTTGGCAATCCAATGGCGGTGCAAGGTACCTATAATGGATTTTTCCTTGGAGACGCGATATCTGATTTGTCAGAAAAAACTATTAAGCGTGTCAATGGATCAATTAATGCGGGATCGGCACGAGGATTAACGACACCGGAAATTGTTCGCTCTGTTATCGGCACCAAAGCAAATGGCTATGCCGATGGCGTTTTGTCAATGAGCTATAAGGACGCTAATCTGCTTGTTAGAACTGGCTTGCAGCACACTGCATCCATGGCAAGACAGCGCACTTGGGAGCAGAATAGTGATATAATTTCGGGGTGGAAATTTCGCGCCGTTTTCGATCAAAGAACATCTCAGCAATGCCGGGCAACGGATCAAGAAGACCGGACCTACCCGATTGGAAAAGGCCCAATTCCACCGCTTCACCCTTTTTGCCGTAGCACCATGGTTGCAGCGCTTAATGACAAATTTAAGTTCATGAGCGAAAGCGCAACCAGGTCGTCGCGCGGCGAAGATGGAGTTGGGCCGGTTGATGCAAATCTTGGTTACTACGACTGGCTCAAAACGCAGCCGGTAGATTTCCAGGATGCAGTGCTTGGCCCCACTAATGGCAAGTTATTTCGTGATGGCGGACTTTCTGCTGATCGTTATGCAGAAATTACTGTTGGAAAAATGGGTCAGCCGCTTACGATTGCTCAGATGAAGGAGCTTGATCCGGTAGCGTTTTCTAGGGCGGGGATTGAATGATGAAGCCAAGAATTTATTTTGACAAAAGAACGGGCAAATGGGATGTAAAATTTTGGCATCCAAAAGATTGTAAAAATCCAAGAATTAGCCTTGAGGCGATTTTATTTTGCGGAAGAAAAAATCGCGAGATTAAATAACTTTTAACTGCACTCTGACAGGTGACCCATGGCAACCATAGACAAACTAACCGTAGAGATAGCAGCAGTTACGCGCTATCACTTTGTATTTTTCCCGTTCGCCACTTACACAAAAATAGGTGAGGTGGCGTTATTTACATTGTTCGGCATTCCAATCTATAAGCGCGTTTTCGACATAAGCAAATTCTTATTTTTCGCTCCAAAAACTGACAGGAAAGAGGAAATAAACGATGTGGGTAATTGATGAATTTGGCAATCGCAAGTGGATTCCTAATACTAGCTTTTCGCGGGTGATGAATCGCATCCATAAAAAGGATGATGGTGATGGCGGGGAAGGTGGTGGTGCAGCAGGAGAAGGCGACGAGCCTGATCTTGAAACGCTAAAGCGTGAGGCTGCCGAAGCCAAGCGATTGCGAGAAGAAAATGACCGTCTCACCGCTAAGAGCAGGGAGGCTGACAAGCATAAGAAGGAGCAGGAGCGCATTGCTCGCGAGAATGCCGAGAAGGCTTCACTTGCTGCTGGCGATCTTGAGTCCTACAAAAAGTCGGTTGATGAAAAAATCAGCGGAATTACCCAGGAGATCGGAACTGAGCGAGATCTTTACCGATCTATTGCCGAAAAGCGAACCTCTGGTGCTGCTGCTTCGTCACTGGCTAATAAGCTTGCGATGCCCGGCGAATCTGAAGCGTTGCTACCTCATATTCAGGGCAGAATAGGTTCAAAGGTTGTTGATGGCGATATGGTTGCAATTGTCCTTGATTCGCAAGGCAGAGAGACCGCAATGACCATTGATGACCTTGAAAAAGAATTGCGCAAGGTTCCCTACCTCAAGCGCCTGATTGTCGCATCTAATGCAAGCGGAGCTGGTGCTCCTGGCGGTCATGGTCAAGGTAATGGAAAGCTGAAAACAAAAGACCAAGTTGCAGCTATGAGTCCATTCGAGAAGGCTGAGTACTTCAAAGAGTCTGGCGGTAAATACGCCGACTAATTGACACCATGCTAAAATCGGACTAATATAACCGCATTAGTGGTATAAGTCCGTGACTTTACCCCGAGTCCGTGACTCGCATTGATGATTTTTTATCTTTGCCGAGCGCGGACTTTTCTTTTATGCCTCGGTGAAAATTAACTTTTTTACTGAGGCTTTACAAAAATGGCTAATACGCTAACCGATTTGCTCCCCTTTGCCTATGCTGCGGTCGATCAGGTATCCCGCGAGCTTACCGGCATGATCCCGTCCGTAATGATGGATGCGCGATTTGACCGCGCACCAACTGGGCAACAAGTTTTGGTTCCTATCGTTCCTGCAAACTCTGCTGGTTTCGATATCACCCCCTCCATGACAATGCCGGGCGCTGCCGACCAAACAATTGGCAACGTTCCTGTTGTTATTAACAAAAACCGCGGCTATCCATTCAGCTGGTCTGGCAAAGAACAGGCGCAAATGAATGCTGGCCCTGGCTATGCAAATTTGAAGGTTAACCAAATCGCTCAAGCGGTTCGCTCGCTTGTTAACGAAATGGAAAATGACCTATGCGGACTTTATACCGGATTCAGTCGTGCATACGGCACCGCTGGAACAACTCCTTTCAATAACACCAATGACTTCACTGATGCGTCAGAAGTGTTGCGCATCCTGAAGGATAACGGTTCGCCTCTGTCAGATAACTCCCTTGTTATGAATACTGCGGCGGGCGCTCGATTCCTTGGTAAGCAGGCTGCCGTTGACATGCAAGGCACCGATTCATTTATTCGTCAGGGCATTCTGGTTCAAACAACCGGCTTGGCTCTGCGTGAGTCTGCCGGGATTTTGACTCCTGCATCTGGCACTGGAGCGTCAGCTACCACCAACAATACCGGTTATGCTGTTGGTGCAACCAGCATTACCCTGGCTTCTGCGGGCACCGGAACAATTTTGGCTGGCGACATTATCCAAATTGCTGGTGACGCAAATAAGTATGTTGTTGTGACTGGTGATACGGATGTGTCAAACGGTGGAACAATTGTTATTGCAGCCCCAGGTCTCCGCAAGGCAATCCCAACCTCTGCAACCAACGTAACTATTTCCGCTGCATCTGCTCGCAACATGGCGTTTAACCGTAACGCTATCGTTCTTGCAACTCGCTTGCCGGAAATGCCAGAAGAAGGTGATCTGGCTATCGCGCGCGAGACTATTGTTGATCCTCGCACTGGCTTGGCGTTCGAGATTGTTGTTTGGCCTGGTCAGCGTATGGTTCGCTACGAAGTTACTGCGGCGTGGGGCGTTAAGCTCATCAAGCCAGAGTGGACTGCAATCCTGCAAGGCTAATCCCCGGGGGCTTAGCCGCCCCCAATAATTTCTCTGACAGAGGGATAAACCATGACAGAAACAGTATTGGTAAAAGGCTGGGCAAAAGAAGGTCACGAAGGCGGAGTGCTGATTAATAAATCAGATTTCGACGAAACCGTGCACGAATTATTTGCGCCTGCTGTAAAAGTTGAAAGCGATTTCCTTAATCGTTCCGTTGCAAAAATCCTTGAAGACTTGGGTGCTGTGACCGATGAAGAATTGGCTGTTTATTTGACTCAAGAAAAATCAGATTCAAAACCGCGTGCTGGTTTGATCGATGCGATTGAGAAAGAAATTGCTGCGCGTGAAGCTGCTAAGGTTGACGCTTCTAAAGGTGCCGCCGAGTAATGGCACTAATCGTCGAAACTGGCGCAATTGTTCCTGGCGCTAACACATATGTTAGCCGAGCTGATTACATTATGTATGCAGCCAGTTTCGGCATTGTTATTCCTGATACTGATGAGGCTGATGTTGAATTACTGAAAGCCGCACAATTTATTGACCAGCATGAGGCCAATTTAAAAGGCTCTCGTGTTCAGCGCGATCAGCCATTGGCTTTCCCGCGCACTGGTTTAATCATTGATGGTTGGGACTGGAGTTACACCGAAATACCGCGCAACGTTATTTTGTGCCAGCAACAATTGGCGCTTGATATTCATGCCGGGCGCGATCCGTGGAATCCATCAGTTAATCCGAATCTTGCGAAAAAGCGGGCACGCGTTGAAGGTGCTGTGGATGTTACCTATGCAGTGGCTGACAGTGGCGGACAAAAGCTTTCTCGCACCAGCACGGCAGACGCATTGCTCGCTAGCCTGCTGAATAATAGCGGCCTATTTAATATTTCTTTGGAGCGCAGATAAATGTCACAAACTGCAGTTATTGGCGAGCCGATTACATGGGTAAGTACTGGCACAAGCGACACGCTTGATTGTTACACGCATGACCTTGGGCATTATGGCGGATACCAGATTGATGCCGATGGCTTTAACGTGGAGGCAGCAACCATTGTTGTGCATACCCGTAGCGGAGCACAGAAAACCGTTGCCCCAGTTGCAAGTACTGGTGAGTCAGGATTGGTTGCTGAAGGTTTCGGTGTAAGCCGCATCGTTATCAGCAACATTGCCGCTGGCTCATACCCGGTGACAATCAGCAAAGCTAGCAAGCTGCGCAGATGAGTGCTTTTTACGATGATATGGCACAGGTTGCCATTGATTTGCTGGCTGAATTCGGCGCGCCAATAGCATTTAAACGCTTGGTTGGGCAGGTAAAAAACCCTGCAACTGGCGCGATCATAACGCAAGGCACAGAGCAAACATTTTCACCCAATGGCGTAATTGTTCCAATTAAGGCGAATTTAATTGATGGGACGAGAATTAAGGCGGGCGATAAGTTTTTAATTATTGACGGAACCTTTGAGCCAGCAATTACTGACAAAGTAGACGGCTGGGCAATACAGGAAATTGGCACAAGCAAGCCAACCGATAAATTGCTGGTTAGTTTTGTGAGGGTTAGAAAGTAATGGGCTTTGGTGCTGACGTTAAGCGAATAGCTGGGCTCATGAATGAGCGCGTCGATACTGTACAGAGAGCCATTACTATTGAAGTTTTTAATTCTGTTATTGATAACACACGGGTTGATACTGGTCGTGCGCGCGGAAACTGGCAGACAACCGTAACCACTCCGGCGCAGGGCGATATTGAGACCACTGATAAAACCGGTGGCGCAACTAAAACAAAAATGGTTGCCGCGATTAAACCAAAATCGCTAATGATCATCACCAACAATTTGCCGTACATCGGAAAGCTTGAAGAACTTGACGGCATGGTTGGGAAAACGATTGCTCGCATTGGCCGCATTATTCGGGAGCGAGCAAGAGGATGACAGTAAAACTCGAACAGGCATTGGTGCAGCGATTTATTGATGGAAATTTTGGCATCGGTATCGCGCATGAAAACTCTTCGTATGATCCGGTTGCCGGAATCCCTTATGCAGAACTTAGCAGCTTTATTAACGATGAAACTGCGTTCTCGCTAAATGATAGCGACCAAACAGACGGATTTTTCCAGGTTATTTTGCGCTACCCAACCGGAGCAGATGAGCTTTCATGGGGCGCAAAAAATAAAATGGATGAGATAAAACAGTTTTTTAAAATTGGTCTTCGGTTAACCAATGATGGGCAGCGATTAACAGTTTTAAGTCGCACCACAGAAAAAGGTTTTCCGGAGGATGGTTGGTACAAATTGGTAACACGTATTTTTTTCACTGCGGTGCTGCCGCGCTAACTTGTAAAACTGAGGGCATTAAAAATGGCTGAACCACAAACAGATCTTGGCGTCGGTACAGTATTAAAGGCAGTGCTTGGTGAGCCAGCGACTTATGATGTTGCCGGGTTTGAAGCATTATCACTGGTTGAAATTGTTGACGTAGTAAACATTGGGGCTGGCGGTGGAACTGCTGCTGTGCAGGAATACACCCCGCTGAAAACCGGTAAGGCGGTTCGCAAAGCTGGTGCAATTACCTATAACGACCGCCCTGTGCAAATGGGTAATCACATGACAAATGCTGGTCATATGATTCTCTCGTCTGGCTTTGATGGCGCGAACAAGGGCAAGATGCATTCATTCGGTATTTTCTATCCTGATGGAACGGTATGGTACACAACTGCAACTATTTCTGGTCTGACCAACGAAACATTGGAGGCTAACACCTTCATGTTTAACACCGTCACAATTACGCCAAACCGAGAGCCGGTTATCAAGCCTGGCGCTGATGTGTTTACGCTTACCTACACAGCTGGTGCTAATGGCCAGATTATCGGTGACGCCAATCAGATCGTTGAGAGCGGCGAAGATGGTACCACTGTTTATGCTGCGCCAAACGCCGGTTATGAGTTCGTTAACTGGACTGGAACCACAACCACTACAGCAAATCCTTTGACTAGCACAAACGTAACAGCAAACATCACCCTGACTGCAAACTTTGTAGCAGAGTAATCGAGTCGAAAGACCGTGCGCCGATTGTCCTGTCAGGGTCGGCGCACGTTAAATCAATCTGACAGGAAAACCTACTGACAGAGGCTTTTAAAATGTTCGATTTTTCCCAGCTTGACACAGTTAAAAAATCCGAAGAAGGCGTTTATTTTTCATTCCTGAATATGGATGGCGATGAAATTGACGGCGGAAAATCAGGCGCCGTTATGTATGGCCCAGACTCCCCCGCATTTAAGCGCGCTCACTCCGAAGCGAAATCAAAATTCGTAAAAGCAAATTCCAAAAAATCAAAAACTGATGAATTTGATGATCTGGAAGATGACGAAAAACTTGAGAAAGTTATTGCCTGCTGCGTTCGCCTTGTTGAATGCAAGATTGGCGATAAAATCTATTCCGATAATCGCGATGATATCCGTGAATTTTTCACTAAGATTCCGGTTCTTCGTGATCAAATGTGGGCGCGAATTACAAAGCGTTCAAATTTTTTGCCGAATGCCGACAAAGCTTAATTCTTTACGTAAGGCATGAAGCCTGGCTAAACTCGGCTCCAAAAAAGAAAGATGAGAAAGAACCGGGAACAAAAAGGATATTTTCTCCCGATGTTCCAGATTTTTACAAAGTAATGCCGGAAATTGTTGGATCTGATTTTTGCATCAATGTTTTGCAATCAATTGGGACAGCAGCAATGGGCTATGCGTCGATTCAATCGCTTCCGTGGTCTGAAATTAGCGCATACCAATCGGCAACTGGCGTAAGGCTTACGGCGTGGGAAGCAGAAACTGTGAGGATTTTGTCAGAGCAATACGTTGCTCAAGCTTTAAAGTCTTCAGACCCAAGCTGCGAACCACCATACAAGCCTGAGCTAACACCAGAAATGAAACTGCAACACGCTAAAGCCCTTCGCAAAAAAATGCGCGGGCAATGACACAGGGCGCAGATAGCGCAAAATTAGTAAGGGTTTTTTATGGCTGATTATGCTGCTTATCTGCGTCTTGGTGTTGATTCTAGGGATGCGGTTAACGCTAAAAAAGACCTTGACAAAATGTCTGATTCTGCCGGAAAGGCAGATAAGTCTTTCAATTTACTTGGGTCAGCGTCAAAAGTTTTAGGTGGTGCTCTTGCTGCAATAGGCGCAGGAGAAATAGCTGGCGATCTTATTACTATCACGCGAGAAACAGGGATACTGCAAGCAAGCCTGCGCACAGCAACAGGTAGTGCGGAAAATGCAGCGGTCGCCTTCAAGGCTATTAATTCTTTGGCCTCTCAATTGCCAGAATCCGTTTCGTCAGTGTCCGAGGCATTTACAAAGCTTGTAAATTACGGACTTAATCCTTCTGAATCCGCTATAAAATCTTACTCAAATACCGCATCTGCATTAGGCAAAGATCTCATGCAAATGGTTGAGGCTGTTGCTGATGCTGCCGCCGGTGAGTTTGAGCGACTAAAAGAGTTTGGCATAAAGTCAAAAGTTGAAGGAGATAATGTATCGTTTACCTTTCGCGGCGTAACAAAGACAGTAAAAAATAGCGCAGCAGAAATAGAATCTTATTTGCAAAATATCGGAAACGTTGAATTTGCCGGATCTGCCTCTGAGCAAATGAAAGAGCTTGATGGAGCAATATCAAACCTGGGTGACACCTATGATGGATTGCTAAGGACAATATCTGATCAAGGTGTTGGTGATTTTATTGGTGACTCTATTCGTAGCGCCACATCGGCCATTCAAGAATTAAATGATTCTATTGCGAGCGGACAGCTTGGAGCATATATTGATGCGTTCGCACAAAAATTCTCATACTTCTCAGATGCTGCGAAAAATGCGTTCGAGTTGGCATCTGTATATTATGATGATTTTGTAAATCTGTTCGGTGAGGACATTTCCAGCTTTGGCAGTTTTCTTGCTAATGCATTCAAAAACCTTCCTGAAAATGTAGCGGCATTCGTTCAAATAGCGGTTGTTGAGCTGGCAACTCTATACGAAAAAGCGCGCGTCTATCTAAATACTGATAATTGGTTTTCAGATTCGTCATTTGATGATTTGCTATCAGGTATAAACACGCTTCGCACTGAAAGCATTGCGCAGATTATTGCTGAGCGCGATGCCGCAGTGAGCTCTTACGAAAAGCAAATTTCGCTTGCTGACGAGTTACGTAAAAAATATGACGAACAGAAAGAAGAGTCATTAAAGGCGGGTGATATTCTTGGACAATTTGCAATCAAGGCTGATGATGCAGCCGGATCTATTGATAAGATTTCAAAGCAAGCAAAAAAACTTGGTGAAATTTTAGAGCAAGAGGAAATCGACGAACTTTTTTCTTTCGCAGACGATCCATTCGAGCCATATGTTGCAAGCACCAAGAAAGCCAAGAAGGCCACAAAAGATTTTACCGATGACGCAGCAGAGCGAATCAACGGCGCGTTTGCATCGGCGTGGGTAAGCGTTGCTGATGACGCCGATAGCGCTTTCGACGGCATCGCAAATGCCTTTAAACAGCTTCTTGCAGAAATGGCTCATGAAGCCATCACAAAGCCAATAATTCTTAATATACAGCAGCAAATGTCTGGAAAAGTTGACGGAAATGCGCAAACGGCAAGTTCGGCAATTGGCGCGGGCGGATGGTGGGGTGCTATTGCTGTTGCTGTTGCTGCTGGCGTTGGCGAATACAACAAGCAGCAAGAAAAATTATTTTCCGATATGACAGCGGAGTTTCGCCAGGGCAATCAGTCAATCGGCACCATCCTCGGCGAAGCAAACAAAAAATCTGACTCAATTGCTGGAGCACTGGAATCACTTGATAGCAACTCCGGTGATGCGCTCGATGTTAATCGCGGAATGCTTCAGGCATTACTTGATATTCGATCTGGAATTGCTGGCGTTGCATCAGGATTTGCTCGGCAGTTTGGAATATCCGGTGTGGGCGGATCTGCCGGAGCGGGAAAGTCAGACACATTTGGATTTAATAAATCCGCAATTAATCTTGGCGATACTCTTGCTGATTATTTTTTCGATCCTGCCGGTATTCTTGGTGATAATGCAATCGGTGAATTTGTAAAAGGTTTTATGGGAGGAATAACCAGCAAAATCAGCAAAAACCTGTACAGCAAAAAGACAAAAGTAATTGATGAGGGAATCCAGATAGGAATTGGTCAAACCCTTGCCGACATTCTTGCTGGCGGAGCACTTGAGGCTTTTGCTTATGCAGATGTGCAAACAAAGAAAAAGGTTCTCGGCGTTACGACCAGCAATAAAGTAAAAACACAAACAGAGGCTCTTGACGAGGTTTTGCTTGCGCAATTTACATCTGTTTTCGCAAGTGCCGGGGATGCGCTTTCTGCTGCGTCCGAGGTTTTTGGTCTTGATTTTCAGAATTATGTAAACAGCTTGATAATTGATCCGAAAAAATTATCTCTCAAGGATCTTGAGGGAGAGGCATTAACAAAAGAAATTGAGGCTTTTTTTAGCTCAACTTTGGATAACTGGGCTGGTGTATTAACTGGCGGTAGCGATGTTTTATTAAAATTCCAGCAGGTCGGCGAAGGCGCTTTTGAAACTGTAATTAGGCTTGCAAGCGAATTAAATACATTTAATAGCTACGCAGATGCGCTCAACTTAAATTTCAGTCTTACCGGGTTCGCAGCAGTAGAAGCATCACAAAACATTGCAAAATTTGCAGGAGGATTTGAGCAGCTAAATTCGTCTATGTCCGGTTATTATCAAAATTTCTTTACAGAAGAAGAGCGCGCCGCAAAACAAATGCAAATGCTTTCATCTGAATTGCAATCGCTTGGAATTGACACCGTTCCGGCAAGTCGCGAGGCGTTTAGAGCTTTAATTGAAGGAATAGATTTAACAACTGAAGCTGGTCAAAAACAATTTGCCGCGATGATTAATTTGCAAGGCGTTTTCGCTGAATTGGTTCCCGTTACAAAAGAAGCGCAGGAGGCCATTGATGATACCGCTGACTCAATGCAAAAACTTAAAGATGCCGCAAAAAGCGCTTTTGATGTTCTTGAAAAATCAATTAATACTGAAAGAGAAAGGATCGCCGCAATAGTTTCTGGCGCCTCATCTGCAAAAGATGCATTAAATGCTTCGGTTAATGCTGAAAAAGATAGAGTCACAGCGGTTCATAATGAGCGGATCGAAAATATAAAAGCTCAAGCAAGCGCAGAGAGAGAGGCAAACCAGTCTATTGCGCGCGCTCGCATTGATGCTATCAAGTCCGAAAAGGATGCTGTTGAGGATAGAATTTTCGGACTTAGATCGCTTTTTGATGAACTTAATAGTGCCGCTGCCGATATTGCCCCAAAAACAAACGCGTCATTGGCTGCTGCGCGCCGGGCCGCCGAATATGAACTTGATACAGCTTTAAGAAATGCACGCGCCGGCAGAGGGTTGCCAACTGATGGAAGGCTAAGCGATGCGCTTACCGCTATCCGCGAAAACCCATCGGATCTTTATGCAAGCGCCGAGCAAATGGCGCTAGCTACAGCCAGGCTGCAATTTAAAATCGGCGAGCTATCAGGAATTACCGGCAAGCAATTGTCAAACGAAGAGTTAACACTATCAATACTGGAAAAGCAGCTTGAAGCCGCCAACAATTTTACCGATATTTCTACGGAAAAATATGACAAGCTTATTGAGCAGGAGCAGGCTGCATATGATGCGCAGATTGCAAATTTCGACAAGATCATAGCCGATTCTCAGAATGCTTACGATAAGCTAACCGGTATCGACACCGGAATACTTAGCCTTGACGATGCAATCGCGAAATTCAATGAGTCGCTGCTTGCTGCTGATTTTGAGAATGCGGCAGGAGAATATGAGCGGCTTGATAATCTGCTTTCTCAAGGACGTGAGCAGCTTGATATACTTATGGACAGCAATATTGCACTAAAATCGCTGAACGATGCTATTGCAGAATTCTCCGAGGCCATAAAATCAGCCGATCAAAGCAAGTTGAACCAGGAAATTATTGCCGAAATGAAAAGAACTGCCGACGAAATAACGCGCCTTCGTGAAGAGCAAAGAGTGCAGGCAATTACTCAGCAAAGAGCGCTGAACACTACCGCAAGAAACACCACCGATATGGTTTACCAGGAGCCTGTCGCATGATAGTCGTAATCCCCAAAACCATTACTGACGGGATGGTGGTTAGCACTACTGCGCCGAACTCTCCATATGACGAATGGACGGCGATGAGCTACCCGGAAAGTACAACTGTTTTGTATATGGCTGACAACAGCATTTACACATCCGCCGCCGCCGTTATATCGACTGACGTGCCGGGCGATTCGGAAAAATGGGTTTTCCAGGGGAAAAATAACCCTTATCGATTGTTCGATGGAAAAGTTAATAGTCCTACTGTTGCTGAAGATGGTTTTACGACGACAGTTGAAATTACTGGGACGATAGTTGATTCACTTGCAGGCTTTGGGATATTCGGGGTTACGCAGATAAACCTATCTGTTGATAGCGAAGGATACTATAGGGAAATTTTTATGCAGGACAACAGCGGGGTTCTGGACTGGTGGACATACTATTTTTCCCCAATAATTTACAAAACCTCATTTATTGTTTACGACCTGCCGGCCACCCTTGTTGCCGAGATAGAAATGGAATTTGTTAGCACGTCAACAGCCAGCGTTGGCGAAATAAAAATAGGTCCGCGCAGAACTATTGGTACCGCTATTGATGGAAGCGGGTTTGACAATGACGACCTTTCACGAGTTGACTACGATGATTTTGGAAATGTGACCGGAAAAACAATTAGGCCAAATATCGACGTTATTAACTATGACGTCAAGGTGGATTCAGATAAAATACAATATCTTCGCAATACCTTGCGCGAAATAGGAAAGACAACTGAATGCGTGTGGTCAGGATCGGCAAATGAGAATGACGACTTGCTGGCTTACGGGTTCTACACCGGGTTTTCATCAATTATTTACTCTGGCACGTCAGACGTGTCAATAACTGTGAGGACGTCCGTCTAATGCCAGCACCTACGCCCCCAGCATCACCGCCAGTGGTTCCGCCAACGCCAGACAGAAGCGAAGGGCAGGATGTTTTTAACGTAAAAGCATTTAACTGGAATGACTGGTTTGCACCGTTCACCGCATGGCTTGTTACGGTTTTAACGTATATCCAAAATGCAATTGGATGGGTTGACTCCCAAGCCTTGGCAGCTTCAAATAGCGCAATATCGGCTGCTGCAAGTGATGGCTCTGCTGCCGCGGCAGCAAACTTTAAGGGGCAATGGTCAGCTCTATCAGGAGCGCTTAATAAGCCTTCAACTGTGCTCCACAAGGGTGCCTATTGGGTTTTATTGAATAATCTTTCGGATGTAACAACAAGCGAGCCAGGCGTAACCGCAGACTGGGCATTTTCCAGCGGAACAAGATGGCGCACTCCGTATACGGCAAGTGGCTCTTTGGCTGCTAATAGTCAAAACTCTGTTATCGCAACATCGGCACAGGCGGATATGACCCTTCCAGTTATGGCTGTTAATGATTTTGTGGTTTTGCATAACGATTCAACAAGTACGCAAACTGTTCGCCTAATGAATTCATCCTATACAATACGCGGAAGAACCGGAGCAGTAACGGCTGGGAATAACTTAATTATAGCGAGGGGTGATACGGTGCACTTGATATGTAAATCGACAAATAATCTGGAGGTCGTTTAAATGTCTGACGTACCATTATCGAGTATTTCCGGTAGCGCTTTTCCTGTGGGAAGTGACTTTTTTCACGCTGAAAGTGGATCATCGGTGACCGACTCATCAGGTTTTAAATTGCGAAGCGGGTTATATTCTTCTGCCGCAAGCTACCCTGCCGCTGCGGAGCTTGAGCACTGCAAAATAAGCGGTATTCAGGCTGTGAACTCAACTTCAATGCTGCACATTCAGTCTGCGGACAATGGCGCTGGGATTGTTGTTGCAACTTTTACCACCGCATCATCCGGGCAAGTTCTTGTTTCAACTGATGGCGGTGCGAATTTCTCTATTGTTGCAACGGGTCTGTCAGTGGCGCCTTCTGGTGTTGTCTGGAATGGTTCGAGATTTATTATTGCGGGAAATGACAACACTAACTTCTATTCTCGTTATTCGTTAAATGGTGCTTCATGGTCGGCGGGCGGAAGCGTAGCCGGATCAAGCCTTACGAGCGGCACCGTAAGGCTAGCTTATAACGGCACAGTAACATACGGCATAGGTGCTGGTTCGACAGTCTCTAACGCTTCAGCATTTACGACTACAGACGGCGTAACCTTAACCGGAAGAACCGCTCCAACCGGGTCTATGACTGGGCTGTCAGGTGCGGGCGGGGCTTTTTTAGTAACAGTGGGAAGCGCATCATTTTTCACGTCTACAGACGGTGTTTCGTTCACAACAAGAACCGCGCCGGCAAGCGTAGATGTATCTGCGTATCTTGGCGGAACGTGGATGTTAAAGCCTTCTGCAAGTAGTGCTTATTACACTACAAGCAATTTTATTGCGTTTGTAAGCAGACAAATGTCAACGCCAGGGTCAAATATTATAGGGGCGCTTTCCTTATCTTTTGACGCCAATAGAGTTTACTGTGGGGCATTTAATAACAGCACATCAAACGGTGCCCCAGGAATTTGGTGGTCTAGCGATTTGATAAGTTGGTTTTTTAGAGGCGTAACAGCTTCTTTGGGGAATAACACGGTTTGGCATTGTCAAAACGGTAGATATTTTTTCCCAAAAGGGGCTAATGCTTCAGCTGTTATTCTTGCTACTGCAAATTTTACTGCTGCGGACTTTGTTGGTGCTGCAATATCTTCAGCATGCTCTGCTCCAACAGGGTCTTCACCAGTTGTGATTTATCGTAAATTGGCGGATTAATTTATGACTGAAATATACGCTATTCATCACGCAGGTTCTCAGCAGGTGCGCTACACCCACGACCAATGGGTCAAACGTAACGGTTCGGTTGGCGCTGCAATTGTTGCTGCAACCGCGACGGATTCAACCGTAAACTATCTCTATCAAGTAATGCGACAGGCAGAGTACATTACGCCGGATGATCCGCGACTTGCAGCTGCTTACGGTTATTTTGCCCACAAGGGTATTTGTACTTTAGAGCGCGCCGAAGAAATTTGCGGATGTGATATTGTTCCGCTAACAGAAGCGCAGCTGTTGTCTGCGTTAGACTCAATTAACTAGGAGGGCGTATGCCAATCCCAGCAGATTCAAAGCACCCAAAGTTAAGATTTACTTGCCACGGCATTGAGCTGTGCATAGCACTATTTGATGTTGATCCGGTTAATTGGCCGGGAATTTTGTTTACCCATCATTGATGCGCTTAAATGGCACCGTGTGGCAGCAAATAGACTCACGTGACGCAATATGGATCGATATTCAGCAAACCATTGACCCTGCAACGATGGCCAACTTAATCGTTGGCGATTTCAACCAAACAATCGCACTACTTGACGGAGGTGTTGAATTGACTTACGAGCAGAAACTGGCGCAAGAGATAGTCAACGGATTTAAGGTAGTCAACAATCAATTGGTTCGCGTATAAAAAAGCCCGAAATAACCGGGCAATTAAATAAATCAACGTTGTATAACAATTAAACAATAGCACCATTTTGGAGATTGTCAAATGCCCCCGGGAATTATTTGCAGACCGTGCCAAAAAGCAAAGCAAACCTTATTTATTGAGCCTGTATCCGATGAAAACGCCAAAACAGTTAATTATTATCGCGCTGGTATTGTTATCGTACTTTTGGCCTTGGCAGCTTATTTCTGGTGATTCTACGGCTGACTGGCTTGCATCTGTGATTACGATGCAAATTGCACTGGTAATAGCGTGTAATAAAATTGTCCATGAATCATGGGCAACGGCGATTATAATTATTGAGACATTATGCATGAGCGTAAATATTCTGATGTTGCTGTTTATGGCGACAATTTCACCATACCAGCAGAATATTATGGCAACTGCGCTTATAATTGAATTGCTAATAATTACGATCAGCTTACAGGGGGTGGCGATTGGAAAACCAAATAGCTGCCGCCTACCAATTTCTGGTAATCGCTTATGGGCTGTTCGCGGTGGTGCAATGCGTTTTTCTAATCGTGCGGAGGCTGCGCAATGAGAGACGCAATAAGCCCATTAATCGAGTGGATAAACCATAAGGCTACCACAACTGTCATTGCTGCGAGCGTTGCCGTAACTGGAAAGGTTACTCCTGAGGTAAAAGGTCTTGCAGAAATACCCATCACTGAAATTTTCCAGCATGATCTTTCTGCGCTTGCGTGGACGATGCTGATCGCTTCTGCATGGATAATTTTCCAGCTTGGGCGAGAAATAGTTAAGGGCGTAATTTGGCTTTGGCGGAATCGTCGCTATGCTGCAAAAGTTTGAAATATTCATCCTATGGCTTGGCGACTTCGTTGAGGACGCGCACAGCGGAAGGCCTAGCGTTAAGCGATTCGGGCTTGCACTTGCGGTAACCGTACTGTGCGGCGTTATGCTTGGTCTTGGATTAGTGGTAGCATATTCAACATTTACAGCGGAAAATGCCACAAAACTGGAAATGGTAAGGTCATGTGCTGACACCCTTGAGGTATTGGCCGGGCTTGTTCTAGCGGCGGTAACTACCGGCTACCTTGTTGATAAAAACGCAGCCAGAAAGGCAAAAAAAGATGAAGACTCTGGACAAGATACGTAACAAACTGATTGACACTCGCGGAATTGATCCGTCCGTATTGATTGCATTTTTACAGGTTGAGTCTGGTGGCCGTGGCTTTGCTGCTGATGGACGACTGATGATTCAGTTTGAGCCGCACTGGTTTCGAAAACAGGCGCCATACGCACCAACTGGCGCATGGTCGGTCAATAAAATTGAAAAACAATCAGCTGAGTGGATAGCGTTTAACAATGCCGCCACACATAACCTTCCTGCCGCTATTGAATCAACAAGCCTTGGCCTCCCCCAAATTATGGGATTTCACTGGAAGCGCCTTGGCTACGATTCTGCGCTGCATATGTGGAGCGATTTTAGCGAGTCAGAAGACAAGCAGATCGGCGCGCTAATAAAATTCATTGAGACTGACAAAAAATTACATGACGCAATTCTTGAAAAAAACTGGCATGTCATTGCAAGTATTTACAACGGCGCAAAATACCGCGAACTTGCTACGCGAATTGGTCGTGAGCCTTACGATATTTCTATGCAGAAAGCATACGCTGTTGAGAATAAGCGCGCGCGGGAGCTTGCTTAATGAAAAGCGTATCAATAAAAAAATGCAGTGATGATCAAACACCAGAATACACATCAAAATTTCCGGACGGTAACCGCCCGTCAATTACGACTATCTCGGGAGGAAAGACAAACGGCAGTAGGTCCAAGCTGGCAGGATTTTTCAGCAACAAGCGTAACGGAATCATGTTCACCGAAAGTCCTGTTCTGGGCGCATCGCTGTGCCCCGGTTACGTGTATCAGGACGCCGTACCTGGCTTCGCCGGGGCAATGGCGGCTGTAGCTGACTGCCCCGAGGGCGTGCAGTGGAACTCCACGCCGTTTATCGAACACGACTGGATTTCGGAGTGCCACTTTACTTGTTACGTTAAGATCGACATAACCAAAGTCGGCAACGAAGCGCCAACGTGGGTGCCTAACGACTTGGCGACCCACCCGCTTAGCGAAGAGTACAACGACGGCGATTACGTTAGCTGGGATCCGGGCGTAGCTCCGTACTACCTGCGCCGTTACCGCTGCATGACTAACAACTTCCGCAGTTCGTCCGCTAATCCGCCTCACTTGGACACCGTTAACTGGCGATCAAATAGTGACGACTTCCAGGCTTTGCAGATAAAAGCAATGCGACCCATGACCTCCGGAGCCGGGCATTCGGGCATAACATTTTTCACGATAACATTTGAAGGTAGCCAAGACCCTGAAAATAGCGTAATTACGAAGGGCGCCATACAAGCGAACTATCAGGGTGAGGACCACACCGGAGGTTCAGAAAGTGCGGAATTCGACGGGGCAAATATAATTCAAGTACTGGGCGGGGATTGGTTGTGCATAGAGGGATACGGTAAGGCCAGCACGGCTACCGGTGTCAACGACGGTGCGATATTCCTTTACATCCGTAATGAGCGTACAAAGCAGTTCGGGTGGCAGTACATCGATAAAGCCGAAGGGAACAGAAACTACAATGACCGACGTCTTACGGGGTCTCTTACCGAATTTTTCGAACAACGCACTGTCGTGGACGTGGGCTGGCCAAAAGCCGGATCAGGGGCTGGACCCTACACTTTTCCGTCAAACCGTTTTATCCACATCCATTTTAAACGTGAAACAACTGCGCTAAAAGTTTACTCGTCAAATCTGATGATTAACGACAGCCCTGAATCAACTTACTTGATAGACGGTCCGGATTTCGCAACAGCAATGAAAACGGGTAAGTTTATGCGGCAGAAAGATATCGCCACGAGCACAAGCGAAGTCGAATTTGAAGTGAATTTAGGCGAACTGGCTACTACAGACACAATTTATGTAGTCCGTCGCAACAGCAACGGAAAAATATCACCCCCCGTTTTGTGGAGGAATCCGGTCTAATGGCAACTACAGAACTGTGGGTCGACCTACGGCATAATTCCGTAACGCCTAACACCGGCTGGAACATTTCGAATACGGTGCCTAACGCCGTCAAGCAAGTGTTCGCGAACATACTGGATTCGCTTAACAATCCATCCGGAATTAGCCTTTGGATCACTAACCCGTTTACCGAGCGAGTATCAAACGACGCTTGGGCGACCACTGACTACCACGGCTTCCCTATGCTGTACTGGCGGTCAGACTGGTACGGCAGTAGCGGCACGACCCCCAAGCTCGAATTGCGCGGGTTTAATCCGGGCCAAACGGGGTTTTTGTACATAAGCGGTCACAACTTGAGTACACGTAACACCCGTTACCGGATTAACGGTGGCGCAGCGTACACTTACGTAAACTCGTCAACACTGCCCCCTAACCCACCCATAGAGATACCATTTACGGCCACTTCGGGCGGCGTTGTAGAGATAGCACTGGAGCTCGTGCTGATCCAAATGTTTATAAACGGTTTTAAAGTCGTTTATGACCCCGCTGTCGCCGCTACAATTACGTCAATTACGCCACTTGTTAGCGGTCAGCCGTTTACCGTGACAGTCAGCGACAGCGCCTACGCAGCAACGCAATTGATCGTCAATGACGGTGTGACCACAAAAACCGTACCCGTGACGGGCGGAAGCGGCACGTTTACCGGTACAGCCCCGGCGTTAACAGACGGTGTGTCGATGCTTCGGGTCGGCAGCACGTCAGCTAAGCTAACAAACGGAACCCTCGAAACCGCTGGCGTAAGCGTTAATTATTCTGTCAGTTACTTTCACCCCGATGATCCGACAATAGTTCCGTTTACTGCTGTCCGGTTAACAAGCGTAACCAGTCCTGACACACTTAGCGCGGCATTTGCACTTAGCCCGCCATGGCAAATAGGGACGGACGTAATAAGCGATACGCCGGAGCGCGGCACTTTTGCCGTGGACGGCACATTTACGTCTAGCTATACCGGAGTCAGCTACGCCTGGTATCAAAACCCTGATGACCGCGTGGCGCGCTTGCTGGAGGTTACCACTGACAATGGAGAGGTGATATCTGTAACCGGGTCAATGCGACCAATCACCACCGAAAAAATAGAAATGCGTGCTATTGAAATGAAACCGATCACCATGAAACCGCTATAAAAAAGCCCGCACAAGGCGGGCAGGGTATCTCTGGGGAGAGATGGAGCAATAACCACCTAATGATAGGGGTAATTTTATGTATTTGCAAATTATTAAGTATTTGGCTGTAATTGGTGTTGTGCTGGGCATTGGGTGGAAGGTTTATGATGCTGGGAGTGACGCTAAGGACGTAGAGTGGCAATCCAAATGGGATGCGGAACAATCCAGGATTGATAAGGCGAATCTTGAGCACGAAAAGAAGGTTCGCGATCTTGAAAGTAAACTACAGACTGATGCCGATGAGGTTAACAATGATGGAAAAGCTAAATCTGATAGCCTACAAATTGATATTGCTGATGGCCGCAATACTGTTGACAGCGTGCGCGAACAATCCGAAAAATTCGCAGCCGGTACCGGACGCTGCCCCGCCCAGAATACCGGATCTACCAGTGTACGCCAGACAGCCGCCAGCGCCGCTGTGGTGCTATCCAAACTGTACTCAAGCTGTGAACAGAGAAGCCAAGAGCTCGCTGCTGCTTATGACAAAGCAAAAATAGCCGGGGACGCTTGTGAGGCGGCCTATAATTCTGTGCGTGAAAAATTGAATAGCCGCGAGTAGCGGCTTATTCATCATTATTTTCCAGATCTTCCCTTATTTTTTCTCTTCTCTTTGCAGTCCTGCATCCATCACCGCATATCACATTGTCAATTCTTCCAGCCTTAAACCAGCATCCACAAACCTCACATTCTTTTAGCTGGCTTTGGCAGTAAATGCACCTGCCTTCCTTTGAAACGTGGCTTAAGACGCCATCTGCTACGGGTATCTGTGACATTTCGATCACTCCCTAAAAATTAAGTTTATCTCGGATATTATCGTTTTGCGAAGAACGTTCTACCCGTAAATAAACTTAATTTTGAGGAATTGTATCATGGCTACATTGAGTGAAGATATTGTTGGCGGTCGCGGTTATGGTTATAGCAGTGGTGATGGCGGTGGAATTGGCCTGATTGCATTGCTTGCTGCTACTGGTGCGCTTGGAAATAACCGCAGAGACAATTTTGACCGCGATAATTGCCGCGATTGCGTTACAAATGAGTCTTTGAACCAGCAAACCCTGGGCGACATTAAGGCGGCTATCCCGTTGGCAGAGAGCGCGCTGCAATTGGCTCTTGCTACCCAGGTTGCAGACCTTACCGCGCAGAACAACACAAACACCCAAACCCTGCTGATCAACCAATTCGGCCTTGAAAAATCCATCGCTGCTGTTGATACCAATGTTGATCGCCAATCAACCGCCATTCAAGTGGCCGTTAAAGACAGCGAGCGCAACATCATTGAGGCTCTGAACAGTAATCGCATAAGTGACCTTGAGCAGCAATTAACGGTGTCTCAGTTGCGCGAGAGTGAGCAGCGCCAGATTAACCGTGAAAACGTCAATAGCCATAACGTGACAGTACAGGTTAACCAGCAACAAGCGCAGGCTCAACTACAGTTCCAGCAATTGAATAACCTGATCACTCATGTGCTGACTGGGTTCAACCAAATTGCCCGCGCCACCAATGGCAATGTGATTGTTGGTAACGCTGGAGCCACTACCACGGGTGCGCAAACCGCAAACCCTACCAACGTGAACGCGTAGGTGAGCCATGGACGTCACCAGCTATTTCTGCCTCTTCATTGACGAATCCGGAGTGTTCCATATATCTCCAAGAAACAACATTGAGGCCATGGCGCTCAAGCATCTTAAATATGAGATTGGCGAGCATACCATGGAGAAAATGGTGGTCATTGATACGCAAGTTCCTATTAGGCTTGGTAGTGAAAAGTAAATGAAAAAATAAACCCCGGTTATGCCGGGGTTTTTGTTAATCACCAATGAGCGATATAAGGTCTGGACGTTTTTCATTTAGATAAAACTTGCACTCATTTGCCCACACTGAGCCGTCCTTCAACTTAATAGTTAAAACAGTTTTGTCATAACCAGCACCAACCAATTGTGCTGATCGACGCAAAAGATTGTCAAAAACTACAGGATCAACCTCTTTATTGATGTCGAATTCATCATTGCAACCAAGCTCATCATTGATTAAATTTGATTCGCTCCAGTGAACAAATACTGATGCTATATCTTTAAGCGAAGGATGTAGATTCATCATCACTTACTCCCCATAACCGTCAACCCAACCAACCAAATAATAAACGCCGTAGCGATTATCACCTTTAGCGCGCAAGTAAATCCGGTGTCGTCTTCGTTGCGCATTATCGACACCTGTAAAACACTGCTACATTATCGCATTGCACGTAAAAACCAAAAGCAATGAATAAACCGAATGCAATTGACAGCATAAAAGCCAGTAAATATTTTGGTGATTTGCCGACCTTTGGCATTGTGTAAAGTGCGACGGCAAAGCTTAATGCCATTAGCATGATTAAAAATAAAACTACTGGTAGGTCCATTATTTTCTCCAAAAATTAATAAAGAGCCTTTTCCATACCAAGAATTTCACGCTGCTGATCGCGAACTTTTATAGCCTCTTCAGCAGTGTAAAAAACACCATATCCTTTTGATCCAATAACAACTCGATACGCGGTTCTACCATCAGCTCTAACTTTTGAGCTAATGTTCTGCATTCCGCTTGATGCCGCTTGAATGGATCTATTCTTTCCATCCATAAAACCAATTGGCGTTTGCACAATAAGCTTGCTGCGCAATGCGTTTTTGGTTTTCTTTCGTCGGTCATCCATTTGCTTTTGCTGAGCCGTTTTGCATTCCTTGGTCGCCTTTCCGGTTGAGCAATCAATAATAGCACCGCCTTTTGCCAGGAATTCAGCCGTAAGATGCTCAATCTCATTTCGAATCGGGTTCATGAATTCAATCATTGATCCAGTGCTTGCAAACGGAGCGTTTTCTTTTGTGGTTATGGTTTCTTCGCGTAGGGTCATGATTTATTTTCTCCTGCGCCAATGCGCTTAGTTGGTGGTAACAGCTTCTTGTTTATCAGCAGGCTTCCCGCAAAATGGGCAGAAGCTAGCCTTAAGAAACGTGTCAATCTTCTGTTTTTTCATGCCGCCAGATTTCTTGGGCACCATTACGCTGCCTTTGTACGGAATCATAAGGGCAGTCACAAAGTTGTTTTCGTCATCAATGCCGAGTCCGTAGCAGCTAAGTTCGCCTTGAAATTATGCGCTGCCTTCTGGCAATTTCTCTTGGAGCTTTGCCGCTATCTTTTCTTCGTAGGTTTTCTTACATTCGCACTGCATTGTTATTTCCTCGCCCAAGGGCATTAGTCCCAATATGGGAGGGGCTAGTGGAAATCAACCGCGCCATCTTGGGCTGCGAATTCAAATACCGCCTTCCATTGGATGTACTTCTCATAGAAATAATCACCAATGGCAGCAGCTTTTTCCTCATGATCCGCGAAATCAGCCGCGAGCTTTTTGCTGATGACTGAACCTATGACGCCTTCGCAATCGCTGAAACAGATCAGTTCCCAGAATGGGCCTTCGGTTGCCTCAAATGCACTTTGATCGTGGCGCAGGGTCAAATCCCCGAATCCAGATCGATCTGCCGCGATAGCTGGATAGCCTGCCAACTTGGCTAACTCTTCGCGCCACCAGTTGTATCGAGTATATCCACCACTCCAGCCATCTAGTGAATCTGCATATGAGTAGACGGCTTTATGCTCGACACCATCGGCCCTACCTGGAAAATCAGGGTTTATGTACGGCTGGAATTGATCTTCAATGTACTCGCCGCTTGCAGGGTCGATAGGCTCGCCATCAGCGTCAAAGTGACATTCGATTTTCTTCAAACCTTTGTAGGCTGTAACATCCAGACCCATATAATTTTCCTCGCGCCCTACTGGCGCTCTAAAATTCCCGCACTGCGGTATGTTGTTGATTGATATAAAAATTTTACTGTGCGCGTCAGACTAAGACTCTGGTGGTGTTGGCAGATTCATCCAGTGCGTAGGTTTGGCCTTTCGATCAAAGAGAAAATGACCACCTACGACTTTTACATTTTTGCGCCAATTAGCGACAAGGATTCTGCTCCCCTCTCGCTCATCAGGCAAATACACCAAAAAATTCCCCTCTTCTGGTATGGTTTCAATTGGCTGCCACTCGCTCACCCCTCACCCCCCGCGCCATTATCAACAGGCACAAATTCAAAAACCATTACGCACTCTTTGTCACGTTGCAGTGATTTTTCGCAGTCTTTTTTAAGGGCTGAGATGTTTTCCAGAGTGTTATTTAAAACTTTAACCTGCTCATCACCTCCTACTGATTTCACAATGGTTGAGCCAATCACCAAGCCGAAAGCAACTGATAGAAAACAGCCAACAATATAATTAATCATAATCAAACCTCCAACATAGTAGCCAATCGGCACTCATCTGGAACCATTGGATGCCACCAGAAAAACAAACAAAGATGGCCGTTAAAAACTTTTCTGTAAAGATTGTCCATATCATTTCCTTTTGTTGAATATCAAACAAATGCAGCAGGCAGCAAGAAAAAACAGCAGGAAACCAGCGACAGATTGCATGTGTGGGTCAGTTATCATCGTCCATCCCCTCAATCTGCGCCACAATTTCAGACTCCAATAATTCCCACAATCCAACAACTGACCACGCTTTGGTAACAAGTTTCATTTTGTGATCACGCCAGAAGTCTTTCATGCATGACTCAAGGCGTTCATAGTTTTGACACTGATAAATAGCATGCTCGATAACATCAACCCTCACAGCATGAGGCCATTTTTTTGTGTCGTGGCCGAAGTCAACAAGCACAGCCGATAAATATTCTTGGTGGATTAGGTCGGTCATGCTACATCCCCCAAATTATCACCCCGCTTACCAAACGATTTCCACCAGTCGCGCGGGCTTGCTGTGCGGTGCTCAATAGCGCCATTGTCGTCAATGAAAAACCAGGCTGGAAGGCGATCAGGATCAACTAAAAGCATAGTCCATGTTTCACTGCTTGCAGACTCAATGCGGTGCCAGTCAAAAACATCAATTGATCTAGCTCCGCCAGGAAATTCATCCGACCATGGGCGCGCCTGCTCAATGCCATGCCCAAGCATTTTTACCATGCGCTCGATTTTTACAATGTCAACATTAATGCAACCGTGGAAAATTGATTCCCTTTCCTTTGTGGCCCGGTTAATGCGCTGCTCGTAGTATCCGCCGTTAATCACAATTGTTTTGAAATTAAACGGATGACAATGCAAGTGACGCTCGCTGTCGCCTGACAAAAACCGGTGAATCCATAGGTCTTTGTTGTCGCGGAAAGTTCCGGCGTAGTAGCGCTGTAGATATGGTTTTTCACCAGTCTGCACAAGCTCTTTTGTACCGGTAAATGCGCACTCTTTTTCTGTGTAAACCGGCAAATTAATCTGCTTGCATGGCATGCTGGCGGTTAGGGCAAGTAGTTTTTGGTTTGTGCTTTCCATAATCAATTCCCCAATCCCCGCGCCTTATTGGCCGCAATAAAAGTTTTTTTGGTTAGTCTTGCACGGCTAACGGTTAGTTTTTCGCACAACTGTAAGGAACGCTGAGCAGCCGCAGTGCGTTTTGCACGATCCGTTAATTGCTTAACCTGCTGGTGGATTACTTCGTTATAATGGCGAACCATGCGCAAGGTGTCTGTGTAGTTAAAAACGCTAACTGTACGCAACAGCTCATCGCCGCAGAAGATTCCATAGCATGGATTCTGGAATCCGTTTATTAGCTGGGTGGCTGGTTTTAGTTTTAGGATGTTCATTTTCTCGCTCCGATTTATTTATCCTGTGAGCTAAAGATAACACACCTTTATTATCTGTCAATCTTTTTGTTTGTCGCACCTCGCTATTCCAAAACAAATAGAGATGGGAAGAGCTATAATCTTCATGGCGGTGCTCTTACCGTCCGTAAAAGTTCCTATGTGAAAGAAATAAACATCATTTCCCTTGCCCCAAAGCCAGCTTTTAGCAAAGGCAATAATTATCACAAAACGCCAAAAACTAAGATCAATTTTCATATTTTTCCTGCTTCGAAATTATTTCAACAACCCGATCAGCGCCAAATCTGCTATTGGCAGCAACAGCCATTTCCTCCATCGTGCACGCAACCTCGCAGGCAACCGTCATTCCCTTAACCTTGTCGCCGCACTGGATTTTTAGGTGGTAGATGCGGTGGAGCATTTAGAACATTGAAACCTGTGCTGTTTCTATTTTTATCCTCTCAACAGCTGCATTAAAGTAATCTTGGTCAAGCTCGCATCCCACAAACTCGAACCCGCCATAATGCGCCGATATTGCATGACTGCCGCTGCCAAGATGGGTATCAAGTATTTTATCTCCCTGCTTGGCGTAGTTTTCCAATAACCAATCATAAAGCGCCTTTGGTTTCTGAGTAGGATGTATTCGTATTTCCTTATTTTTCATATTGCCTTGCAGCATTCCAGACCACATAAACGAGAATTTTCTAACTGCAGTTTTGAACGATGTATATGCTAATTCGCAATCTGCAAAATCACTCTCACCATTAACCTTGTCCCAAACTATCCAGCATGATGATCGCTTTCCGATCAAGTCAATAAAGTGATTGGCACCCCATATGATTTGGTTTTTACTGATGCGCTCAAGCTCAATAAAATATTCTTTTTTGGGCGGCTCAATATCGCCACCAGAAAAAGGCTTATAATCTTTTGCTAATGCAAGCTTGCCGCGTGACTTATTGGTTTTTCCAGATTCGCCAATCCCATAAGGCGGATCAACAATAGCAAGATCAAAATACTTATCAGGATAGCGCGCCATAACAGCCATGCAGTCTTCGTTAAATAATTCCAGATTGTGAATTTTCATTTCCTGCTCTCCAACCACTCATAATTACGCGCAATATTAAAGCAATGCCTGTAAGCGTCTTCATACTGATAATCGCCGCAGTCATAAGAACAAAGTAAATCAATTTCCAGAGAAAACCAATACAGATGCGATTTCATTTTTTAATGTCAACCGTAACAATTGTGTCATTGTGCCACCCTCCATGAGCTACCATTAAAATTTCAATGATTTCAAATCCATTTTTTGCACCAATTCCGCCAGAGTTCCATCCAAATGTTAAAACCTTTCCGCCAGGCTTAACTATTCTGGAAATTTCATTCTTCATGTTTGCCCAAAAGCTTGACTGGGTTGTTTGCATGTTTACTGAAAGACCAAGATTTTTATAGCACTCACTAATCTGTCTAGGGCTATACGGCGGATCAAAAAGAACAGTATCAATAGAATTACAAGGAAATGACTTTAAAAACTCCAGTGCGTCCATATTGAATTCACAGCCATATTGCGGGTCTAAATCATTATTGTATATTGCAAGCCTTGATTGATTTGCAAATGGATCAATGCTGACCCCTTGCAAATGGCGATCAATAATTTCGCCAATTGGCTTAATATCGAATGTTTTGTGATTTGGCATTGCCCACTTTCTATTGATTATCATTTATCGCTCCAATTTCTCTTGTTTTTAACCAAGCCAAAAATCCAGCCTTTGCCCCCTCAAACCCAAGCCCAACACAAACAAAGCAGCCCATGTTTTTTGCTGCTAGCAGGTATTCTTTTTGGCCTTTTTTCCAGTTACTTTTCATGTGATTAGCCCGCTTTATCTCCATGATAAAACCACAAGGAATAATCACGTCACTGGCGCCGGTATTGAGAGAGCCCGTTTTTTTATCAATGTCTACGTTACCCCATGATCGCGCGCCTTCGTTTTTCGGGTGAATTGCAATTGCCCGATACTCTGGATAATTAAAAGCTAGCCATGAAAAGAAATTAATCTGGTCAACGGTCTCGCTGTTGCAATCGCCGCGATAGGATTGATCGCCGTAGACGGGTAGCCAGTCGGGGAATTTAATCGAGATCACCCCGCCGTAGGCGCTTTATCTCTGCGTAAAGCTCTGCTGACTTACCAGACTCTAAATCGCGCTCATAAATAACAACAAGTCTATCCCACTCTTTCAAAATTCCCTTAAATGCTTTTACGCGGCGACCAATCTTAGAAAATGAATCGCGTATTTCTGGAAACTTTTTTAGCAGTCGATAGCATCTGCCAAAATCAGCGGGATCATATGGAGCATCATTTCTGCGGCGCTTTACTCCGATATGCGCGCACAGCATTGTTTCACTACTTACACCAGTATCATCGCTTAATAGCCACTGCACGTATTTTTTATCTACCATTTAGAATTGCTCCGGTTCGCCACTATCATCACCAGCGGCATTAGTTTGTGGTTGCTGCACCTGCTGGACACTCTCTTGCGGAGGGGCGGCGTTGAAGCCCTGGATTGCGGGCTGTTGCTTAGCTTCATCGGCAGCCTTGGCGATAGGTATCAAACTTTTGTAATGATCCTTAAGCGGTGCCACAAGGGATTGATCAATAGATCCGCCAGCATCCTTAAGCGCCTCCACACCCATCGACGCTGCCTTGGTGAGAATATCTGCTGCATTCTGTAGCGAAACAGGATCGATACCGTTTTGCGATGCTACTGGCTCATCCGGCAGTTTCTTAATTTGATACTCTTTTTGCTTGCCGCGCTTGATTTGCAGCTTGATTTTAAAGTCGCCTTTAATTTGTGACATGTGGCTAATAACGATTCCGCCAACCTTGTCGCCGCCAAATGAAATTTCTGGATCGCGAAATAAAACCAGCTTGCGGCCAACCCACAAATTTTCATCGTCGCCCCATGCATCGACCAAGATTTTACGCATAGACTTTGAAGGCTTATAAGGGCGCTTTTGGTCAAGGTCGTTATAAATCCAAACCGGCTGATCGCGACCAGGCTCAACGTCCACACCAAGTACCGTAATCAGCGCGTTAGTGCTTAAAAAATCCTCGGCGTTCAACTGGTCGGACTTCGGTATAATCGTCTGTCTTAGTTTTGAGATTGTCATAATTGCTCCAAATAATTATTAAAAACCCATTAGATTATTATGGCTAATGGGATTATTGTCAATCTTATTGTTTGTTTGATTCTGGTGTAGCTGCTGCTTGCGCTGGCGCTGGATTTTCGTTTAACTTGTTGAGCAGGGTGCGACCCTCTCTGCCAATCCAATCGTTGAAGCAATCCGGCGACTCTACGTAGCTTTCGATAATGTCATTCGCGTCCTGATCGGTAATGCGACAACCTACAGGCTCTTGCTTAGCTGCTGCTTGCGCTGGATGCTTTAAATAAACAGATAGCCACTGTGCGCCATCATAAGGAAGATCAGCGGTATCGATATACGAAAATTCAGCTAAACCGGTGATCTTGTTCTCGCACACATAACCGTAAGGCTCTTGCTTAGGTGTTGGCATTGCCAAATTCATACCTTCATCAAGACCTTTCCTGTAGCCTTCTTCCTCGGCATGGCGCAAGGCAATGCGATGATTGGTTAGCATTTCCTGCACTGAGTTTTCTATCTCAGTGGTTCCGTTTGCAATTTGGAGCCGCAAAAGGTCGCGCTCACCCTCTACCTTGCGCAGTTCCATTTCCAGCCCACGCTCATCGCCGACTTTAACCTTGATCAAGCACCCCGGATCTTTAGTTGGGTCGGCTCCAAAATGGTCTCGCGCGCCGCCAACTGTCGTGAATACTTCGCCGCAATGAAAGCATTGCCAGCCCTCAAACTTGCAGCCGTGAACTTGTGCGTTTGTGTATTGCACCGGCTCATCCTGCACTTGCTGCGATGCCTTGGCGAGTACTGCGCGCTCAACTTTTGCAATTATTGCCATAGCAGTGGTTTCGCCCATCAAGTGGCAATTACCAGATTTAAACCAAATATTTTGCAAGTCTTTTATAAGTTTTTCTTCATCGCTCAGCATGATGGCTTTACCTGATGGCTTTACCTGATGCTTCACAAGCGGTCCAGCTTGACGACCTTTAATGTACGACTGCCAGCAAGCATTTACGTAGCCGTTCAGATAGATGACTTCGTTGTAATCAAATCTCTTCCACTCAAACCCGGCAACATCTGACCAGCCGATTAGGGAAGCGATAGCAGTTTTGCATGACGATTCAAAGTCTTCCCGCGCCTCATCAATTTCTAATTCCCGCAACTCGTTACTCATGATGGCTTTACCTCGGATTTAACTAATGGCATCCAGCGCTTTGCAGCCCAAAACCTACCAGACTCACCGTGGCAAACAATTCTGTTTCCAGTATTAAAAACATCTTTTTGATTGTGAACTATCAGCCATTCACCATTTGATCGCTCAGCCAAAAATTCACCTTCTAACGGTGCCGTTTCAATTGGCATAGGCTTATCATCCTGTATTGGCATTGCTGGCACTGGTAATTTAAATAACGGATTTACTTCTACATGCACCGCCTCATAGTTAATGCGATCCATAGTTGCATTACTGAATACATTTTCTGAAACATTCCCGTATGCGAGCATTGAAGTTATCGATCCAGCAACATGCTCAAATGCAGCTGGCTTCTGCTCCCGCGCCTCACGAATAGCCGCACTAAGGCGCACGACTTCATCATTCGATTTGGCGTAAAGATCAGACCAGTAAATTCTGGTATTGGTAAGCTCAGCCTCTGCCGCCTCTAATTGCTGGCGGAGCTGGCCTTTCTCTCCGATGTGCATCATTATTGAATTTACAATCTCAACATCAGATGAATCTGCAACGAAAGACTCCACTTGTAGTTTTACTTCACTCATAACCACCCCCTCAATCCGGCTCTTTGTTAAAGTCAAGCTCGCGCTTTGGAAACAAACGAGCTATTAAATTTTTAAACCATTTCATTTTTAAATTCCTTTGCTTAAGGCCGCACTAGGCGGCTATTCGGCCATATTAATAATCATGCGGTCCGAGCCGTCCGCAGCGGCCAATTCGTTTTACTCGCTCTTGTTAAAAGCGGCTTCTATTACTTTTTCAGCAGACCCGAACATTTCTACAAGAAATTCCGCAACCGCCTGCTGTTGTTTAATGGTTATTTTTTTGTGTCCGCTTACGTAGCGATAGCCTTTTGATTGCTTCATTGTCGCAGCGATTGATTGAATTTTTTCGCTACCAACTTTTTCTGCCAGGTCAACAATCTCATCAACAGCGATAGTGCGAATTGCAACAACATCAGAGGCGCCGTTTTTGGTAGTGAAGGCTACAGATTCTTTTGCGTAATCAATGTGCATTTCTATTACTCCGTTTCGGTTCAGCGCCAATCGCTTAACCATGAGCAAAGATTAACACAGATTTTTACTGTGTCAATCTTTTTGTTTGTCTAATGTTTGTTATTTATTCGTATTCGATTTCCACCTCTTCCTCCATCCCATACTCAAAAGCCAAGTATCCAGGAGTATAAAGCGGCAAGCTTTCGCCGTCTGCGCTATAGCCATACCACTCATTTAAATCAAGGCAGCGCTTATAGATATCGAAAGCCTCGTTATATTTTTCTCGCCCGACGCGCAGCTGCTCTTCTGTTAAGAAGTAATCCTGCGGAATATATGGGTGCGCCTTTCCCTGAGCAAGAAGAGTTACTTTTTTGGGACGCTCACCAAACGCTTCAACAAACAAATCATGCTGCAAGGCCATTTTTAGCCAGTAGCCATTTTCCGCTGCTGAAACGCCAAACTTTTTACTGCTTGCTCGCTGGCAAGTCTTGTAATCAACTATCTCGCCATCGGCTGTAATGCAATCCCATCGACATTTTAATCCAGACGGACTAATAAAAGACGTCTCAAATTGAAGATCAAATCTCCCATTGGTATTGCTTAGCATGTGAGCGTATTTTTGTTGACGAAAAATAGCCCCACGCATAGCGTTAATCATGTCGAAGTCTTTTGGCTTGACGATTACCTTATCTTTGTTTTCTTCTGCGTGACGCTCAACCATATCGTCAAAGATTTTTACATCAGGATCGGCATCCAGAATCATTTTTATTAAAAATTCCTTTTTCTTTCCTGATAATCCAGAATCTCGGCCAACGCTTTTTAAATAACCATTAAGATCAGCTACGGTAAATAATGCGTCATCATGCTCAGCCGGATCAATACCCCGCACAAATCGCTCTGCAAACAGTGATGGCTCAAGCACGCAAACATGAGCCGCGATGCCGTCAACCAGGGCTTTACTGGGTGGCCGCTCGCCATACTTCCACGCCGCCGGGCAATCATTATGGATCACAACAAGCGATGATCCGCCGATTTCTGGTAGGGCGTGGTAGTCTTCATTTGATAGCTGGGTGTTGGTGAATAAGGGCATTAGATTGGCTCTCCGTTAATAGTTTCGCCGATAGTTAAAATCTTGTCGAAAAGCCAGCTTTGCATTGTGCGGTCGAAATCAGCAGCACCAGTTTTAAGATGCACCCATTCTTCCATTAGGGTGCTGGCAAGCTGCTTGGTGCCCATATTAAAAGGCAGCTCGCTGATATAAATAATGCCGTCCAGCGCGCGACCCATAACGCCGTCACCAAGGCCGGTTACGTATTTAATAGGATATTGATCTATTGGCATATCCATTTTCAGCAAGAATGATTTTGCCTTAATAATCATTTTTTGCTGCACTTCATTTGGAGTAAATTCTGGAAATTCACGGCGCTTTATTTTGATAGTTTTAACCAGCTGTCGCGCTGATTCTCTGATGCCTTTATCGGTATTTTGCAGGCGGTCGCAAACCTCGATAAACTTATCGCTAACAGGCCAATCTTTATCAAATCCCTGTTTTGCCTCAAAGCAATTATCTTGCACAACCTGTTCGATAACCCGATCAACATCACAAAGCTGCAAAACTTTTTGAATTGCGAATCTTACATAACATTCGTATTTTACGGTTCTATCTTCTGTAAGCTCTACATAATCCAAAATGTTGTAGGTATATGCAGCATCATCTTGGGCGGCATAAACCGCGATCCCGCGATAGTAAATGTAAGGCAGCTTGCGCTCATAAATTTCTGCATTTGCGGTTTTAAATATCGGCTCCATTTGCGGCAAAATGTAGCTGTCCTTTTCCTGGAATGCCTGATAAATATGCGCGCAATCAACCTCGATTACAGTATCAAAACCTTCCTGATATTCGGTAGAAATTACGCCTTCTTCGTCTTTACAGTTGCAGTAAAGCTCGCGGAATGCCATCCAGTGCTTCCAGTTAATGCCAACTCTAGTGGTGATATTTGCAGAAATTGATTCGCCGGTAGTGTGATCAAGGATAAAAATAAAGTCGGTGTCTTTTCCTCTAAAGCTTTCACGCTTTGCGAAAAACTCATACATGTAATAATTTCCATCCTCTCCCTTGGTGGTGATTTTAATTGTGCCAAGGTTTCGCAGGATGATGGCTACCGCATACTTAAATCCTGTGCCAAAGAAGCCGATTGCATCATCCTTGACCTTTGCGGAAAGGCCAAAAGTCAGCATTCCGCGAAGATCAAACGTCCCATTGTTCATAAAAAATACTTTGTTGCTGCTCATTTTCACGCTCCACTCTTGTTTGTTGGTTTTATTAGTATTTACCAAGAGCGGGCCAATGTCAATCTTTTTGTTTGTTATTGATTTGATCTTCTTTTCTTTTGTGAACGCTATTACTATCAGGATCAAGTCCAAGATCAATGCATCGCTTGAAAGCTGTTGTTGATCCAGTGCCAAATAGTTCTGCGTAAAGAACATGGTTAGGCATTCTTGTTCGCTTAATTAACCGGCGCGCATTTGCCATAATTATTAAGTCCCTGTCCATAATCACTCCCCCCTAACCTTGTATTTTATGCCTGCGGACTGCAGGGACTCGATAACGTCACTTGCGCAAAAACTTGGTGCGCCATCGTCTCTGTATATCTCTGGCAGCTCAACAACTGGCATAGAGCGTTTGGCTAACAAAAAGCCATACCATTTTTGTGCCCAGCAGAACCCCATTCGTAGGTTCCACCTGGAGATTTTCCAATAAGCTGATGGCTCATTGCAGATTCAAAATCCTTGCGCCAGATTTCAATCGGTTCGTTTTGTTGGGTGGTCATTTTTCAATTATCTCCTGTAGTTTTTTGGCGGCCAGTCGCTTGCCTTCTTTTACGCCTTCCTCATAGGAAATCTGAGAGGCAATCCAAGCATTATGCCGATGATCTTCGTTTACGTGCTTTATTCTATCCAGCGCCTCAGTTGCATTAATTTCTTCGCTATTTATCCAGTGATGAAAACTCAATCCACAACCCTCCCGCTAGAAAACTCTTTACGATGGATAATTGATTTGCCGCCCTCTTTTGCCCTGTGAGTAATTCTCACGGGACAATCGAAAATTGCGCTCTCATTAATAATTACTTTTGCCGTCTTTCCATTGATTCGCGGGTGCCAGTCTTTGTGTGCATGCTTGCGCTTGAAATCCGCCCACATGCCCTGCGCCCACTTTTCCTTTTTGCTCGGGAAAAACACCTCTGTTGCCTGTTCGCAGCCGTCCCATACTTTTGCGCCTTCTGCGGGCTCACCATGCAGCAAGTAGCTAACCAGTATTCCATTTCCATCTTTCGTTAGGCGCATATTCATGGATTTTACTTCTCGCCAATCCGCATCCGTATAATGCTTGCCAACCAGATTTTTATTGGGATCAATTAAAGTAATTCCGCACTTACGGCAATCGCGAGACATTTTGTCATTTGGCGTATTACAACCAGGGCAAACGCGATACAAATCAGAAAAAAACCACTCGCACCGTCCATCAATCGAATAGTTTTCAATATCGATTACGCCGCCTTCTACGCGCACTAGCTGTTGAGTGCCTTCAATCTCCAATGGCCTATTTCCGCAACGTCTTGCGCGGATTCCAGACTTTGAATAGCACACCGGGCATTCTATTAGTTCGGAGTCTTTTTTCTTTGCGTCTGCTTGTTGCACATATGCTTCCAAGACTGGATCGCAATAAAGCTCGTGCATTTCCTCAAACGTTTCTGTGTAATCCAAAATCAAGTGATCATGCTTAAGCAATCCTGCCGCGATTTGGAAGTCCTTCAATAATCGCTTACCGCGCCCCATAAGCTGCTCAAGAATCCGAAGGCTTGCTATTTTGCGCATGATTACGCTGGTGTCTATCAATGGAATGTCCACGCCGGTTATTAAGCAATTGCATTGCAGCAAGTATTTAATTTTTCCATCGTAAGCAGCCTCAAGTATTTTTGCTCGCTTACCCTCGCCTTCGCTGATATAGCAACCCTGACTGGTAACAATCCCCCACGAACCAGTCGGTAAATATTTTGCAATCTGCTGTAGGTGCTTAAGCCCAGCTCCGGTAATCAGTACGCAATTACGGTGCTCTGCATGGTGCATAACCTTGGCGACGATATCCCGCGTTATTTCTTCGCTTTGCAGTATTTTTTCCTGCATAGCGTCAAGTTCGGATTGCGAATAATCCTCTCTATCTTCATCGCCATGAACTTTCCATTCGTGCAGATCGTATTTGATATCGCTATCGTCACCGGTACCGAAAATATCAGGAACCAGGTAGCCGCGATCAACCAGATATTTTGATTTAATCCGGTAAACGCATTGCTTCCAGAATTCTCCCACTAAATCCATGTTGTTGCGGTATGGCGTACCAGTGAAGCCGATTATTTTAAGGTTTGGATTTCGCTCCAGTAGCTCAATAATAATTTTCATATATTGGCTATTAGGATCATCAAAAGGCACTTCATGCGCCTCGTCGATCAGAAGGTAATCAGGCTTAAATTCGTCAAGCTCGCCTTCGCGGAAAAGCGCATTGACAACCGTTCCCTCGGTGCCAACGATTATTGGATAATGATTTGATTTAATGCCAAGCGACGCAGAGAAAATGCTATTCTTTACCCCGCAATCCCAAAATGCCTCCGCATTCTGCTTGCAAAGCTCGCCAGCACGCGCAAGCACCAGCGACCTGGCCTTTGTCTGCTGAATGCGCGAAAGCACCATGCCCATTGCTATGGTTTTGCCTGCGCCTACTGATGCCTCAGCGAAAAACGGGCCGATGTAATTTCGAATACCGCCTGCAATCGCCTGATACATCCAGCCCTGGTAATCGCGGGGGGTTACTTTGTGGGTTGGTGGCAATATGCCGTTAATAGGAACCGGGTTTCCCCGGTGATCCATTATGTGGGGGTTGTTGGTGGTCAAATCCAAATCCTCACAAGTGTCGACAAAATAATAACTGCAAAGCTAGCGATAAATGAAAACAAAACAAAGCGGTGAATAAAATCATCAACGTAATCGCCACCAAGAAAATAAATTGCGATTATTGATAAAATAAAAATCAATATCGCTGTTTGCTGGATATTTTCTATCATCACTCCCCCACCTTTCTGTAGCCAGCGTCGTAGAGTGCCGCCACGCAGTCATAATTATCATTTTTACTTGCAACAATTTTTAGCGCTTCCTCAATCGCCCGCTCGCGTTCTGTTTTTAGGGGGCGGAAATCGGCAGAATACGAATTTATTCTTAGCTGATCGCCAACCTTTATGCATACGCATTTACACTCTTCATCCATTCCTTCTGAAACAATAATTCCAGATAGCCATGTAGCTGGACGTTCGCACCAATAGTATTCACACTCAACCCCAACCGGAGGCAGCTCACCGCGAGCGTGCCAGTCGTCACCAGATACCGGCGAAACATACTCAAAATAAGTATCGCTGTTATCTCTGAAAATATCGCCGGTTTGCAGCGGTGATCCATCGTGTCTTTTTGATGGGTAGCCAGCCTTTATTCCGCAAAAATACGCAGCCTGTTTCGGCATTCCTTCTATTTTGTGCCAGTTGTTTTTTTGCATTTTTTATTGCTCCTTTGTATTTTAATAATTAACCTATTGCGGCAGATAAAACCATTTCTCACATTCTTGGCCGAAAAATTGACCAGGTCCAAATGGTTTCCAGTTATAAGGAACCAAATTATTACCTTCTTGATCCTCTGATCGGTAAGTATGCTTTCTTTCTCGCTCAGCCATTTTTTCTCGCTCAGATTCTGAAATACCTTCAACAAATTTAACCACAACCCATTTGTGGTCTTTATTGTCACCATCAATCCATGGTTTATCAGGAAAATATGCGCAAACGTATCTTCCATTTTCTGGCAATTTTTGTTTTGCGTTGAAAATTTCCACTATTATTGCTCCGTCTTAACATGCCAAGCCTTAACATCCGGCCTTAATGATTCCTTAGTAAACCCCTCACGATTAACCGCATCGATTTGGCAGATGACTTCAACGTAGTGATATGGGATTCTGCCGTCGCGCATCCAGTTGTAGATTGCGCAATTTCTACCCCTGGTTACGATTTGCATTTTTTTATCTGCGCCAAGCAAATCAAGCTTTAAATTAATCATCATTTGCAAGCGCGCAATGGGCCGAAAGCAATCAATAAGCCGATTAGTCTCAACAACCATCTGCTCAACTTCTTCCGCTGTTGGCTGCGTATGCCGCGCCGTTACTTTTTTATAGGTCATGCGTTTATCTCTTTGTTGTTAATCAATCC